>Ga0070707_100005047_pt1 | contig 12377 bp, 10 predicted proteins | sample KBSK5502metaG_FD_65468 | JGI IMG/M metagenome (GOLD analysis project Ga0070707, IMG submission 65468) | Corn, switchgrass and miscanthus rhizosphere microbial communities from Kellogg Biological Station, Michigan, USA - KBS K5-50-2 metaG | ecosystem: Host-associated > Plants > Roots >... | reverse complement strand
AATCAGGGCGCCGAGCGAGCTACCGACGACGACGGCGGGCAGATGTCTCTTGATTTCCCAGAAGGAGAGCTTCGCCATCGCGCGAAAATTCAGCCGTTCGAAAGACGGAATGTTCAGGTCGGGGGCGACGATCCGAACGCCGTCCGGTGCGAGAAGCTCCCCGAGCGCGGAGATCTTTCTTCCGCGCGGCGACGAAGCAAAGCCGTGGAGGTAGAGGACGTTTTTCAGTGGTCATTCCCCGGCGACGGCGTGAGTGACAACGCCTTCGAGAATAAAAGTACCTTATCCTACGAGCCTCGAATGCCGGAGCTGCCTCCCCTCCCGCCCTCTCCCCTCTTCCCCTAGCGGATGCGCCGGCCTTCTCGCGCCTTGTCAGGGCTTCTCGTGCTCCTCGCATCCGTCGTGGCGGCGGAAGAACCACCGCGGGTGGGCCGCATCACGATCCGCAGCCTCAACGTCTTCTCTCCGCAGGAGGCCGCCGCGGGCTGGTTCTACCGGGTGGCCGACGCGCTCCACATCACGACGCGCACCTCTATCGTGAGGCGGTTTCTGCTCTTCCGCGAGGGAGACCCGTACGACCCCGAACAGCTCGCCCAGACCGAAAGGAATCTACGCGCGCTCCCCTTCATCAAGCTCGCGTCGGTCACCGCGAGCCCTCCCCACGATGGGGTCGTGGACGTCGAGGTGATCACGCAGGACGGCTGGACGACCGAAGTCGGCGGAAGCTTCGGCAGCAAGGGAGGAAGCACGACCTACGGCGTGAACCTCTCCGAAAAGGACCTGTTGGGAACCGGTCGGACCATCGCGGTCGGATACGACAAGGGGCCGGACCGAATCACCCGGTCGCTCGAGTTCAAGGACCCGTACCTGTTTACCCCGTACTGGAGCGGGGAGCTGCTCCTAGCGACCACCTCCGACGGCCACCATGAGCAACTCGAGATCCGGAGACCTTTCTTCTCCTTTACCGCTCCCTGGTCGGCCGACGTCTTCGTCGATAACTTTCGCCAGAACGAAAAGCTGTACCGCAATGGTGAAGTCGACCAGGAGTTCCGGCAGGATCATCGAAACGTCCGGCTGCTCTATGGGTTGGCCCTTGCGGCGACGGCAACGCGGGCACAGCGGCTCACGGGCGGGTTCGACGACGAGGAGGACTCCTTCGACTCACTGCCCAGCCGGCCGGGGGATGTCCTGCCGGAGCGGCGAAAGTTCCGTTACCTCTCGCTACGGTACGAGGACATCTCCAACGACTTCCTCAAGTTGAACTATGTCGATCGCGACCTGCGCTACGAGGACTTCAACCTGGGGCGGCAGTTTTCGGTCCGGCTCGGCGTCTCGCCGCGAGTGTTGGGAACCGACCGCACCACGGGAAAGGTCTCGGCGGCCTTCGCGGAGGGATGGCGGCTCTCGGCCGGCAGCTTTCTGCTAGGGAGAGTCTCGTACGCGACGCGGCTCGGGCCCGTGAACTCCAACTCCGTTCTTTCGGCGACGGGATTCCTGGCGATCAAACTCGACACGAATCCGATCCAGACGTTCGTTTCGAGGCTTCAGGTGGACCGGGGATGGGATCTCGACCGGGACGTTCAGTTCTTCGCGGACGGCCTGACGGGCCTTCGCGCCTACCGCATTCACTCGTTCGAAGGGAACAAGCGGATCCTTTGGAACATCGAGCACCGGATCTTTTCCGGTCGCGAGATCCTGCATCTGATCGCTCCCGGCGCCGTCGCCTTCGTGGACACGGGCACCGCGGTGCCGGACGGGACGCCGATTTCGATCCGCAGCTTCAAGACGGACGTCGGCGTCGGGCTTCGGTTCGGAATCGCCCGGGCCCCTTCCAACAACATCCTGCGGGTGGACTTCGCCTACGCGTTCAATCCGGACCCACGCGGCCGCCGGGGATTCCTGGTCTCCTTCTCGAGCTCACAGGCCTTCTAAGGAGTCTCGCGAAAGACAGTAACGGTTACGGAATGAGAAATGACAGCTAAAGAGTCTCGCAAACCCTGTAACGCAAGTCGAAGCCGAAACGGTGATGGTGTTGGCAGGTAAGCCGCCCCGGCGTCGGGCCGCCTCCCTCGTCGGCACGCTCCGGCCAGACCGCGGAGAGTCAAAACCGGGCCGTCGCTGTAGCGCTCGTCGCAGGATGAGCGAGGCAGAAGCTACTGTGGTCCGTGCTCCTCGCTCATCGCCGCCAGCGGGAGGCGGACCCGTCCCCTGGGCTCGCGGCGTGACAGAAGCCTCACTGTAAGCCCGGCCCGGAGGCGTTCTCCGCGGCGACCCTCGAAATCGCGTGGGTGTGCACCGGCCGTAGAGGACCGACGCCAGACTTCCCCTCGCACCGATTTCGCGAGCGGCGGGCTTGCAAGACTTCCCTTCCGGACACACGAGGCCCGCCGCGTGGTCCCGCGGGGAACGCTGCAGGGCCGGGCGCTTGCGTAGCCCGTTACTCGCTTTCGCGAGACTCCATAGCGGGCGCCGTCAGACGCCCGACCGGAAACGCTCGAGCACCGAGAGGATCTCCGGCGGAGCGCGGCGCGGACGGCCTTGCGCGTCGGCGAAGACGTGGCGGGTGATCCCGTCTGCCACGGTCATGCCTTCGGAGTCCACGATCTCGTAGCCGAACGCGAGTCCTCGCGAGGCGAGCTCTGTCAGGTGCGCCCGGACACGGAGCGCGTCGTCGTAGCTAGCCGGGCGCCTGTAACGGCATTCGACGGCCGTGACCAGGATGAGCACTCCGGAATCCTCCATGGTCCGGTAAGGGAGGCCTGCCGCGCGGCAATACTCCGTGCGGCCGATCTCGAACCAGACGATGTAGTTGGTGTGGTAAACGATCCCCATGCGATCCGTCTCGGAGTAACGGACACGAAGATCCGTCTCGACGACGCGCATAGTCAGTGCCTAGAACTTACCCTTTAGGCGGCGCCTCACCTGCTCCGGCACCAGACCGGACACGTCCGCCCCGAGCCTCGCGACATCCTTGACCATACGGCTCGACACGTAGGAGTACTCCTCCTTGGCCATCAAGAAGACCGTCTCGATCGACGGCGCGAGACGGCGGTTCATGAGCGCCATCTGGAGCTCGTACTCGTAGTCGGAGACCGCGCGCAGGCCGCGAACAATCAGAGTCGCGTCGACTTCGCGCGCGAAGTCGACGAGAAGGCCCGAGAAGGAACGCACGGACACGGCCGGATCGCCGCCCAGAATCTCCCGAATCATCTCGACGCGCTCGGCGACGGAGAAGAGCGGGGTCTTGGCGTCGTTCTCCAGGATCGCCACGACGACGCGATCCGCAAGGCGTCTGGCCCGCTCGAGAATGTCCCCGTGACCGTTTGTGAAGGGATCGAAGGAGCCGGGGTAGAGGGCGACGCGTTGCGTCATGCGAATGTTTTCTCCGTGCTCGCCCGGCGCAGCCCTTCGGCAAGCAGATTATAGGCGGACACGGTCAAGAAGAGCGCGAGCCCCGGAAACAGAGCCATCCACCAGGCCTCCTCGATGTAGGCGGGAGCGGCCGAGAGAATTCCTCCCCAGGAGCCGGCGGGCGCGGGAAGACCGACTCCTAGAAACGAGAGGGCCGCCTCCGCCAGAATCGCCCACGCTACGCCGAAGGCGGCCGACACGAGCAGAGGCGCCAGAACGTTGGGAAGAAGATGGCGCAAGAGAATCCGAGGAGTCGAGGCGCCCGCGGCGCGCGCCGCGCGGGTGTAATCCAGATCCCGCGCCTTCAAAACCTCCGCCCGCGCGAAACGGGCGTCGCCGGGCCAGGTGGTCAGGCCGATCGCGAGGATAACCGTCGCGGGAGACGGCGGGAGAAAGGCTGCCAGCGCGAGGAGCAGGAAAAGGACCGGAAAGCAAAGCACGACTTCTACCAGCCGCGACAGCACGAGGTCGGCGGCGCCGCCAAAATAGCCGGCCACGCTGCCGACGACAAATCCCACGACCAGCGAGACGACGGCGGCTGTCAGCCCGATCGCCAGAGAGAGCGGCGTCGCCGCGACCACTCGCGCCAGAAGGTCCCGCCCCAAATCGTCCGTCCCGAAGGGGTGCGCCGCGGAGGGAGGTTGCAGCCGATCTTCCAGACGGATTTCTGAGGCAGCTCGTGAGGCGAGCGGCGAAATCGCCGAAACCAGCCAGAGGAAAGCGACGACGACCAGAGCCGCCCGCCCGCTGCCCGGCAGCGTCCGCCACAGTCCGCCGGCTCGCGTGGCTATCACCCCCGGCGTCATTCGATGGTCCCGTCCCGGACGCGCGGGTCCGCCAGAGCGTAGGCCACGTCTGCGAGGAAAGTGAAGAAGAGGGTCGCGATCGCCCCGAGCAGAGAGAGCGCCAGCACGACGGGATAGTCCCGGGAGAGGATCGAGTCGAAGTAAAGCCGTCCCAGACCCGGCCAGGCAAAGATTCTCTCGATGATCACACTGCCCGAGAGAAGGCCGGGCAGAACGAGCCCCAGGACCGTGATGAGCGGAAGCAGCGCGTTGCGGAAGGCATGTTTCCAGAGCGCCTGGCGGCGGGAGAGTCCTCGTGCTCGGGCGGCCAGGACGAAGTCCGCCTGCCGCGCCTCGGCCACACTTGCCCGCACGAGCCGAGCGTAGAACGCCAGCGATCCGTAGGTGAGGCAGGCGACCGGCAGGGCCAGGTGCGCCAGCCGATCGGCGAGCCCGGACCAGCCCGGCGGCGCCGAATCGGAAACGACGCCGTAGAGAGGCAGCCATCGCAGCCGGATGGAGAAGAGAGCCTGCAGGAGAAGAGCCGCCCAAAAAGATGGGAGCGAGTAGAGCGCGAAGAGCATCGCTCCGGACGCGCGGTCGAGTGGCCCTTCGGGCCGACCTCCCGCCGCCACGCCGAGCGGGATCGCGATCCCGAGCGTCAGCAGGAGGGCCAGCCCGTTCAACTCGAGCGTGTAGGGAAAAGCCTCGCGGACGCGCTCGAGCACGGGGCGATGATCGACGAAGGACTCGCCGAAGTCGAGCCGCGCGACACGCCCTAACCATTTGCCGAACCGTTCCGGGAGCGGACGGTCGAGGCCGTAGGTTCGGCGCATTTCCTCCGCCGCGCGCTGCGAGACACGGCGCGAGGACTCGCCGCCCGCCGTGACCGGGCTGCCGGGCGCCAGATGCAGGAGAAGGAAGACGAGAATCACGATGCCCAGCAGCGTCGGTGCCGCGAGCAGAACACGGCGAGAGAGATAGCGAATCACGGGCGGGCCGCCGGAGTTTCCTCCCACCACGCGAGGGGTCCCGGCCAGATGCCGAAGAGCCCCACCGGCGAGGTCGCCAGCCCTCGAGTCCGGCGAGAGAAGAGGTACTTCAGCGACGCATTGGTCACAAACAGGGCGGGGGCGTCGTCACGAAAGATCCGGTGCAGCTGGCGGTAGATCGCCAGTCGACGACGGTCGTCCCGCTCGCCGCGGGCCTGTTCCATCAAACGGTCGGCCTCGGCGTTCCGATAAAAACCGCTGTTGAGCCCTCTCGGGGGCCACTGGGACGAGTGCCAGTAGAGGTACGGGTCTGGGTTCGGATCACTCGCGGACCACGCTAGCGAGGCGGCCTCGAAATCTCCGGCGTCCACACGCTCGATGAAGGCAGCCCATTCCATCGGGCGCACCGTCGCGCGGATTCCGACGCGCCGGAGCTCTCCGGCCAGAGTCTCGTCGATCTCCCGGCCCACGGTTGTTCCCGCGGAGACGAGGAGCTCGAAGGCGAACTCTCGACCTTCCCGGTCGCGGGTTCCGTCGCCGTTGGTGTCCTTCCACCCCGCCGCGTCCAGCAGCCGCGACGCGCCGGCGGGGTCGAACGGAAGCGGCGTGACCGTCGGATCGTAGGCCGGTGAATCGGGGGCCCAGGGGCCGGAAATGACTCGGGCCGACCCGTGGAAGATGCTGCGTACGATCCTGCCCCGATCGAGCAGCATCGTCAGAGCTCGACGCACGCGGGCATCCGAAAAGAAGGGGGAGCGGTTATTTAGCGCGATGTAGTTGTAGTCCAGGTTATAGAACTCGACCAAACGGCACCGGGACGAGACGGCGGGATCGGACAGCGCCCGCTCCTTTCCGGAGGTGTCGATCCGTGTTTCGTCCAGGTCTCCGGACGCAAGAACGCGATAGGCGACCGCGTCGTCGGGCACGATTCGGAAGATCACCCGGTCGTAGTGTCCCCGCTCTCCCCAGTACTTCGGGTTGCGTTCGAGCCCGATCGACTCCTGCGACTTCCAGGTCACGAGCCGATAAGGGCCGTTGGAAATCGGGAAACGGTTTTCCCGAGCCCGCGCGAAGTCCTTGCCAGCGTAACGCCTCTCGGGCAACAACGGCATCACAAAGGCCATCGGACGATAGGCGTAGAAGTCGCGAAACCGGAGGGTGAAACTCCGCGCGTCGATGGTCTGGACCGCTTCCAGTCCCTCGAAGACCGGCTTGAACACCGGGGAGGAGATCTTCGGATCCTGAATGCGTCGGATCGTGAAAACGGCGTCCGCCGACGTGACGGGCGTCCCATCCTCCCAGACGGCCTCCGGCCGGAGCCAGAAGCGGAACGTCCGGCCGTCCGGCAATGTTTCGTATTTCTCTGCCAGGCCCGGAACGAGGTTCATCCCGGAATCGAAGTCGAGCAGGTTTCGGGAGAGGTACGCGAGCACCTCCTGCTCGGGGCCCGCCGACTGCAGCACGGCGTTGAGCGTCCCCGGATCGCCCACCAGCCGCCGCCGCAATACTCCGCCATCGACCGGCGTTCCCTGTCGCGACTCGTCGATGTAGCCGAGCACGGGCTCGCGAGCGGGAGCCCGAGTGGCGACTGGTGGTGTGACAGCGGTGGAGGAACTCCCGCGCTCACGGCAAGCGAGGAGTACGCACGAAACCAGAAGGAACGTCGATCGTGTCCGCTTCAAGCGGCTGACATTATGGACGTTCTACGTTCGACGTTCTACGTTCTACGTCGGAGAAAGATTCGGCGTAACGTAGAACGTAGGCACGTCGAACGTAGGCACGTCTATGGGATGGTAAAGCTCGCGGAGGCGACGTTGCGGGCCGCGTCGGTGACGCGGATCAAGAGGAAGGCGCCCGAAAGCTTGGGATCGAACCGAATGACGTAGGACTCCTTCGGAGAGTCGGAGAGCCCGCCCTTCGGCTCCACACGTACCCATTCTTTCGCGTCGATGGAGTACTCCGCCTCCTGGATCGGCGAGGAGGCGTCGACCGCTTCGAATTCGAAGACTCCGGCGCCGCTCGAGATCTTCCGGATGACTGGCGGTGTGTTGTCGATCCGGGCGGGCGAGCTCTCACGCTGGGCGGTCCTCGGCTCCTCGGGATTGGACTCCGCATCGGAGGCAGTCAGTCGGAAGACGTAGTCCCCGTCGGGAAGAGCCGTCGTGTCGAAAGAATAAAAGTTCTCCTTCAGGCCCTTGCGAAGGAGGAGCCATCGGTCCGAGCCGACGGCGCGGAACTCCAGATCGTAAGTCAGCGTGTCCCCGTCCGGATCGGAGGCCTTCCAGGTGACCGTCCGGTATCCTTTGCGCAGCAGACGACGCGGCGGCGCTTCGGCCTTGGACTCTTCCAGGCTCGTGAAAATTCCCTTGTCGTCCGGCGCGCTCGTCTCGAAGACATTGGAGCCCCCGGAGGCGGCGCGCGCGAAGACCTCGGAGGGCCCGAGCGCCATCAGAGTGTCGATGACCGGTATGGCGTTGCGGTTGCGGTAGGCGACCTCGACCCGCCGCACGACGGGAGCGGTCGCTCCGTCGGAAGACATCTTGACCTTCCACTGCACGTATCGGCCCGGTGGCGCTTCCAACGAGGCGCCGGACTTGCCGGAAGCGTAGGCGGACCAGGCGCTCCAGGTCGTATCCGGAGTCCCGGATTCTCCTGAGCGGAAGGAAAACGCGACCCGCGTTCCCGCCGGGGCTTCTCCCTCCCAACGGAAGGCGCCGAACCGGCTGGTTCGCCCGGTGTCCTTGACGGCCGAGACGTACTCTCCGTCGCGCGGACCGTCGTTCAAGCGGTAGAGCGCGGCCGCCGAATTGGTGCCGATCGCGTCGCCAGCGAGCATGGTGACTTGCTTTTCGTCGAAGGTGCGATCGAGCGACCAGCGGTTCGCGCCGAGACGGTAGAGCTTGCCGTTGGGGCCGGTTGCGGCGAAGACGCTCGACTTGTCGCCATCCGCCTCGAGCGCGAAGACCAGCTCCTCCGAGCTCGTCCAGACCGAGCGCGGCGGCTCCCCCTCCTCGAAGAGGAGCACCTCCGAGGAGTAGCCACCTTGCTTGCCTCCCGGCTTGGAGGGAGCCACGCGCGGCGCCGAGACGCTCACGGTCACTTCCGGCTTGTCGCGCGCGTCGTCGTCTTCCCGCGTGTTCGAGGACCGTTGCGGCTTTGTGGCCGGGGCGGTAGGCGGAGCAGAGATCGGCTCGTTGCCGGGCGAGGCGATGTCCGCGGAACCAGCGGCGACCCAGACTCGCCCGTCCCGCGCGGCGGTAATCGCCGTGACCTCCGTCTTGGAGGAGTCGTAGAGCGTGCGGACTGCGCCGCTCTTCTCGATACGGAGCACCAGGCCGCTGCCCGACGTGCCGACCCAGAGGCGGCCGTCGCGGTCGATCGAGAGCGTTCGCACATGGGCATCCGGGGTGGCATGGATCTTCTCCCCGTGGCCCGTTGCGGTGACGCGATGGATCTCCCCCGGCAGTCCTGTCCCGATACAGAGGTTGCCGTTCCAGAAGACGAGCGCCCACACGTACTGCGCCTTCGGCTGGTAATAGAGGGAAAACTTCCCGGTCGGCTCAATCCGGTACACACGGGCGCCGGGCGAGGTCCCCGCGTAGACGGCGCCGTCCGGCCCGACCGCGAGCGCGGTGACTTCCTTTTCCGGAAGGGTCGCAAAGGGTTCGACCTGGCTGCCGGAGACGCGAAGCACCCGGCCAGCTTCTCCCGTCGCCAGATAGAGCGCTCCATCCTTCGCCCGGACGCCGCCGTAGAGGGCCGCCTCGGCGATTCCCGTCAGCCGCCGGGACTCGCGCGAGAGAAGGAGCGAACCTTCCATCGTCACCGCGACACCGCGCGCCTCGCCCGCCGAGAAGTCGGAGGCCGAGTCGCAGACCCAGATCTTCGTTCCAGCGGCAGCCGCCACGGACGCCCACCCTGCCGCGGGAAGCAGTGCGAGAACCAGGGCGCGCCGGAGTCTCTTAGCGATGCTCACCAGATCCTGGGCTGGACATCGACGCGCAGCCGCACGGAACCGGTGACGGGGATCGGCTGTTCGATCGAGTCGGATTGCAGGCGAACATAGGAGAGGTCCGGCGTGGTCTGCTCGCCCGGGCCACGGTCGCGCAGAATCGCGACGAGAGACGGGGGAAGCGCTGGCATCGGCTCACCCACGACCACCGCCCCCGGTGACCGCCGGTACGCCAGCAGGTTCAGGCTGTTGGGCGGCCGGATGCGCGCGAGAAAGTCGAGGACCTGATCGAGGGAATGGGGATCGGAGGGGATCAGGCCGAGGTCGTAAGCCGTCGCGGAGGATCCGTCGCCGACGAAGACCGTCAGCGGCCCCGGCGGCGTCTCGGGCGGCACCTTGAGCGTCATCACGACACGCCGCAAGCTACCGCGGAAGTCGACGAGATCGATCCAGACCGGAATCTCCTCGCCGGGGCGGACGCGCTCTTTCTGCGCCTCGACGTGAACGATGCGGGCGTTCTGCAGCCGGTCGGAGTGCGCGATCTCGACGTCGATGCCCGTAATCGTCAGATCCCGAAATTCGTTGGCCATGAGGTAGTTCGTCAGCAACGCGAGCGACGCCACGGCTTCTTCGCGCGCGGCCATGCCCGAGAAGACCGAGTTCCAGTGGATATCCCGGTCCGGCGTGTGAAGCGCGGACTTCCAGACGAGAGTGCGCTCCCCCGCCCGCTTTTCCAATGTGGTGACGACGTTGTCGATCGCGATGGCCGAAAGAATCGGCGTGAGCATCGAGTTGTGCACCGCCTGAAAGTGGTACGTCTGAAGCGGGACTTGGTCGGAGGAGATTCTCACCGTGATGGGAACCATCGGCGCGCGGGTCCCGAAGGTTCCCAGGATTCCCGTCGAGCGGTCCTGCGAGATCGAGCCGAGAACCGGCCCCGTCGCGGCGAACTTGAAAGAGCGGAAGACGGACGGGAGCACCGTCAGCACCTCGGCGCGGGCCATCGGCATCGAGACGGGACCCATCGAGAGGAACGGATGACCGAAGGCGAGAAGCGCATTTCCCTCGACCCACGTCACCGTCCCGGTCGCCGAGAGATCCATGTCACCGGAGAGAAGTTGCGCGGCCACGGCGGAGCCCGGGCGCAGCGCCGTCGAGTCCGCGGATGAGGCGGTGGACGCCGCGGCTCCCGTGGGCACCGCCATCCAGCCAGCGGCCTCGGCCACGCGTTCGAATAATCGACCGGGACCGACGGCACCTCCGAAGGAGACCGGCAACGGCAGTGGCGACGCGTATCCGGCCACCGGGGTGCTCAAGGGGCGCAACAGCTCCTCGAGTCGTTCCGCGAAGCGACCCTGCGTGAACGTGGAGAGAAGGGTTGCGGTCTGTGCCGCCGAACCACCGATCGGAACGGGAGCCGCGGCGGGAGCATGACGGATGTCGAGCATGCTCTGGATCGGAGTGATCCCGCAGATCGGATCTTTCGAGAAGGGCCACCCGTAAGCCAGCGCACCGACGAGCTTCCCGTCGATGTAGATCGGGCTGCCGCTCATCCCGGCGATAATCCCCGAGTTCTCCAGGCCCGCTCCGGAGACGCGCGCGAGAATCAGATCCTGCCGCGGCGCGTAGCGCTTGAGCAGCCCCAGCACCTCCACGTCGAAGCGCTGAATGCCGCGCCCATCCCCGAGGTCCGAGACGCCGTACCCCTTCATCCCGGGAGTGATCCTGTCGATCGGCAGAATCTCCGCCGGTTTGACTTCGGGGGGAGCCGGCGCGGCGGAGCGATCAGGAGCCCCGGACGAAGCAAGTGCAAGCGGCGCCCACAAGGCTGCCACGACCACGCCGCGCGCGGAGGCTTTCACGAGATTCGAAACGCCGCTCATGAAGACATCCATTCCCTTTGACCCTCTCCGATGCGTATGTTACGGTCCGAACGAATGACGTTGGCCTTCTCTCAGCCGGTCCGGACCGAAAATCTTCCCGGGGGTCAGGATTCCCTCCTCACGTTCTTCCGAGAGACCGGGCCCACGGCCAAGGTGGTTCTGGCCATTCTGTTCTTCTTTTCGCTGGTTTCCTGGATCATCATTTTCGCAAAGTTTCTTCGATTGCGCCGCATTGATCGTCAATCGGAGAAATTCGTTGCGTTTTTCCGCAAATCCAAGCGATTTTCCGAGGTCAACGCCATTGCCAGCCAGCTGACGGACAGTCCCCTGACGACCCTCTTTAAGGCCGGATACGCGGAGCTGGACGCCCAGGTGAAGGCCAACCGGCCGGAGGATCCGGGGGTCACCGCCTCCGGAGCCTCGGCCGGCAAGTTGCTCATAAAGAACATTGCCGGCGTCGAGCGGGCGCTGGAGAGGGCGATCGGAGTCGAGATGTCCCGTTTGACCCGCTTCATGACCTTCCTGGCGACGACGGCTTCGGCCTGCCCGTTCATCGGCCTCTTCGGAACCGTTTGGGGGATCATGGTGTCTTTCCGTGCGATTGGACAGACCGGCTCGACCTCCATCGCCGCCGTCGCTCCGGGAATCTCCGAGGCGTTGATCAACACGGCCGCCGGCCTGGCCGCGGCGATTCCGGCATTGATCTTTTACAACTACTTCATGGGGAAGGTCCGGCAGCAGCGCGCGGGAATGGAGGATTTTTCACTCGAGTTCATCAACCTGGCGGAAAGGAACTTCACGTAGTCGATAGTCGGTAGGGAGAAACGAGATATGACCATTTGCCAGCCGATATCGAGCCTGTGCTACCGACTACCGACTACCGACTACTGACTTCTCCATGTCTTTTCAACGACAGACTGGCGACCCGTTCGATCACCTCGCCGACATCAATGTCACTCCCTTAGTCGACGTGATGCTCGTGCTGCTCATCATCTTCATGGTGACGGCTCCGATGATGCATCAGGGGGTCTCGGTCGCCCTTCCCAAGACCGCGACAACGAACCTCCCGACAGGAGTCGAGGATCCAATCATCCTCTCGATCACGCGGGAGGGCGCCTACTACATCAACGAGACGCCCGTGGCCCGAGGCTTGCTTAGGGATCGTCTCCGGGCGCTGTTGCGTATGCGCAAAGACCGCACCGTCTTCCTGAAAGCAGACAAGGCGCTCTCCTACGGAACGGTTGTCGAGACGCTCGACATCTTGAATCGCATAGGTGTCGAAAGTCTCGGAATGATCACCGAGACGCCGCAGTCGAAGGGAAAATGAGCTATCAGCTTTCAGCCATCAGCTATC
>Ga0070707_100005046_pt1 | contig 12378 bp, 18 predicted proteins | sample KBSK5502metaG_FD_65468 | JGI IMG/M metagenome (GOLD analysis project Ga0070707, IMG submission 65468) | Corn, switchgrass and miscanthus rhizosphere microbial communities from Kellogg Biological Station, Michigan, USA - KBS K5-50-2 metaG | ecosystem: Host-associated > Plants > Roots >... | reverse complement strand
CGTCGTGTTGTCAAATACGCGGACGGTACCATTGAGGTGCAAGGATGATGGATGCGCGCACACTCGCGTGGACGATGATCTATGGCTCGATTCTCGGTATCGCACGCCACCCGCGCGCAATTGAGGATGCGAAGAAATGGCGCGATGCCATTCCACTTCGTAGTGCACACGAATGCTCACTTGAGGCTGACGAGGCGATGATTGAGTGGGACATCAGGTTCAATCAAACGAAAAGAGGCGCTCCTTCAAAGTGAATGTTTGTGTGAAACGAGATAACATACATTCCCATGAGGGAATGCAGCCGCTGTTTCAGAAAGCACGACCGGTCCGCGAGATACTGCTTCGGATGCCACGCTGCTTACATGCGCGAATGGCGAAAGACGCATCATCCTACCAACGAACAACGCGTGAAGATCAATGCGCGATCCTACGCAAATGTATATCAGAGCCGTGGCAAGTTGCAGCCGAAGCCATGCGAAGATTGCGGTTCGGAGAAGTCGCAAAAGCACCATCCCGATTATTCGAAGCCTTTGGAAGTGGTCTGGCTTTGTCGGCCGTGTCACCTTGCAAGGCATGAGGCGGAAAACGAGGCGTCATGGACCCGGCAGATGGAATCGTTTGGGACGATGAGCCGCATGGCAAAATTGTTCCACGCGCCGAAGACATTCAATGGGACGATGAAAATTTCGGACCCCAAGTAGCTGATTTTGAAAATGTTTCAGGCGGATCAACAACCTCAATGCCGCGTGGAACATTGCCGCAACTCAAGGTTCCGCCTCAGGTTTTCGACTTGGCAAGCCTCGCGGCATCCCAACCCGCCAGTCCCGTACCGGAAGCCGTCCTCGCAGGCTTAGAGTCAGCCAAGAACGACATCGCGACCGGCGTCGAAGGCATCGTCGAGGACGCGCCCTACGAAACAGCCGGTAAGCGCGTTGTCGGCGTGCCGGAAGGCTTCCTACGCAGCCTCGGACGCCAAGGCGTCGAGTTCGCCGACATGGCCTCGCGCCTGACACCCTCCGGCGTCGCTGAGCACATCACTGCGGCGGCGGCGGGCCAGCCTACCCAAAATGAGCGTGTGGCCGAAGGACTGGCGCTGAATCCGGAAACGGAGACGTATGCTGGCGCCCGCGCGGAGACAGCGGCGGAGCTGCCTGCGTCCTTGATCGCCAATTTTGCGCCGGTCGAGCGCTTGGCGAAGGCGCCGGCGTTCCTCAAGAGCCTCTTTCAGACCCGCGAAGCCAAGGAGGCGGCGCTGGCCGGCGAACTCGGTCCGGCGGCGCAGGGCGCGGCGACCGGCGAGGAGATTGTCCAGCAGGCCGCAGAAGCCGCTCCAAAGCCTGCAGGCGAGCTTTCGATCGGACCTCAGGAACGCATGCCCGCCAAAGTCGTCGCCCCGCAGGAGGCCGTTGGTGAAGCCAGAGCCCCATCCGCCGCCCCCACTCCCGAGGTGGTGCGACCCGAGTTATCCGAGGCCGCGCCCGTTCGCGCCGAACCTGCTGCGCCTCTTCCCGAGGCCGGCGTCCGGGTGGAAAAGCCCGCCATCCCCCCGGAAAGCCTGACGCCGGACGAGCACCTCGCCGCCGAGCCGCGCCCGGCAGAACCTACCGTTTTTGATCTCTCGCCGTCCGAGGCGACCAAGCGCGCGACGGTGGGCGACAGCGCGGTGACCTACACGGCAGGCCCGGACTCGGCGCATATCGTGCTGGTCCAGACGCCGACCAAGGCGCGCGGCCAAGGCAGTGCGCGGGCAGCCATGGAGCAAATGACCACGGCCGCCGATGCGCAAGGAAAGCGCCTAACGCTGAATGTCTCGCCGATCGATTCTCGCGTGGACGAAGGGCGTCTCACGGGCTTTTACGAGTCGCTCGGCTTCAAGCGGTCTGGGACGACCAAGAATGGCGATCTGCACATGGAGCGGGTGCCGGCCGCTGCGCCGTCGCGCGCCGTAACTGAGAACGAACGCCTGAGGTCCTCGCTGGGCCTGCCACCCAAGGAGACTCCCCATGCCAGCCAAGTACGAAGCGATACGGGACAAATTCGAGTCGAAGGGAATGCCGGCCGCCGAAGCGAAGACGCGGGCAGCCAAAATCTTCAACGCCACCCGGAAACCGGGCAGCCCCTCCCTGAACAGCCACGTGTCGCGGGAGAAGAAGGGCGGAACCTTGAAGCACCTCAAATAGCGCCGCGCGAGCAGACCGGCATTGCGAACGCCCATGTCGCGGCGGAGCGCGCCGAGCGCGGCTTGGAGGAAGTCAAGCACGACCTGAGCCGAACCGATCCGCAAGGCTGGGAGCGCGCGGCTCAGCGCATCGAGGCCGACCCGAATCATGGACGCGACCTCGCCGCGTCACTCGCCAAGACCCCGCGCCCGGCGAGCAAGGAAGAGGTGTTTACGCTGATCCAAGACCGCGTGCGCATCAAGAACGAGCGCAGCGCGGCGTACGACGAGGCCATTCGTGCGCAGGAGTCCGGGCAAGCGGAGGCGGTCGCAACGGCGCGCCAGAAAATTGCTCGGCTCGATGACGAAATGGAGCTCAACGATTACGCCGCGCGCGTCACCGGGCATGAGAGCGCCGAAGGCTTACGCGCGCGCCAGCGCCTTGCGGCCGATGACTATTCGATGGCCGAGCTCGTCCGTCGCGCGCGTGTGCGCAAGGGCGAACAGCTGACCGCCGAAGAGACGACGCGGTTAGAGAAACTGTCGAAGGATATCGAGGCGCGAGAAGCCGCCGTCGCCAGGCGCGAGGCGGAGCTGGCGTCGTCCAAGGCCAAACCCAAAAATCCGATCGCGCGCAAGGAATCTCAGCGTCGCTTCGACGCGCTCGCCGAGGAGTTGAAAAGTCTCCCACGCGCTACGCTCTGTGAGCTTGCCTGATGCCTACCTGCCATCCAACCGAGCGCGCGCGTCAAATCATCCGAGGCATGGCGAAGGCCCTGCTCGAGGACGGCCTCACGGACGCGCACGCGATCGTGGACGCCATCCATGCGCGCATCCGCGACTTCGCGCCGATGGACAAAGGCGAAATTGCCGCGATCGTCGGCGGGTTCGAGGATATCCCGAAGCCGAAGCCCACGCGCTCGGATTTGCAGGAGCGTTTGATGCAGCTGCGCCGTGACCTGAAGGCGGCCTACGGCAAAGGGCCCGACGCGCTCAAGAACGAGCGCCGGCAAGCCCAGATCAGAAAAGACATCGCGGCGATCAACGAGCGCATCGCCAAAGGCGATTTCGCCAAGCCTCAACGCGTGAAGCTCATTTACGATGAGGCCACGCACAAGCTCCAAGTCGAATTGGAGGCCGCGCGCATGAAGGCCGATGAGGCCGTGCGCAAGCTCGAGTTCCAAACCAAGTCGCCGTTGCAGAAAGGGCTCATTCTCACCGCGGGTGTTCAGCGTGCGGCCATTCTTGCCGGGCTCTCGGTCTTCGAGCACCTAGCCGGCGCCAGCGCATGGCGATTGGTTTCGACGCTGGTCGAAGACGCGTTCTGGGGCGTTGGCCGTCACCTTCCCGGCCTGCGTCGTCTCGATGAGCTAGCGGAAATGGAGGGCGGAGGCCTCGGGCTCGGCACGCACGCACGTGGCCTGCGCAACGCGTTCCTGGCCGACGCCGAGATTCCCGGCCTCAGCAAGAATGTGCTGCGCGAAATGTGGGACAAGCTCGCGCGCGGCGCCAGTGATCGCACGTTGCTGTACGGGAAGGTTCACGAATCGCCGTACCCGTGGCTCGAATACATCGGCCGCACGCACGACATGATCAAGACGCCGATCGAGCGCTACGCTTTCACACGCGCGGCGATCCGCACGGGCAAGAACCTCCGGCGCCAGATGGCGCGGCAGGGAAAGAGCACCGACGTGATCGAGAAGGCGTTGCAAACCGACTCGGCGCAAGTCGCGATCTACGCCAAGGCCTACGAGGAATCGCAAGCGGCTAAGCTGCAAGGTAAGAACGCCGTCGCAGATGCCTACCAGCGCGGCCTTCGGAATATGGAGCGGAGTGGCGACATCGGTGCCGTGGCGGCGGCGATCGCACGCACCGAAACGCCCATTGTGAAGATTCCCATCAACCTTGCACGCGAGACAGCTTCGTACGTGCCGGGCGGAGGCGCGGCGATGGCGTTGAGTAAGGCGCGCAGCGTCCAGCAGCGCGTGAAGATGGGCGGCATCAGCATGACACCCGAGGAAGCCGACTACATCGTGCGCAGCCTCAAGAAGCAAGCGGTAGGCATTGGCCTCGGCACGATCGGGTTTCTTTTCTACCAGAACTTCGGAGGCCTCTATCGGCCGAGCCACAAGCCCCCGACCTCGGAGCGCGGCTACGGCGACATGAAGATCGGCGATTTTGAGGTCAGCCATCATCTGACGCATTCGGCGTTCGTGAACGCGATGCAGATGGGCGCGATGGTGCATTACGTCATGGGCGAGGACCGGAAGTGGGCCGCGAGCCATGGCGAGGTGGACTCCGAATGGAGCGACGTGCTTGATGGCATCACGCAGGCGATCGGAACCGTCGTCTACGATTTGCCGTTCATTGATCCCGTCAAGCAACTGGAGAAAGCGACCAGCGGGCGCGGCAGCGAAGTTGCGGGCGATAAACTGCGCCAGTTCATCCCGGCCGAAATCAACAAGCGCGCGCGCGAGGGCGACATCGACCCAAAGACCGGCAAGCCCACCAAGCGCTACCCGCGCGGCATCAAGGAAGAACTGGAACTCGCGATTCCGGGGCTGCGCGAGAAAGTCTCCAGCACCCCGCCGCGCAAGAAGAAAACCGAAGAGGTAGACTGAATCATGGCTACGATCGCCGCCCCCAACACCACGCTCATCCGTGGACTTCCCAACAATCAGGTATCCACCATGGCCGCCTATCCGAATCCGTCCTACCCCATGCCCGGCCCGCAGGCGATCCGCCAAGCGATGAGCCAGCTCCCGGCCGGAACGAGCCCTCTCTACACGCGTCCCGATCAGCTCGATCCGACGCGTTACAACGCGCTCCTGGCCGCACAGCAGCAAGGACCGCAGACACGCCCGCTCGGCGGTTACGCGGGCGGCGGCGCGGGCAGCCCACAGACCGGCGTGCCCGGTGAGGTCGAATCGATGGGGCCGGATACGCAGACGGCGTCTGGCGGAATTATGGGCAATCCCGACTTCACCACGCCGACTGCCTGGAGTCAGTTCTTCAACATGCGCAACACACGCGCCGGCACGCCGCCGACCACGCCACCTGTCGTCGCCGGCCAGCGGTTGCGCACGCAATGGGAAGGCATGCCGCAGCGTCGGCAGACGACGACATGAGCTGGCTCACTGAAGGCCCGATGTCCGGGCTGTTCAATCACGGCGACACAGGGCCGCGTTCTACGGGCTCCTACGCGCTTCAGGGCGCGAGGGCCGGCGCAGCCCTCGGACCGGTCGGTATCGCCGCTGGAGCGCTCAGTGGGTGGCTTTACGGTCGCGCGCAGCAGTCCGGCGCGACGCAGGGATACGATTCGACCCAGCAGCGCCAGGACTACCAGAACAACGCGACCGCGAATCAGATCGCTGGCGTTGATATTGGCGACATGAGCCGCAACCAAGCGCAGTCGGTGCAGCCCGAGCTCGACGCGGCGGTCAATTGGGACCCCAACAGCCTCGACGCAGAAGGTGAGCAACCGCACGATCACCAGGCGCGCATCGAGGCACGCGACAACGGCACGTTGCCGCAGCTGCACGGTGTGAGCAATTTTATTGTCGGCGGATTCCCAGTGATCAACGGCGTGCGAACGACGGATATGAACAGCCTCGTCTACAAAAACAGGAATACGCCGGGGAATTAGGGTTTCACCCCAAAATAATCCGCGATCGCCTGACGTGCTTCGTCGAACGATCGACATACATTGACCTGCCACCCGGCCGCGCGAAGATTTTTGTGCCAGCAATCTTGTTCCGGGGTCGTGGTGTTCTTCCCGGCTTTGAGCTCGATCGCTAGACCGTGGAAGAAAATGGCTATTGGCTCGTCTCTTATCGATACATAACTCGGCGACGGGATAAGCACGTCCGGAACGCCCGCGCGCACCCCAAGCCCCTTCAATCGCGCCGCCTCTCGCGCATTACGGAATCCTCCATTTGGACAATGGAACGCCAAAGCCAGCTGCGGAATCCTCGGCGTCGCCAATGTGATCCATTGAAAGAACTGCCTTTGCATGTCGTCTTCCGGGTGGGCTCGACGGCGCGCGGGTCTGAGGGTTTTCATACTTCTGGTCGTTCCTGTCGCGTATCTCGATGCGGTGACGTTCTTCGCGGGTAATCATGCCGGTCAAATGCCAGCCATTGCACGGACCACATCGGTAGGGCTGTACGCGGTGCTTGTGCGGACGGAACTTCTGCAACATCTTGCGCATCGCGCGCTCGCACTCTCCGATCGTGTCGTAGATCGTTTTGCCTGAGCAGCTGGTTCCGTTACGGACGCTGAAGCGCATGGAGTGTCTCGAGGTTATCGATCGCTGCGTCGCAGATTGAATAGATGCGATCGAGCACGTCATTCTCCGAATCCTCCGGCTCGAAACCTTCGGCACGAATCGCCTTGAATGCCTCCAGATACTTAATCCCCGAAAATCTCGCGTATTCCATGACGCACCGCTCCTAGCGTTGTCTCCGACATTTCTCCTTTGACAGCCCCACGCGTGACCACATCAAGCACGCGACGCTCGATATCGATAAGGCTCGCAATAGCACTTTGCGCTGTTGGTTGTGACTCAAATTCCGCTTTCTCAAAGTCGCGTAGAGCAATGCGTGCAATTTTGCTCAACGGGTTTTCGGATACGGGTAACGAGCCGACCGGCGCTCCTTCATCGCGAATCTTGACCAGCGCGGCAATAAGGATGTGCGTGAGCGGATTAACGATGGCCATTTCTTCTCCCTGCGCTATTGGTTGCGGGGTAGAGCCAAAAATAACTTCCTCGTCCCGAGCATCCTCGATCGCATCAAGTTCGTCATCGCTCAGCGGCGCATATTGATCGGCACTTGCGGGCTTCGGCGCCTGCGCTGCGTGGAGTTCGCAATAGAGGTGGTCGGCTAGTAGGTGAATCTCTTCTTGCCCTTCCTTGATCGTCGCAGCCCAACTCGGCGTGAGCACATCAACAAGTGGCATATGAGCACCGTCGCCGCCCACCTGATGGTGCATGCGGTAGCTATTCAACGCAGCCTCGATGCGTTCACCAAATGCCTGCCCTTCGGCCACTGGCGACGGCGATGCGGGGTTCTCAGACTGAGGCTGATAGCCATATCCGCCATCGCCTTGCTTCACGTCCTCTATCGCTGAATCCAGCCGCCGCCGAGCATCCATTTGCTTAGCCGGCTCTGCTTCGTATCGAAGGTAGGCTCGCGCCGCCTCGTACACAGCACGAAGGCAGGCGTATTCGTGGTCACTCTGCGCCTCAGCAGTCTCGGCCGGTTCGCTCGCGGGTGCGGCGGCGGGGATCGCGCACGCTGGGCAAAGTTCGTCGCGGCCGTTTTCGATATCGTATGCAGGAACAAATCCTCGCCCATTGCAGATTGGGCAATAATCGCTCGCCTTCGCCGTGTCAGCCGCCGAGGCGCGGAGGCGATCCGCTCTATCGGCGTAATCGACGAGTGCTTGGCGCAAGACGTTGTGCGCTTCGTGAAATTCAGGCTCGCTACTCGGTGTCCTGTTCATCAAAGAAACAGCGTTGCAAATTGCACTGTGGAGCACCGCAGAAGCATCCGTGTTTGTGTGGTCACCGTGCGGACACGTCTTGATTGTCAACCACTCACTCACAAAATCTCTCCTACTCAGCTATGCGACGAGGTCGGGATAGGCAATGCCGACTTGGGCCATTGCTTTGACTAGCCTTCGGCTTCCTTCATGAGTCAGAGACCACGGCGAAGACTTCTTGATGAGGCCGGCATTACGCAGCCGTACAATCATCCGCCGCGTCGCGCCTCCGTTCATGCGAATGAAGAACGTGCCTCGATGTATGTCGTACAGCGCGTTTAGCTGCGCACGTGTCAGCTTCGTCACATCAACCGCCTGCCGTTCGCTCATTCGCGATCTCCAAAGGGTGGGGTGTAGCAGTTCGCAACTTCTGCCGCTGTCTCTCTATGCAGCGCTTCCGGCGATTTCCAGCTAATACGCTTGCGCGCCCGTAATCTCGCCGCACACCCCATGAAACCAGTTAAACAACAGCGCTTAATATATCACGCGACGATAGAATGTCAAGAATCAGTTTTCGGAGCGGCCGAGTGGCACTCGCATGGGCGACGTGCTGTTGTCGGACCAAAGATTGAGCCAGTACGTGCCGGGATCGAGCTCGAGTACCGAGCGATTATTCCCGGTATTGGTTCCCGACATCTTGATCTTGTCCTGATAGTGTCCAAACGGCTGATCCGTCCCGGTCTGCCGTCCGCTGTATTCGGCCAGACGACCATGATCGGCGGCGCCGGTCGAAATCGAGGCGTGTACTTGGTTGGTGGAGGTGCCGTGATCGACTTCATTGACGCACTTGAACGACGACTGGCCTTGGCCGGCGTGCACAACGAACGGAATCGAAATTAGATGACCGGCCGTGATGCTGAACTCGCGAATGCACAACGTACCTTTGCTCCCGTTCGGGAGCGTTGGCGTTCCCGTCCATGACGGGGACCAATGATCGTTCACATAGTCGCGCATGTTGACCATGAATTGCTGCGGAAGTGACATGTGGATTTCTCCTCAGGCTGCCGCGTTCCGCGCGGCGCGGTGTTTCCAAAGCGGATCAGGCGGTGGAATGCGAATACCGAACGCGGCCGCCTCGCTCTCCACCTTCGTATAGAAATTGCTGAACTCGTCCCATGGCAATATGTCGCGCTTGCCGGCCGCATCGCGCGTGGTCGTGCGTAGAGGCCGCGTCTTGATCTGGCCCAACACCTCGACCTCGATCGTGCCGAAGAACCGCTTGCACATTTCCTCGTGCAGCTCGTCCTTGTCGCAGCCGGTTTCGTCGCAGATGATCTTGTAGGCGAGGCCGAACAGCGCTGCGTTTTGATCGTCGGTCCGTGATTTCTTCCACTGCCGCACCAGCACTTGCCAGGGCCGATTCGGATCGAGCTTGTCCAGGAACAGCGACAGCTCCAATAACACCTTCGTGCGTGTGGCAATCGGCTTGCCGGCCTTGATCGTGCGCGAGAGGATGAAGTCAGCCACGGAGCACCCGAAATCCGCGATAGGTCATGCCCACGATCGTGGCATCGATCTTGATCGCCATATCGAACATACGTTTGTAGTCGTCTCCGCGCAGGCGTGGCACGGGCGTCTTGCCAAGCTCGGTCATGCGATCGCAGTAGGCGCGCAGTCCCTTCTCGACGTTCTTGTCCTTGACTCCGGTGATCGGCAGATGCTCGATCGCGAACGTTCCCATATCGATTTTTCTCCAGACGGATGAGGGCGCGACCGCCATGGCTGCGCTCGCGGCGCCCTTCTCGCGCGCTCCTGCGCGGCTTGGGTAGAGGTCGAGTTGGTCGGTCATTTCCAGCCCCCGTCGTAGTTCCGGCGCAGCTTCCACAGAGCGAGGGCGTGCTGGAAAACGTCCAGCCCATGCTCGATCGCGGCCGTATCCCATTCGTGGAAGACGGCATAACCGGGCTCGGCTCGGCTGAGGAAGATGTTGGCGCAGGGCGAGCGAGGCAGACCCAAGCCCCACTGGTAGGCCGCCAACTGCTCGTTTTGATCGTACGCCAAGCGTTTGTCCGAACCCGACGTGATCGCGGAGCCCTTGAAGTCCACGACGACCCCCGTTGAGGGACTGTGCAGGTCCGAGCATCCGCCGAAGCCGGCCGGATGCGCGAAACGTTTTTCGCTGACCCAATCGTTCACTTTCGGGTAGTGCTCGGCCAGCAGGCGGTGCACGGCCTCGTAGTGGGGCCTGTGCGCGTACGGGACGTTACTGCCGGCAAATCCGTCCTCGATGGCGGCGTGGATCGCCGTGCCATCGCGGGCGGCTTCCTGGGCCTGCTGGCGCCCGTCTGCGTCGATGCGGCGCAGATAGTCGGCCTCGGGTTCGCCGTCGACCCTGGGTAGCGTCAGGGCTGCAAGAATCGCCTGGGTGACCTTCCAGCGGTCGAGGGCCGGTTTGGCGAGGACGGAAAGGACGGTCGTCACGGATGGGACCAGTGCGTGCTTGCGCGCTTCGCGCAACGTCGTGCCGGTGCCATTCGGACCGAGATAGTGCGCGGGGCTTCCATCCCGCGCATACCAGTGTTGCGAGTCGAAGGCCATGGTCAGAATGGAATATCGTCGTCAACGAAGTCGGCTTCCTCGACTTCCTGACTCGCCAGACGATCGGCTTCGGCTTTTGCCATGCGCTCCAGCATGGTTTCTTGACCCACTGGTGTCGGGTCTTCGCGCGTTGTCGCTGTGGTTGCGGCCTGATCATCACGGCTCTTGTTCAAGTAGCCGGTGAGATACGCCTGTAGCTCGCGGTCGATCTCGATCGCAGCCGTATCGGTTTCCGGTGCAATGGGTTTCAAGGCGAACTTCGGAATGCGATAGTCCGTGCTGCCTTTGCGCGCGTCGGTGTAGCCGAAGATGGAGACAGCCTGCTTGTAGACATCGCTTCGATGCGCGTTCTTGAACTCGACCCACGCGTTCAGCGCGGCGCCCTTGAAGGCGAGATTGCCGAGAGCAAGGTTTTTGTCGTCGCTCTTGAAGGTGATGTACGTCGAGCTTTGAAAGTGACCGCCGATGGCTTTCACGCGATCGCGTATTTGTGCGTAAAGACCACTAGCTAGCTCGCCACCCTTAAACGACTTGACGACAAGCGTATCTTGGCGCGTGTCGCGGACCTCGTTGCAATAGATGCCGCTATCGCTCGGATCGTGCCATCCGCGCACCGTGGAAAGCTCGTCAAGAAGAATGAAGACGAACGGCAGCTCCAAAACGACGTTCTCTTTCTTCTCCTTGTCGTAATAGCGGACAAAGCCGCCATCCTTTCCACCCGCCCATTCAAACCATCGGGTAGACGGATTGCGCACACCTTCATTCGGGTTGCTTCGGCTCACTGGCATTCTCGATTGCGGAATGTTTCACCGCATTGTTTACCCTAGGTCCGAGCAGTCTTCCTCTGCATCCGGCGGACCTTGCTCGGATGCGTACAGCTGCGTTTTGAGACGTTGCAGATCGGCGGTGTCGGCAGCGATTCGCGCCTCCAGCATTTCGATTTCGTCGTCGATCGTTCTCGGAACGATTGATGTGGTCATTTCTTCATCGCTCCCTGAAACGGCCCAAACCGATGCACGCGCCACGCTGTTCCGGGGACGCCACGGCCGACAGGATTCTTGTGGAAGCGCACGCCGCGCCGCTCGGCTTCCTTGACCCAACGCCAGAACGTGGCCGAGGAAATGCCGAGAACGTCGTGAGAGCGCTGGCCCTTGATACGGCCGCGCGCAACGGCGGTGACGAGGTTCTGAATGCTTTCGGTGTGGATCATTCGTGCGTTTCCTCGGACCAAGTTTCGACGCGCCGGCTGGTGGCGACGAGATTGAACAGCTGAATGGCTGACACCGTCTCAAGCTTTTGCAGATCGACGATGCGTGCCCGCGCGTCAGCGAGGTTGTCGAACGGCAGCACCATGGGCGGCTCGCCTTGGGCTCGGTACGTGGCGCGGACAATGTGCGTGCACATCACTCAGCCTGCATGCCGACGTAGACGGCTAGGAAGGCGATACCGATGTAGGCCGCGATCCACAGGAGTTCGATCACCGCGCGCTTTATGACTCAAGCTCCGGTTGGTATTCGTCGGCGCTGAGGCCAAAGGTCCAGGCGACTGCCGCTTGTGCTGTGCGCACGTTCGGATCAACCCGGAGCATGTACTCCTTCCAACGTGAATCGGCGGGAGCGTTGGAGGCAGCTCTTGCTGCTTCGCCAAAGATTGCGATGGCCTCGTCGCGAGTCATGACGCCATCCGGCTCGGGTGTCGAGTTCAACACGCGAACCATAACGATCGGCTCGTCGTCCGGAAGCTCCTTCCGATAGAGGATGCCGGCGGCGTCGCGTTGCATGATCTTTGCGCCAGAATCGAGTAGGTATCGACTCGCACCATAGCGCTCGATCAGGACACGCCGGACCTCGGCATTGGCCTCCTTCTCGATCTGTGCTGTGGTGATGTTGTCGGGCCGTTCTATAACTTCGCGTGGCACCTGCACGCCGTGCCAGTGCCACAGGCCCCATCCACTCGGATAGCCGATTGACTGCGCGCTCTCCGAGTGTAGGCGGCCCTGCTCGTCGAGGTTGATCTGCGACGGCCGCTCACTCGCAAAGCAGATTCCGTCCAGCGTCCAGTAGTAGCCGCAGCTTTCGGCGGCATCGAGATAATGCCGATCAATTGCGATACCGAGGACTTCGTTGAAGTAGTCGGCC
>Ga0070707_100005042_pt1 | contig 12383 bp, 9 predicted proteins | sample KBSK5502metaG_FD_65468 | JGI IMG/M metagenome (GOLD analysis project Ga0070707, IMG submission 65468) | Corn, switchgrass and miscanthus rhizosphere microbial communities from Kellogg Biological Station, Michigan, USA - KBS K5-50-2 metaG | ecosystem: Host-associated > Plants > Roots >... | reverse complement strand
CCGTTGCCGAGGCCGTCGGTGTCGGTGAAGTCCTCCGCGGTGAAGACGCCATGCGGGATCCTCGCGAGTGCGTCTCTGCATAGCCGCTCGCTGCGGTGGAGAGCCGCGCGCATCGCGTCGCGGACTGTCGCGGTGCCGTATCGGGCGCACATCTCGAGAAGGCGGCGTTCTGCTACCTCCAGGCAGGCGGCCTGCGCGGTCAGGTCGCCGAGGACCATCTCGGGGAGGCGGCTGTTGGCGGCGAGGATGGCGCGGATATCCTCGATCGGCTTGCCGTTGCGGAAGGCGTGTACGAAGGGGAGCTGCAGGCCCTCGGCGTAGACGTCCTGCGAGTCGGCGGTCCACGATCCTGGGTCCTTACCGCCGACCTCGGTCCAGTGGCCCTTCGCGGCCGCGAACCCGATCAGTTGGGTGCCGGAGAATACCGGGCGGACCAGCGCTACGTCGGAGAGGTGCGTTCCGCCGCCGGCGTACGGGTCGTTGGCGATGATCACATCACCAGGTTTGAGATCCTTTTGGCGCGCGATGGTTTCCTTGATCGCGTCGCCGAGCGGGCCGAGGAAACCGGCGATGCCGTTGCCTTGGGCGACCAGCTCGCCTTCGGCGTCGGAGATGCCGACCGCGAAGTCGAGGACCTCGTAGATGATCGGGCTCTGCGAGGTGCGTTGCAGCGAGGCGAACATCTCGTCGCTGATCGCCGCGAAGCCCTCGCGCAGCACGTCCATGGTGAACCGGTCGCTGGCTAGCCGGTCGGCGGTGTTCATTGGCGCGCCTCCGGCACGACGTCTCATGGACTCTCCTCCACGATCAGATTGCCGGCCTCGTCCTGGTGCGCGGCCTGGCCGGGCAGGACCAGAGTGGTCGCGGCTGGATCCTCGATCACGCACGGCCCGGCGACCCAGCGCTGGCCGGGCGCAACAAGGTAGGCGAGCTCGGCGCGCGCCAGGACGGGGACCTCCTCTTGCGCTCCGTACGGGTCGAGGTCGACCAGCCGGGTTCGGGCAGGTGGCTGTGGCCCGGGGTAGCTCTGGTCGGTCCAGCTGATCTCGGAGCTCGGCTCGATCGCGCTGACCCGGAGCGACACGACCTCCAGCGGAGCGTCGAGCCGGAACGAGTAATTGTCCAGGCAGCGCCGCTCGAACGCGGCGCGGACGTCATGGAGAGCCGTCGGGGCGCCCGGGTCGGGCACCGGGACTTCCAGTGTGTGCTCCTGCCCGGCGTAGCGGAGCTCGGCGTACCTGGCGATCTCCGCCGCGCCGGTGTCGCCGCGCTCGCCGAGTTCGGCGAGCGCCGCTTCCTCGACGGGGACGAACGCAGCTGCGAGATCGGCCTTGTCCAGCGGCCCGATGACAGTGTGGACCGCCTCGCCGCGCAGCGGGCTGGCCAGCATGCCGAATGCGGAGAAGTGTCCTGGACCAGGTGGGATGACCGTTCGGGAGATACCGAGCTCGCGGGCTAGCAGCGCAGCATGGAGCGGACCCGCGCCGCCGTAGGCCACGAAGACGAAGTCCCGCGGATCATGGCCGCGGCGCAGCGTCACCAGCCGCAGCGCGCGGGTCATCTGGGCGACCGCGTACCGGAGCACGCCGCGGGCCACCGACCGGGCGTCGGTGCCGCTCTGCCTGGCCAGCATGGCGAGCGCTTTCTCGGCGGCGCTGGTGTCCAGAGGCCTTGTCCCGCCGAGGAAGTAGTCGGGGTCAAGCCGGCCGAGCAGCAGGTTCGCGTCGGTGAGGGTCGGCTCGGTGCCGCCCCGGCCATAGCAGGCGGGTCCCGGATCCGCTCCTGCGCTACGCGGCCCGACGTGCAGGCCGCCGGCCGAGTCCGACCAGACGATGGATCCGCCGCCAGCCCCGATCTCGATGATCTCCACGGTCGGGACCTGTACCGGATAACCGGCGAACGATGGTGTCTTGCCGATGTAATGCAACGTGTCGATCCGCACCTCGCCATTGCGAACCGCCGATGTCTTGGCCGTGGTTCCGCCGATGTCCAGGGCCAGGACGTCGCTGTTGCCGAGTCGGCGGCCGAGTTCGGCGGCGGCCATGACGCCAGCCACCGGACCAGATTCGAGCAACGTGATCGGCGCTTGCGCTGCCCTGGCGAACGAGCTGACGCCGCCGTTGGACCGCATGGCGCGCAGCGGGGCGGTGACCCGCTGGCTCCGAAATGTGGCTTCAAGCGAATCGAGGTAACCGGCGACGACCGGCTGGACGTAGGCGGAGAGAACGGCGGTGCTGGTCCGCTCGTACTCCCGCCACTGGCCGCTGACCTGGTGCGAGGCAACGACAGCGACACCTGGCAGCCGGTCGCGCAGGGCTGCGGCCAGTTGCTGCTCGTGTTCTGGATTGGCCCAGGAATGCAGCAGGCAGATCGCGACCGCCGTCACGTCGCAGGCGGCGATCTGCCCGATGACGGCTGCCACGTCAGCGTCGCAGACCGGCTGCACGACCGTGCCTAGGTGGGTCATCCGCTCTGTGACCTCGAAGCGCAGGTGCCTGGGTACGAACGGCACTGGCTTGGCGTAGGCAAGGTTGTAGAGGTCAGGCCGATTGGCCCGGCCAATCTCCAGCACGTCGCGAAAGCCGCGCGTCGTGAGGAGGGCTGTCGGCGCACCCCTGCGCTCGGTGACCGCGTTGATCACGACCGTCGTGCCGTGGATGAACGCCTCGATCGACTCGGCAGGGACGCCGGACCTGGCGAGCGCGGTGAGCACGCCGTCGCTCAAGTTCGGGGTTGTGTCCGCCTTGGCTCGCACGACATTGCCGCTGGCTGTGTCTACCGCCACGAGGTCGGTGAAGGTGCCGCCGATGTCCACGGCGAGCCTGACCCGCGCGCCACCTAGGTCGCGAGCAGCGTCAGCGGCTGCGGAGGTCACGGGGCGATTCGGCACCTCTGGATAGTCTCAGCCGCCGCACGGCCCGGGTAATAGCAAGGATGCATAATGATTGTCCTGTAGCTGTGCAGAGTGCCTAATATCACCTAGCATGACCTGCGTTGACGCGATCCTGTCGGCTCCCTCGCTCGCTGGCCTTGCCCGGGTGCACGGTGTCGGCGGTGACCGCGAGGTCACCGGCGTCTGCCTGGCCGAAAGGTTCTCCGACCTCGAAGTTGCTCCCCGGGGCAGTTTTGTTATCCTCGGCCGGGTCGCATCAGAGTCGGCGACGGACTACCGCTTCGACATGGCGCTGCGCTGGGCTGCCCTCCGCGGCGTCGGTGCGGTGGCCGCGTTCGCCGACGAGCGCTGGCGCCCGCCGCTCACAGCCGTCGACATCGCGAGCCGGGCTGGTGTCGCACTGATCTCGATTCCCGCGAAGCTGGAACTCACCGGGCTCTTGTTCGCCGTGCTAACCGAGGTGGGCGGCGGGCCCGGGCTCGCCCTGGCCAGGGCCAGCGCGGGCCTCGATGCGGTCGACCGAGCCGAGCAAGCAGGGGCTGACCTGGACACGTTGTGCGCAATGGTCGGCCATGGCCTTGGCAGTCCGGTGCTGCCGCTGCGATCAGCCGAGCCGCCTGATGCGACCAGGCTCGTGGCCCCAGAGGCGCATGGCGATCTGGCGATCGCCGCCCGCCTCGTGCTCCGCGCCGCTGGAGCGGAAAAGGCGCGCGAACTCCCCATCCGATCCCGCTCTGAGCTCCTAGCCGAGCTGCTGATCTCGGAGTCAGCGCTGAACGAGGACCTGCTCGAACGAGCCAGGCAGCTAGGTGTACCGCTGGGCGGCTGGCACGTCGCGGTCCGGATCGAGGCCGACAACCTCACCGACGTCACCCCGGACGAGATCGGTCGCTTCGAGCTACTCGAATCGGTCGGCCAGGTCGCGCTCAGCGCGGCGGCGGCGGCTGGCGGGACGTGGTACCTCTCCCGGATCGCGCGAGCCATTGTCCTGATCTGGATGACAAGGTCAGACCCCGGTGCCCAAGCGGGGGCGCGGGCTTCTCGTTCGGCGTCTCGTGCGCTGGAGACCATTGAAGCGAGATTCCCGGCGTTGCGACCTAGAGCCGGTGTGAGCACGCCGCACGAAGGCCCCCTGGGACTGCGCGCCGCCGCCGCCGAAGCCCGCAGCGCGATCATCGCTGCGCGAGCAGGCGGCAAGCCGCCCGGCGTCACCGCCCACGACGCGACCGGGGTACAGCGGACGCTGATGGAGTGGTACGCCTCCGACACGGCCCGGGCGACGGTCCGGGTGCAGCTCGCACCGCTGGAACGCCTCGGCCCGGCCCGCCGCGAGACCGCCATCCGGACCCTGGCCGCGTTCCTTGATGAGCAGGGATCGATCGGCAGGACGGCACAGCGGCTGCACCTGCACCGGAACGCGGTCACCTACCGCATGCGCCGCATCACGAGCCTGCTCGGCGTCGATCTCGACGACCCAGACCAGCGCCTGGCCCTTCAGCTAGCCTGCCGCGCCCGGCTGTTGCAATGACAACTGACCTCCTGCACCAGCCACTGCTACAACGCTGAAGCTCGGGAGCAGGCAGAAGCTGGGCTAGTCGCGGCCGAGGATGCCTGCTTCGGCTGGCGTGTCGGCGTCGCCGATTATCGCGGCCGCTTCGGCGAGCCGAGCCGGCTTGAGGATCGAGAGGCCAGCGACTACGAAGATGCCGAGCACCGCCCAGCCGACCGAGATCCAGATCGCCAGGTTGGACGGGTAAGGCGGCTGCGGCGAGACGTTCTTGATGAAGAGGTAGATGATCGCGGCAACCGCCAGGGTCGGCACGAGCCCGTGCCAGAACGGGTTGAACTTGCCCAGGCGCCAGAAATAGCGGGCCAGGCCGATCTGGGCGAGCGCGTACACGCCGAGCGCGCAGAGAGTGACGATCAGGCTCAGCAGCGAGAAGGCAGGCAGCGGCTGGAAGCCGAATCCGAACCCGAGCCCTAGAGCAATGGATCCGCCGAGCAGGAACGTGAGTGCGGCCGCCGGCGTGCCGAACTGGGGCAGTGTGCGGCCGAGCACGCGCGGCAGCAGGCCATCACGGCCAAGCGCGAACACCATGCGCGCGGCGCCGTTCTGAGCCGCGAGGGCGCCAGCGACCAAGGCGACGACCGAGGCGATGTCGACGAGAATGGTCGGGCCCGAACCCCAGTAATGCTGGCCAAGCGTGTCCCACGGCGCCGGGTCACCCGGGAGCTTGCCGATGTTTGAGATTCCGTACCCGACGGTGGTCACGTAGAAGAAGAACACGAAGACAATGCCGATCCCCGCCGTCGTGATCAGGATGGCGCGCGGCACTGTCCGTGTCGGGTTCACCGCCTCCTCGCCCAAGTAGGCCGGCGCCTCGAACCCGGTGAAGGCAAGCACACCGAACACTGCGCCGACAACGACACCGCTGAATCCGCCGAGGCTCGCGCTCGGGTTGAAGACGTGCGCGTGCCAGTCACCGCCCGGCGCGCCCTTCGCCAGGATCGTCAGCGCCAAGGCGAACAGGACCGCGAGCTCGAAGGCCAACAGCGCCAGATCTGACCGCACCGACAGCCGGATCCCGATGACTGCCACCCCCCAGATCAGCACCAGCCCGATCAGCATCAGCAGCCACCACGGGATGTTGGGTCCGCCGTGCGCGACGATAATCCCGTTGAGCGTCGCGCCGAAGAGAATCAGGTCGAACGCCACGAAGACCGGGTAGAAGGCGAGGAACAGCCAGCCGGCGAAGAAGCCGGCCCGGATGCCGAGCGAGTCGCGGACGAAGGCGAAGAAGGACCCGGCGTGCGAGATCCGCTGAGCGAACCGGTACACCGCGTTCATGATCACGAACACGACGGCGAACGCGACGATGATCGAGAGCGGCATCGCGGCCCCGGCGTTGGCCGCGATCGGGATGGGCAAGAACAGGATCGCCGCGGCAGGTGTGATCACCGCCAGCGAGGTGATTACGGCGTGCCTGACCTTCAGAACGCCGGGGCGAAGACCCGACTGGGACGCAACCGCCATCACGTCTCCTCGAAGCAGCTCTGTTGCCCGGCCGCCGAAATCTCGCTTACCATATCCGGGCATTAGTGAGGTTACAACTGCGGCATCCAACGACATTCCGGCTTCCGAGAAGATTCCGAAGAACGTCCAGTTTGTCCCATACGGAGAGCGTGGTGGGTGGCACACGATGAACGGGCGCGCGGACGAGCAAGTGGCTCCCTATATGGCGGTCGGCCTTTCGACGGTGGTCCACGGCATCGGCAGCCGCAGGGACATCGAGCGCAACCTGGCGATTGTCGAGGACGCGATCCACGCCGCCGTGTCGATCATCGGCATCAACATGCCCGTACGCCTGATCGCGCTCGCCGAAGGCGCCCTGACCGGGTTCACCGACGAGATCTTTGACATCCCGCACGTCACCGCAGCGCGCGACCTGTTTATCGACATTCCGGGGCCGGAAACCGACCAGCTAGCGGCCCTCGCCCGGCACTATGACACCTACATAGCCGTGCAATGCAAGGCGCGCTGGCCCGAGGTGATCGAAGACCGTTTCTTCAACACGCTGCTGGTCATCTCTCCGCAGGGCGAGATCGTGCACAAGGCGGCGAAGAACCACCTGTGGTGCCGCGAGCGCTCCTGCGTCCCGCACGATGTTTATGACCGCTGGGTGGAACTGTTCGGCGACGGGATCGATGCCTTCTACCCGGTGCTGCGCACCGACGACATCGGCAACATCGGCACGATCTGCTGTTCCGACGGCGAATATCCCGAGGCGGTGCGCGCCCTGGCGTTCAATGGCGCTGAGGTCGTGTACCGGCCGAGTGAGGCCGTCCCGATGACGCAGGTGGGGGTGGAACCAGGCGGAACGTGGATGCTGCAGAACAGGGCGCACGCACATTTCAACAACGTCTACATGGTCTGCCCGAACGTCGGGCCCGTCTACGTACACCCGCGGATGGAGCACCCCTACGATATAGCCGGTGGCAATTCCCACATCGTCGACTACCAGGGCAATGTGCTCGGGCATACGAGCTCGGGCGCGAACACCTTCGTCGCAGGAATCATCGACATCGAGGCCCTGCGACACTTCCGGACCATGAACCTCAATTCGAACTGGATGAAGGACCTGCGGACCGAGATCTTCCGGCGCATGTATGACGAGCCGATTCATCCGAAGAACCTTTGGTTGAAGGACGAGCCGCGCCGACACGCCGATGTCGACGAGGTCTACCGGGCCAATATCGAGCGGTTGGTCGCCAGGGGCAGCTTCACCGCGCCGTCGCGCAGCTTCCCCGGAGCCCGGTACATCCCGGCCGGTGATTCCCCCGACGAGGACGAGTGGGAGAAGCTGCGCGAACTGTGGTCGGAGCCCGGTGACGAGTAAGGGCCGAGCGGTGCGGGATCGGCCGGAGTCATTTATCGAAGGCTGAAGACCGCGGCCAGGTAGGAGAACATCGCGACCGCTGTGGCGAGCGCCATGGTCAGCGAAGCGCCGTTGCTTCCGTTGCCCACGAATGAAGCGCCGGCGAAGGCAGCGACCAGGATCGCCGCGAGGCCGACCGCCGTGAACACGATCGCCCTTCTCAGGCGGATGGCCCGGACGAGCGCACTGACCGCCGCTGCGAGCAGCACGAGGGCCACGATGGCGTGCGCGCCGAGTGCGGCAGAGCTGAAGACTGCCGGCAGGAACGCTTTGTTTTCCGGCACCTCGATGTAGAGATTGACGCCGATGCCGATAGCGAAACCGATGATGAGCAAGACGGCCGCCCCCATGCAGTTACCGCGCAATGTGGCTAGTCGTGCGGTAGGCGCGGCCATCGCGGTCTCTTGCCGTGTGTCTGACATGACGTGCCCCATCCGGGTGTTGAGGGTCCAGGCCAAGGTCAACTATAGACATCTAAGCGTTAGATATCAAATCTTAACCTTGTTCCGACTCGGCGGAGCATTAGCTCGCCTTGGTGGTGCCTGCTCGCGGGCCGAGAACCGGCTGGACGCCCTTGACGCCCCGGTATCCGGTCTCCCACGGCCAGCGCCCGCGATCATCCGCGTGCACGATCTGCAGGGCGCGGATCCCCGCGCCGTACAACTCGCAGGCCGTTGACAGGTGAGCCGGGGGCTCGGGCTTGGCCCGCGCGGTAAGACCAACCGTGTAGGCGTATGGCGGAAGTAACCGGTCGCCCTCGACCCCCTGCACGGCCCAGCCGAACTGGGCGATCAGTGACTTCATATGCCTGAGGTAATCCTGCTCCGTCGCTCCAGGGTGTTCGCCATCCAGCACATGCTCGGTCCTCCGTTCGTCGTGTAGCCACTATGCCGACGGCCACCGACAACGCCGCTGCACAAATCGGAACCGAGTGGGTGCGGTTATCCCAGCAGGCGGCCGCGGCGGACAGCGCTACAGCTGCTCGGTGACCCAGTGCCAGCCGCCCGGCTCGTCATGCACAGGCCGTACCAGGTGCGAACCTGACGAATCAGACAGTTCGGCGAGGACGCGGATCAACTGACGGTGAAACTGTTCCGGTCGGTGCTCATCGTGCTGCGATCTGTGCGCGACAAGCGTGACCAAGGCTGCGTCCCCGCCGACCAGTCGCGCCGTGACGTTCCCGTTGTAATCAAGGCTTACCGCAGCGATATCTGAGGCCCTGATGAATTCGGTCCCATCGTCCTTAGCCACCCACACGTCAGCCGCATCCATGCGTGCCTCCCTTTCCCACTATCGCACGGAGGTACGCACGTCACACCCGCCGTGGGTGACCGGATCGCCTGTCACAGTGGCTGTCATAGTGATGCTGCGCTGATCCGATATCAGTGACTTCTGTACTTCTACTGTCAGCCGGTCGCGGTTTGCGTTAATGTCCGTGGTTGTCATCTCGCTGTTACACCGCCGTTACCTCATCGTCGCCTGCTCCTCCTGGAGCCGACGGCCAGGACTAGGAGACTCCGAGTGCAGCAGTCATCACAGGGTCGGCACAGAGCCGGACACTCGCGAGACCCCCACGGCGCGCGCCGCACCGCAGGCCGGGCGAGGCCACGACGTACTGCGACGGCCTGGTACCGGTGGTTCGCCGTGTTCGGGCTGGTTGCCCTGATCGGCGTCGCACTCGCCTACCGCAGCAAGACGCAGCACGCGGAGTTGACCGCATCGAGCGGCGCGACCGTTCCGCTGCTTGGATCCTCCGTGCTGAGCCAGCCCGACCTCGCCACTGACACCGCGGACTTCGGCCGGATGCCGATCGTCCGCGTCTACTACCCCGGGCTGCCTAGTCCCAACGCTTGGACAACCGGGCTGCCTGAGGCTAATCACTCGGCCGTCATTGTGAGCTTCAAGGCCTTGCCGACCACAATCCTCTCCGGCGCGGACGACGCCGCCCTGAGGCATTTCTTCAACTCTGCGCCATCGGGACACCCCATCTACTACAGCTACTACCACGAACCTGAGGACAACATCGCAGCAGGGCAGTTCCGGCTGGCCGACTATAAGGCCGCGTGGGCCCGGGTGGTCTCGATCGCCAATGCGGCGCACAACCCGAGCCTGCACTCAACGTTGATCCTGATGTCCTGGGACCTGGTCATCGCATCGCATCGGCACTGGAAGGACTACCTGCCGGGAGGCGGGATCATCAGCACGCTCGGCTGGGATGCCTACCCAGTCGGCAGCGCGACGAACGTCCATCCGCAGCTGACGCCGCCGGACGGATTCATGGGCCCGGCCATCGCCGCGTCCAAGAGCGTCGGCCTGCCGTACGGCTTCCCAGAGTTCGGCCTCTCGACACCTCAGGGCCGCCCGGGCTGGCTGGCCACGGTGGGCAACTACATCATGAAAAGCGGAGCGCTGTTCGCCGCCTATTTCAACGGTAACGACCAGTACCCGACGCTGAGGCTCACGGACGCCGCCTCCATCGCTGTCTGGCGCGGCTTCGTGGCGGAATCCCGGTCCGGCAAGCCCACGCCGAGCCCGACTCCTTCTGGCCCGCCGAGCCCCGTTCCCAGTCCGTCCCCGGGGCCGGGTCTGCACGTGGCCAACCTGGCGCTGAGCCCGCCCACCGTCGGCCTGAACTCCCAGCGCAACGCATCGCTGACGTTCGATCTATCGCAGAAGGCCAACGTCACCGTCTGTGTCCTCAACGCCCACGGCACCGTGATGCGGACCGTAGCGAGGCCCGGCAGCCAGGTGGGGCCGGTCACGATCAGGTATCTCGTGTACAAGTTCCTCAGCCACCGCCTATCGGCAGGGCGCTACACGGTCCTGGTCGTCGCGAGCAACGCCAACGGCAGCGGCAGTGCCGCAAAGACACTTATTGTCAGCCAGCCGTGACATGAGGTGGACCGGCCGGACGCCGTCATGCAGGCGATACGAGATCTGCTCGGCCAGGCGGTCAATTGACGGCCCCTCCCGGCCGGCGCCGTGCCGCCGCTGCTCAGGGGCCCAGGTAGCGCAGGACGGCCAGCACCCGCCGGTTGTCGTTCCCCGAGGGCGGCAGGCCCAGCTTGCCGAAGATGCTGGCCACGTGCTTCTCAACCGCGCCGGTTGACAGGACGAGCGCCTTGCCGATCCCGGCGTTCGACCGTCCCTCGGCCATGAGGGCAAGGACCTCGCGCTCGCGCGGAGTGAGCGCGGCTACGCCAGGTCGGCTTGCCGCAAGCAGCTGGCTGACAACCTCGGGATCGAGAGCGGTGCCGCCGGCCGCTACCCGGGCCAGCGCGTCGGCGAACTCGGCAACATCGGCGACCCTGTCCTTCAGCAGGTAACCAACGCCAGCGGCACCGCCTGCCAGCAGCTCAGCCGCGTACCTGGTCTCGATGTACTGGGAGAACACCAGGACTCCGGTGCCCGGATACCGGTCCCGCAGTTCGAGCGCGGCGCGCAGTCCCTCATCGGTGTGGGTCGGCGGCATCCGGATGTCCACCACCGCGACGTCGGGACGATGCTCGGTCACCGCGGCAAGCAGCCCGTCACCATCGGCGACCGCCGCGCAGACCTCATGGCCGCGATCGATCAGCAGCCGGGTCAGTCCCTCCCGCATCATGGCCGCGTCTTCGGCGATAACTACCCGCACGTGGTGCTCACGCACGCAGCGGAAGGTCGATGCGGATACGGGTCGGGCCGCCCGGAGGACTGCTGATCTCCATGTGACCGTCGACCGCGCGGATGCGCTGCGCGAGCCCGCTCAGGCCGCTTCCGTGCGGGTCAGATCCCCCGGCACCGTTGTCGTTGACGGTGAGACAAAGCCTTGAGCCCTGCTCCGCCGCATTAACCGTGATCGTGTCCGCGCCGCTGTGCTTCACCGCGTTGGACAGCAGCTCGGCGGCGCAGAAGTAGGCGATCGACTCGATCGCCCCCGATGGGCGCCGGGTGATGGTGGTCGTCAGCGTGACTGGGACCGCGCTGCCCGCGACGAGCGTGGCGAGTGCGTCCGGCAAGCCGTTGTCGAGCACCGGCGGGTGAATACCCTTGGCCAGGTCACGGAGCTCGACGAGCGCGTCCTTGGCACCCTGGTGCGCCGCGTCGACCAGGTCACGTACTGCGGCAAGCTCGGCAGGGTCGCCGTCGGCGCCGAGTTTCTCCCTGGCCATCCCGAGGTTCATCGCGAGCGTTGCCAGCCGTATCTGCGCACCGTCGTGCAGGTTGCGTTCCACCTGACGCAACACGGCGGCGGAGTCGTTGACTGCCAGCGCCCGGGCCTGCTCCAGGTCACGAACCCGCTGCGCCAGCGTCCGGGGCCCGAGCAGGACGCGAATGAGCCAGCGGTCTACCGAGACGACGGCTCTCGTGACCCAGGGAGCGGCCAGCACCATGCCGGCGCCCGCGGCGAACGCGGCGAACGTGCCGGGGAACGTTGCGACCCGGAAGGTGCCAGCGCCGAACAAGCCGAACGGCGTGAAGATAGGAACAGGACTCAGGCGCACTCCTGGCGGGTGGTTGCGCATCAATCCCCACCAGAAGGGATAGGTCAGGTCGGCAATCCCGGCAGCCCACCATGCGACGGCGTAGACCTCGAGCACGGCGACCGGGAACTTCAGCAGCAGGTATGCCGTTGCCCGCCAGCCAGGTCCGTCGCGGAACCTGTCGGCGAGCCAGCCCGGGTTCCCGGGTCGGGCGGGCAGTCCGCGGCGGGTGCGAAGGGGCGGCGGCGAGCTGATCCGCTCGCCGAGCAGCCAGGCTGCCAGCCAGCGGATCACGCGGCCGAGCGGCCGAGCGGCGGCGATCCCGATAGCCACCAGCAACAGCGCCAGAACCGGTGCCCAGATCGCGGTCCATAGGGCGGAGTCCGGAGTGGGTCCTGCAGCGGTCGCTATGGCGAGGGCACCCCCGAACGCGATCCCCAGGAAACCGAATCCGATCGGAACGCTGGCCATTGCGAACAGCGCCTCCCGGCGGGCCTGCACCGTGAACGGGGTCACCAGGGCCGCACGCGCTGTCGCCCACGCCCTCGCGACACCGGCCTGGTCCATAACGACATTCTCCCCGTGGGTCCG
>Ga0070707_100005041_pt1 | contig 12384 bp, 5 predicted proteins | sample KBSK5502metaG_FD_65468 | JGI IMG/M metagenome (GOLD analysis project Ga0070707, IMG submission 65468) | Corn, switchgrass and miscanthus rhizosphere microbial communities from Kellogg Biological Station, Michigan, USA - KBS K5-50-2 metaG | ecosystem: Host-associated > Plants > Roots >... | reverse complement strand
CGCTGCAGGAGCCGCCACGCCGCCTGGTTCCCGGTGCGGGCGCGCGCTTCCGCCACCAGGGTCAGCCCGAGCTGGCTGCGCAGCTCTCGCGACGCTTCTTCGACGAGCTTTGCCTCCGCCGCACCGAGCGAGTCCTGGTGGATCAGGAAATTCGCGCGGTCGCCCTGGTCGTTGCCGTCCGCGTCCACGAGCCAGGTGGTCACCCGGATGTGGTCCCCCTCCGGGGCGATCGACCCCCGCACCAGTGTCCCGACCTGGAGGCGCTCGGCGATGCTGTCGACCGTGGCCTTGGTGCCGCGGTAGGGGAGCACCCCGTTGCGCGAGATCACATCCAGCCTGGCGGAGCGGAGCGAGCCGATGAGCGCCTCGGTCAGACCGTCGGCAACAGGGGCGAGCTCGGGATTCGCCTCGGGATAGCCGAAATACAGCACAGCGATTTTCCTGGCGCGCGCCAGCTCGGCGTCGCTCATTCCCGCCGACGGGCTCCCGGCAAAGGCCTTCCACGCGCCGAAGGCTCCGGCGGCCACTACGAGCAGCGCCGCAGCGAGCGCCCACGGCTTGCGCCACCACGGGAGCACCACCTCGTAGCTGCGCGAGATTCCGGTCGGCACCCGCCGTGAGGCGGTGTGTCTGATGGTGGCGCGACGGGAGGCGGTCGCCCCCATCGGCAGTCCGAGCAGCTCCATGAATTGCGCGGCGGTCTGCGGCCGGTCGGCCGGAACCTTGGCCATCGACGCGAAAATCGCGTCCTCGACCTCTTCGGGGACGGTATTGCGGACGATCCGCACGCTCGGCACCGCCTCCATCGCGTGCCGTGCCATGAGCGCCTGCGCGCTCTTCGCCAGGAAGGGCGGCTCCCCGGCCAGCAGCTCATAGAGCACACAGCCGAGGCTGTAGAGATCCGCGGTCGGGCCGACATGGTCACCCACCGCCTGTTCCGGCGACATGTACACGGGGGTGCCGACCGCCATGCCGGTCTGAGTGAGCTTCTGGGCCCCTGCCTCGCTCGCCGCACGGGCGATGCCGAAGTCCGCCACCAGGGCGTGCCCCCCGGAAAGCAGAATGTTTTCCGGTTTGATATCGCGGTGCACGATGCCCGCGGCGTGAGCGTAACCCAGTGCTTCCGCCACTTCGAGCACGATCCCGATGGCGTCGTCGATCGGGAGCTGCCCTTCCCGTTCGAGCCGGTCACGCAGCGACTCGCCCTTGATGAAGGGCATGACGTAATAGAGGAGCCCGTCGGCAGCGCCGGAATCGTAGAGGCCCAGAATATTCGGGTGCTGCAGCTTGGCGGCGAGCTTGATCTCGCGCTCGAAGCGCTCGGCACCGATCGAGGCGGACAGCTCGGGGTGCAGCACCTTGATCGCGACCTCGCGATCGTGGCGCAGGTCCTTCGCGAGGAAGACGGTCGCCATTCCGCCCTGACCAAGCTCGCGCTCCAGCTCATAGCGCTCGCTCAGCTTTTCCTTCAGGCGGTCGAAAATCGTCGCCAAGGCGCCTGGTGCTCCGATCGAGGGGGAGGCCGTGCATGGGGCAAAGCCAATGCAATATGTCCGGCTCCCGCAGTTCCGCAAACGCCGGTCCTCTGGCGGGGGGACGGCCGGCAGCCGATCTTCTCTCCCCATGACAGAGCCCCTCATCAGAAACGTCTCGGACACCGCACACTGGGTCGCCTACTATCGCGCGATGGAATCGGAGCGGCCCGACGCCGTTTTCCGGGATCCGTTCGCGCGCCGGCTTGCCGGCGAGCGGGGGGAGACGATCGTGCGCACCATGCCGAAGGGGCGGCAGATGGCGTGGGCGATGATCGTTCGCACCGCGGTGATGGACGAGATCATCTTGCGGGTGGTAAAGGAAGGCGCCGACTGCGTGGTGAACCTGGCCGCGGGGCTGGATGCCCGGCCCTGGCGGCTGCCGCTTCCCCCTTCGCTCAAATGGGTGGACGTGGATCATGCCGACATGATCGAGGAAAAACTCTCGACGCTCTCGGCCGAACGGCCGGTGTGTCAGTACGAGGGAGTCAAGCTCGATCTGTCGGAACGGGGAGCTCGGCAGGCGCTCCTCGCACGGGTCAGCGCCGGTTGCCGGAGGACGCTCGTCATTACCGAGGGATTACTGGTCTATCTGCCGCCGGACGCGGTCGCCGAGCTGGCCGCTGATCTGCATGCCCAGTCCGCCGTCCAATTCTGGCTGATGGACCTGGCGAGCCCGGGGCTTCTCAAGATGCTGACGAAGAGCTTCGGAAAGACGCTCGACGCCGGCAACGCGCCGTTCCGTTTCGGGCCAGCCGAAGGCACCGACTACTTCGCCCCCTATGGGTGGCGTGAAATCGAGTGGCGTTCTCAGATCCATGAGGGACTCCGGCTCAAGCGGACCTTCCCGCTGGCCGGATTCTGGAACTTCGTGGGCCGCTTCATGGGGGCCAGGCGTCGCGCCGAGTTTATGCGGTTCTCCGGCATCGCCCTGCTGGAACGTGCCGAGCCGCCGGCCGACTAACAGGACACGAAACCGGGGAAATCGAAGGGCCCTGCGCGAACAGGGCCCTTCGTTGCTAGCGGGAGTGCATTGCCGAAAAGCTACCTGATGACGTAAATCCGCGCCGCCAGGCCCTTCCGGTAATCCAGGACGAACGGAGTCAGCTGGCTTTCGTTGATGTTACAGGTCACTCCGTTCTGCACCACGGTTCCCTTGCACGACTTCGAGCCTGCCGCACAGGGACCGGTGTTCATGTTGATCGCCCGGTTGGCCGGCAGCGGTTGCGGTGTGCCGCCGGTGACCGACGCGGCCGACATGCGCACGGTGAGATTCCCCGTGCCGGTCGGAATCGGCGTGTTCTTGAAATCAAAGAGCACCAGGCTCTCGACGCCCTTGCTTGCGTTGCTGCTGGACTGGAGCCTGGCCTTGGCCGAGTAGGGGAAGGTAGTTCCCCCGTTGATGCTCACATTCACCGTGATCTCGTAATTCTCGGAGGTGCCGGGCGCGCCGTTGGATGACAGGTTGAGCCCGATCGCGCCGACCGCCTTGTTGGGGCGGGGCGCATAGAAGCCATACTTGGTGATGTCGTCCTTCGCCCCACCGGTGGCGCAGGCGTTGGCCAGGTCGAGCGTGATCGTGCCGGTGCCGTTGAAGGTCACCGACCGCAGGCCGGCCGCGGTGGAGATCTCGGCCAGCAGAGTGTTGGCTCCCGGGCCCAGAATCCAGGACGTCACCGCCGCGGTCCCGTCCGTCTGGGTCAGGTTCGACGACGGATCGACCGACGGCGGTGAGAGCTGGATGTAACTCGCGGTCCAGCTCACCAGCTGCCCCGGCACGTTGTTGCCGTAGAGATCGGTGACCCGAACCTTGGGCTGCGGATTGGTCACCGCCGCATAGGCGGGTCCCGACTTGGTGTTCCCTTCGACGATCTCGATGGCGTACGCCGGGCCGGCATCGGTGTGACTCAGGAAATTCACCGAATTGTCGGTCGAGCCGTTCACGACCACGAAGACCTGCCCGGCGCCCGGGAACGTCAGGGACGACGGGTCGAACGCAGCCTTGATGTTGTTGTAACCCACCGTCGTGCCGAAGTCGAAGCAGGGAAGCGTGGCCTCACCGCTCGAGTTGGTGATGACCTCGACCGTGGCCGGGACCACACCACCCACCGCGCAGAGGTGGCCGTTGCCGGCTGGCGAGCTGCCGGCCGCCGCCTTCACCGAGAAAATCACCTTCACTCCGGCCACCGGATCGACCCCGTTGTCATCTTGTCCCCGCGTCTTCACGGTGACCTTGGGGAGACCCGTGGTGGCCGTCGTCCCCGCCGCGCCGGTGACGGTCGGCGTGCCGTTGAGGACGACCGAGGCCATCGGGATATTCGACTTGCTCCCGGCCCGGCTGAACTCCTCCGCGCTCCCGCCGGCGCCGGCCAGCGAGGCGTCCACCGCGCCGAAGGGGCTGAACTCCTCGGCCGACCCGCCGGCACCGCCGAAGAGGCGGCGCATCCGGGCCTGGAGCGGCTGCGGAAGGAAGGCGTTGGCGATCGGCGCCATGAGCCGGGCCAGTATCCCCGGTGGCGCCGACTGCTGGGTGAGGATATCGGGACAGTTGAGCAACGCGAGCAGCTCACTCGGGATGGTCGTTTCCGGCAGGATCTCGAAGCCGGTGCCCCCCTGGTGTCCGACCAGAAGGTCGTCGGCCACATCCAGCGGCGTATTGGCCGGGAAGCAGACCGCAACGACGGGCAGAATGGTGCCGGAGAAGGTCGTATTGGGAATGAGCTGAATGGCGACGTAAGTCGGGTACTTGTCGAGCGGGGTATCGAGCGGCGAAGTGCCGCAGAAGATCCCGCTCGGACAGGCGTAGAGCGCGGTAATGTCTTCGAGCACCACCATCGTGCCCACCGGCACCGAGTTGGGCGGGAACCAGACGCCGGCGGTCCCTCCGGGAGTGACGAACGCCTTGGCGGGGTCCCCTGGGTTCAGGTCATAAACGGTTCCACTGATTCCGACGAAGCAGTAGAGCTCGACGACCAGGGTGTCCATTTCGTCCTGGGTGCTGGCCTTCTGCTCCGGCGTCAGGTTGCTGAACTTGTTCTCGATGAACCGGACCAGGTCGCGGGTCTTGAACTGGGCTTCCTGGGTCGAGCCGGCAGCCAGTAGCGCCTTGATGTTATTGAACTTGCTCAGCGCCGAGTTCGGATCGGGCCACTGATTCTTGAAGAAGAGATCAGTGATCAACGCCTCGATTTCCGAGGCCGTCTTGGGAGTGCAAGCGGTGACAGCAACTGTCTGGAGGCTGGGCAGCGTCGGCCGAGGGGACGTCGGGTCGTCGAGTCCGACGTTGCTGCATGCCGCGGCGGCAAGGATCGCGAGAGACGCGGTCAGTCGGGTCAGGCGGCGCATGTCTTCTCCAGGCGTACGGGCGAGGCGGTGAGTTAACCGGGTAATCTCGGTCAAATTCAGGAAAGCGCAAGGAGGGATCAGGGGGCTCCGACCAGCCGTTTGAATGCGGGAGAGTCGGCAATCGGGCGGAACCACCACCCGGAATCGTCGGCATACGCCTGACGCACCCGCTCATTGGCCTGGAGATAGACCCCTAGGAGGCCCACCGCCTTGTCGATCTCGCCAAGCTGGGAGTACACCGAGGCACCGAAGAGGGCCAGGTCGCGGGTCGGGTTCATGTCCTCGTTGCCCTTCGAACGCTCGACCACCCGCATCGCGCTGTCCTTCTGGCCGGCCCGGGCCAGCACATGCGCCACCAGCATGTGCGAATTGAGCTCGAAGTACGGCCGCCGGTTCTCAGGGACCGCTTTGGTGACAGAGTCCGCAAGCTTCCAGGCGAGCCCCACATCGGGCGGCTTGCGGATTCGTGTGGTCAGCATGAACAGCTCGCACCGCGGGGCGCTGAAGTCTCTCGGAAAGCGCCGCCGGATCTCCTGGCAGGCGTGGTCGGCCTCGGTGAACTGGCCCAGGTCGTAGTTCGCGATGAACAGGCGGAAGAGCACCACGTCGGCGTTGTCGAGGAAGGCATCTTCCTCGAGCGCCCGCTGGGCCGCGAGGGCCACCTTGGTCCCGCTCCCCGTCTGGTTGTAGAGATGGCTCACCGATGCCCAGGCGCCCGCCTGATGGGGATTGATCTCCACCGCTTTTTCGAAATCGGCCTGGGCCTCGGCCAGCAACACCTTGGCTTTGGCTTCGTCGGGCTCGTAGTTCTGGAGCCAGCCCCAGTAGCGGAGATTCCCCCGCAGCTCCAGTGCATCGGGATTCCGGGCATCGCGGGCCAGCGCCCGCTCGATGTGGCCAAGGCCTTCCCGCACCCAGGGATGGATGGCATCGCCTCTCCCTGAGACGCGTGAGCGGCGATAGGAGACCAGCGCCCGATTGATCACCGGGTCTATCCACTTCGGATCGCGCGCCTCGGCGATCGCAAGCAGCGAGTCGGCCGACCCGAATGCCTGATTCCGCGCAACGGTATCGCGCTTCGCGGCGGCCGCCTCGGCACTCTTCCGGAACTGCTCCGCCTGCTGGAGCAGCGACCACGCGGCCACGTCGCTGGTGCCGGCCCGCTGACGGTCCAGCTTGACCTCTTGTCCGACGCGGGTCTGGATCAGGCGCGCCACGGCGTCGGCGAGCGAGTCCCGGACCGTGATGACACTGTCGGCGGGCAGCTCGAAGGTTGCCCGGTCGATCTCGGTCCCACGGTCATCGAACATGCGGACGTTGATACTGAGGGTGCTGCCGTCCGGCTCCACCGACCCGCGAATGAGGGTGCCGGCATCCAGCGCGCGGGCGATGCTGTCGGGGGTGGCCTTGCTTCCCCGGAACGTCTCGACACCGGCCTTCGACACCACGCGCAGACCCTGCACCTGGCCGAGGGTTCCGATCAGTGCGTCCGTGAGACCATCGGTGACGTAGGCGAGGGAGCTGTCCCGGCTCCGGTCCTCGAAGTAGAGCACCGCGATGTGCTTGGGATCGGCACCGTCGGCTGCCGCGGAAGTGCTTCCTCGTTTGGTGGTGAGCGCCCAGGCACCGACGGCAATCCCCGCGACCACCGCGACACCTGCCGCGATCGCCCAGGGCCGCCGCCACACGGGCTGGTAATGCCGCTCCAGCAACCGGTTCGCACCCGTCGGCACCCGGCGTGACGCGGTGTGCCGGATCGCGGTCCGCCGGGAAGCGGTGGCCCCCATCGGAAGGCCCAGCATTTCCATGAATTGGGCGGCCGTCTGCGGGCGGTCGGCCGGGACCTTGGCCATCGCGGCGAAGATCGCGTCTTCGACCTCTTCGGGGACGGTGCCTCGAACGATCCGGACGCTCGGCACCGCTTCCATCGAGTGCCGGGCCATGAGCGCCATGGCATTCTTGGCGGTGAACGGCGGCTCCCCGGCCAGCATCTCGTACAGCATGCAGCCCAGGCTGTAGAGATCGGCCGTCGGCCCGACCGGATCGCCCACCGATTGCTCGGGCGACATGTACACCGGCGTCCCGACCGCCATACCGGTCTGGGTGAGCTTCTGGGAATTCCCCTCGCTGGCCGCGCGGGCGATGCCGAAATCGGCGACCATCGCGTGCCCGCCCGAGATCAGGACGTTTTCCGGCTTGATGTCGCGGTGGACGATCCCGGTGGCGTGCGCGTGGCCCAGCGCCTCGGCCACCTCGAGGGTGATCTGCACCGCGTCGTCGATCGGGAGCTGCCCTTCCCGATCGAGACGGTCGCGGAGCGATTCGCCCTTGATGAAGGGCATGACGTAGTAGAGGAGCCCGGCGGCGGAGCCGGAGTCGTAGAGTCCGAGAATGTTGGGGTGCTGGAGCTTGGCGGCGAGCTTGATTTCCCGCTCGAAGCGCTCGGCGCCGATGGAGGCGGAGAGCTCGGGATGCAGGACTTTGATCGCCACTTCGCGGTCGTGGCGGATGTCCTTGGCGAGGAAGACCGTGGCCATACCGCCCTTACCGAGCTCACGCTCGATCTGGTAACGGTCGGCCAGACTACTCGTCAGCTGCTCGAGGATTTCCGCCACGACTCCGGATTTTTCAGTGGAGGTATGCGCCGGCCCCGGAGGTCCGGGCCACTCTCAATATGGCGGCTCCGGCCCAATTTGCCACATGTCAGAGGGAGGAACTCCACTCACGCCCCGTAGGGCACCCAGATGTTCTTGACCTGGGTCGCCTCACGCAGGAACTCCTCCCCCTGCCCCTCACGGACATCCTCCCAGTCGTGTGGCTTCCACGACACGTGACTGCGCTTCATGTTGCCCGCGGAAAGCTTCTCGACTTCCGCCGCTTCCTCGCGCGGACCGTAGAACCAGATCCCATCCACGTCATCGTGCGCCGCGAGTACCGGCGCCAGCTCCTTCCGGCTCCCGGTCACGATGTTGATCACCCCTCCGGGCACGTCGGAGGTGTCGAACACCTGGTAGAGATCGGTGGCGAGCAGGGGCCACCGCTCGCTGGGGACCGCCACGACGGTGTTCCCCATGGCGACGGCGGGGAGGACCAGCGAAAGGAAGCCCAGCAGTGGTGCTTCAGCCGGGGCGACCAGGCCGACAACGCCGAGGGGCTCGTTCATCGCGAGCGTCACATTGCGAAACGGCGTCGCGTGGACCCGCCCGTCATACTTGTCGGCCCACGCCGCGTAGGTGAAGGCGCGCTGGATGGAGGCGGACACCTCGCGCGCGGCTTCCTCGGCCGTTCCGCCGGTGAGCAGTGCCAGCCGCTCGGAGAATTCCTTCTCTCGCGCCGCCAGGTTTTCGGCGAAGTAGTACAGCACCTGCGCCCTGGTGTGCGCGGTGCTCCCCGCCCACCCCGCCTCTGCCTTGTGCGCGGCCTCGACGGCGTTCCGGATGTCCTTCCGGTTTCCGCGGCCTACCGACGCAATCTGGTTTCCTGACGCGTCGAGGACGGGAAGCGCGTACCCCCCGTCGGGGCGGGCCTGTTTGCCGCCGATGTAGAGCTTCGGCGTGCGGTCGATGGGGGGAAGCGCAGGGAGTTGCGAAGAGCGAAGAGCGAAGCGGGAACTGCCTCCGGGCATTTCCTCCTCGCTCTTCGCGACTCGCTCTTCGCTACCTTGCGTCTTTGCGCCTTTACGCCTTTCCGCCTTCACATACTCCCAGAGCCCTTCTCTCCCCCCCTCCCTGCCGTACCCCGATTCCCTGTACCCCCCGAATCCGCTGGCCGCGTCGAACATGTTGGTGCAATTGACCCAGACTGTGCCGGCCTTGAGCTGCGGAGCGATGTCGAGCGCTGTATTGAGGTTTTCGCTCCAGACACTGGCCGCCAGGCCGTAGCGCGTGTTATTCGCGATCTCGACCGACTCGGCCGGGGTGCGGAAGGTCATGAGGACGACGACGGGTCCGAAGATCTCCACCTGCGCGATGGTCGCCGCGGGAGTGACATCGGTGAAGAGCGTCGGCGGGTAGAAGAGCCCCTCCTTGGGGAGGCTCCAGCTCGGCTGCCAGCAGGTGGCGCCCTCGTCGATGCCCTTCTGCACCAGTCCCTGAATCGTCTCGAGCTGGATCGGGGCCACGATCGCGCCAATGTCCACCGACTTGTCGAGGGGACTGCCGACCCGGAGCGTCTCCATGCGGGCGCGCAGCTTCTCGATAAGGCGCGGGGCGATGCTTTCCTGCGCGAGGATTCGCGAGCCGGCGCAGCAGACCTGTCCCTGGTTGAACCAGATCGCGTCCACCACCCCTTCGACCACGCTGTCGAGATCGGCGTCTTCGAAGACGATGAACGGCGATTTTCCCCCGAGCTCGAGCGAAAGCTTCTTTCCGCTCCCCGCCGTGGCGATGCGGATGATCCGGCCGACCTCGGTCGAGCCGGTGAAGGCGATCTTGTCGACGTCGGGATGACCGACCAGCGCGGCGCCGGTTTTTCCGTCGCCGGTGATGATGTTGACCACCCCGGGCGGAAGGCCGAGTCCGTGGCAGATGTCGGCAAAGAGCAGCGCCGTGAGCGAGGTAAACTCGGCCGGCTTGAGCACCACGGTGTTTCCCATCGCCAGCGCGGGGGCGATCTTCCAGGCGAGCATCAGCAGCGGGAAATTCCACGGGATGATCTGACCGACGACCCCCACCGGCCCATAACCCGCGAGCTCGGTCTCCATCAGCTGGGCCCAGCCGGCGTGATGATAGAAATGCCGGGCCACGAGGGGAATGTCGATATCGCGGGACTCGCGAATCGGCTTGCCGTTGTCGAGGGTCTCCACCACGGAAAAGAGCCGGCTGTTGCGCTGAATCTCGCGGGCGATGGCGTAGAGCCAGCGTGCCCGGCCATGTCCGCCGAGTGCCGCCCAGGCGGGCTGCGCGGCGCGGGCCGCTTTGACCGCGGCGTCGACATCTTCGGGCGAAGCCTGGGCCACCCGGGCCAGCTCGGCACTCGTCGCGGGATTGATCGTCGAAAACCCCTCGTCTCCGCGCGGCGGAATCCAGGCGCCGCCGAAGTAATGCCCGAAGCGCTTGCCGTGCTTGTCCAGCCACGCTTGCGCCGTGGCGGCCGATTCGGGCGCCGTGCCCCAGCCCATCGTATCGAATGCTTCGCGGATCGAGGTCATGTCAGGCCATGGGGTGACGGTGCGCCGCCGAATATCGGCCTGTCGCGTGGTGCTCGAGCTGCCGCTCGATGTCGGTCAGCAGGCTCGAGGCGCCGAACCGGAAGAGATCGGGCCGGAGCCAGCGGTCTCCCAGCTCCTCCTTGATCATCGCGAGCCAGTCGAGCGACTGCTTGGCGGTGCGGATTCCCCCCGCGGGCTTGAGCCCGATGAGATACCCGGTGCGCTCCCGGTATTCACGGATCTGCCGGGCCATCACGATGCCGAACGGCATCGTGGCGTTGACGTTTTCCTTGCCGGTGGACGTCTTGATGAAATCCGCGCCGGCCATCATCGCCACCATGCTGGCGCGTGCCACTTCCTTGAGGGTCCCGAGCTCTCCGGTGGCCAGAATCGCCTTGAGGTGGGCCGGGCCGCACGCGGCGCGGAACGACTTCACTTCGTCGTACAGCGCGGTCCAGTTGCCGGTGAGCACGTGCGCGCGGGTTATGACGATATCGATTTCCTCCGCCCCCGCCGCGACCGAGGCTTCGATCTCGGCAATGCGCTGCGGCAGCGGGGACAGTCCCGCGGGAAACCCGGTCGAAACGGCCGCGACGGGGATCCCGCTCCCTTCGAGGGCCCGGACCGCGGTCTCGACGAATGCGTGGTAGACACAGACCGCCGCCACCTTGAGATCGAGGTCGCCGACGCCGAGCTCCTCGAGCAGGTCCTGGCGCACCGGGCGCCGCGCCTTGGCGCAGAGCCGGAGCACCCGCCCGGGTGTGTCGTCACCGGAAAGCGTGGTCAGGTCCATCAGGGAGATCGCGCGGAGGAGCCACCCCGCCTGCCATGCCGTTTTGATCGAGCGACGGGTGGGAATCGTCGCCGCACGCCGTTCGACGGCGCTCCGGTTGATACGGATGTCGCGCACCCAGCCGAGATCGAGCGGGATGCCGGGGTTCCGGGGCACCTCGATCAGGTCGATGGGAGAGCGGAACGGCACCGGACTCGGATTCCGCACCCGGGCCGGGGCGTTCGGGGTGGTTCGCGCTTCACGGGTTGTCATGAGGTGGCCTCCCGGGGACCACCGGAATATACGTCGCCGGGGCGCAAGCCGGGGCCGCCGCGCAACTTAGCGCGCCACGACCTTCCCCCCCGCCATCACCCAGCTCACCCGCTCCGTGGCCGTGATGTCCCGGAGGGGATCGCCGGGAACCGCAATGAGGTCCGCCAGCTTTCCGGCCTCGATCGTTCCGCGGTCGGTGACGCCGAGGAGGCTCGCCGCGTTGATCGTCGCGGTGCGGAGGGCGTCGATGGTCGTCATGCCGAGCTTCACATAGACGGCGAACTCCCTGGCATTCTCCCCATGCGGGTAGACGCCGGCATCGGTTCCGAAGGCGATCTTCACGCCCGCCGCGATCGCCTTGCGAAGGCTCTGGCGGGCCATCGGAAGGATGGTCTCCGCCTTCTGACGCACCAGCGGCGGAAGGACCGCGAGGTTGATCCGGTCGACCAGGTACGAGGTCGGGACCAGCCAGGTTCCCCGCTCCTTCATCAGTTCGATCGCCTCGTCATCGAGCTGCGAACCGTGCTCGATCGACGCCACACCGGCCCGAACGGCCGCCTTGATGCCGTCGGTGCCGTGCGCGTGCGCGGCGACCTTGATGCCGTGGCGCGCGGCCTCGTCCACCATCGCCTTGAGCTCGTCGTAGCTGTACTGCTGGGCGCCGACCGGTCCCTCGAGCGAAAGCACGCCGGCGGTCGCGCAGGTCTTGATCACCTGAGCGCCGTGCTTGATCTGGTAGCGCACCGCCTGGACGACTTCCCAGGGGCCGTCCGCCACCCCGTCCTCGGGGCCGCGTTCGAGCACCCCGGGCGCAAAGCCGGTGACATCGCAGTGTCCGCCGGTGATCCCGATCATGTTGCGCGACGGGACCACGCGTGGGCCCGGCACGGTGCCGCGCGCCACCGCCTTCCCCAGGGCCACGGTGACATCGCCACCGAAGTCGCGCACGGTGGTGAAGCCCGCCCGCAGCGTCTTGAGCGCGTTGGCCGCGGCGTTGAAGGCGAAATCGGATTCGGTGAGCCGAACCGGCTCGGTGAACGAGGTCGCCGAGATCTCGCTGGAGAGGTGCGTGTGCATGTCGATGAAGCCGGGAAGCAGCGTCACGTCGCCCAGATCGATCACCCGGGCGCCGGCGGGCGGGGTCGCTGGATTCACCGCGGCGATCCTGTCGCCCTGCACCACGATGGCGGCGTTGCTGAGCATCCGGCCGCTGGTGACGTCGAGCATCCGCGCGGCGCGAATCACGACCGGCTGGGTGTCCTGCGCCAGCGCCGTCCTGGAGGTGAGGAAGAGGGCGGCCAGCAACATTCGGG
>Ga0070707_100005039_pt1 | contig 12386 bp, 12 predicted proteins | sample KBSK5502metaG_FD_65468 | JGI IMG/M metagenome (GOLD analysis project Ga0070707, IMG submission 65468) | Corn, switchgrass and miscanthus rhizosphere microbial communities from Kellogg Biological Station, Michigan, USA - KBS K5-50-2 metaG | ecosystem: Host-associated > Plants > Roots >... | reverse complement strand
CGGGCGGCTGCAGGTGATCATGTCGACCATCGAGCCGGGCGGCGGCACGGGCGCCGAAGCCTACGCTCACGAGTCAGATGAGGAGTGCCTCATCGTCCTTGCCGGGCGACTCGATCTCTGGGTGGGCAGCGAGGTGTACCACCTGTCCGAGGGCGATGCCATACGACACTCGAGCCGGATCCCCCACCGAAACCAGAACCCCGGCCCCGACACCGCTCGGGCGCTTTTCATCATCACACCGCCGAGCTTCTGACCGCCATGAGCGATCCCGATTTCGAGGCAGCGGTCCGCGCCGCCTTCACGGCATTCAACGAGCGGCGCTTCGCGGACTTCGCTACCTACATGACCGATGACATCGTGGAGAGCTACCCGCAGTCCGGCGAGCGACTCGACGGGAAGATCCAGCAGCGCGCCATGCACGAAGCCTTCCCCAGCCCGCCGACCTTCACGATCCGACGCATCCTTCGGGACGGCGATCTGGCAACCGTCGAGGTGGACGAGGCGTACGACGACGGGAGCATGTGGAAGACCGCCTTCATCTTTCAGCTGCGGGAAGGGCTCATCGCGGGTCTCACGGCCTACTTCGGCGAACCATTCCCTGCTCCCGATTGGCGAAAGCCATACCGGTCACCACCCTGATGCTCGGCGAGGAACCCGCGCAGCGTAAGCGCCAGTTCCTCGTGAAGCCGGCGGTGGCGCCAGTTCTCGCCGTGAACCGCGTGTCGTTTGTCCAAAGGCGTGAATTTCGTGTCATAGGCTTAGTCCGATGACCGAGCCCACGACTGTCCGCAAGACCGTTACCGTCGTGTTTACCGATGTCGCCGGCTCAACCGCGATGGGCGAGCAACGGGACCCGGAAATCGTGCGGCGGGTCATGAGCCGCTATTTCGCCGCGATGCGGGATGTGCTCGAGCACCACGGCGGGACAGTCGAGAAGTTCATCGGCGACGCGATCATGGCCGTCTTTGGCATTCCGGTCCTGCATGAGGACGACGCACTCCGCGCAGTGCGTGCCGCGGCGGAGATGCGCTTGGTGTTGGCGACGCTCAATGAGCAGCTCCACGCCGATTGGGGCATCACCATTGCCACTCGGACGGGCGTCAACACCGGCGAGGTCGTCGCCAGCGAGGCGATGCCAGGTGAGCCATTGGTCACCGGCGATGCCGTCAATGTGGCGGCGCGGCTTGAGCAGGCTGCAAGCCCGGGCGAGATCCTCATTGGGGCCGCGACACACCGACTCGTGCACGCGGCTGTGGTGGTAGAGGCCGTCGAGCCGATGGAACTCAAAGGCAAGACGGAACCCTCAGCAGCCGTCCGACTTGTCGAGGTGCTCGAAGGCGCGGAGCCGTTCGCGCGGCGACTTGACTCGCCCATGGTCGGGCGCGAACGCCAGCTCGACGTCATGAGTCGAGCCTTCGAAGCCGCGGTTGCGGATCGCGCCTGCCATTTGTTCACCGTCCTTGGTACAGCTGGGGTCGGAAAATCGCGCCTCCTGGCGGAGTTCATCAAGGGCGTCGGCGGGCGAGCCACTGTTCTTCGAGGCCGCTGCCTGTCGTACGGCCAGGGCATCACCCTCTGGCCGGTCGCGGAGGTGGTCCGAACTGCGGCCGGGCTTCAGGACTTCGACGAGCCCGCGACCGCCGAAGGCCGAATCGCGGACCTCCTCGTTGGCGAGGAGCACGCGGGGGCCATCGCGGGAAGGTTGATGCAGATCATCGGGGCCTCGGGTGGGTCGGCGCCGCCAGAGGAGGCCCAGTGGGCCATACGCCGACTGCTGGAGATCCTCGGTGGAGGGACTCCGCTGGTCGTCGTCTTCGACGACCTGCACTGGGCGGAGCCGACACTCCTTGATCTCATCGACCAGGTGGCGGATGCCACTCGCGACGCGTCGATTCTGCTGATCTGCACGGCCCGTCCCGAGTTCCTGGACACGCGCGCCAACTGGGCCGGCGGCAAGCTGAACGCGACGACGATCCTGCTCGAGCCTCTCACCGATGCGGACAGCGAGACGCTGATTTCGAACCTGCTCGGAACGACCGCCCTGGCGCCCGATGTTCGCTCGAGGATCGTCCAGGCCGCCGGAGGCAACCCGCTATTCGTCGAGCAGATGCTCGCCATGCTCATCGATGACGGGTTAATCCGCGAAGAGGGCGGGCGATGGCTCCCGACTGCGGATCACCTCGAGGTGTCAGTCCCGCCAACGATCGCGAGCCTGCTATCGGCACGTCTCGAACGGCTTGCACCGGACGAGCGAGACGCGGTTGGGCGCGCCGCGGTGATCGGAAAGGTGTTCTACCCCGGCGCGGTCCTCTACCTCTGGCCGGAGGCGTCTGCACCCCAGATCAACGCGCTGCTCCAAACCCTGGTGCGCAAGGATCTCATCCGCCCTGATCGATCGACGTTGCCGGGCGAGGCTGCGTACCGATTCCGTCACATCCTCGTCCAAGAGTCGGCGTATGAGGCACTGCCGAAGGACGTTCGAGCGACGCTGCACGAACGGTTTGCGGAATGGCTGGAGCAGACAGCTGGGGATCGCATCGAGGAGCAGGAAGAGATCCTCGGATACCACCTTGAGCGGGCTTTCCGGTATCACGAATTGCTAGGTGTGGAGACCGATGCCCATCGCGCGGTCGCGACCGAAGCCGCCGCCCGGCTGTCGTCGGCTGGCCAGCGGGCCATTGGCCGACTGGACAACCCGGCTGCCATCAACCTTCTGTCCCGCGCCTCCAACCTTCTCCCGACCAATAGCCCGGTGCGGCTTGAGCTGTTGCCCGATCTGGCGGTTGCGCTGACTCAGGCTGAGCGAGCCAGCGAAGCCGAGAGCCTGTGGACTGAGGCGGCCGACGGCGCTCGGGCTATCGGCGACGACCGAGTGCTGGCACACGCGCTCGTCCAGCGGTGGCGGTGGTCCAGAAGCATCGATATCGACCGAGACAGGGATGCCGTCTCACGCGACGCCGAGTGGGCCGCGGGCATTTTCGAGGCTTCCGGGGATGCACGCGGCATGTGTCGCGCGTGGCGGTTGCGCGGCCAACTCGCCGTCTGGAACGGACGGTTCGGTGACGACGAAGCCGCGGTCGAGCATGCCCTCCATTTCGCGAGGTCGGCGGGCGACGTGATGGAGGAGTTCGACGCCTTCTTCTCGCTGTCGGCCGACGTGGTGCGGGGCGCGACGCCAGTCGAGATCGGAATCCAGCGGTGCCAGCAAATCCTTGCGGACCATGAGAACCAACGATCCGTCGAATCTGCGATGTGGCACGCCCTGGCGCACCTGACGGCCCGGAAGGGTGCATTCGACAAGGCTCGAGAATTTGCTGCCCGGATGCGAGAGTTCCTGCGCGACATGGGACAGCAGCATGACCTGGACTTCATGACCGAGGTGTCAGGGGACGTCGAGATGGTGGCCGGCGACGCCGCGGCGGCTGAGCTCATCATGCGAGAGGGATACGAGGCTCTCGAGTCGCGAGGCAGCCCCGAACCGCTCCTCGGTGCGTTTCTTGCCCGTTCGATCTGTGCCCAGCAGCGCTGGGCGGACGCCGAACCATTTGCGGAATTGGCCACGACTAGCGGCACAAGCAAGATTGGCCCGGCTCTCGGAAAGGGCGCGCTCGCGCGGGTGCGGGCGCACCAGGGGCGCATACCGGAGGCCGAAGAGCTCGCACGAGAAGCGGTGGCACTGCTTGCTGAGACCGATTTCCTGGTCGACCGGGCAGACGTCCTGACCGACCTCGCCGACGTGCTCCTGGTCGCGGGGCGGAATGACGAGGCACGAGACGCGCTGAGCGAGGCGCTCGTGCTCTACCAGCAAAAGGGCGATCTCGTCACCCCGATCCGTGTTCGTGCTGCAATCGAAGCGATCGCGAGCGGAACGTGACGCGAGGGAAGGCAAACAAGAGACCTGCACGCCGCCGACGGATGAGGTTTACGGGGAGCGGGGTGCATAGTCCGCACGGTAATCGCCACACCGCAGCCACAAGGAGGAACGACCGTGCAGATCAATGTCGCTGTTCCTCCCGGCCGCGCGGAGCTCGCCTGACGACTTCAGCCTGAGCTACGCCTGAGGCGCACTCGGCGCTCCTGCCGGTCGGGACCACCCGCATCCCCACCCCAGCAGCAGGAGCGCGTTTTGGTGCCATCCAAGACGCCGCTGCAGACGGCGCCCGCATGGCCGCACGACGAGCCATACGAGGACCATCCGCGTGGCACCCTCAAATCCGGCAAGGAAGCGGAGATCTTCCTGGTGGAGCGTCTCTTCACCAGCGGTTCCTGCCTGCTCGCTCACAAGCGATACCGGCCCCGATACCCGACCAAGGGCCAGCTCCGAGACGAGGCCGTCTCGAACTCGACCGTCTACCGCCGCGACTCGAGCTACAAGGCCAGCTGGTACCTGGCAACCCGCGACAAGCGCGCGGTCATGGGTGGGACGCGCTACGGCCACGAGCTAGCCGGCCGTCTGTGGCCGATGCAGGAGTGGACGATGCTTGGGCGGGCCTGGGAACCTGACGTATCGGTCCCCTACCCGGTCGAGCAGACCGATCACGGCCTGATGATGGCGTTCGTCGGCGACGAATCACAGGCGGCGCCAAAGCTGGCACAGGCGAGGCTGTCGTCCGCCGAGGTCGCATCGGCCTGGGAGCAGCTGACGACAACCTGCGGGCGCTCACGGCCGCGGGCCTGGTGCACGCGGATCTCTCGGCGTACAACCTGCTGTGGTGGCAGGAGCGCCTCGTCGTGATCGACCTGCCGCAGGCAGTTGAGTTCACGAGCAATGCCGATGCCTACGACCTGCTCCATCGGGACGTCGCGAACGTCGCGGACTGGTTCACCCGACATGGGAAGCCTGTGGACGTCGAAGGGCTGTACGCGGAGCTGCTGGCTCTCGCATGGTGAGGATGGCTGGGTCGGGAAGGGGGCTGCCGATGCTAGGCTGCGGAATGACCTTGACCGATCCAATCGAAGCCCGCGTCGTGCGCCATCCCGAGCTGGAGCTTCTCGCTGGGAAGGTGACGAACGAGGGTGGCGAGCTGCGCCAGCTCTCGGGGTCCGATTATGGTCTCGCCGCCTCGATCATGGTCGCCGAGGTCGCGCCGGGAAGCGGTCCGCGCCGCCATCGGCATCCGCACGCGGAGATCCTTGTCCTCCACGACGGCCAGGGCCGATTCGAGGTTGAAGGCGCCGAATTCGATGCAGAAGCTGGTGACGCGGTCATCATTCCGCCCGACGCTTGGCACTCCTTCAGGAACACTGGCGCCGGCATGCTGCGTCAGACGGCGTTTCATCAGAACCCCCGCGCTGTGACGCTCTTTGAGGACGGCTCCCGACGCGAGTGACCAACCTCCGGGTTAGTCGAGGTCGATGACCAGCTTCCCTCGAACGTGGCCGCCGGCGATCTCGGCGATCGCCTCGGACGCGTGGTCCAAGGGGAAGGTCTTGAGCGGCGGGACGTGCAGCCGCCCCCCGTCGACAGCCTCCGTGATCTCGGTCAGCCGATCTGGCGTGGCGCGGTTGGCGCTCGCGAAGCGAACGCCTCGCTTCTCGATCTCCGGTGCGGCAGCCCCGGCCGGACCCCGCGTGGTGACGGCCATGCCACCCTTACGGACAAGGCTCCCGTACTTAGCGAATGCATCGGCGTCGCTGTGGAGGTCGATCAGCGCATCGACGCCATCCGGATACCGAGCCTTGATCTGCTCCGCGGCTTCCCCTGCGTTGTAGTCCACTGTCTCTTCCGCTCCGAGGGATTTCGCGTGCCCGGCGCTTGCCGCACTCGTGACGGCGACGACCTTCGCTCCGCGCTGCGAGGCCAGCTGACTCGCGATGCTGCCGACGCCGCCTGCGGCGCCCACCAGCAGAACGACCTGGCCGGGCTGCGGGTCCGCCGCATCGACCGCTGCCAGCGCGGTCAGGGCAGCGTGCGGGAGCGCGGCTGCCTCGGTGTGCGACAGGGCCGCCGGCTTGCGCGCCAGGCCTGAGATCGGCGCGGCCGCGTACTCGGCGAAGGTCCCCTCACCCACGAACGGCTTGGCAGATACCCCATACACCTCGTCACCGGGAGCGAAGCCACTGACTCCGGAGCCGATGGCCTCCACTGCTCCCGACAGGTCGATCCCAGGCACGAGCGGGAACCGATGCTCCATGTAGTCCTTGATGTAGCCGCCGGTGTAGATCGGGTCCATCACATTCACGCCTGCTGCGTGCACTCGCACCAGGACCTCACCCTCGCCGGGCTTGGGAACGGGAACCTCGTGAACCGATCCGGTTGATCCAAAGCTGTCGACCGCAAACGCGCGCATACCCAATTCTCGGCTGCTGCAACTAGTTGACGCTGCAACGATTCCACAGTCGGTTGGACCGTGCAACCGCGGCTAGTCGAAGGCGGGCAGTTGGTCATCGGAGTTGGGAGGAGTTCCTGGCTGAGCGCCTGAGCTTGTCGGGCGACCTCCGACCCGTGGCAACTTAGCTCAACGTCTTGCCGGAGGGTCCAGGCGACGACTCCACTCTCCGGCGCGTCCGCGATCATCCGAGTCGACCCTGCGACCGGTGGGCGCGAATCCGCGCGATCGGTAGAGCCGAGAAGGATCGGGATGGCGGGGAAATCGGCCAGCATCGGTTGGCCAGCATCGGTTCAAGAAAACGGCTTGCAGTCCATGCCGTGAAGCCTAGCGGAACCGATCCCGTTGAAAATCGGTCGCGGGCGGCGCAGGTGAGGCGTAGCCGATCTGTCTGGGTCGCGGGTACTTCTTGCCCTGGTCTCATCAGGCGGCAAGGCTGATAGGTTGCGACGATGGAACCGCCCAACAACCTGTTGCTCCTCGTCGCCGGCCTCGCAGTTGCCGCCGGAGCCGCACTCCTCGGGCGCATGGCTGGCCCCGGCGACCACCGCAAGATCCGGGTCGTGGGCGTCGGCGGAGGCGGTGCGAACACCGTCGAGGCCATGATCCGCGCACGGCTGAAGGGCATCGAGTACATCGTGGTGAACACGGAGGCCCGTGCTCTTCAGCGCTCGTCCGCAAGAACCAAGATTGCGATCGGGAGACAGATCACCAACGGCCTGGGTACAGGCGGAGACGCCGGAGCTGGCGAGGTCGCCGCTCGCGATGCGACCGACCAGATCGGTCGGGCGTTGACCGGTTCGGATTTCGTCGTCATCACAGCGGGCTTAGGAGGCGGGACGGGGTCCGGCGCCGTGCCGGTGATCGCGGAGATCGCCCGGCAGAAGGGCGCGCTGACGATGGCCGTCGTCACGACCCCGTTCGCCTTTGAAGGCTCTCGACGTCGTCAGCTGGCGCAGCAGGCCGAGAAAACGTTGGCGGGCAAGGTCGACGCGGTGGCCACGGTCCCCAACGATCGAGTGCGCGAGCAGATGCCCCCGACTGCGACCATCGAGGATGCCTTCCGGTCCATCGATGAGACGCTGTGCCGCACGGTCGGCGAGATCATCAACCTCGTGGCGGTCCGAGGCCGCCTGAACCTCGACTTCGCCGACGTGCGCGCGGCCCTCCAGGGCGGCGGGGCAGCCGCGGTGGGAACTGGCCGAGCCGCCGGCGAGAACCGCGCGGTGGACGCGGCTCGCGGCGCCATGGCAGCTGCGCTCCCAGCCGGTTCCAAGGGGGGCCCAAAATCGGTCCTGGTGAACCTGTCGGGTTCGAACAAGCTTCGTCTGGCCGAAGTCGATGCCGTGACGGATACGGTCCTGGCAGCAACCGGCCGGGACGCCTACATCGTGTTCGGTATGAGCCTGCGCCCGCGATTGCGCGATGAGGTCCAGGTCACGATCATCGCGACTGGCCTGGATAAGGCGACGGCGACATCAGCCGATGCTGCGGCGGCGACTGCGGACGAGGCAGCCCCAGCCTGGCGCCCGGTCTGGCTGCGGCGGAGTAGCGACACCCGTCGCTACTCCGCCGCCGGCGCCCAAAGGGCGTTCTCGGCGGAAGGGGTTGACCCGGGCGGAGGTGGATTCGGCAACGTCAAGCACCGGTGGAGCCGATTCGAGCTGACAGCCAGGCCAGCGCCACCGGAATGCTGCCGGAGCCGGCCATCGATCACAACCCGCCGCAGTCAGCCTCTTCGAAGACGGCTCCCGCCGCGACTGACCCCCCCAGACAGAAGTCAACCCGGCGTCGCGCCATCGCCGATGAGCATCTTCTGGAGGCATCGCAGGTACAGCACGAATGCATAATTCCGCGCCATGAAAGATCCGAGCACCGCAGACGGACCTCCCATGAGCCGTCTGGCGATGGAAACCTTTCTTGCTCGTCCGCTGCTCGCACGTCTGGCGACCAGCGAAGGAGATCGACCGCGCGTACTACCGATGTGGTACCTCTGGGATGGGTCCGATCTGTGGATGGAGACGAGCCCGACCTTCGCGAACGCGCGAATCCTGCGTGTTAACCCGCATGCAGCGGTCACGATCGACGAGGCCCTGGGCGGATTCAGCCTTCGCGCGGTGGTCATGCGCGGGACGGTGAAGCTCGTGGAGTCGCCCCATGACCGGGTAATGGAGGTCGTCCGTGCGATCTACGCCCGATACCTCTCGCGCGAGGAACGGGACTCACCGGCGGGCCGGGGAATGCTCGAGACCGGGCATCTCCTAATCCGCTTCACGCCGGAGCGGATCATCAGCTGGGACACGAGCGACTCAGGCGGGTAATGTCCGGGCGCTGACTCGCATCAACTCTCGGAGGCGCCGTGCGAACCCCCAACGGTCCACGACCTGCGCGCATTGCGGACGTCGCCCGAGAAGCCCGCGTCAGCATCACGACCGTCTCGCACGTCCTCTCGGGCAAGCGTCCGGTCTCTGCGCAGACCCGCAAGCACGTGCTCGATGCCGCGCAACGCCTCGCCTATCAACCGACGGTGGCGGCCCGCGGCCTGGCCACTGGTCGCACCATGGCGCTCGGGCTGCAGTTCCCGATGGAGGGCGAACACCTCCTGCTCAACCCCTACTTCCCGCTCCTCCTTGGCTCGCTCTCGGCGGCGGCGACCCAGGACGGGTATTCGTTCGTCCTCCTGCCCGCCCATCGGTCGAGCGAGTTCCCGCTCGAGACCCTGCTCGACACCCAGCGACTGGATGCCGCCATCCTGGTCGACCCGAGCAGCACGAACGACGTCCTGCCCCTGCTGCGGCAGTACGGCGTTCCGGTGGTCACCGTGGGCCGTTACCTCGGCCGCCTGAAGACGCACTGGGTCGACAACGACCACGCGGTCGCCATCGGCCGGGTGCTCGACCACCTCGCGGAGCAGGGGTACCAGCGCCCCGCGATGATCTCGCTCGGCCACGAGCGCTACTCCTACATCGGCGACATCGAGCGCAGCTATCGGTCGCGCATGGAAGAGATGAACGTCGAGCCGATGGTGGTCCGAGCGGAGGATCTGAGCGACCGCGCCGGCTACGACGCGGCGGTAGCGCTGCTCACCCGTAGTGATCGGCCCGACGCGATCATTGCGGCGGTCGACCGCCAGGCGATGGGCGTGCTGGGCGCCGCAGATGAGCTGGGGATCAACGTCCCGCGCGAGCTCGGGATCGTGGGCGAGGGTGACACGGTCCTGGCGCGGAACGCACATCCACCTCTCACCACCATCAACCCCCGCGCTGCCGACCTCGGCGCCCAGGCGATCGCGGTCGTGCGACGCATCCTCGACCACAGAGACGCCAGCCATCGGCTCATCAATCTCACCGTGCGGACGAGCCTCGTGATCCGCGCCTCGACGGCGCGGCTCACCCCTGGACCAGCTGCCAGCCCCTGACGCCCTTACGCCGGTCGAGGGTCACGATCGCGCCCTTCAGGATCCCGTCCATGTACTCGCTCCCGGGGTTGATGGCCATCGTCTTGCCGATCCTCGACATCCCCGGGGACTCGTGAATGTGGCCGTGCAGGCTGAGGATCGGCTGGTAGCGCTCGATCAGGCTGCGGACTGAGGTGCTGCCCACGCCCGCGATCTGTACCCGTCCGGCCTGGACCATCGGCGTGAAGGTCTCGTCCAGGAGCGCAGCCTGGTCCAGGTGCGTTCCCTGCGGAGGGACGTGGAAGTTGAAGATGCTCTTTCCCGGGTCCTGGAGGCGACTCGCCATCGCCTCCAGACGAGTAGCCAGGTCAGGCTCGCTCAGCTCGCGGGGCGAGGCCCAGGGTGTCGGGTTCGAGTAGCCCAGGGAGATCATCTCGTAGCCGCCCGGCAGCTCGACCACCTTGTCCTCGGGGTTGGTGACATGCTCGGACGCACCGAAGACGTCCTGCATCTCCACGAAGTCGTCGTTGCCGAGCATCATGAAGGAGGGGATGCCCACGTCCCGCAATCGCTCGTCGGCGAGCTCCAGCCAGCGCGTCGCGCTCGCGCGCGCAACCCTCACGAAGGTGTCGTGCACGAGCTCGGGAGAGGCGTCCAGCGCCGTCTTCTCCTCCGGGGTGACGATCACCTCGTAGCGGCCGGCGTTGCGGATCCGATCAGTGATCGCGGTCAGCTCCGAGGGTGCATCGGCCGTCAGGGTCTGCCCGTACATCTCGGTTCGATACCGACCGGCACCCTGGTCCACGATCGGCTGCAGGAGCTTGCCCGCGAGGTCACCGCCAAAGACCAGCACGTCGCAGCGGTAGCTCCGCGCCGCGTTCAGCCACTTGCGGAAGCAGCGCTCCGAACCGTGAATGTCGGCGCAGAAGAAGATGCGCGTCTGGTCAGTTGACCCTCTCGCGAGCACGCTGCGCCTAGTAGGCCGCCACAGGGGCGGGCGGGGCAACCGAAAAGTGGGCCTGCACGACCTCCCAGCGTTTGGCGCGGCGCAGCACCCAGGAGGTGCGCATCGTGACCGCCAGCCGCTCTCCGGCTGCGGCGGTCAGTTGCGTCTCGAGCACAGCGTCCGCCCATGCGATAGAGCCGTCCACCACGACGTGCGGCTGTGCCTTCCATCGATAGTCGAGATCGGTGAAGGTCCCGACCATGGTGCGGAACGGCTCGACGAGCGCGTCGTACCCGAGCCACCACTCGTTCGCATCGGTGCCGATCACGACGATCTCCGGATCGCGCGCGAAGCAGGCGAGCACGGCGTCGGCGTCCCGGGCCTCCCACCCAAGCCGGAAGCGCTCCAGCACCGCCAAAACGGCGCCGGCTCCAGTCACCACCATCGGCGGCGAGCGGTGGTCAGCACCTCGAAGCCGGTATCGGTCACCACGCCGTTCTCCTCGAAGAAGCCGCCGCCCAGGGAAGGATGACCGATGAGCGTCTCGACCGCGATCGTCATGCCCGGAGCCAGGACTGTCTCGTCCACCGGAGTCAGCCACGGCGCTTCCCAGCCCAGCCCGATGCCGTGCCCGACCGCCGGGAATCCCTCCGTATCTGCCGCCTCGATGGGGATGCGAGCGATGACCTCCGATTCGGCCATCGCCTGCGCGCCGGCGGCGTAGACCTCCGCGGCGGTGCGCCCCGGCCGGATCGCGGCGCAGACCGCGTCGACGACCTGGATCGAGGCGTCGATCAGCTCTCGCTGCCGATCCGACGGCTCATCCCCCGCGACCCGAGTCCGACCGAAGTCCCAGAAGTAGCCGGCCAGCGCGCCGTAGCAGTCCATGTGGAACATGTCCCCGCGTTCGAGCGGTCGAAGCGAGCTCGACGGCATGCGCGACCAGGCGAAGAAGTGCGAATGCTCGCCGGAGGCGCAGGCTGCGTCGTACAGGACTCCGCCGCCGCGGGCCACCACTTCGGCTGCCTCCGCGGCGCAGTCCGCCTCCGTGGCCCCCACCACGACCGCCTCCATGGCCGCCTTGACCGACGCATCGCCGAGCGCGATGGCCGCCCGCATGGCGACCACCTCGGCCGGGCTCTTGTAGATCCGGAGGCGCTCGATCAGGTCGTCGGTGCGCACGAGCTCGACATCGGGGAGGGCCGCGGCGAAGCCGAGATAGGCGGCGGCGGTCATGTGGCTGGCGCCCACCAGGCCGATGCGACCGCGACCCAAACCTGCCGAACGCATCGCGTCGACCGCCTTGTCGATGACGTCGTTGCCGGTGCGAACGTCATCGGCGACCACCAGGTCTCGACGCCACCAGGGCACGTCGATGACCAGGATCGATGGCCCCGTTACAGGCAGGACCAACACGCCGTGCGATCGAGCCCGGCCGATCCCCGCGTGGTCGGCCATGTACGGCTGCTGTGAGTAGTGGTTCGCGAGGTAGACGACATCGGCGGACATGTCCACCGGCCCGCCGCCGCGAGACCAGACCACGAGGCCGTCGAGCCCCTGCGCGGCGGCCGCTGCCCGTGCCCGATCCTGGCGCTCGTGGAACTCGGTGGCCGAGATCGCATGCTCCGGATCGAACGTCGTTGCGGTCATGCCCGGTCTCCCGCCAGTGTCTCGATCCCGCGGAACGTGAAGTCGTTCCAGCCGAAGTGAGCCG
>Ga0070707_100005037_pt1 | contig 12387 bp, 10 predicted proteins | sample KBSK5502metaG_FD_65468 | JGI IMG/M metagenome (GOLD analysis project Ga0070707, IMG submission 65468) | Corn, switchgrass and miscanthus rhizosphere microbial communities from Kellogg Biological Station, Michigan, USA - KBS K5-50-2 metaG | ecosystem: Host-associated > Plants > Roots >... | reverse complement strand
TGCGATTCGGCCGATTCTGGACGAGCCTGTCGCGGGGTCTTGAGCAGGGGCATCACATGAGATTGTGACAGACCGCACCGGGTAAGGCTAATGGGGAACTGATTGCAGGGAAACGAGTTGCATAGTGGCAGAGCGGCATGGTGGCCTAGTGCTCCGTTTTCCTCCGCACGTAGATGACCTTCTCCACGCTCGCATGCACCACGCCCTCCCGATCGACGAGATCGACGGTGTACGTGCGGTCGATCGGATTGCCGTCCGCGGTCGCGGCGCGGATGGCGTCGAGCTCCGCGTCGTCGATCGTGAAGGTCGCGTAGAGCGTCGAGCGGCCCGGTTTGCGGAAGCGGATCGTGGCCGCCTTGTCCCAGACGACATAGCCGGATCCGAGGAGCTTGATCAACTGAATCATGTACATCGGGTCGACGGCGGCGTAGAGACTCCCGCCGAAGATCGTGCCGACGTAGTTGCGCGTGCGCCACGACAGCGGCAGCTTCACGCGCACTTCGCGGAAGTCGTCGGCGATGTAGGTGATGCGCGCGCCGCTGCCGCGGTAGGCGGGGAAGAGGTTGAATCTCCAGCGCAGCAGGCGCGTGGCGAACGACTCAGGCATCGGCCGCCTCGCGCGGCGCGATGCACCAGGCGATGAGGGCGAGCGCGGCGACGATCACCGCCACGCCGTTCGCGATCAGGTCGGGACGGTCGTTGTGCAGGAGCGACGCGGCGTTGCCGAACATCCAGATCAGCGCGATCGTCAGCGGGTAGGCGAGGAGGTTGCCGCCGAAAAGGTAGCGGACGATCGCCCAGATCAGCAGCGCGCCGCTCAGCGCGAAGAGGACCATCAGCGGAAGCTGCTTCGGGGTGGCGTCGGAGTCGATGCTGATGAGGAAGATGATGCCGGCGCCGATGACGTCAGGGAGCCACGGCGTCCGGCGAAGCAGGCGCAGCGCGTAGAGGAAGAGGCCGACCGTCGCGGAAAACTCGACGGTGCGCAGCAGCCCTTCGCCGATGCCGAGGAGTGACGGCAGCGCGATGGCCACGGAGCTCGGCGCGTGCAGGCTGACCGAGACCATCGCCGGGAAGCGGACGGCGATCGCTTCGAGCACGATGCGGTAGATCGACACGAGCGCTATGGCGGTGAGCGCCGCCACCGTCGCCGCGCGGCCGCTGCGCGCGCGCGCGGAGCGCGTGAGCAGCTCGACGGCGTGCGGGTAGGCGACTTCGATCGCCGCGACGGAGAGGAAGATCGCGCCGAGCTCGAAGCCGATCGTCAGCGCGCGCCGCACCAGCACGTTGCCGATGAAGGTCTGCCACTCGAGCGTCGTCGGGTACTCGAACATCGTCAGTGGCCAGTGGAGGATGGCGCTGGCGATCGGGACGATGCCGAGGATGGCCGTCCACCGAAGCGGACGGCGCCACGGGAACGGCTGCTTGCGCGCCGCGACGACGAAGCCGGCGATCGCCAGCGCCAGCAACGCCAGCACCGCGATGAGCCGCACGATCTGCAGGACGACGTTGAGCATCGTCTCCTCTTCGCGCTCGCGATAGGCGCTGTCAGGGACTTTGATCGTCGTCGTGAACTGCGTCACTTCGTTGCCGGCGACGCGCACGCTGACGCGGCGGTGCGCGTCGGTGGCGAGCGGCTGCCGCTCTTCGAAGTGGATCAGCCAGTCGCGCCGGTTCGGCTGCTGGAAGGCGAGCACTTCTTTCGCGTCGAAAGCCGCGGCGTTGATGCCATAGCGGGCCAGCTCGCGCGTCGCGATCGCCAGCGCCTCCGGCTGCTCGAGCCGCGCGCCGGGACGCTTCTCGTCCTGGTACTTGTGAAAGCCGATGGCGCGGTTCGCGCGCGGATCGACTTCGACGAGCACTTCCTCTTTCTGTTGCGGCTTGTAGGCGCGCACCATCCACGTCGCGGCGGCGATCTTCGTCCGCATCACCTCGACGAGCCGGTCGATGGTGACGCCGTGGCGCACGAGGTACTCCGCCGCGGTGCCGTCGAATCCGCCGGGGGAGCCTCCTTCCTCGCGCGGCGAGTCGCGATCCCACGATCGGAAACCTTCCACCGGCGCGACGGCGACGTGCCATCCGTCGGTCGCGGGAAGCATCGGCTTCGCGGTCGCCGTTGCCTGCGACGTCGTGGTGCGGTAGTCGGTTACTTCGTCGACCGAATGCGGTTTGACGAAAAGCAGTGCCATTGCAACGGCGACCGCGATGGCGCAGGCGATCGCGCGCGTGCGCGTGAGACCGACCAACGGCGCCAGGACCACCGCTTTCGGCGCCGCTTCGACACGTTCGGGTGGCGTCGAGAGCGGCAGCGTCTCATTCGAGAGATCGTCGTCGGGGATGAAGCCGCGGTTGCGGACGTACATCACGATCGAGACGATCATCGGGATGGCGAAGACAAGGCTCGCCAGCGCTCCGGAGACGATGTAGTAGCGGTTGCCCGACCGCAACAGCAGCAGCGCGGTGTAGAGCGCGTCGACGGTGTAGTGCCAGATGAGCAGCGGCAGGAGTCCGAAGCGATAGAGCAGCGCGCCGAGGATGCAGCCGGCGATGCCGACCTCGAGGCCGCGGATGAAGAAGGGCTGGTTCGCGTAGGTCGAGTGGCCGAAGCCCCAGATGAATCCCGCCAGCACGATCGCGCCGAGGCGCGACTTCAGCACGCGCTCGAAGAAGGGGATCGAGAAAGCGCGCGACATGAACTCTTCCGACAACGACGGGAAGAAGCCGGCGAAGAGGACGGCAATCCACGGAATCGCCGAATTGAGGATGGCGTCGTACGGCACCTCGGCGGGCGACCAGGCGCCGAACTTTTCGGCGATGAGGTAGAACGCGACCTGATAGCCGAGGAAGAGCGCCACGAGCGTGTAGCCGAGAACGAACGAGCGGAAGACGCGCTTGGAGGCGAGGGTGCGGGGCGTCCACAGCTTCGGGATGGCGAGGTGCTGCGGGAAGCGCTCGCGGAACGTCACCTCGCCGGTGGCGACGATGACCAGCAGCATCATCCCTGCCGCGACCGCCGGGATCAGCGCACGGAGGAAGATGAACTTGGCGATGAAGGTGGCGAAGGAGCTCGTGGTGGGGCACTGCATCAGCTCCGTCGGGAATGCGTTCAGGGCGTTGCCGATCACCAGGACGAAGGTGATGACGAAGACGACGGCCGCCATGCGGATGCGCACGTCGCCGCGCAGCAGCCGCATGATGAAAACAACGACGATGCAGATCATCGTCGCGATCAGAAAGCCGAAGTCGACCAGGCCGGCCAGGTTGTTTTTCGACCGCAGCAGGCTGTAGCCGCGGATCCAGTCGTCGGGGACCTTGAGCCGCTGCTCGTATCGCCCGACGCGATTGCCGTCGATCGTGACGACGTGCCGGTACGGCGCGCCCGCGGGATGGACCGATTGCGATTCCCACGTGAAGATCCGCTGCATCCGCCGCGGCAACGCGCGCTCACTTTGCGAGACGAGCTGCAGATCGGCGAGCTTCACGCCGGCGCGCGCGAGGAACGCTTCGGCGACTTGCCGCGTCGCGGCGACGTCGGGCGAGGCCACCGCCTGCGCCTCCGGGATGTGGTCTTCGAAGCTGACGATCTCGCCCGTCGGCGCGACGTCGACCGAGAGCTCTTCTTCCTGCTGCGGACGAAACCAGCGGTGATGCCACCACCAAAGGCGCACCTCGTGGTGCATCACGCCGGTGGCGCGGCTGAGGCCGAGCGTGCGCTCCAGGAAGATCTTGGCGCGATCGTCGCCGTCGAAGACCGCCGCATGCTTCATCCCGCGCGTGTCGATCCGCTGCGACGCGAGCAGCGGCTCGGCGACGCTGCGCGACGAGTCGCGCGTGTAGCGAAAGTCGATCGACGCCTCGGGGAAGGCCGTCGTGAACCAGTTGACGATGACGAACAGCGACGCGGCGGCAAGCACCGCGCAGACGGCGAAGAAGAGCCAATCGTTGCGCGTGAAGCGCTCGCGGTTCACGGCGCGAGCTTACGCCAACTGGCGGAGCGCCTTCTCCATCCGGCGGATGCCTTCGGCCGCTTCCTCCATCGAAAGGTTCAGAGGCGGACGGAAGCGGACCGACTGATGGCCGGACGAGAGCACCATCACGTCGTTCTGCCCCATCGCCTGGATGGCCGCGTCGCGCTGGTCGCCGCTCGGCAGATCGAAGGCCGCCATCAGACCGCGCCCGCGCACGTTCGACACGAGCTGCGGGAGATCGTGAGCGAATCTCTCCAGCTCTCCGATGAAGTTGCTGCCGACGCTCGCGGCGTTCTCAACGAGCCCCTCTTCGTCGATCACCTCGAAGTAGCGCTGCGAGCGGACCATGTCGGTGAGATTGCCGCCCCACGTCGAGTTGATGCGCGACGGCACGATGAAGACGTTGTCGTCGATGTCGAAGATCCGGTCGTTCGACGCGAAGCCGCACACCTGAGTCTTCTTGCCGAAGCAGAAGATGTCGGGCTCGACGCCGTAGTGCTGGAACGACCACATCTTTCCGGTGAGGCCGACGCCGGACTGCACCTCGTCGAAGATCAGCAGCATCTCGTTCTCGTCGCAAAGCTGCCGGATGGCGCGGAAAAACTCGGGGCGGAAGTGGTTGTCGCCCCCTTCGCCCTGGATCGGCTCCATGATGAACGCGGCGATGTCGTCCTTCCGCTCGGCGAGGAACTGCTTGGCCTGATCGAGCGCCGCGCTCTCGCGCCGCTCGGCGTCGGCGAGCGACTCCGGCGTGGCGGGGAAATGAATCTTCGGGTTATCGATGCGCGGCCAAGGGAACTTCGGGAAGTACTGCGTCTTCCGCGGATCGGCGGTGTTGGTCAGCGAGAGCGTGTAGCCAGTGCGGCCGTGGAAGGCCTCGCGCAGATGCATGATCTGCGTGCCGTGCTCGCGCTCGGAACCGCGGCGGAAGTTCTTGCGCACCTTCCAGTCGATCGCCGTCTTGAGCGCGTTCTCGATGCCGAGGGCGCCCCCTTCGATGAAGAACATGTGCTTGTTCAGGGTGGGAGGGACGGCGACGCGCGAGAAGGTCTCGACGAACTCCGCCATGTAGGTCGTGTAGATGTCGGAGTTGGCCGGCTTGTTGACGGCGGCGGTGGCGAGGCGGTCTCGGAACTCGGGGTTGTCGAGCCGCGGGTGGTTATAGCCGATGGGACAGGAGGCGAAGTTGGTGAAGAAATCGAGGACCGGCCGTCCGCGCTTCGCGTCGAACACCCACGATCCGCGCGACTTCTGCAGATCCATGACGATGTCGTAGCCGTCGGCGAGCATGTGGCGCCCGAGGACGTTGTGGACTTCCGAAGGTTGGACGACGATCCGGCGGTCAGTGATGGCGGAGATGGACATACAAACTCCCGACAAAGTTTCTGCGGCTTGTTTTTTCAGCGGTGAGAACCGCTTGACGGTGGCTAGACCGCGGATTCTATCATCGAGGGCGATGAGACCACCCCCGCGAAAACTGCGAATCGCGCTGCTGCTGGTGCTGCTGATCGTCAGCTGCAGTCGGGAGGAGCGGCCGCCGGCGAAGAGCGACGGGATCGACGTCGACCAGGATGCCGCGCGCGCCGCGATCCGGCGTGCTGTTGATGAACAGCCGCCGCTGGAAGTGTTCCTCGCCGCGCGCTTGCTTTTTCTTGCCGGGACGCCGAGCGAGGGTCACGGCGTGCTCGAGCCCGGCCATTGGCTCTTCGTGAAGCGCGGTTGGTTCGACGAGCGGCACGAGGGCGGAAACTGGGTCTATTCGCTGACCGACGCCGGCAGTCGCGTCGCCGCGCTCAGGCAAGTTGACGGCGGGTGGCGGATTCCGGTCGCGCGCCGCCGTCTTCTGCGGCTCGGTGCCGTGACGCCCGCTGACGATCCCGCCCTGATCCAGATCGGAATCGCCTGGAAGTGGGAGCAGGTCGGCCCGCTGGCCGGCTGCTACGGTCTCAGTCGCGCCGCCGGCTTCCAAACAGCGAACGACGATGATCACCTCGGCGGCACGGCATTGTTTCGGAAAGGCGATTGGAGCAAGCCGGTCTCGATCACGTTCGTGGCGGCCGCGGACGAAAACGATGCGGCGAACGACTCGGTGGGAGAGGCGCCGCCGTGTACGCAGCCGTACTTCGGCAACTAGCCGGCGTGTGGTAGAACACGACGCCATGAAAGACATCGTCATTCTCGGCGGCGCGCGGACGCCGATCGGCTCATTCCTCGGCACTCTCTCCGCGCTTTCGGCGCCGAAGCTCGGATCGATCGCCATCAAATGCGCGCTGGAGACCTCCGGCGTGAAGCCCGAGCAGATCCAGCAGGTCATCATGGGGAACGTGCTGCAGGCCGCGGTCGGACAAGCGCCGGCGCGTCAGGCGGGGATCGGCGCCGGCATCCCGCCCGAAGCCGGCGCGGTCACGGTCAACAAAGTCTGCGGATCGGGACTGAAGGCGGTGATGTACGCAGCGAACGACATCCGCTGCGGCGAATACGACCTCGCCGTCGCCGGCGGCATGGAGTCGATGTCGAACGCGCCGTACGCGCTGACGCAGGCGCGCACCGGCTACCGCATGGGACCGGGGAAGATGGTCGACGTCATGGTCCACGACGGCCTGTGGGACCCGTACGGCGACAAGCACATGGGCAACTGCGCGGAGCTGTGCGTCGCGAAATACTCCTTCTCGCGCGAGGCGCAGGACGAGTTCGCGCGCGAGTCGTATCGCCGCGCGCAGGACGCCACGCGCGACGGAAAGTTCAAGAAGGAGATCGCCGTCGTCGAGATCGAGGGGCGCAAAGGGAAGTCGGTCGTCGTCGATGACGAGGAGCCGTTCGCCGCGCCGCTCGAAAAGATGGGCACTCTCAAGCCGGCGTTTCAGAAAGACGGCACCGTCACCGCCGCGAACGCGTCGAAGATCAACGACGGCGCCGCGGCGCTGGTGGTCACCTCGGCCGATTACGCGCAGCAGAACGGCCTGAAGCCGGTGGCGCGTATCGTCGCGCAGGCCACGGCGGCGCAGGAGCCGGAGTGGTTCACCACGGCGCCCGCGAAAGCGATCGACATCGCCCTGAAGCGCGCCGGGATGACCGTCGATGACATCGACCTTTTCGAGATCAACGAGGCCTTCGCCGCCGTGGCGATGGCGGCAATGGTCGACGCGAAGATCCCCCACGACAAGCTGAACGTCTACGGCGGCGCGGTGGCCCTCGGGCATCCGATCGGAGCCAGCGGCGCGCGCATCATCGTCACCCTCCTCTCCGCCCTCGCCGACCGCGGCAAGAAGTACGGCATGGCCGCAATCTGCATCGGCGGCGGCGAAGCAGCCGCGATGATCGTGGAGAGGTTTTAGTTTGGAGTGCGGCGGCGGTGCCGCCGCTTTTCTTGCCTACGCCACCATCGCTGCCGCAAACGACGCGAGGTCCGCAAATTCACCAAAGGTCGGGTGACCGCCCGCCAGCTCCGCGCCGTGCGTCCGGTTGATCCACGCATTGTCGATCCCGAGCTGATTCGTCGGCACAATGTCGTGGAAATTGCTCTCGGCCGCATGCAGCCAGCGCGCGTTGCCGATCGCTTCGCGGGCGGCGCGGAAGTGCGCGTGCCCCGGCTTGTACGACCGCACCTGTTGCGCGGTCACGATCAGATCGAAGCCAACGGCGAAGTGGTGGCGGGTGCCAGCGAGGAGGTCATCGTCGATGTTCGAGAGAATGCCGAGCTTCATCCCGGCGTCGCGCAACGTGAGGAGGGCATCGTTCGTGTCGGGGAACGGCGGCCATGACGGGAGGCTGTCGGCGAGGAACGTGGCGCGCTCGAACGCGAGGCGCCATCCGAGGGCGTGGGCGACGCGCGTCGCCGTCTCGGCGAGCACCTCGCGATAGGGGCGGTACTCCTTCTCCACGACCCGCTCGTTCGCGGCGTACTCGCGCAGGATCGCGGCGCGGTCGAGCTCCACGCCGTCTGCGCTCGCGGCGCGGCGGAACGCTTCGCTGATGCCGGTTTCCCAGTCGATCAGCGTCCCGTAGCAGTCGAAAGTGACAATGTCGTAGCGCGGCATTTGCGGCGATTATCCCCGTGACCGGGGTCACAAAAGGCCCTAAATTGGTGCGATACCGTCGGAAACGGTCAACTTCCCAAAACTGAAGACGACGTCATGTACGAAGCCGCAGCACGGAACCTTCGGACCGCAGAGCGCTTCCTTCTGCAGCCTCCGCTGTCGGGACATTTCGGCGATGCGGTCGTCGCCGTCTGCGACATCTCCGCGAAGGGGGCGCGTTTCCGCCACGGCCATCCGCTGGAGATGGGACAGAAGTCGCTCCTGAAGCTGGCCATCGAAGGACGTCCGACCGCGGCATCGCTCGAGGCGGTGGTGGTCTGGACGCAGCCGGACGGCGCGCAGCCCGGCCGCTTCGTCTCGGGCGTGCGCACGTACGCGCCGGCCGATTTGATCGACAGCATCCTTCTCCACCTGCAGACGACGCACCGCACCACGCGCATCGAGGAGCTCCGTTCGTCCGACCGTTTCCAGCTCGCGCCGATGCTCGACGGCCGCTGGAACGACACGCCGGTTCGCATCGAAAACCTTTCGGCACGCGGTGCGCGGATCGAGACCGCGGCCCGGGCGGAGGTCGGAACGGCCGCCGCGTTGGTCTTCGGAGTCCCTGACGCTGCCATCACCATCGAAGTCCGCGCGCAAGTGGTCTGGTCGGCGGTGAAGGCGATCGGCCCCGACTCGTATCGCGCCGGGATGACCATCGGCGAGAAGCCGGAGCTGTTGCGGCTCGCCATCGGGCAGCTCTGCCAGAACGCCCGTGCGTCGCTCGACACCCACTCCCTCGGGCTGAAGCTGAAGGTGATCCGCGCGCGCGCCCGGCAGCTCGCGCCTTCGTTCCGCAACATCGAGAGCACCGGCGTTCCCGCCGAGCAGTACCTCCTGATCCAGTGCGTCCGCGAAGAGCTTCGCCTCAATCCCGACGAGGCAATGCACTGGTATCGCCGCGCGCGGCTGTCGATCAACGATCCGCAGACGCGCACCGCGGCGCCGGCGATCGTCGACCATCCCGACGCGCTCGCGGTGTGGGAGTACCTCGACCGCTCGATCGACCCGTCGCTGATCAGCAGGACGTTCGAGCTGCCGCTGCGGTAGGTTGTGGTTGCTGGGTTGCTGGGTTGCGGGGTCACGGGGTTAGGTCACCGCGCTGAAACCCCGAAACCTCGAAACCCCGCAACCCCAACTACACTCCGCCCGATGATCGACACCACAAAACACGGCGCCGTCTTCACCATCACCCTCAATCGCCCCGACAAGCTGAACGCCTTCGCCGGCACGATGCGCGAGGATCTCCTCGAGGCATTGCGCGCCTGTGAGCGCGACGTGTCGTGCCGCGTGGTCGTCATCACCGGCGCCGGCCGCGCGTTCTGCGCCGGCGGGGACGTCGACTTCATGAGCGACCTGCAAAAGCGCGGCGACACGGAGCGGTTCCGCAAGCTGCTTGATGCGGGCCGCGACATCGTGCTGACGATCGCGGCGATGCCGAAGCCGGTCATCGCCATGATCAACGGCGTCGCCGCCGGAGCGGGATGCAACCTCGCCCTCGCCTGCGACATCCGCATCGCCTCCGACGCCGCGAAGCTCGGCGAGACGTTCGTGAAGATCGGCATCCATCCCGACTGGGGCGGCACGTGGTTCCTGCCGCGACTGGTCGGCCGCAGCCGCGCGCTCGAAATCCTCATGACCGGCCGCATGGTGAACGCCGGCGAAGCGCTGTCGATCGGCATGGTCGACCGCGTCGTCGCCGCCGCCGAGCTGCAAAACGAAACGATGACGCTCGCACGCGCGCTCGCGGACGGCCCCCCGATCCCGCTCGGCGACATCAAGCGCGCCGTCAACGCGTCACTCGCCAACGACCTCGCTGCGCAGGTCGAGCTCGAAAGCGCGCATCAGCTTCGAGCATTCGTCTCCGCTGATGCGCGCGACGGGATGGACGCCTTCTTCGAAAAACGCGCGCCGAAATTCGAAGGACGCTGACCTCACAGATCTTCGTGTGGAAATTCGTCCATGAAGATGCCGAAGCCGCGCGCCTTCTTCTTTTCCATCGTCGTCCCGTCGACCGGGCATTTGTAGGTCTTGTCGGCCTGATCCTCGGGGACGCGAAGGACGGTGTGGTCCTTCGGGCAGATGAAAAGCGATTGCGCGTGCGGCCGCAGCAGCTTGCGCTCGATCTCTGAGCGGTCGATGAAGATCCGCGGTGGGACGAAGTCGCCGTCCGGGATGCGGAAGTGATGGCCGTCGCGGCTGATGGTCACGTCGCCGCTCGCCCCGTTCGCGATGGTGATCGTGCGCGTCTTGCCGGCGCCTTCAATCTTGATGGTGAGATCGTCGCCGTCCCTGGTGACCTTGATCGTCCGATCGCCGTCGACCAATGTCTTCGTCTCGCCGTTCTTCATCTCGGAGGGCGAGATGGAGAGACGGGAGTCGCCGTAGGTCGAGAGTGCGAGGAACAGCAGAGCCGCAATGAGAACGATGCGTTTCATGAAGTCTCCTTTCGTCCGTTGGACGACGGAAAGAGGCGGCGGTTTGGAGTGCGGCGGCGGTGCCGCCGCTTTTCGTGGTGTGGTTCGCGGTCGCTCTCTGAAAGCGGTGGCTGGCGCCACCGCACTCCAAACGGTTACGCGACGCGAACGATCACCAGCGTCTCGTCGTCCTTTTGCGGCGCATTGCCGCAGAAGGTGTCGACGGCGGCGGAGATGCGGTCGCGCAGCTCGTTTGCCGAGGCGCCCGGGTGCTCGCTGAGGATCGCCTCGAGGCGGTCGTTCTCGAATTCCTCGCCCGCCTCGTTCTCCGCCTCGGTGATGCCGTCGCTGTAGAGCACGACCGTCGATCCGGCGGGGAAGTGGCGGGTCTGCGTCATGTACTTCGACGTGCCGAGGATACCGATCGGTAGCCCGTGCGACTTGAGCTGGTCCATCCGCTTGTCACTGATGACGTAGCACGGGTTGTGGCCGGCGTTCACGAATTCGATCGTCTCCGCTTCGCGGTCGATCGAGACCATGATCATCGTCACGAACTTGTTCTCGGCCGACCAGTTGTGGATGTGCCGATTGAGCTCCGTGGCGATGTCGCCCAGTGATCGCCCCTCGGCGAAGAGGAGCTGCACGGCGGCATGCAGAGCCGACACGAGGAGCGCTGCCGGCATCGACTTGCCGGCGACGTCGGCCACCAGGAACGAGAGCACGCCGTCGCGCTCGACGAACGCGTGGTAGTCGCCGCCGACCTGTTTGGCCGGCTTCGCCAGCGTGGCGACCTCGATCCCTTCGATTACCGGGATCGACTTCGGCAGGATGTCGCGCTGGATCGTCGCGGCCAGCTCCATCTCGCGCTCCATCGCTTGCTTCTGCAGCGCTTCACGGTGCAGCCGTGCATTCTCCAGCGCGATGGCGACCTGGCTTGCGAAGAGCGAAAGGAGGCGCAGCTCGCTGGCCTCGAACGCGCCGACGCTGCCGTCGCGCGACTCGCGGTCGGCCGCGGCGAGAACGCCGATCACGGCGTTGTTTCCTTTGATCGGCACGGCCACGAACGAGGCGCAGTCGGGGAAGATGCAGTCCGCCGCTTCCTCGAAGATGATCGGCTGTCCTTCGCGCATGATGGCCTTGGTCAGATCTTCGTCGAGGAAGTCTTCGCGGACGTCGCCGAACGATCGGAAGATCTTGAAGCCGTCGCCCTCGCGCAGGAAGAGCGCCGCGCGGCGGGCGTTGATGAGCGAGATCATCCGGAAGAGGACTTCGTCGGCCAGCACGTCGATGTTCAGCGTCGAAGCGATGGAGAGGCCGATGTCGTAGAGCGACTCGAGCTCCCACAGCCGGTACTTGAGCTGGAAGTCGCCTTCGCGCATCTCCTGCGCCATGCGCTGGTTGTTCATCAGCGTGCCGAGAAATGCGCCGGCGGTGCGGAGGATCTGCATGTCCTCGTCGGATGCGGCGTCGCCGTCGAGCGCCACGATGCCGAAGTGGTCTTTGCTGGTGCGGATGGGGACGAGCACTTGCTGCGCGGCCGCGATGACGTCGCCCGGCAGCTCAGACTCGAAGATGTCCGGCGCGCTCACTTCGAGCGACTTGGCGGCGAGGCGCATGGCCTCGTTGCGCGACTCGCGAAGGTAGACGGCGCCGACGTCGAACGGTGTGTGTCGCGTGAAGGCGTCGAGGATCAGCGGGCCCTGCGTGCCGAAGGCGGCTCGCTCGAGCTGCTGCAGGTCATGGAGGAAATCGGCGAACCGGTGGGCGAGGGGAGCCATTTGCGCGCCGAGCCGATACCAGCCTAGGCGAGCCCGAGCGACTGCAGCGCCGCCTCTTCGTTGTCGAAAATTGTGGCGTAGTTGGCCAGGCCCATGATCTGGAAAGTCTTGTGGATGACAGGGGTGAGGCAGCAGAAGGCGATCTTGC
>Ga0070707_100005035_pt1 | contig 12390 bp, 8 predicted proteins | sample KBSK5502metaG_FD_65468 | JGI IMG/M metagenome (GOLD analysis project Ga0070707, IMG submission 65468) | Corn, switchgrass and miscanthus rhizosphere microbial communities from Kellogg Biological Station, Michigan, USA - KBS K5-50-2 metaG | ecosystem: Host-associated > Plants > Roots >... | reverse complement strand
CGGCCAAGGATTTCCGCACCTGGGCCGGCACTTTGATTTGCGCCTGTGCCCTGGCCCGGGCGGCTGAGGACCTAAACGGACACAAGGCGATGCGAAAACGAAAGTGGGCCGCCGCACTAAAAGAAACTGCCGCAGCGCTCGGGAACACGCCGGCGGTTTGTCGCAAGTCATATGTCTGTCCGGTACTGTGGACAAAGTTTGAAAAAGGCGTCGCGATCGATCGGTGTTTCCGTAACGTCGGTGACGTGATCAATTACCGGGGCACCGCTCTGCACACGGCAGAAAAAGCGCTTTTGAAATTTCTCAAACGAGAAGCAACTAGTTGATTAGAAAATCGCATGTTTAGGTGCTCAGAGGGAGCTAGCGACCCGGCGACGTGGCACAGACTTCAGTCTGTGACGGTTGAGGAATCACAGACTAAAGTCTGTGCCACCCGTGCCGGGCGCGGCCGCTTGTATTGGCCGCACACTGGTGGTGATAAACTGCCGGGACCCCTCGGAGGTCTGGATGAAGCATCTTGTGTGTTTGTTGTTTTTATTCTGCTCGCTCGTCGTTACTTCACCCGCCTTCGCTCAATACAATGAAGAATCATTTTCAGCGATGCACTGGCGTCTGGTCGGACCGCATCGCGCCGGGCGTGTGACTACGGTAGCCGGAATTCCGGGGCGTCCGGCAATCTATTATTTCGGCACGCCGGGTGGCGGAGTTTGGAAAACGACAAACGGCGGACGCGTGTGGAAACCAATCTTTGACGACGCGCATGTGGCCTCGATTGGAGTCCTGGCATTGGCGCCGTCGAATCCGGAAATCATCTACGTCGGCACAGGCGAAGAGACTGTAGGCAACGGCATTTACAAATCGACCGATGGGGGCAAAACCTGGAGTCACATCGGCCTCGACGATACGCGTTACATTTCGGGAATTATCGTCGATCCAAAAGATGCAAACACCGTCCTGGTTTCGGCTCGCGATTATTTCATCGCCGGAGCCGCGCGTGGCATTTTCAAAACCACAGACGGCGGCAAGACCTGGAAAAAAGTTTTCTTTAGAGACGATAAAACCAGTGTCGTCGATTTGCAGAGCGCGCCTGACGATCCGCGAACAATCTATGCGGCGACTTACAATTTGCAAATCGATCCGGCCAATCGTCGCGCGCTGGGATCGGAATCCATGGTTTTCAAATCAAGGGACGGGGGCGAGACCTGGCAGCAACTGACGGGCGCGGGATTGCCGGCGACTGGCCGTGGCACAATCGGTTTGGTCGTCGCGCCGACGACCAAAGGCAATCGCGTCTATGCGATTATCAACTCCGGCTTTTTCCGCTCAGACGATGGCGGCGCGAACTGGAATCGCAGCACCACCGATCCGCGCATCACCGGCAGCACCTTCTTTGGCAAGACCTACACCGATCCGATCAATCCTGATGTCGTCTATGTAATGCACACTTCGATGTATCGATCGCTCGACGGCGGCAAGACGTGGGAATCCTACAAAGGCGCGCCCAGCGGTGAAGACCAACACGTTCTCTGGATCGATCCGCAGGACACACAACGGATGTTTCTGGGTTCGGATCAAGGCGCGATCATCAGTCTCGACGGCGGTCGCACGTGGACCGACTGGTTCACCCAACCCACGGGTCAGTTCTATCACGTCACGACTGACAATCAGTTTCCGTATCGTTTGTACGCGGCCCAGCAGGACAGCGGATCAGTAGCCGTAGTCTCGCGCAGCGACTTTGGAATGATTACTTATCGCGATTGGTTTTCAACCGGCACGTTCGAGAGCGGATACATCTCTCCGGATCCGCAAAATGCGAATCTGGTTTTTTCTATTGGCTGGTATGGATCGGTTTTGCGGCTCGATCGAACGACGGGACAAATCTCGACTGTGTTCGCGCCGGGCGCAAAGTATCGCTACACGTGGGAGACACCGCTGGTGCGTTCGCCGCAGGAAGCGAAGACAATGTACATGGGCACGCAGTTCGTGATGCGGACTACCGACAATGGGGGAAGCTGGCAGGAGATCAGTCCCGACTTAACCGCCCGGAATCCGTCCGAGAAAGCGGGCGGTGTGATTCAGACGATCGCTCCTTCAGCGGCCCAGGCCGGGTGAGATTTGGGTTGGCGCCAGCACAGCGCTGGTGCAGCTCACGCGCGACAATGGCGAGACATGGAGCAATGTTACCCCGGCTGAGCTGCCAACTAACAGCAATGTGACCTTGATTGAGCCGTCGGCGGCGGACGCGAACACAGCGTACCTGATTGCGTCAGTGCCGGCCGATTTGCGCCCTTACATCTATCGCACTCGCGACGCCGGGAAAACGTGGGAGAAAATCATAGACGGTTTGCCTGTGAACGCAATCGCGCGGGTCGTGCGCGAGGATCTTCAGCGGAAAGGTCTGCTCTATGCCGGCACCGAAACCGGCGTTTACCTTTCATTCGATTACGGCGATCACTGGCAACCTCTGCAACTGAATCTGCCCACAACCTCGGTTAGAGATCTGAACGTGCATGCAAGCGATTTGGTTGCCGCGACCTATGGACGAGGCCTTTGGATACTCGACGATATTTCGCCGCTGCGACAGGTCGACAACTTGCGCTCCACAACCCTGCTTAAGCCGGCAAACGCCGTGCGCGCGCGCTGGGACAATCACCCGGACACGCCGCTGTCGATAGACCTGCCGCACAGCGACAATCCACCCGACGGCACGATCATTTATTATTACCTGAAGACTGCGCCGAAAAACATCTCGCTCGAGATTCGGAACGACAAGGGCAACATCGTCAGAAAGTTTTCCGACAAAGCCGCGCCGCGCGATCCACGGCCGAAGAACGTTCCCGAATACTGGTTCGCGCCACCTGAAGCGCTCTCGACCAAACCCGGCTTGAATCGCTTCGTTTGGGACTTGCAATGGCCGCATCCTGATACGCTGGCTTACAGTTTCCGCGGACGGCCGCTGGATTACATCGAATACACCATGCCGGACCACGCGATCCCTGGAAACACGCCAATGAATCAACCTCCCGGACCGCTGGTGGTGCCGGGCCGGTACGAACTCGTACTCACGGTTGATGGACAGACGCATAAACAGCCGCTAACCGTTACGCTCGATCCTCGCGTGCATGTTTCGGCGGGAGACCTCGAGGCTCAACTCAAACTCGCCCAATCGATCGACCAGTGGATGAATATCAGCTTTGCCGATTACAACGAGATTTCAGCGCTGAGAACTAAGATTGTTAATCTGCAAAAACACCCCGAATCAATTGTGACGGCTGCGGACCTCGAAAGTTTCAAGCGGCTGGAAAAACTACTGGGCGAGATCCTGGATGGCACCAGCGAGGCTCCCGGATTTGGATCAGTGAACCGTGACCTCGCTCGTTACGTAACCATGATTCAGGGCGGCGACATTCGTCCGCCGCAATCAGCCGTCGAAAGCGCAAACCTTTCCTGCAAAGCCCTAAAAAACGATCTGATTCGCTGGCGCCAGATTAGCGAGGAAAACGTGACGGTACTGAACAAACTCCTGGGACGAGACGACGCCTCGCAACTTGTTCGGAATACTAGTAAGGAACTAACCTGCCCAAATTGAAGTGGTGTCCTAATTATGTTTGATGTCCTACTTAAGCCATGAGAGAGACAACAATGAAACGCACGCTTTTCTTCTTAATGCTCGTCATATGCCTGTCTGCGTTCGCGATAAGCTCAGCGCCTTCGCCAATCATATCGACTGGGGCGCAGGGGTCCAAACCGCCCGAGATAAAAATCGATCCCCGGATTTTTGATGAACTGGTCGGACAATACGCGCTTAACAACAACCCTGACATCGTATTTTCTTTCTTCCGCGAGAACGACAAGTATTACTTGCAGGTAACGAACCAGGGTCGTATCGAAATCTTTCCCACGAGCGAATCCAAATTCTTTTTGAAGATCCTGGATGCTGACGCCACGTTTGTGCGCGATGCGCAGGGCCGGGTGTCCGGCATGCTTTGGCGGCAAGACGCGAACCAGTTGACAACGAAGCGAATCAGCAACCAGCCGGCCATTGAACCTTCGACCACATTTGACCGCCGCGAAGAGATGATTCGCATGCGCGATGGCGCGCGTTTGCACACCTTGATTTTTACTCCGAAGGACCAAACCGAATCGTTGCCGATAATCTTCAGCCGTACTCCTTACGGCATCGGGCAATCATCGTCAGACACCATCAACCGCCGGTACAGAGAGCTGGTAGCCGACGGATACATCTTCGTGCTGCAGGATATTCGTGGCCGCTTTGGGTCCGAAGGCACTTTTCTGATGAATCGGCCGATGCGCGATAAGAAAGATAAAAAGGGCGTCGATGAGAGTACCGACACGTACGATACGATTGACTGGCTGATCAAAAACGTGGCCCGAAACAACGGGCGGGTTGGAATTCTCGGGGTCTCTTACGATGGCTGGCTTTCGGCCGTGGCCACGATTGACGCGCATCCGGCGCTCCGGGCTTCGTCCCCGCAGGCGCCCATGACCGACACGTGGTTGGGCGACGATTTCTTTCACAATGGCGCGTTTCGGCAAAGCTACGGCTACGAGTATGTGAAATCAATGGAGACGTCGAAAGAAGATACCGATGTCACTTTCGACAAGGATGCCTACGACTGGTATCTGGAAAAAGGTTCGCTCGGCAAAATCACCGAGCTGACCGCCGGAAAGTTTCCGACCTGGAACGCGTTCGTAGCGCATCCCGCATATGACGACTATTGGAAGGTCCGCGGCTCGGGCAATTATCTAAAGCCGACGCACGTCGCGACACTCGTCGTCGGCGGCTGGTGGGATCAGGAAGATTTCTACGGCGCGTTGGCGACTTACACAGCTCTGGAGAAGTTTGATAAGAGCAATCACAACTTTGTAGTGCTCGGGCCGTGGAATCACGGTGGGTGGGGTGGCTTCGGAAGAAACCTAGGCGACCTGAACTTTGGCAGTTCCACCGGATTTTATTTTCGCTCTCAAATTCAAGCGCCCTGGTTTGCTTACTACTTAAAAGACAAAGGCAAACTCACTGAGCCGGAAGCGGCGACTTTTCGAGGAGGCGTCAACCAATGGATCAATTCCGATCGTTGGCCGCCGAGAGAGGCCACAGCGCGCAATCTTTACCTTCGCACGGGGAAGACCCTGTCGTTCGATAAACCGGCCGGGAATAACGCTCAGGAATCCGACAGCTACGTTTCCGACCCCGCCAATCCAGTTCCCTACCGCAAGCGGCCAATCCAACCGACTTATGGCCGGGGCTCGAGCTGGTACACGTGGCTGGTGCAGGACCAGAGGTTTCTCGCAGGCAGAAACGACGTGCTCACCTGGCAGACGAACGTCCTGGATCAGGATCTGACTATCAGCGGCACTGTCATTGCGCATCTGTTTGCGTCGACCAGCGGAACGGACAGCGACTGGGTAGTAAAGTTGATCGACGTCTATCCGGACAGCAATCCTGAGGATCCAAAAATGGCCGGCTTTCAGTTGATGATCGTGAACGAGATATTTCGCGGGCGATATCGGCAGAGTTTTGAAAATCCCGCGGCAATCATTGCTAATCAGATTAACGAATACGTGATCGATTTGCGGGCTAACAATCACACGTTCAAGAAAGGTCATCGCGTCATGGTGCAGGTGCAAAGCACCTGGTTTCCGCTCTACGATCGCAACCCGCAGAAGTTTGTGGCGAATATTTTTAAGGCGCAACCGTCGGATTACCAGATTGCGACGCAGCGAGTCTACGAATCAGCGCGCTATCCTTCGCGGGTGACGTTGCCGGTAACTCAGAAGTAGGGTACGCACGCCTCCGGCGTGCTTCAATCAGAGAAAGGCAGGCACGCCGGAGGCGTGCGTACCGACTGGAGCGAACCGTCCCGGTTGCCAATCCTGCTTGCGAGTAGTGGCTTACTTTCGCTGACGGCGTCAGAGTACCGACTTTAGTCGGGCATTTTCTGCGACGAGTGAAGAGCCCAACTAAAGTTGGTACTCTAACACCGTTAAATTCAGACACTAGCTGCAAGCAAGGACGCTTGCGCTAGAGTCGAGGATCTAAATCATGCGCAAACTAAATCTTCTTCTTTGTTCGCTCGTAATGGGATGCACCCTGTTCGTGGCGCCGGCTTTCGCTCAACCGGGCGGTGGCAAGACTTCTGAGACCACGCCAAAGCCTCCAACGCCAGCCAAAACCACCACGACGACGAGCACAAAACCGGCCACAACCTCTCCGAAGGTCACCAGCACCACGTCGAAAACCGGGACTTCGCGCGTCCAGGCCGCCTCAATCGAGGGCAAATGGTGGACAAGTGGAAACGACTTTGGCGCTTCAGAAGTCGTGTTCACGCAAAACGGCTCACAGGTTACCGGCGAGATTCACTACGCCGACGGCCGCACCGGCACACTCAACGGCACAATGGTCGGCAAGCGCCTGCAAAATACCTGGACCAACTCGGCTGGCGAGAGCGGCAGTGGATGGCTGGAGCTGAGCTGGAACAATTTTCTCGGCGGCCCGTGGCACAATCAAAAAGTGCGCGATGGCTCATGGACCATGATGCGTATCGAAGGGAAATGGTGTTTTGGCGGCAGCCGTGAACGCATTCGCACCGTCACCCATAACGCGCGCGGCGAGGTCCTGAGCGTAACGGAAGATGGCACGCGCAACGACGGCCGTCTGGATGGGCCATGGATGTATCTTGATTCCGGCGATGGGATGACCATCAAAGGCGAAATGGACTTTCGTTCGAATCGGATGAATTGGTCGAGCGGATTCTTCTGGAGTTGGTGCGGACGGAATTGAGTCGGGGCAGTGGCACAGACTTCAGTCTGTGGATCGGATATGCGAGGAGATCACAGACTGAAGTCTGTGCCACAAAGAGCTAACCGTTCTGAAACATCATGAAAACAGTGGGTATCGTTGGCGGCATCGGACCCGAATCAACGATTGAGTACTATCGCTTCATCATCGAGGGCTATCGCGAGCGACAAGGTGGCACGGGCGTCCCGCCCGTGGATTCTCACGCGCAAGATGCGCGTGCCACCAGCTATCCCTCGATCATCATCAATAGCGTAGATTTGACCCGGCTCATCGCCTGGATCAATGCCGGCGAACTTGAGCCGTTCACCGACTATCTGGCCGCCGGAGTCGAACAGCTTGCTAATGCCGGCGCAGACTTTGCGGTATTGGCTGCGAACACCGCGCACATTGTTTTCGAACAGATTCGCGAGCGGTCACGTCTGCCGCTGATTAGCATTGCCGAAGCCACCTACGAAAAAGCCCGCGAGCTGGGATTGGAGCGACTTGGATTATTGGGCACGCGCTTTACCATGGAGGCGAAGTTCTATCCCGAAGTATTCTCCCGCGCCGGCCTCTCGATTGTGACTCCCAACGAAACGGAACGGGCCTTCGTCAATGAAAAGTATTTCGGCGAACTCTTGAAGAACGTCTTCCTGCCTGAAACTCGTGAGCAATTGCTGGCAATCATTAACGAAATGAAGCAGCGCGACGCGATTGATGGTTTGATTCTCGGCGGGACCGAACTGCCCCTGATTCTGCGCGGCGCTGACAGCGACCTTCCCTTCCTCGACACTACCAGGATTCATGTTCAGGCAATCGTTGACAGATTGCTCTCCTGAACGGCATGGACAGTCAGAGATCTAAGTGATACAACTAGCTCGTCTTCGCACACCTCGCATCCCTGGAGCTACTCCCACTTTGGAGCAACTCCATTGACATCAGTGTCCGGACGCTTCTGAAGCGCACGGCCACTTCCACAGTTGAAGGGAGTCGTCCTATGCGCATCGCATCATTCAATGTTGAAAATATGTTTCGTCGTGCAGTTGCTCTCAATCAGGCAAACTGGCAGGACGGAAAAGAGATCCTGAAACAGTACAGCCTCGTCAATACCCTCTTGCAGGAACCGGTTTATACGGCTCCCATCAAGACTTCGATCCTTGACGCCCTCGAAAAGCTCGGTTTGAAAAAAAGCAGTGACTCAAAGTTCGCGATCTTACGCGAGAATCACGGCAAGCTGCTTAAGCGTCCGCAGTCCGGCCCCGTGCAAGTTGTGGCTGGAGGACGAGATGATTTTATCGGATGGGTTGAACTCAAGACCGAAGCAGTCAACGGCGTCGCCACGCAAATGACTGCGAAGGTCATTAAGGAGGTAAAGGCCGATATTATGGCCGTGATCGAAGCTGAAGATCGAATTGCCCTGATTCGCTTTGAGGATCAGTTGCTAAAACCAATCAGCGCAACCTACGACGGGATCATGCTGATTGACGGCAACGACGAGCGCGGCATCGACGTAGGGCTCCTGACACGGAAACCGGCGGCCGTTGAATCCATCGTCAGCCATGTTGACGACATGAAAAGCGGCAAGCGAATTTTTAGTCGCGATTGCGTGGAGTTTACCGTGCGGGTCAACAATACGACGAGCATCCTGGTCATGGTGAATCACTTCAAGAGTAAAGGTTTCGGCAGCCAGGCCGATTCGAATGCCAAGAGGAAAGCCCAAGCGAAACGGGCTCGGGAAATCTATGATTTGCGGCGTTCTCAAGGGGTCAAGATGATTGCTATCGTCGGCGATTTCAACGACACGCCCGACAGCGATCCCTTGAAGCCACTCCTGGCCCAGGGGTCGGACCTTAAAGACATTTTCGAACACCCGACTTTTCAGGGTGATGGACGTCCCGGAACATTCGCCAATGGCACGGCGAGCAACAAGATCGATTTCATCCTGCTGTCGCCAGATTTGTTCAGCCGGGTCACCAGGGGCGGCATCGAGCGCCGCGGCGTCTGGGGAGGCGTCAACGGAACGCTCTTTCCGCATTTTCCGGAAATCACCAAATCGATAGAAGCCGCGTCCGATCACGCCGCAATCTTTGCGGATTTAAATCTGTGACGGCCCGGCAAGATGACTCGCAAACCTAGTAATGCCCTAATTGCAGTTTTTCTCTGCATGACCTCTGCGACCTCGGGGGCTCGGCGGTGAGTAATGCTTCAAATTCACTCACCGCCGAGACACCGTGAACGCCGAGGTGCGCAGGGGTTTTCAGACCAGGACCCTATCCACAAATTCTCTGATGTCGCACTTCGCCGATTAGGTGGTAGAATCGCGGCTCTCCCGAGCGGCAACTTTCAAGGAGTACTTTTTCATGCGATTCACCAGGCACCTCGTCACATGCGGGCTCGCTATTAGCTGCGTTGCCGCACAGCTGACCGCCGGGAATTTCTCGGCGCCGGCACAGCAGCCGCAAAAGCCCGCTGACGACGATGTGCTGCGCGTCAAAACCGAGCTGGTCCAAACCGCGGTAACCGTTGTCGACAAGGACGGACGTTTCGTCGATGGTCTTAGCCGAGATCAGTTTGAGTTAGTCGTGGATGGCAAACCACGTCCAATCAATTTCTTTGAGCAAGTCACTTCTGGCAGTCCACGCGAGCAACAACTGACCGCGGTGGGCAAGGCTGCGGACCCAACGACTAAACCGGTAAGCGAAGCCGTAGTTAAAGGCCGGCGGATCATTTTCTTCATCGACGATTCACACCTGTCGCCCGACAGCATGAATCGCACGCGCCTGATGCTGCGTCAATTCCTCGATCGGGGTATGACCTCCAAAGACACGGTCGCGATAGTTTCCGCCAGCGGCCAGATCGGGTTCCTGCAGCAATTCACCAACAACAAGACGGTACTCGAGGCAGCGATGGGACGCCTCAATCCACGGATGTACGATGCGCGGGGTTTTGGTACCGGCAATACCAGGATGACGGAGTACCTCGCGCTCAGCATTGAAAACACGAAGTCTGATAACAAGGTCCAGGCTTACTTCATCGGAGAATGTCTGAAGCAAAACATGCCGTCAAAAAGATCGCCGGCCTACGGAGTGCTGATCGCTGCGCTCAAGAGGACCTGCGAAACTGACGTCAGATCGAGTGCTCGAGCCGTATTGATGCAAGCGGGCGACATTACTCGGAGCATGTATTCTTCGCTGGAAAACCTCATACGTTCGTCAGCACGGGCGCCGGGCCGCAAGCTCGCTTTTTTTATCTCTGATGGCTTTCTCATGGATTTGGGTCCGGCCGCCGCAAACTTGCGCGACAAGCTCGATCGAGTGATCGACGCCGCCACCCGCGCCGGTGTCGTTGTCTATACGATCGATGCGCGCGGTTTGAATACCAACACCGACGTCGATGTCGGTAACACCAGGCCACGGACCGGATCAGGCGATCCAGGGTTGGATATGGCCATGATCGGAGAAATAGCGGCTACCCAGGACGCAATGAACGGCCTGTCCGGAGACACCGGTGGTCGCGCGCTGCGCAACATGAACTATTTCGATCGCTGGGTCGAGCAGGTTTTGGACGAAACGTCGAACTATTACCTGCTCGCCTGGCGTCCGGAAAGCGACGAAGAAAAGGCGCCGAAGTTTCGGCATGTGCAGATCAGAGTCATCGGACACCCCGAACTGACTGCCCGAGCGCCAAAGGGTTACGTGACCGGATCTCAGCCTACCGAAACGGCCGCTAAGACGATCCCCAAGCAGGCTGCGAACCACGTCGCCACGGTTGAAGATGCTGAGATTCGCGACGCTCTCTCAGATTATTATCCGAGCGCTGGGCTTCCCACAGCCTTGTCGCTCACCTATCTGAACACGCCGACCAACCAAACTGTCCTGACTTCATCGATGCAGGTCGCCACCGGTCGCCTTGCCTATGGAAGCGACGGACAGCAACCCGCTTCGTTAAGACTTGCCGGCGTGGTGCTGAACGATAAAGGCAAGATCGCGTCCAGCTTCAAGAATCAATTGAACGTCAAACCTCTGAGTGGGCAAACGGACGCCGGCTCGATCTTCTACAACGAACACACACCGCTGGCTCCGGGGATTTACCAGGTGCGTGTGGCCGCGCGTGATGAAAAGAGCGGGCGCGTTGGCAGCGCGATGGACTGGGTAGTGATTCCAGACCTGACAAAGAAGCAACTCACCTTGAGCAGTTTGTTACTCGGCGGGCAGGTCCTGGAGGCGACATCGAGTAACAATGGCGCGGCCCAAATACAACTCAGTGTCGATCATCGTTTCGCGCGTTCTTCGCACCTTGGTTATTGGGTTTTTGTGTACAACGCGAAGCGGGACGGTGCGGGCGCGACAAACCTGACGGTCCAGTCACAGGTCGTGCGTGATGGAAAGGTAGTCTTGAACGGACCGGCGCGTAAGATCAACAGCGGCCTGGATGATCTCGATCGAATTCCCTTTGGCGAACAGATCGCTTTGAGCAATCTGTCGCCGGGCACATACGATTTGCGTGTAACTGTTACCGACGCAATTGGGGGAACCAGCATCAATCAAACTGTTGACTTCAGTGTTTGGCAGTGATCGTAAGGGTACGCACGCCTCCGGCGTGCTTCGCCTGGAAAAGCACGCCAGAGGCGTGCGTACCGATCCCCATGAGCGACGAACAACTCCTCTTTGAAGCCGTTTCAGACCGGAGTCCGGCGTCGATTGCTGACGTAATCGCCCTGATGGAGAGCATCGATGCCGTCCTGACAACTGATGACGGCTTGAAGTGGTTTAATTTCCTTTATTTGATGACTACGCGAGAAGTCCAGCGGCGTCCTCCGGCAACGGGCTGGTTGGATCCGCTGTGGCTGTCTCAGCTTGATGTGGCCTTCGCGAATTCTTATTTTCAGGCCCTGCGAAGCTGGCATAACGACCCGAACTCCGCGCCTCGCGCGTGGCAGGTTTTATTCGAATCGAGGTACAAGGCCGGCGTAGCGCGAATTCAATTTGCGCTGTGCGGAATGAATGCGCACATCAATCACGACCTGCCGTTCGCGTTAGTGCACACAGATGAAGCCGCGCAATTGACGCCAACACTCGGTAGTCCCCAGCATCGTGATTTTGAATATGTCAACAACATCCTCGAGCAGGTAGTGCTCCGTTAGTGTGTTGCTGGGGGATTCTAAGGGGTAATAATGTAGTTGACCCACCTATCGCAGTTCGCGAATCTTCTTAATGGGGATTTCACCCATAGGATAGAATTGCTGCGAATACGTCGTTCCGGTTCCTAGATAAATATAGGTGGTCTGTAAGTCAATCATGACCCCCAAGGGGCGAATCTCTTTCGTACACGCCGATGTCATTTTAATGTTCACTTTGAACTGCACTGTTTCGCCGGGCCGGATTTCCTGCAAATCGGGCTTAAGACCTTCGTCTACGCTGGCATTCCCTTTACATTCTGGGATCACCCCCGATTGAAAGTAGGGAAGAATCTTTGTGTTTGAGATATAGGCAGACGTCTTCCCTACGTTTTTTATTGACCCGAAGAAAATAACCTCTATTGCTCCCTCCATGACTGGGCCAATAATGGGCTCATTGTCCATACTAGCACTC
>Ga0070707_100005033_pt1 | contig 12391 bp, 12 predicted proteins | sample KBSK5502metaG_FD_65468 | JGI IMG/M metagenome (GOLD analysis project Ga0070707, IMG submission 65468) | Corn, switchgrass and miscanthus rhizosphere microbial communities from Kellogg Biological Station, Michigan, USA - KBS K5-50-2 metaG | ecosystem: Host-associated > Plants > Roots >... | reverse complement strand
CAGCCTCGGCCTCGGCCAGCCTGCCGGCCTGCTGGTCGCGCAGAGCGGCCCGGAACTGCGATTCGACCGGCTCGCCTTGATCGGGTTGCGGGGAGGGTGATGGTTCCGCCAAGCTCGTTCCTCCTCAGTTGTCCCTCACCGCATCCGGCGTCTCGCCGAACATGGCCTTCCATATCACCAGATGGCGCTCATAATTGCGCCAGCGCCCGAGCGAGCGGGTGTGGAGCTTCTCGCGCACCTGGGTCGAGCTCGCTGTCCGCACGCTCCGGTCCGTCGCGTGGAAGTCGAGGCAAGCTCTATCGAAGGAGAGGCCGCAGAAGTCCAGGATCTTGCGGATATTCGCTTCCGGTTCGGCGACCAGCTCCTCGTAGCGCTGGTGGAAGATTCGGCCCGGCAGAACCTCGTCCCAATGAGCCATCAGGCTCCGATAGAGAAGAAAGAATTCGCCGAGCTCCGCCATATCATAGGCATAGTGATGGAGGCTTGCGAAGAGCGTCGTGTAGATCGACAGGCAGGTGTCATAGGGGTCGCGCTGCATGTGGATGATCTTTGCCTTCGGCAGAGCGAGATGGATGAGCCCGATGGTCAGAAAATTGCCGGGCAGCTTGTCGGTGATGAAACGCGGGCCGGTCCCGAAGCGCTTGCGCAGGCGATGGAGATAATCCTCACCCATATGCGTCAGCTCCGCGACCGAGAGCGACGGGACATAATGCGGGTAGCGCAATCCGTCCTTGCTGAATCCAAAGGCGATGTCCGGCATCCAGGGCAACTCGTCGGCACCCGTGACCTCGGGGTGGCTTGCCAGGATCTGCTCCATGAGGGTGGTGCCCGAGCGCATCATGCCGATGATGAAGACAGGTGTCGCATCGGTGATCGGCGCCGGCCTGGCGGTGGCGAAAAACGCCGCGCTGAATTGCTCTCTGATATTAGAGACGAGCCGCCTCTCGCTTGCGATATCGAATGCGAGGGTCGCCCGCTTGAGCCGGTTGCCCTCCGCGAAATGAGCAAAGGCCTCGTCATGCCTTCCCGCGCGGTCATACGCCGAACCAAGGCCGAAGGCCATGTACATGCGGTCGCGCTGAGGAGTCGCCTGATCGGCGTAGTGACGGTGCATGTCGGCGACGAGCCGATCGTCAGGGGTGAGCTTCACGGTGCTGCAGAGCTGCATGAACGCCTCGCCGTAACGCGGCGCGATCACGAGCGCCTGTTTCAGCGCGTCGGCCGCTTGCGACATCTTGCCGAGATGATTGCGCACCGTTCCGAGATTGAGCCAGGCCATGGCATAGTGCGGATCGGCTTCGACCGCATGGGCGTAGGCTTCTTCCGCCTCCTCGAGGCGGTCGAGATCGCGAAGGATATTGCCCAGATTGTTGTGGGCGAAGGCGTAGCGTGGCGCGATGGTCACCAGCTTTTGCAAGCAGGCGAGTGCCTCCTCGTAGCGCTTCTGGCCGCGCAGAACATTGCCGAGGTTGAGATGCGCCTCGGCATAGTCCGGCCGCGCGGAGATAGCACTCCGATAGGCCTTCTCGGCCTCGCCGCTGCGGCCGGCACTGGATAGCAGGTCGGCAAGATTGAACCAGGCGAGCGCGTGTCTGGGATCGAGTTCGACGGAATTGCGGAAGGCGGCCTCGGCCTCGGCCTGCCGGCCGAGTTTGCGAAGCGCGTTGCCGAGCGTATTGTGTGCGACCGAGAGCTGCGGCTTCAATTCGAGAGAATAATAGAGATAAGGGAGTGCCGCGGCCGCCTGCCCTCTGTTCAGATGGATGAGGCCCAGATTGTGATGCGCATCGGCATGATCCGGCGCGGCGGCGAGGACATTGTGGTAGGCGATCTGCGCCTCCTCCAGCCGGCCTGAATTCTGCAGCCGGACGGCCGACTGAAATTCAGCCTCGATCACCTTGCCTTGCCCTGGCATGGCGTTATCTGCCGGCGAGCGCAGCTGTGAGTTCCTGCAGGTGCCGGCCATATCCTTTCCACCGATTGATCGAGCGGGAATTGAGCCGTTCGCGCACCTGGCTGGCACTTGCCGTCGTCACGTTGCGCCTGGTCTTGTGGAATTCAAGGCAACCCGCATGGAACGGCAGATCGCAGAATTCCAGCAGCTTGCGGATCGATGCTTCGCCGTTCGCGACCAGTTCCTCATAGGACTGAACATGCACCTTCTCAGGAAAAAGGTCGATCCAGTGCTGCATGACCTTTTCGGAGAACCGGTGGTAATGGCCGATCTCGCTCAGGTCGTAAGCATAGGGGTGTGGACCGGTGAACAGGATAGTAAAGATGGACAGGCATACATCCATGGGTTCGCGCTTCATGTAGATGAAACGCGCCTTGGGCAATATGCGGGCGATCAGACCAAGATAGAGGAAATTCTGCGGCATCTTGTCGGTGATGAATCTGGCGGCTGTACCGTATTTGCTTCGCGCCCGCCCGATATAGGCCGCACCGAGAGTGGTGGCCCCGGCCGGAGTCAGCCCGGCGAAGCAATCCGGATAGGCGCGGCCGGTTTCAGTCTTGCGCGCATCGACCAGATCCTGAATGAAGGTCAATTCGCCGCCCCCCGCCACTGCCGGATGGCTGGCGAGGATCTGCTCCATGAGCGTGGTCCCGGATCGCATCATGCCGACGATGAAGATCGGAGTTTCATCGGCAAGGCCAGCCCCGTCACTCGGCGGCGCGGCGGTAAAGAAGCTGCGGATGCGCTGCGCGTGCGCGTTCTCGGATTTTATGTCGTAGGTGAAGGTTTTGCGATGCAGCCTGTTTGCCACGCGGAAATAGTCGAAGGCGCGGTCAAAATCTTTGTTCCGGTCGAACACCTGGCCCAGCGCGAAGCCAAGATAGACCTTGTCCTGCTCCGATATGAGAGGGTCGTCATAGCGCGCCTGCATGAATGCGACCAGGATATCGTCGATCTCAAGATGCTCGACCTGCATCAGGTGCCGATAGGCGTCGGCATAGGTCGGTTTAAGGTCAATCGCCTTGCGGAAGCTCGCGGCCGCTTCTGCCATACGGCCCAGATCGCGCAACGCATTGCCGAGATTGAAATGCGTGATGGCGCGTCCAGGATCAAATCTGATGGCTTCGCGGTAGCTGTGCTCTGCCTCGGCGGTCTCTTCCCGGTCGCGCAGGACGTTGCCGATATTATTGTGCGCCAAGGCGAAACCAGGATCAATTTCGAGGGTGCGCCTGAACATCGTCATCGCCTCGTCATGGCGTCCGTCGGTTCTCAGGAGATTGCCGAGATTGTTATAGGCCTCGCAGTATTTCGGATCGAGCCGTATCGCTTCGCGATAGCTGTGCTCTGCTTCCGCGGTGCGCGCCAAGCCGGAGAGAAGATTGGCCAGATTGAAATGGAACCTGGCGTCCCCTGGCGCTGCCTCGATGGCGCGCCGGTAGCTCGGCTCTGCCATCTCCCTTTTGCCCACGCGCAGCAAAGCGTTGGCAAGGCTGTTATGCGCATCACTCAAGAGCGGCCGCAATCGGGCTGCATGCCAGAAGAAGGGAATGGCCGCTGCCGGACCGGCGCTGTCGAGCACGATCAGGCCGAGATTATGGTAGGCCTCGCCGTGATCCGGATTGGCGTTGAGCACCTCATGATAGAGCGTCGCAGCTTCGCGGAGGTTGCCGGAGGCCTGTTTGCGAAACGCCAGCTGGAACTTGTCCTGCACCACATTCGTAGCAACTGAAACCATCAATCCCTTCCAACTCTGTCGTCGGGACATTCCGGGCGACAATCGGCTGTCGGGCAGTCAGCGTCAAGATGCGGTTAGGCGTGGGCAATAGTCTGGGCGCGAGATTGTGTCTGAGGTAGAGGAAGCAGCCTGCCCAAAATGAAGACCGCTCCATCATGACAATGGAGCGGTCCACGTCTCCCCTTGCAAATACAGACGGGCTATTTCGGCGCCAGCACCATGACGATCTGGCGGCCTTCGAAGCGCGGCTCGGATTCCACCTTGGCGATTTCGGTCGTGTCGCCCTTCACCCGGTCGAGCAATTGCCGGCCGAGTTCCTGATGCGCCATCTCGCGGCCGCGGAAGCGCAGCGTGACCTTGACCTTGTCGCCTTCCTCGAAGAAGCGCTTCACCGCTTTCATCTTCACGTCGTAATCGTGATCATCGATCATCGGGCGCATCTTGATCTCCTTGATCTCGATGACCTTCTGCTTCTTGCGGGCCTCGTTGGCCTTTTTCTGTTCCTGATATTTGAACTTGCCGTAATCGAGGATCTTGGCGACCGGCGGCTTCGCGTCGGGTGACACCTCGACCAGATCGAGACCGGCCTCTTCGGCCATCATGATCGCCTGGCGGGTGGGAACGACGCCGCGATTCTCGCCGAGGGCGTCAATGAGGCGAACTTCTCGCGCCTCGATGCGGCTGTTGATCTTGTGGCCCTCTTCTTTGTTCGGCTGGGGCTGAGCCGAGCGGCTGTTGACTGGCCTGCGGGGTGGTATGCTCAAGTGGTCGTCGTCTCCTGAATGGCGCTGGGACTTGGTTGTGTGCCCCGGAGCGCTGTTGCGAACCCCGTATAGACCGTGAAGATGGGGCCCAAGTCAAGGAGAGAGAAAAGAATGCCACAATTCGAAATGATGGAGGCCCGTCCGGGTATCCGTATCGCGCTCGACCGGCGCATGCCGGCGACGGCGGACGGACACAGGCCGGGCTTCCTGTGGCTAGGCGGCTTCAAATCGGACATGACCGGCACCAAGGCGCAAAGGCTGATGGACCTGGCGCAAGGCACGGACCGGCTGTTCATCCGTTTCGATTATTCGGGGCACGGAGCTTCGCAAGGGCGCTTCGAAGACGGCACTCTGAGTCTGTGGCTTGCCGAGGCCCGCATGATCCTGGGCCTCGCTCATGACCGGCCGATGATCCTCATCGGCTCGAGCATGGGCGGCTTCCTGGCTTTGCTGCTGGCCAGGCGGCGGATCGGCCGGATTGCCGGGCTGGTCCTGGCGGCGCCCGCCGCCGACATGACCGAGAAGATGGCGGCCGAGATTGCCTCAAATCCGCAAGCGCAATTGGCGCTGGCGCGCGACGGCGTGTGGCTGAGGCCCAGCCGCTATGGCGATCCCTATCCGATCACCCGAAAGCTGATCGAGGACGGGCGCCAACATCTCATCCTGCCCGAAGGTTTCGATCTCCATTGTCCCTTGCGGGTCCTGCATGGCGATCAGGACCCCGATGTGCCGTGGCAGCACGGTCTCGAGACCTTCGCAGCGATCCGCTCGCCCGATGCGCATTTCACCTTGATCAAGGATGGCGATCATCGCCTGTCACGCGACGAGGACATCATGGCGATCCATCGCGCCGCTGAAGAACTGGCTGCCGATTATGCGGACAAAGTCGCAAGCAAGGCCGTCAATCCTTCACGATAGGAAGGATAGATCAGCCTGTAGCCGAGTTCCTCCTTGATGCGCTTGTTGGAGACGCGTTTCGATTCGGCATAGAAGCTCTTCGCCATGGGTGAGAGCTCGGCATCGTCGAAGGCAATTTCGGGCGGCAGTGGGCGCTTTAGAAGTTTAGCAGCGAAGGCCACGACATCCTGCGGCGGGCAGGGTTCGTCATCGCAGACATTATAGGCACGGCCCGGGTTGGGCCTGGCGATCGAAGCTTCGAGCACTCCCGCGATGTCCTCGACATGGATGCGGCTGAAGATCTGGCCCGGCTTCACGATGCGCTTGGCCGTGCCCTCGAGGATGGAGACAAGCTGGTTGCGGCCCGGGCCATAGATGCCGGCGAGACGGAAAATATGGAGCGGCAGGCCGAGCTTGAGCCATTCGGTTTCGGCGGCGAGCCTTCGATGGCCGCGCGCCGTGCTGGGCTGGAATGGCGATTTCTCATCCACCCATTCGCCGTGACAGTCGCCATAGACGCCGGTGGTCGACAGATAGCCTACCCAGTCGAGTGTCTGAGCGCGCCGTCTGAGATCATCGGCATGGCGAGAAAGGACCGGATCGCCGCACTCTTTGGGCGGCACCGAGATCAACACGTGAGTGACGCCGTCGAAACATGAAGGAGGCAGCGGCGCGGTGCCGTCAAAGGCTATCGTCCCGTCGCCACCGGTGCGGCTGGTGCCGGTGACCGTCCAGCCGCGCGCGGTGAGGCGCCGCGCCAGCGCTTGCGCCGAGAATCCAAGTCCGAAACAGAAGAGATGGGGCATTCAGGCGTTCTGCCATTCCGCGCGAACTGCGTCATCTGTTTCCTGACCTTCATGCCGGTCGCGCAATTGTATGAAGCCGGACGCAGGCAGCAGGCGGCTCAGTGCCCAAACCGCCATGGCGCGCACCAAGGGCGAGGGATCGCCGAGCAGCCGCTCGGCTTCCCGCGCGAGGTGCGGTTCTCGCGAATTGCCGATGGCGATCAGCACATTGCGGATGAAACGATCACGCCCGCTGCGTTTGACCGGTGAGCCGGAGAACAAGGTGCGGAAGGCCGGATCATCGAGCCGCGCGAGTTCCGCGAGCTTGGGCGCGATGAGTTCGTCCCGCGCCTTGAGTTTTGCCTCATGCGCCTTGCCGGCAAATTTATTCCACGGACAGACGGCCAGGCAATCATCGCAGCCATAGATGCGATTGCCGATCGCCGAGCGGAATTCGCGATCGATATGTCCCTTGTGCTCGATGGTGAGATAGGAAATGCAGCGTCGTGCATCCAGCTGATAGGGGGCCGGAAAGGCTTTGGTCGGGCAGATATCGAGACAGGCGCGGCAGGAACCGCAATGATCGCTTTCGGCCGCATCGCGGGCGAGCATTGCTTCGCTCAATATGGCGCCGAGGAAGAACCAGGAGCCCAGATCGCGCGAGACGAGGTTGGTATGGCGGCCCTGCCAGCCGACCCCAGCTGCCTCGGCAAGCGGCTTCTCCATCAAGGGCGCGGTATCGACAAAGACCTTCACATCCTGCTGGGTTTCCTTGGCCAGCCATTGGGCCAGATGCTTGAGCTTGCCTTTGATGACATCGTGATAGTCGCGTCCCAGCGCGTAGGTCGAGATGACGCCGGTGTCACGGGCCTCGAGCCGCTGCAAGGGATCGATGTCGGGCGCGTAGCTCATTGCGAGGAGAATGGCGGAGCGCGCTTTGGGCCACAGGACCAGGGGATTGGCGCGCCTTGCGGCGGTGTCTTTCAGCCACGTCATGTCGCCTTCGCGCCCCAAGGCAAGGAACTCCTCAAGCCGGGCACCTGCCTGGCCCGCCGCCGCGGGATCGGCGATGCGCAAGGCGGCGAAGCCCTCCTCGCTTGCTCTGCGGCGCAGCTTTTCCTCGAGCGGTATCATGCCGCTGATTATATCCCTTTTCCGTCATCCCGGCGAAACCCGCGGCGAAACCCGGGACCCCTGAATAAGTGCAATCTGGGCGGCGCTGCTCGCGTGGAAAGAATTTACTGGGTCCCGGTTTTCGCCGGGATGACGGAGTTATTTCTTGGCGCGATGTGCGAATCCGACGGCAGCTTTCGCCGGGATGATGAGTGGACGAATCTAAAAGTCGAGATCAGTGTAGGACGGTGACGCCGGCATGCCGCGCACGCTGTCGGTGAGCAGCGGCCTGAAGGACGGCCGCGATTTCAGCCTCTGGAACCAGGCCTTGGCGGAGGGAAAATCAGCCCACGGAACATCGCCGATATAATCGATCGCCGAAAGATGGGCGGCGCCGGCGAGATCGGCGAGCGAGAGATGATCGCCCGCCAGCCAGTTCCGGCCATCGGCGAGCCGGCCGATATAATCGAGATGGGCTTTGAGGAGATCGAGCCCCTTGCGCACCCGCCCCATCTCCGGCGACCCGCCGCCCAGGTCGCGCGGCATGAAGCGGCGCACGACTTTCTCGGTCAAGACCGGCTCGGCCACCTCGGCGTAGAATTTGGTGTCGAACCAGCCGACGAGGCGGCGCACTTCGGCACGCGCCTTGGCATTACCCTCGATGAGCGAAGCTGCGCTGTTGCGGGTTTCTTCGAGATATTCGCTCATCGCCTCGACGCCGCTGATCACCGCTCCGTCGTCTTCGATGAGCACCGGCAGCGTCCCGGCCGGATTGGACTGGTAGAGATCGGCCGACGGCGCCCACGGCTCCTCATCGCGCAGCTCCGCCGGCGTGCCATATTCGTGCAAGGCGAGGCGCATGCGGCGTGAATAGGGATCGAGCGTGAAATGGTGGAGACGGGGCATCAGTTACCTTTGACTACAGAATTAAGAATCGATCACGTTATGATCCTGAACGGAATTCCATCTTAAATCATCGTAATGCAGCGGCGAAATACCGCGCCGCCATTGCCGGGCCGTCACGGCGCATATAGAACCCCATGGGGCAGGCGGCAAGCGATTACCCGGGGAAATATTCAACATGCCCATCGAACAAATCCTCATTCTGGCCCTCATCCAGGGCATCACCGAATTCCTGCCGATTTCCTCTTCTGGACACCTCATCCTGGCGCCCGCTCTTTTCCATTGGGCGGATCAGGGCGTGCTCACCGACATCATGACCCATATGGGCTCGCTGCTCGCCGTCCTCGTCTATTTCTGGCGCGATGTCGTGGCGATGTTCTGGGGCTGTATCGATGCCCTCAGGGGACGGATCACCCCCGACGGCCGGCTTGCCTTCTATGTGCTGATCGGGACGATTCCGATCATCCTGGTCGGCGCGGTCCTCAAATTCACCGGCCTCAGCGATCACCTGCGCAGCGTAGAGCTTGTCGCGGTGAATGCCATCGTCTTCGGCATCCTTATGTATATCGCCGACACGTTCGGTCTCATGCGCCGCAAGGTGTCGGACATGACCTGGGTGCCGGCTGTCATCATCGGCATCGCCCAGTCCTTGGCGCTCAATCCGGGCACCAGCCGTTCCGGCATCACTATGACGGCGGCGCGCGGCCTGGGCTTCGAGCGTCCGGAAGCGGCGCGCTACTCGTTCCTGTTGTCGATACCGGCGACGGCTGCGGCTGGCCTCCTCATCATCGGCGATGCGGTCGAGAACGGTGTTGCGATCACCTGGGACGCGATCATCTGCGGTGCGCTGACCTTCGTAGTGGCGCTCGCCACCATTGCCTTTCTCATGCAACTGGTGCGGCGCATGAGCTTCCTGCCCTTCGTGATCTACAGGATCGCGCTCGGCATCATCCTTCTCGCTCTGATCTTCTGGGGTGTGCCGCTCGGCGCAGTCGCATGATTCCGAAAAGTTGCAGACTTTTCTGATAAAATCATGCGCAAAGATCAACTTAAATCGACGATCTCTTTGTTCATCTCGGTCGGTGGGGAGAACTGGCCGGCCTTGCGATAGCGATAGAGATAGGCCGGCACGATGGCCTCGATGGCGCGCGGCGTGATGCCGAGGCCCTGCAGCGTGCGCCGCTCGCCGGCGGCCTCCTTGCTGACGACATTGTCGGTTTTCAGCAATTCGACCTGATCGGCGGTGAGCAACGGCCTGGGGAGAAGGCCCAGGATCATGCCCTGTAGCCGTGCGACGGGCCACGGCACCGGCACCAGAAGTCTCTTGCGGCCGGTCGTGCGGAGGATGAATTCCAGGATTTCGCGGAAGCTTATGACTTCGGGCCCGCCCAGCTCATAGGTCCGGCCATTGGCATGACCAGTATCGACAAGTCGCGTCACCGCCTGGGCGATATCGCCGACGAAAACCGGCTGGAATTTCGTGGCGCCGCCGCCGATCAGCGGCAAAGCCGGCGAGAAGCGGGCCATGGCGGCGAAGCGGTTGAAGAGGTCGTCTTCAGGACCGAAGACGACCGACGGGCGCAGCATGACGGTGCCCGGGAAGGCGGCGCGGGCGCGTGCCTCGCCTTCCGCCTTGGACCTGGCATAGGCGCTTGTCGAGTTGGCATCGGCCCCCAGCGCCGACATCTGGATGAACATCCGGGCCTTGGCCGACCGGGCCGCCCTTGCGGATGCCTCGGCGCCAAAAACATGAATGGCATCAAAACTTTGTGCGCCGGCACTGTAGAGAACGCCGGTCAGATTGATGACCGCATGGGCGCCTTCGCAAACGGCCGCGAGCGAGTCCGGATAGCGCACATTGGCCTGCACCGGCATGATCTGCCCGGGCACCCCCAAGGGCTGCACATGGCCGGCGAGATCGGGCCTGCGGCAGGCGACCCTGATGCGATAACCACGTTTGGCCAGGCTGCGGACAATATGCCGGCCGAGGAAGCCGGACCCGCCAATGAGGGTAATCAATGTATCGGAAGGAGCAGGGGTCACGCCGTCAAATCCACCATGTTGACAGGATTTGGCCTTTTACCGGCGAGGAGCCGCCTTTGCAAAGCCCAAATCGCCCGGCACAACGCGCTCAGTTGACACTGACGCACAGGGTCATTTATGAACCCCCGCAATGCCCAGATGGCGGAATTGGTAGACGCACTAGTTTCAGGTACTAGCGCTGAGAGGCGTGGAGGTTCGAGTCCTCTTCTGGGCACCAATTTCACTCCCCGAGCTTCGGCCCGGCGAGCCCTCGATCTGACCGAAACGACATGAGAATTGGGCAACTGCGCTTCCCCGGCATCGGCCCGAAAAGTGCCAAGCGGTTTTCGGAACGATCAGATGCGAAAACAAAAGATAGAGCGAACGGCGATTCCGCTAGGTTGCACGGGCTCTACTTCAATGGCGTTGCACAGCGATCGATTGACGGATGGCGATAAAAATCTACAAGGGCGATTTGCCGGCCGGGCTCGATCTCGGGCCCGAGATCGCTGTCGACACCGAGACGCTCGGACTCAATCCGCTGCGCGATAAATTGTGCGTGGTGCAGTTGTCGTCCGGCGACGGCAACGCCCATCTGGTCCAGCTCGACCGCGCCGCCTATGACGCGCCGCGTCTGAAAGCGCTTCTCGAAAACCGCTCGGTGCTCAAGATCTTCCATTTCGCCCGCTTCGATGTGGCAACTCTCAAACACTATCTGGGCGTCGAGACCGGGCCGCTTTATTGCACCAAGATCGCTTCCAAGCTCACCCGTACCTATACCGACCGGCACGGGCTGAAGGACCTCGTCAAGGAACTGCTCGGCATCGAGCTCAACAAGCAGCAGCAGAGTTCCGATTGGGGCGCCCATGTGCTGAGCGATTCGCAAAAACAATATGCCGCCCAGGACGTGCTCTATCTGCACGAGCTCAAATCCAGGCTTGATCAGATGCTGGAGCGTGAAGGCCGCAAGGGTCTCGCCCGGTCCTGTTTCGATTTTGTGCCGATAAGGGCCGAGCTCGATCTCCTGGGCTGGACGGAAGACGATGTCTTCGCGCACTGATGCCATTCACCGCGTGCCGCGCGGGCGCACCGCCAAAGCAGCCGCCCGCTCGCGCATGGCACCCTTTTTCTCCGGTGCCTTCGCGCTGGTGGTGCTGGGGCTTATCGCGGTTTTCCTCTATCAGGCCGGCACTTTCACGTCGAAGCCGAAGCTTGTGGACATACCCTCCTTGCCGACCGACCAGGTGACCGTCACCGATTCGACCATTACCGGCCTCGACAAGCAGCAACAGCCTTATTCGATTTCCGCCCGCACCGCCGTCCAGGACAAGGACAAGCCGAATTTCATCACCCTTGACGAGGTCCAGGGCGCCACCAACCGCAGCAATGGCGAGCCCATAACCTTCCAGTCGCTGAAGGGGTTCTATAATTCCGACGTAAAGACACTCGATCTCGCCACCGATGTGGTGATCAAATCGGAAGGCCGGTTCACGGCGCGCATGGACAAGGCCCATGTGATCGTCCAGGAGAAACGTCTGACCAGCAATGTGCCGGTCGCCGTAGAACTGAGCACTGGCACGATAAACGCCAATGGCGTGGAAATAACCAATGACGGTAACAATATTCTGTTCTTGAATGGGGTTAAGGCCCATTTCGAAAAATCGCAATCCAAAGGAGACAGCACCCCATGATGTTCCGTGCCAGCCTCGCTGTACTGTCCGTGCTTGCTGGTCTGGCATTGAGCGGATTGCCCGCACCCGCCCAGACGGTCGATGCCACCGCCGCCAGCAAGGAGGCGAAGACTCCACAGAATGTCGATATCGAAAGCGATACGATGGAGATCTTCGATAAGGAGAAGAAGGCGGTCTTCAAGGGCAAGGTGAAGGCAGTGCGCGGCAAGGTGACGCTCAACTGTGAGACGCTGAACGTGACCTATACCGAAGAACCTGACCCCAAGGCCCAGGGTGAAAAGAAGACCGAGGTCACATTCCTCGACGCCGACACAAATGTGGTGATCGTCAGCGGCAGCCAGACCGTCACCGGCAAGACCGCCCATATGGACGTCAAGGCCAACAAGCTTTGGGTGAAGGGCAGCGCCAAGGTGGTGCAGGGCCAGACGGTGATGAACGGCGAGCAGCTTTTCGTCGACCTCAACACCAACAAGAGCGAAATGACCGGTGGACGGGTCAAAGGCAGTTTCGTCCCTGGCAAATGAGAT
>Ga0070707_100005032_pt1 | contig 12392 bp, 16 predicted proteins | sample KBSK5502metaG_FD_65468 | JGI IMG/M metagenome (GOLD analysis project Ga0070707, IMG submission 65468) | Corn, switchgrass and miscanthus rhizosphere microbial communities from Kellogg Biological Station, Michigan, USA - KBS K5-50-2 metaG | ecosystem: Host-associated > Plants > Roots >... | reverse complement strand
AGGGGAAAATCGCCGATCATCGCAACGCAACCGATGAAATCGAGAGGAACAAAAGCAGGAAAACCAGATCATGATAGGGAAGGATTAACCGGAACGCAAACGCGACATGTCCGCCGAGCTTCGCGGGATCGTTGAAGTCCAGCATGTCCGACAGCTTGTTGGCGTTGGCCAGTGTGGCCACTCGCGACTGCTGCCAATGGCGCGACAAGACTTCGCGGACAAAATCAAGAAGGTGCCGTGGTGGAGGTTTTGTTAGACGCTGTTAGGGTGACAGCGTATCAGAACAACAGAAGGGAGTAGACCGTTCATGGGCCTTTCTAGACCAGATCGGTCTTGAATCCGTGTCCCACAGGGCGCAGAATGTTGGTCTGCCATCTGCGTCAATTTACTCTCTGAGGAGGAGGGCAATCATGAGCGACCAATATATCGCGGGGTCAGTCTTGTCTGTCCTTCGGTATCCGGTGAAGTCAATGATGGGTGAAGAGTTGACTATCGCTGACGTGACCGAGGGCGGACTCATTGGGGATCGAGCCTACGCCCTCATCGACAACACCACTGGCAAGATTGCCAGCGCCAAGAACCCGCGCAAGTGGGCAAGGCTGTTTGACTGTCATGCCAGCTTTGTCGAGCCTCCGGGTAAGGGTCGTCCCATGCCTCCTGTCCGGATCATGCTGCCGGATGGCAGCAACATAAGAAGCGATGAGCCGAACGCGAATGGGATTCTTTCACGCTTCTTCGAGCGGGAGGTCACTCTGGCGGAAACCGCTCCTGACTCCCCGGCTCTGGAGGAATACTGGCCGGACATCGACGGCCTCGCTCATCGCGAAACCGTCACCGAAGAGTCCATTGCGCTCTCTTCGCCGAAGGGTAGTTTCTTTGACTACGCCGTAGCCCACGTAATCACGACCAACACGCTCAATCGGCTGCGCGAGCTTTACCCCCAAGGTTGCTTCGAAGCGCGAAGATTCCGGCCCAACATCATCGTCGCGGTGGGAAAGGGCGAACCGGATTTTGTGGAGAACTCATGGGTGGGCTTGGGTGTTGAAATCGGTCAGACATTGCTGTTGAAGGTCACCAACCCGTGTCCCCGGTGTGTGATGACAACCCTGCCGCAAGCCGACCTGCCACAGGATCACGGCATATTGCGTACCGCAGCACAGCACAACAAGCCCTATGTCCCGGCCCTAGCGCAGGCGATGCCCTGTGTGGGCGTATACGCGAACGTTTTACGTTCCGGCACAGTTCGCAGGGGCGATCATCTGCGAATGCAACGAGCAGCGGCCGCTGCATGATGGGTTAGGCTCAGCCCGTGGTATTACGCTGGCTCGGCGCTCGGCTGAGGTACCGCGTCGGGGCGGTCAAGAAAGAAGACTGTGATCTCCTCGTACGCCTGCTTTCCGATGTTGACTGCACGATGTGGGCGATCACTCGGCTCGCTCCAATCTGCCTCGCCCGCTGTGACTTCGATGCACTCGGTTTTGCCACCATCCCCGAATTCGATTGCCAGCGCCTCGCCACTCATGACCGCGGTTACCCGCTGGAACGGATCGCGGTGCCATGGCGTCGCCTCGCCGGGAGCGAGGCTCAGCCGCCGAACGAGGTAGTTTTCGTGATGATGCAGCACGTTGTCGGGCATTGTTCAGTCGAGCACATGAGCGTAGCCTCTGATGCGAGAGAAGGCAAGCAATGCTTGGCGATTTCGTGGCCTTTCACGGAACGCAGACCAGGTTCTGATGCGCTGGTTCGCACAAGAAGCGCAAAGGCAAAATGAACGGGAAGATGCGGTAGTGGATCAGTTGCAATTCTCCACATTAACAGATTAGCCGAGCCCATATGGGAGATCGATGAGGTAGCGCCAACTTCCATCCGGCTGACGACGAGCCACTTCGATACTGCTGCCAGAGGTAGACACATCGCAGCCATCGGCGGCCGTTCCGTGGAATCTCCAATCTGCCACAAGCAACGCTGTGTCCTCCACTTGCACGATTTTGCGCGTCGTGAGTTGGATTGTGGGCTTCATAGCAACGTATTCAGCTAGGGCTCTACGGATTGCCCTAATGCCTCTCGCTGGGCCGCTGCGCGTCATCAGGAATCCGTCGAATGCGTACAAGGCAACCAGCGCGTCAAGATCGCCCGAGTTTAGGGCCTTCGCCAAAAGTTTGTGGAGGTCTTCCGGTGCTTGGGCTGAGTTCACGCGTGCTCCTGTTGCTTGAACCGCAAATCACCGATTCAAGTGTCGGAGCAAATTGTACGGCTGTCCAATGAAAATGGCCCATTGCCGGAGACGCCCCATGCAGGGGCGTGATCCTCACCTGACTATCAGCTTGTGCATCTCCGACCACGGACTTAGGATTTCGGCAACGGACTGTGGGCAGATGCATCACGGCAGCATTAACTACCAGCGAGAAAGGCACGTCCGTACGGGGATTTGGCGAGATTCGCTCTGCGTCAACAATCTGGATGCCATGCAGAAATTCTACGAGGAAGTCATGGCCTTACCGCTGATGACCCGATTTCCAAACGCCGCGTTCTTCAAGATTGCCGACGGCTACGGCGGACACAGCCAAGTGCTCGCATTGTTCGACCGCTCCGAGAGCCCGGTTATCGTGGGGCGGACGCAAAAACCTCCACCATTGAGCACATCGTTTTCGAGATTCCTCTCGCCGATTTCGAGGGCGAAAAGAGAAGACTGGAAACGTTGGGGCTCTTAGTCGAATGGGTGCATTGGCGCTCGCTTTATGTGAGCGACCCCGAAGGCAATCAGGTGAAACTGGTCTGCTACGATGCCAGCGTGTGAGAGCCCGACATGGCGAAACGGAAGAATGAGTCGCAATCATCCATGGTGAACAACCACTGGTCACCTGCTACCTGTGCGACCGACCTCTCGAAACTGACTTCGTCCGTGATGGCTTCGTGGTGCTTGAAAGCGGTGTTTATCCGAGCAAAGGCCACCGTGCTAGTGCTACCCGTGTTTGGGATAGCTGGTGTAACGACGATTCTCGTCCGATCGACACTTCTCCAGCAGACAGCAAAAAAAGTCACGTCTTTGCAAGGGCCCGCGATGCCGACCAACCTGGGGTTGATATCCTCCCCGCGCTGCTGTTCTGTTTAGCATACTGCGGCCACTAAGGTTAACCATCGGGATTTGTGCGATTAACCGTCGGGTTAGCGAGGCGCTGCCGCCGACTTGCGTTCGTGGTGTGGCCACTTTCAAAAGCTTGCCTACAACATCTAGCGGGTCAGTGAGTTGCGCGCAGCAACCATGCTAAATCGCAGACGTAGCGCTGTGTGGCAGGCCACCTGCAATCAGTAAAGCAGCAACGGTTATCAAAACCTTGCAAGGTGCGGAGACGGCGCCCAACCAAAAAAAGCGGTAGGACGCTGGCGAGCTTAGCCAGATTCTGCGTGCTTTCACCGCTCTCGACACGGAGGAGGCGTTATGAAAAAGCAAATGTTTACGCTACTCGGCTTGAGCCTGATGTTGGCTACCGTGTCCGCATACGGCCAGACCGTCCGCGTCAATGCGAATATCCCTTTCAATTTCAGCGTGACTGGAGCAACGCTCCCTGCGGGCGCGTACACGATTCAGTCTTTGACTTCGGACGGACGGGTGCTGTCGATCCGTGATTCGGATATGAGGGCTCAAGGAATGGTTTTTGCGATCCCGTGCGAATCGCTGAACGGTGTCAAGCAAACCAAACTGGTCTTCCACCGCTACGGAGACAGGTATTTCCTTACCCAGATTTGGGTGGCAGGAAGGAACTCGGGCCATCAGATCCCGAAGAGCCGCCGGGAAACCGAAATGGCGAAGGACTACACGATGCAGGAAGTGGTATTCGTGGCTGCACTGCGCTAGTCGACGAACGGCCAGCCAGCCACCTTTTCCGTGCTAAAGAAGCCCGAGGGAGTCCAAGCAGATGTTAGGATTCCCTCTGGTTTTTTCGTAAACATGGAAAGCTTTTCTGCTCCTTCATCGACAAGGACTTCAAGGAGTTGATTCGCATCTCGGGCATGACCCACGTCAGAACTTCGCCCTCCTATCCTCAACCGAACTGAACGATTGAACGCCGGCATCCGGCCGGGAACGCCATTGTCGCTGGAAGAGGCGCGGCGTCTGGTGCTACGTCGAGCATTACAACAACGTCCGCCTGAACAGTGCGATCGGCTACATCACGCCGAAGGAGATGCTCGCCGGGCGTGCGCAGGAGATCCACGCCGACGGGGATCGGAAGCTGGAGGCGGGGAGGCAACAACGGCAGATTCGTCGCCAGTCGGCCGCGTGAAAAAGCCAAGACGCTAGTCTCCGGGCGGGTTCCGGGTGACGGATGACGCGGATTCTGGATGGCCGACGGCCCGGAAGTATTATTAGGTCAAGGAGTAGGGAGCCGTGACCACGCGTCAACACAAGGTTCACACTCAACTCGGCCGAGCCGCAGTCCAGATCTTTGCCGCCAATGATCGCATGAACCAGGTTCTTATCGAACATCTTGACCCGACCGCCTGGAGAGCCAAACCGCCCGGAAAGGTCCGCACCATTGCGGCGATCTTCACGCACATGCACAATGTCCGCTCCAAGTGGGTCAGGCTTACAGCTCCGCACCTGAAGGTTCCACCACAGCTCAACCGCGCGCACTGCACGCCGCAGCAGGCCCGTGCGGGATTGGCCGAGAGCGCCGCTCGCTGCGCGGAGATGCTCGCTGAAGCGCTCGGCGGTTGTGGGGGCCGCGTCGAGAAGTTTCGCAGAGACGGCTGGGCTCGGCCTTGGCCGGTTGGCCTGGAAATGCTGTGCTATATGCTTTCTCACGAAGCCCACCATCGCGGGCAGGTGTGTATGCTCGCGCATCAGCTCGGATTTCCGTTGCCGAGCGAGGTGGCGTCCGGGATCTGGAATTGGGAAATGCTGTGGAAAGAATGCGGGTCGTCTGGCGGCCCCGGCGACGATTCTTAAGGCACCGCTCAAGGGCAACAGGCCGCCCGGGGATGGGCTGCGATGGTGGAGACATCGAGCCCCAGCCGTCGGGATTGTTGTAGAAGCTCCGGGCGGCGGCAGCGGTCAGAAGCGGGCGCCCCAATCCCGTGTATGGGAGGGCGCTGCCGGAACCTGGCCCGAGCCATCACCACACACCGCTTCGGATTGTGGGCGGTTGACGGGCACCCCTGAAGTAATCCCAAGGTAAGGGTTGCCGACTACTCGGGAGTTATCCAACCGAGCGGAGCGATATGGGATCGTATGTTTCTATGGCAGCGAACCGTTTCTTCTGCCAGCCCCGCCGAGAACAACCGCGGTCAAAAATACCCGTAGGCCGTCAATGTGAAGGCCGCATTCTCCGGACTATAATGGCGCGCACAGATGGCCCTAACCTGTGGCACGAAACTCGGGCCGTACGAGATCGTCGCACCGCTAGGGGCCGGCGGTATGGGGGAGGTGTATCGTGCCCGCGACACCAAGCTTGGGCGTGAAGTCGCGCTGAAGTTCCTGCCGCCGTTATTCACGGCGGACGCCGATCGCGTGGCACGCTTTGAACGCGAAGCACGACTGCTCGCATCGCTCAATCATCCGCACATCGGGGCCATCTACGGCTTCGAAGATGCCGGCAACGTGCCAGCCCTGGTGCTCGAGTTGGTGGAGGGCGACACGTTGGACGATCGCGTGCGCCGAGGCCCATTGCCTCTCTCGGAGACTTTGGCCCTGGCGCAACAGATCACGGACGCGCTCGACGCCGCCCACAGCGCCGGGATCGTCCATCGCGATCTCAAACCCTCCAACATCAAGATCACGCCGGATGGGGTGGTCAAGGTGCTTGACTTCGGTCTCGCAAAAGCCCTAACGGCCGAAGGGTCCGATCCGAATCAGTCGAAGTCTGCGACCATGACGGCGAGCGGGACGATCGCAGGCGTGATTCTCGGCACCGCCGCGTACATGAGCCCGGAGCAGGCGCGAGGTAGGCCGGTCGATAGACGCACCGACATCTGGGCTTTCGGGTGCGTGCTCTTCGAGATGCTAACCGGCTCTTCAGCTTTCGCGCGCGACACCGCCACGGACACCATCGCCGCGGTCGTCGGCGCCGAACCAGAATGGAAGTGGCTGCCGGCCGACACGCCGGCCAGCATCCGACGTTTGCTGACACGCTGTCTCCAGAAAGATGCCAGGCGGCGGCTTCATGACATCGCAGACGCGCGCATCGAGCTCGAAGATGCGATGGCCACACCTGCGGAACAGGCTCCAGTGGCTCTGCCGCAACGGTGGTCCCGCCTCGCAGTCTCCGCAGTATCGCTCGGCATTGCGACAGGCCTCGTCTTGCTCTGGGTGGAGCGCGATAGATTCGGAAGGCCGTCGGCGGAGCCATCGCGGGCGGATGTTCGCATCGTACGTCTCACTGATCTCCCCGGCCTTGAGGAGTCTCCGGCCATTTCACCAGACGGCAGGTCGGTGGCATTCACCGCCGGTGTGGGTGGCAAACGACAAGTCTTCGTGCGGCTCATTGCTGGCGGCGCCCCGCTGCAAATCACGCGCGATGCGGTCGATCACGAGTGCCCTCGCTGGTTGCCCGACTCAAGCTCGATCCTGTATTTTTCGCCGGCGGTGTCAGGGGCCGTCCAAGGGAGCATCTGGGAGATCCCGGCGCTTGGCGGAGTGCCCCGGCGGGACGTCACCAGCGTGGGATGTGCCGACGTCAGCCCGGCGGATGGGCGGCTCGCGCTCTTCCGGTTGGCGAAGGATGGCATACAGCTGGTGACGGCGCCGAGCGATCTTTCCAGATTCGAGGTGGTTGCCCAGTTCGCGCCCACTACATACTACTTGTATCCTCGGTGGTCGCCCGACGGCAGGTGGATCGCCTTTCAGCGAGGAGACAGCATCCGGTTCGACATTTTCGTGGCGCCGGCAACTGGAGGGGAACCGCACCAGCTAACCCATGACAACGATATGATGAGCGGTTTTGCCTGGCTGCCCGATAACACCGGCATTGTCTACAGCTCAAGCCGCGGCGGCACCATGCCTTATTTGCCGACGCTAGGCTTGTGGCAGGTGACCTTGCGTGATGGACGCATCGGGCGGGTCATATCGGGCGAGACCTCGTATATGAGTCCGGACATCTCCAGGAGTGGCGCAATATTGGTCAGCCGCATGAAGCTGGAGACCGACATCTGGAAGTTCCCCGTCGACGGCCTACCCAAAGAGAACACGCGCCGCGGCGTTCGTGTGACGCGACAGACCGGGCAGGTCCTCACTCCTACGGTCAGCCCCGACGATAAGGAGGTCGCGTTTCTATCCGACAGCGGCGGTCATGCCAACCTGTGGGTCGTGAACACCGATAGTGGCGCGCTGCGCCAGATCACGTACGAGCGCGATCCGAAGGTGGCCGTGGGGGTCCCAATGTGGTCGCCCAATGGCCACACTATCGCTTTCGTCTGCTCGCGGGGCAACCAGGGGTTGACGTTTGGAGTCTGGCTGGTGGATTCGGACGGAAGCAATCTGCGCAATGTCGCGAATCCCGGTTTAGGCCTTGCCTGGTCGCAGGATGGCCGCTGGGTTTATTACTCAACGTGGAGCGGCCCGGCGGCAACCGAGGTCGCGCTGAAGAAAGTGCCGGTTGACGGAGGTCCCGCTGTCACTGTGAGGACCGAGCGGCTACGAAATGTGATCGGGCTGCATGGCACAACTCTGTACTACGCCGTCGAGCGGCCGCTCGTCGACGGCACGCCGGAATTCGAAATCCGGGCTGCCACTCCCGAGAACGCGCCCTTTCGCGTGCTCGCGCGCATTCCCGCCTCGCGCGGGCCAATCTGGCAGATCGTCAATCCCGCGCTGTCGCCCGACGGCAAATGGCTGGCGCAGGCACTGACCGACGGATTTACCACCAACCTCTGGGCGCTTTCGACAACCACCGGCGAATGGCGTCAGATTACCGATTTCGGCGACCGCGCGACGTTCATCGCCCGCCGCGTGTCCTGGTCCTTGGACGGGCGCTCAATCCTAGCCGCGGTAGCCGAGGGCGATTCCGACATCGTTCTGCTGGAAGGACTGACGAATGTCGGGCGCGAGTGAGCGATTCTGGGCGGATGACGGGCAAGCGGGAAGTAATCCCAAGGTAAGGGTTGCCGACAACACATCCACGATGCGGCCATTTAGCCATCTTGAGTCCGATCACACCCTTTCCGTTAGCCTCCTGGCTGGCAGACTCGAGTCGAGCAGAAATACCGAGTACGACGACATCTACGGGTAGGACGTGATGCGCCAATCGATCGGCACATGATCGGTCTGCGCTACTCCTCCGATGGGCCCCCAATCAACCAGCAAAGGCGATGGCCAGTTTTTCCCGCAAACCGAGCTGTCAGCGTCAGAAGAGAGGCGATGCAAACTCTTGCAGACTCTTGCATGTTGACAAGACGTATTTCTTGAGAACACAATTCGTGCGTCATCCCCGGCGCAAGTCCAGCACAAGCAAAATTCCGAACCGGCAACTTCCAACCCTCATTCAGGAGGAATACGCATGAGAATCAAAAGAATCTTTGCCCTCTCCCTAACAATTCTGACGATAATCAGCTTGACAAGTCTCATTCCAGGGCCTGCGGCCCAGGTCCGTGTCGCACGCACATTCACCCCGCCGCACCCAAAATTTTCGAAAGCTGTGGCATTTGATCGATCGCCTGCGGTGCGGAACATTGCACGAACATCGAGAATGTCTGCTGTGCCTTTCTCGGTCGACCGGGAGATTCGACCGGAGCGCGGTCCCATCCGCAAATCCAAGGGTTTTTCCGGCGACGCAGCCGTGCAGCCATCGATGCGTGCCGCTCTCAGCGACGCCGCAACAATCCCCACGCCATTGCTGAATTTTGATGGATTGGGAAACCTTGACAACCCTCCCACCCTCCGCTTCACGCCGCCTGACCCGGTCGGGGCTGTCGGCCCGGACCATTTCGTCGAGATGGACAATGTGAGTTTCGCCATATATGACAAGCAAGGCCATCTCTTGTCAGGGCCGACTCTGACCGGGGACCTCTGGCAGGGTTTCGCGATACCCGACTGCACCGACCCCTCCGGGGACCCCATTGTGCTGTATGACAAGCACGCAGACCGCTGGCTCCTGTCCCAACTCACTACTCGCGGCTTGAGCAATCCGACCCTCCCCTTTTACGACTGCGTCGCAATCTCGCAAACCGAAGATCCCACTGGGGCTTACTTCCGGTATGCCTTCGTGACCACAGAAGACGGGAAGTTTTTCTTCCCCGATTATCCGAAGTACGGGACATTCGGCAACTCGTATGTGCTTACCTCGCGCGATTTCGGACCTACCACTGAGTATGGCATCAGCGTATACGCGCTGGAGAAGGAGAAAATGCTTGATGGCGATCCGAACGCCCGCATGGTGCATTTCTTCCTGGATTCGGCCGTGGTACCCATATCTCAAATCGGAGATGGCCTGCTTCCGGCTGATGTAGACGGCGATGAGGACCCGAGCGGCATTGCACCCGCTCCCGTTGTCGGAACCATGGATCAAGGCGCCCAGTACGGTGCACCATTCGACGCGCTGAATATCTACGAACTCTTCGTTCGCTGGAGTGCCCAACCAACCGCCTCAATTAAGCTGGCAGCGCAACTTCCGGTGGCCGAATTCGACTCAACCTTTCCCTGTACGGACACGATAACTCCCGGGGGAGCCTCACAAACCCGCAGTTGCATTCCGCAGCCCGGCACGACCCGCAAGATTGACGTGCTCTCTTACCGGCAGCGCCCGACCTTCCGACTCGCCTACCGAAACTTCGGGAGCTACGAGACCATGGTGACCAACCAATCGGTGCAGGCCCGCCCGGGAATCGCGGGCGTGCGCTGGTACGAGATTCGGCGGATCAATGGCCAGTACCTGCTATATCAGCAGGGCACCTACTCGCCCGATGATGGCGTGAACCGCTGGATGGCGAGCATCGCCATGGATCGGGTCGGCAACATCGCTGTCGGCTTCAGCGTCGGCAATAGCAACGTTTTCCCTGGAATTCGTTACACCGGCAGGCTGAGTGGGGACCCCTTAGGCCAGATGACGCTGGGTGAGGCCAGCATTATCGAGGGCAACGGTTCACAGCTATCCAGGGGCAGCCGCTGGGGAGACTACACTGCAATGACCGTTGATCCAGCTGACGATTGTACCTTCTGGTATGTCAATGAATATTACAAGGCAACGACACTGAACCTATGGAGTACGCGGATCGGTACCTTCAGACTGCCTGGCTGCCAATAAACGCGAGGGTACGAAATTGTACGCGAGCATGAATCGCTAGATGGATTGGCCTCTTCTCCGCGGAGCCGGGTTTTCAGAAGATCAAAGCCCGCACAGAAGAGGCCAATTATTTTCGCGATCTCCATATTCGTTCTCGTGATGAAACACGAGTTTCCCAATGAACGTCGTCAATTTGACCTACTGTCCGTTGAGTTCGGAAGCGTTACTGATTGCGCCCGGATCACGGGCAACCCTGAACTAATCCCAAGGTAAGGGTTGCCGACAACACACTCAGAATCGTCCCATCCTCTCCAACGTGCTGCGCAGGCTATAAATGACGCGCACGGATGTCTCTAACCTCTGGCACCAAACCCCAGGTCTCGGAAGTGGTACGGGCTATGGTGACTCTCAGCTGCCCTGTTGCGGCGATTTGTGCTGCGACTCTGGCGCTGGCTCATAGGGCCTGCTCGACGATCGTCTGCATACGAGCAACGGTAAAAACTTCATCGGGAAATATGTTCGTGAGTATCGTGGTGAAGAATTCTACCGGGTGTCGCCAGCGGTGCACGATCGATATGTTGTCACAGCAAATGGTTTGGCCCCTTTTGCATTCGCAGCTGAGATATTCCGGGCATTGGCACCTGAACGAGAACGTGATATCGAAACATACGAGAAGCTCTACTCGCGTGGCTTGCTTGACTGACCGAGCAACCCGCAATCTGATCCACCCAGCCTGATCCAACAGTGCCTTTCCGGATTGTGCACGAGTGACGGGGAGCCCTTGCGGTAAGGGAAGGTTTGCCGACATTGCGCCCAGAACTACCCGGTTCGCTGTGCACGGTTGGCAGCGAAATCCGAGCTTGCCGTCCCGGGAATTGACCAATCGCTTTGCCGTCTTCAGTTATTGGGTCAACAACTAGTTCAGGCCGTCTGCAACATACAGGACTGACAAAATACGAAAGTGTGTCTCAACGTATCGCTTCTCATCAGCCGCGAAGATCGGCGGAGATAAGAAGAAGGCTCCCGCAGGATCGGTAGGCGAAATAGTGACAAACGGCTGCCGAATTCCAGTTCGGATGTTCAGCTTGGACACCTGCATAGGGACGGCTGAGGCGTCTGATGTCACATAAAGAGTCTCTGAGCCAGAAGCCCCGCCAATCACGTGATCAGAGTTGATCAGCACGGTCACAACTTTGGGATCGCCTCCGTCGATAGGATATAGTCGAAAGGTTTCCTCACCGTCTCGAACGCCAACATAGTCGGAATGATTGACCCTTACGAAAAGACCATCAACCCCCTCGGCTGTAACCGCACGTGGCGCGGCACCATCACGAGAAACGCACGTACAGACCGCGCTTCCGAGGGCGCCGCTGCGACCCGGCGATCCTTTTGGCAGAGTGTCAATTCCGCGAATCGGGCTCTCGGCAATGGTGGCGGAGGGGGATTGTGCAGAGTCTGGCCAGTGCGTTTGTTGTCAGTATGCTGAGTGGTGACGGCGACCTGAGCTTCAGTGATGCTAGCGAGAGCGAATAGGGCAAGGGCATACAGGCGGTAGCGGCGGAGGTCGAGTAATCCGCTGAAGGTCAGAAGTGGCGGCATCGCTTTCCTCCGTTTGCAGCAACTTGCAGAGCAAAATTGACCGGGGGGCCGAAATCAGGGCTGCTCTCGGGCGGGGCCAAGAGTCGGCAGATTGTGCGCCAGGGAACCTCCGATGTCAAGGGCGATTCGACATTGTGTCAACCGACATTAGAAATGTCCCCATCCTTACGACATTAGAAATGTCCCCGTTTCGCAGCAAATGAAATGTCCAGTTTTAGTTAATCTCCCGCAGTCGCCGGGGCTGTGGGAAAGTGGGAATCCCGCGGGTTTGCGGGATTTCCAAGCTGGGTGGGAAAGTCGTTTTTTGACTTTTCCATCCAGCGTCTTTTCCACAGCTCGTCGCGCCGCCATTTTTCTGCTGCCTGCCATCCCGTGATCTTTTTCGCCTTCGCCCGCGAAATGACTTCCTGTACTTTCATTGCCCGCTCCATCGCGGTCTTCGAGTAAGACAACATACCGTCCATGCTCTCCTACTTTCACCGCCGCAAAGCAGACACTTCATGGATCAACGACACTGGCGATGTCTCTGGCTTGCACCAGGGACGCATCTTGCGATAATCCTGCCGCCAAGGGTGATCC
>Ga0070707_100005031_pt1 | contig 12392 bp, 11 predicted proteins | sample KBSK5502metaG_FD_65468 | JGI IMG/M metagenome (GOLD analysis project Ga0070707, IMG submission 65468) | Corn, switchgrass and miscanthus rhizosphere microbial communities from Kellogg Biological Station, Michigan, USA - KBS K5-50-2 metaG | ecosystem: Host-associated > Plants > Roots >... | reverse complement strand
AAGGAATTCACCATTGACGTCGCCGATCTTCCACGCGTCGAAAAGCTCGATTACACGTATCACTACCCTCCCTACACCGGATTGGCCGTAAAGAAGGAAGAGAACGGAACCGATATCGCCGCGCTGAAGGGAACCGAAGTTGAAGTAATGGTTACCGGCAGCCAGGCGCTGTCGGGAGGCCGTATCGTCTTCGCGGACGGCAAGAGCGTGACGCTGCAACCCAACGGCGAAAGGTCCGTCATGGGCCGCATCACGGTGGACCGCACAACGACTTTCCGTATTGAACTGACGAACACCGCCAAGGCCACGTATCTAGGACTCGAAGAGTATTCGATGGAAGCCCTCGACGATCAAAAACCGATTGTCGAATTCACGAAGCCCGGACGCGATACCAAGGCAACGAAGGTCGAAGAAGTCTTCACCGAACTGCGCGCCGAGGATGACTTTGGCGTTCGCCAGCTCGAGCTCTACTACTCCGTGAACGGCGGAGCCGAGCAGAAAATCGATCTCTTTTCGAGCAAGAACGATAATCCGAAAGAGATTTCCGCCGGCCATACGTTCTTCCTCGAGGAATACGACCTCCAGCCCGGTGATCTCGTCACGTATTACGGCAAGGCTGTCGATACACGCAATCCCGCGAACATCGTTTCGACCGACATTTATTTCATTGAAGTGCGGCCGTTCGGACGCGAATACCGCCAGGGCCAGCAGGGCGGAGGCGGTGGTGGCGGCGGCGATCAGGACGATTCCACTGAAGCGCTCTCGCGGCGCCAGAAAGAAATCATTGCGGCCACGCACAAGCTCGTCAACAACAAGGACAAGTTCAAAGACAAAGAGTGGAAGGACAACATCCACGCCATCGCGACGAACCAGACGAAGCTTGCCGAGCAGACAAACACCGTCATGCAGCGCATGTCCCGCCGCGGCCTGACGAATCAGGACAAGACGATCAAGCAGTTGTCGGAAAACCTCAAGAATGCCATCGATCAGATGAATCCGGCCGCCGACCAGCTCAAAGCGGAAAACGCTCAGGCGGCGGAGCCGTTCGAACAAAAGGCGCTTCAGTATCTGATGCGCGCCGAAGCACTGTTCAACGAGATCCAGGTCACGCAAGGCGGCGGTGGCGGCGGAGGAGGGGCCCGGCAGAGCGCTGAAGACCTCGCGGATCTGTTCGAGCTCGAACTGGATCAGAACAAGAATCAGTACGAGACGCTGCAGCGCGGGGAAATGAACAAAGGCTCCCAGGCCGTCGATGAAGCGCTTCAGAAACTGAAGGAACTCGCCGAACGCCAGCAGAAGCTGCTCGAACGCAAGCGCGCGCAGCAGCAACAGGGCGGACCCAGCAATGGAAGCGATCAGATGAGCGCGCAGGAACTGCAGAAGGAAACCGAGCGCCTGGCGCGGCAGCTCGACAAGCTCTCCCGCGAAAACAACGACCGCCAGATGGCCGACGTCAGTCGTGCTCTCCAGCAGGCTGCCCGCAACATGCAGCAGCAGGGGCAGAGCGGCAACAGTCAGCAACAGGAACAGGCTGCGCAACAGGCACTCGAGCAGCTCAACCGCGCTCAACGTCTGCTCAATCAGGGACGGGGCGGGAGCATGGACGAGCGTCTGGCAAAGCTTCAGGAACAGGCAAAGAAATTGAAGGAACAGCAGGGCAAGGTCGCCGATGAAGCTCAGCAGCTCGCCGCGAATCCCGGCGCGCCGGGCGATGCGCGGCGCCGCGCTCAGGAAATCAATCAGCAGAAAGATGGCGTCGGCCAGGAATTGAAGTCGATGACCAACGAACTGGAATCCCTGAGCAACAACCAGGAAAACAAGGACGCCGCCAACAAGGCGCGCGCCGCGGCGAACACCATCAAGGGGCAGCAGCTCCAGAATCGTATCGAGCAGGGCCGGCAGATTCTCGATAACGCGACTCCGCAGAATGGCTACTTCAATTATTCGGCCCAGCTCGAGCGCGCCATCGAAAAGGGTCTTGACGACGTTCAGAAACAAATCGGACAGGCGGCATCCGCGGCCAATAACTCCGATGAGAAGAAACAACAGAATGCTCTGAACAAACTGAGTGACACGATCCAGCGCGCGGAGTCCATACAGCGCCGGTTGCAGAATATGCAAGGCCAGCAAGGCCAACAAGGTCAGCAAGGCCAACAAGGTCAGCAGGGCCAACAGGGCCAACAGGGCCAGCAGAACCAGCAGGGCCAGCAAGGTCAACAGGGTCAACAGGGTCAACAGGGTCAACAAGGTCAGCAGGGTCAACAGGGTCAACAGGGTCAACAGGGTCAACAAGGTCAGCAGGGTCAACAAGGTCAGCAAGGGCAACAGGGCCAGCAAGGGCAGCAGGGCCAGCAAGGCCAGCAGGCTCAGCAGGGCGGCCAGGGTGGTGCGCAACAGGGGCAGCCCCGAGGCGGAATCGCGGGTGGCCTCGTGCAAAATGGCGGCGATGCCACCGGCCCCGGTTCCTACGATCCGCGGCAATGGATGCGGGAGTACCAGCAACTGCAGTCTGACCTTCGTGACATTCAGAACGGCCTGGGCCGCAATGATCCGATTTCACGCGAGCTCGACCAGGTTGCGGGTGCGCTGCGAAATGCTATTAACGATCCTCGCGTGGGGGATCCACGGGCGATCGACCGGCTGGCATCGCAGATCATCGATCCTCTGCGCGGCATCGAGCTGGAACTGAGCCGGAACCTGCAACTCCTGCTGTCGAAGGAAAACATCCGCTCGGCGCAGGAAGACGAGATTCCGCAGGGGTACCAGAAGCTCGTTGAAGAGTATTACAAGAAGCTATCGAACCCGAAGCAGCAGCAATAGAAATCCAAATGCCAATGGGTCAAATGCCATACAGGAAATTGTTTGATATGGCATTTGACATTTGGCATTTGACCCATTGGCATTTGGCCTTTCCGGTGCCCTAATACAACGGGAATCTCTCACACATCGCCTGGACTTCTTTCCGGACCCGCTTCTGCACGCTTTCGTCGTTGATGTGGTCCAGCACGTCCGCGATCCAGTCACCGATGGCTTCCATCTCGGCTTCCTTCATTCCGCGCGTCGTCAGGGCTGGTGTGCCGATGCGGATACCACTGGGCGTGAGTGGTGGGTTCTGATCGAAAGGGATCGCATTCTTATTGACCGTGATGCCTGCCTTGTCGAGAGCATGCTCGGCCTGCTTTCCATTAATGCCCTTTGAGAAGACATCGACGAGCATGAGATGCGTATCCGTGCCACCCGAGACGATGCGGAATTTTCGCGACGCTATCCTTGACGCGAGGGTCTTTGCATTCGTAACGACCTGACGAGTGTAATTCCGGAACTCATCTGTGGCCGCTTCTTTGAAGCAGATGGCCTTTGCCGCGATCACGTGGACCAGCGGACCACCCTGCATTTCCGGAAAAACCGATCGATTCAGATCCTTCGCGAACTGTTCGCGGCACATGACCATCCCGCTGCGAGGGCCGCGCAGCGTTTTGTGTGTCGTGCTCGTTACAAACTCCGCATGGGGGACCGGCGACGGATGCACCCCCGCCGCGACAAGGCCGGCGATGTGCGCGATATCGACCATCATGAGCGCGCCGGTTTCCCGGGCAACCTTCGCGATGCGCTCGAATTCGATCGTGCGGGGATATGCGCTGGCGCCCACGATGATGAGCTTCGGCTTGTGCTCGCGGGCGAGGCTGGCCAGTTCGTCATAGTCGATGATTTCAGAATCCTTGCGTACGCCGTATGGCACGACGCGATAGTACTTGCCGGAGAAGTTCAGAGGATGTCCGTGCGTCAAATGTCCGCCGTGAGAGAGATTCATGCCGAGAATCGTGTCGCCCGGCTTCAACACGGTCAAATAGACGGCCATGTTGGCCTGGCTGCCGGAATGCGGCTGTACGTTGACATGCTCGGCGCCAAAGAGTGTTTTCGCCCGTTCGATGGCGAGATTCTCCACGACGTCGACAAACTCGCATCCGCCGTAATAACGGCGGCCGGGATAGCCTTCGGCGTACTTGTTCGTAAATACGGAGCCGGTGGCCTCGAGCACGGCGCGATAGGTAAAGTTTTCAGAGGCGATCAACTCGAGTCCCGTCGACTGGCGCCGCTCTTCGTTTTTGATCGCGGCATGGATTTCGGGGTCGACCTGTTCAAGAGAGGCATGAATGCGGTTCACACGGACCTCGCTTTCGTTTTGCTATAATTTTGTATCATGTTTGGCCTGAACGGCAGACAGATCTTCATTCTGCTGATGCTGATTGCGCTGCTTTTCGCGGGAACACAGTACGTGCCGGCCTATTTCGCTGCATTCCAGTTCAACGACTTCATCCGGCAGGAAGTAAAATTCGCCGTCACGAACCGGAAGACTCCTGAGAACATCCGCGTCAATATTGTCGAAAAAGCGAACGAACTCGGTATTCCGCTGACGGCGAAAGACATTCATATTACTAAACGCGGGCCTTCATTCACGGTGGAGTTCGAATATCGTCTGCCGATCAACCTCAGAGTTTACAAGCACGAGCTGGTGTTCCACCCGCAGGAATCCGGAGAAGTATTCGAGAATGCTTCCGATTGAGCGCGGGCTCGAAATCGTCATGTCCGTCGCGAAGTCGAAGGACCGCCCGGATTGGATGTCCGCTGAGCCTGTTCCGCTCGCCGATTCCATGGACCGCATCCTTCGCGAAGATATTCTCTCCGATGCCGACTCTCCCCGATTCGATAAAGCCATCCGTGACGGTTTCGCTGTTCGCTTCGAAGATGTGAAACAGGTACCGGTCGCGCTCTCGATCATCGGCGAGTCGCGCGCCGGCGCGGGGGCTGAGGTCACGATCAAGCCTGGCCAATGCTGTGAAATCATGACCGGAGCGCCGTTGCCCCCAGGTGCTGATGCCGTCGTGATGGTGGAAAACACCGAAAGGGTTTCCCCGGCTTCCGTTCGCATTCTGAAAAGCGCACGCGAAAACGAAGGCCTGCTCCGGCGCGGAGCTGAAGCGCACGCGGGCGATAAGATTTTGCAGGCGGGTCGACGCATCGGCCTGGCCGATCTGGGCTTGCTGGCCGGAGTGGGAAAATCCGCGGTGCTGGTGTCGTGTAAACCCCGTGTTGCGGTGATTGCGACCGGAGATGAACTCGTGGATGTCCACGAGAATCCAAACGCGGACCAGATTCGAAACAGCAACAGCTACACCATCTGCGCTCAGGTGAAGAACGCCGGCGGTGAGCCCGTTTCGCTCGGCATCGCGCGAGACAATCTGGATGATCTTCGCAGCCAGATTCGCCGCGGTTTCGATTACGACATGCTGATCGTTTCGGGCGGGGTTTCGATGGGGAAGTACGATCTCGTCGAGACAGTGTTTGCGGAGTTTGGTGTTGAAGTGCTGTTCGACAAAATTGCAATGAAGCCGGGGAAACCCACAGTGTTCGGGCATCGCGGCCAGACATATATTTTTGGCCTGCCGGGAAATCCGATCTCCACGATGGTTGCCTTTCACATGTTCGTGCGGCCTTTGATTCTGTTTCTGCTCAAGGCTGAAAATACCGCACCTAAAGTTCTCGACGCGAAGCTCGAGGCTCCTGCAAAATGCGATCCGGAACGCGCGGCCCTCGTGCCTGCTTTAGTGCGCTTCGATGCAGGCCAGTACTGGATTCGCACGGCGCCGTGGAAAGGGTCCTCGGATCTGGTCGGTCTTTCCCGCGCGAATGCCTTGATCATGATTCCACGGCGGGACGGAACGCTCGAACCGGGTGAAACCACTCAGTTCATGTTCATGGAGTAAGCATGGCCTCTCGAAAACTGACTCATGTCGATAAAGAAGGCCGTGCGCGTATGGTTGACGTCACCGAAAAAAATGAAACCGTTCGCGTCGCGCGCGCGGAGGCTTTTGTTGAAATGTCGGCGGAGACCGTGAAGCTGCTTCGCGATCGCGCCATGCCGAAGGGAAATCCTCTCGAGGTGGCAAGGATTGCGGGCATCCAGGCCGGAAAGAAGACTTCAGAGCTGATTCCGCTCTGCCATCCGTTGCCGCTTACCCACCTCGACATTTCGATCGACGTGATCGACTCGGGAGCGCGAATCGAAGCAATCGCCAGGACGAAGGCCGAAACCGGCGTGGAGATGGAAGCCATGACTGCCGCATCCCTTGCAGCCATTACGCTGTACGACATGTGCAAAGCGGTGGAGAAAGGAATTTCGATCGGGCCCATCCGCCTGCTGGAGAAGAGCGGAGGCAAGAGCGGGCACTGGGTCCGCAAGACTTGATATGCTAGAAGAGGAAGAGGGCCACAAAAGGCACAAAAGATTTTGTGAATCCTGTGCCTTTTTGTGGCAAATCCTGAAATGTTGGGGCGTGCTTTAGTTCTCACTATTAGCGATACGGCGGCGGCGGGCAAACGTGAAGATTTATCCGGACCCGAAGCCAAACGCATTCTGACCGAGGCCGGCTTCGAGGTTGTCGCAATCGAGATTTTGCCGGATGAACGCGCCGAGATCGAATCACGCCTGCGGCGGGCAAGCGAAGAGGGCTTCCGGCTGGTCGTAACTTCCGGCGGCACGGGCCTTTCGCCGCGTGATGTGACACCCGAAGCGACGCTGGCGGTTATCGACAGAAACGTTCCCGGGATCGCTGAACTCATGAGGCTGGAGAGCCTGAAAATGACGCCCCGCGCGGCATTATCGAGAGCGGTTTCGGGCATCCGGCAATCGACTCTGATAATCAACTTGCCCGGAAGTGTTAAAGGCGTGCGAGAATGTCTGACGGCGGTGCGTCCCATCCTGTCGCACGCAGTGGACGTTTTGAAGCAGTCATCTTTGAATTGCGGAGAGTAGTGGGGAGTAAATGGATACGCTGCCTGGATATATTCCGATTTTTCTTTTCATGGCGCTCGCGTTCGCATTTCCGGTCGTGACGCTGCTGATCGCGAAATTGGTGCGGCCCCATAGTGGCGGCGAGGGGAAGCTGTCGCCGTATGAGTGCGGCGTGGATCCGGAGTCCGATGCACGGCAGCGTTACGCGATTCGCTATTACGTCGTCGCGATCCTGTTCGTGATCTTCGATGTTGAAACCATTTTTCTGTTTCCGTGGGCCATCATTTTCAAGCAGCTCGCCCTGTTCGGCCTCATCGAGATGCTGGTGTTTCTCGGTATTCTGATCGTCGGTTACGTCTGGATTATTAAGAAGGGCGCGCTCGACTGGGCGTAATTTTAGGGAGATAGTTTTAATGCCTGCATGGATTGAAGACCGTTTCGAAAAAAACATCATCACCACGACGGTGGATTTCGTATTCAACTGGGCACGCAAGTCGGCCCTGTGGCCGATGACGTTTGGCCTGGCGTGCTGCGCCATCGAGATGATGGCGACCGGCGCATCCCGCTTCGACATGGATCGATTCGGCGCCGGCATCTTTCGGCCGAGCCCGCGGCAGTCCGATCTCATGATCGTCGCCGGAACCGTGACGTTGAAGATGGCTCCGATTGTCCGGCGCGTGTATGACCAGATGCCCGACCCGAAGTGGGTGATCTCGATGGGCGCATGCTCCAATGTCGGCGGCCCATTCGATACCTATTCGGTTCTGCAGGGCGTCGACCACGTGGTGCCCGTCGACGTATACGTACCCGGCTGCCCGCCGCGGCCCGAAGCGCTGCTGTACGGCCTCATGCGCCTTCAGGACAAGATCGATCGCATGACCATCGCAAAGAAGCCGACTGAAGTCCGCCTCGACGATGTGAAGAATGACCAGCGCATTTCGCAGGCTGCCAGGGATGAGATGGAACGGATTGGAATGAAGATTTAATTGGCCGATTTCGTCGAAGCACTCCGCAAGCGAATCCGCGAACAAGGACCTCTTTCATTCAGGGATTACATGGAAGAGGTCCTTCGTGTTTATTACTCATCACCACGCAGTCCGATCGGCATGGAGGACGCGGATTTCTATACGTCGGCCGATCTGGATCCTGTCTTCGGAGAAATGCTGGCCCGGCAGTTCACCCGATGGGCCACGGATTTTGATTCGTTCACGATTGTTGAATTAGGCGCCGGCAAAGGTTTGCTCGCCCGCGACATTCTCCGGTACTGCCGGTTTCCGTATCTAATCCTCGAGCGCAGTCCCGCGATGCGCGCGCGGCAGGAAGTCGTGTTGAAGGATTACGACGTCCGCTGGATCGATGAACTGCCACGAGGATTGACCGGCTGCATCTTCTCGAACGAATTCTTCGATGCGCTGCCGGTCCACCGAGTTGTGCAACGCGGCGGCGAGTTGAAGGAGATCTACGTTACCGAAAACTTCGAGGAGATCGAATGCGCTGCCGACTCATGGGCACTTCCTTTACAGGAGGGACACCATGCTGAGATCAACGTCGAAGCGCGGCATTGGATCCGCCGCATCGCAGCATCGCTTGATCGTGGCTATCACCTCGCAATCGACTATGGCTATCTCGCGGATGAATTCCATGCTCAGCCGCGTGGCACGCTGATGTGCTACTGGCAGCATCAGGCTGTCGAGGATCCTTACATCCGGATCGGCGAGCAGGACATTACGGCTCACGTCAACTTTTCCGATTTGATCGACGAGGGAAAGGAGGCTTCGCTGGATACCATCCTGTTTACCAGGCAGATGGATTACCTCATCAGCCTTGGCATCCTCGACGAGATGCAGAAACTCGCCGCGGCCGGCGATGCCGCATCCATGCGGCGGCTGGTCAGGATTAAGAGACTCATCCTTCCGGGAAGCATGGGCGAGCGTTTCAAGGTTTTGGTGCAAACTAAGACGTGAGTCTGCATTTATGCATCGATTCGCCGAGACGGCCGAAGCTATCGCCGGCACAACTTCGAAGCTGAAGAAGATCGCATTCCTCGCCGATTACTTTCGTACGCTCGCCGAAGAGGATCTTCGCGCCGCCGCGGTCTTCTTCACCGGCCGACCGTTCGCGCTTACGGATGCTCGCACGCTGAACGTCGGCTGGTCGGCATTGATCAACGCCGTCCAGGACATCTCCGCCGCTTCCGATGAGGACATTCACCAGATCTATTTGGATCGCGGCGATCTCGGCGAGATGGCCGAACGCTTATTACCCTCTCCCTCTGGGAGAGGGCAGAGTGAGGATCCCGGTCCTGCCGTCATTCAAACTAAGTTCTCCGACCTCGTCAAGCTCTCCGGCGCATCGAATAAGATGCCTCTCGTCCTCGACCTCTTCCGTTCCCTCTCGCCCATCGAAGCCAAGTACGTCATCAAGATCATCACGGGGGACCTGCGCATCGGCCTGAAGGAAAACACCGTCGAAGAGGCCGTTGCACGCGCGTTCGATCGCCCCATCGAAGCCGTCCGCCGCGCCAACATGATCCTCGGCGACATCGGCGAAACCGCGGTTCTTTCCAAACGCGGCGAGCTCGACCAGATCGCGCTCGGCCTCTTCCGTCCTGTGAAGTTCATGCTGGCCACGCCCGCCGACACGGAAGACGAAATCTTCGCCACGTTTCCCAACGCCTTCTACGTCGAGGACAAATACGACGGCATTCGCGGGCAGCTCCATGCGAATGCCGGCCGGGCCGCGCTTTATTCACGAACACTGGATGATGTGTCTCACCAGTTTCCTGAAATCGTGGACGCCGCTCAAAACCTGAGCGCAGCGTCGCTGATCGTCGATGGCGAAGTCGTCGCCTTCAAAGACGACTGGGTTCTGCCGTTCGCGCTTCTTCAAAAGCGCCTGGGCCGCAAGCGCCCTCCTGCCGCGCTGATTGCGGAAATTCCCGTTGCGCTGATGATCTTCGACATGCTCTCCTTCGAAGGCCGTAATCTCATCGACGAGCCCCTTCTCGAGCGAAAGAAACTGATCGAAACCATCAACTGGCCAGGATCACTCCGTGTCGCGCCCTTCATGCTTCTCGAGGAGCGTGTGGAGCTGGAGCCGTTCTTCGAACAGGCGGCGCTCCGCCGCAATGAAGGCCTCATGCTGAAGGACGCGAATTCACTCTATCTGCCCGGCAAGCGCGGGATGAGCTGGCTGAAATGGAAGAAGGCGCTCGCGACTCTGGATGTTGTTGTCACGGGTGTGGAGTTCGGTCATGGCCGGCGTCGTGACGTGCTGTCGGACTACACGTTTGCTGTTCACAAGGATGGAAAGTTGTTGAACATCGGGAAAGCGTATTCCGGCCTCACAGATCTGGAGATCGCCGAGATGACCGAATTTTTCAAACAACACACCGTCCAGGATTACGGCCGATTCCGTCTCGTCGAACCGACTGTGATCATCGAAGTCGCCTTCAACGGAATCCAGAAGAGCGATCGCCACGCGAGCGGCTACGCGTTGCGTTTTCCGCGCATCGTCCGCATCCGCCACGATAAAACGCTTCCCGAGATTGATACACTGGACACCGTCGAGAAACTCTACAATCGACACATCGGTTCGTGAGGTCTCCTATGCACGTCTTCAGGATTAGCCGGTCTGTCGAAACATGAGCGGCGCCGGCGGCTATGACGAGTGCGAATTCATCGCGGATTTGTATGACTTCGTCCGTCCCTATCGAGATCGACAGGACGTTGCGTTTTTTGTCGACGCTGCGAAGGAGGCGCGCGGGCCGGTTCTGGAAATAGGTTGTGGAACCGGCCGCGTCCTGATTCCCACCGCCAGCGCAGGTGTCGACATCGTCGGCCTCGATCTCTCGTCTCACATGCTTGCCGTCTGCCGCGAACGGCTTATGCACGAGAACACTGCCGTTCAATCGCGGGTGCAGCTTGTTCAGGCGGACATGCGGAATTTTAAACTGGAGCGAACGTTTCATTTGATCACCGTGCCGTTTCGGCCATTTCAACATCTGATCACGGTTGATGACCAACGTTCCTGCCTTGAAAGGATTCGACGCCATCTCGCCGATGGAGCCCGGCTCATCCTCGATCTATTCAATCCGAACCTCGATGCTCTCGCGAGCCGGCAGCATGGTGAAGAAGTTGGAGAAGAACCGGAGTTTGTCACTCCCGATGGCCGCCGCGTCATACGTCGCCACAGGATCGTGGCTCATGACCGATTCAACCAGTTCATGCACGTCGAACTCATCTATTACGTCACTCACCCGGACGGACGCGAAGAGCGCCTCGTGCACGCCTTCAGCATGCGCTACCTGTTTCGTTTCGAGGTGGAACACCTTCTCGCCCGCTGCGGATTCGAGATCGAGCACATTTACGCCAACTTCGACAAAAGCCCGTATGGCTCGCAATACCCGGGCGAACTAATCGTTGTGGCGCGAAAGGCGACGACATAGGTCGCCGGGCTATAATGGACGTCAAGACATTCGAGCAGATCCCGGAAGCGGAGAAGCGAGAGTTGGCGTCATTAATCGCTGCTGCCGACCAGATCTTCCTCCAGTTGGATAAAGAAGAGTCCATCAACGAATGACCCGCGATTCCCCTCCTCAACCGAGGGGTGGACGCGACATCAATGAAAATATCGCGAAGCAACCTTTGAAAGGAGCGGCCGGGGTGGTGCTGGTCAAACAAAATATGCGGTTGTTGACCAACACCACCCCGTCTGCGCGGGCTTAGGTAGCTTCGCGGCTTTTTCTTGATCCGCGCAGCCACCCCTCCTCGGCTGAGGAGGGGAGTTCTCGCTTAGCCGGCGCTTCGGGTTGTAAACAATTACGCGTGACACCACACTAGCATGGACACGATGGGTCTGCTGTGATGAAGTGCGCCTCAGATGAAGCTTCATTACCGTAAGACGGGCGGGCGCGACGAAGCGAAGACCCCGGTCGTGTTTCTCCATGGCGCCGGCGGTTCAGGCACTCTTTTCGGAAATCAGTTTCAGGCATTTCGTGAGTTGGCGACCTGTTATTTCCCTGATCTCCCCGGACACGGCGGCAGTCTTCACCCGATTGAAGAGCCATCCATCGAGCTGTATGCCGAAGCAGTGATCGATTTTGTGAATTACCTTCCGGCTCCAGCAGTTCTTATCGGCCATTCGATGGGTGGCGCGGTCGCGCTGTCGGTGGGGCTTTCGAATCCGGACTTGATCGAGCGTCTGATCCTTGCAGGCACCGGATGCAGGCTGTGTGTATCGGAGAAAATCCTGACGGGCCTGGAAACCGATTACGAGGCTACGGTCGAGAAGATCCTCCGCTATTGTTTTTCCAGATCGGTGGATCCGGAATTGTTTGCGCGCGCTCGGGACGAAGTTCGCAAAGTGGATCCCGACATCGTTCGCGCGGATTTTCGTGCCTGCAATGTCTTCGATTGCTGCAGCCGCCTTACTGAGATCAAAATTCCCACGCTGATCATCTGCGGCGACAATGATGTCATGACCCCGCTGGCCCTCTCACAACAGCTTCAGAACTCCATTTCGGGCGCGCGCTTACATGTGATTCCAGGCGGCAGTCACATGTTAATGCTCGAACGCCCGGCCGAATTCAATACGATCA
>Ga0070707_100005029_pt1 | contig 12394 bp, 10 predicted proteins | sample KBSK5502metaG_FD_65468 | JGI IMG/M metagenome (GOLD analysis project Ga0070707, IMG submission 65468) | Corn, switchgrass and miscanthus rhizosphere microbial communities from Kellogg Biological Station, Michigan, USA - KBS K5-50-2 metaG | ecosystem: Host-associated > Plants > Roots >... | reverse complement strand
GCTCACCGCCGAAGAAAAAACCCGCTACGCCCGCCACGTCATCCTTCCGGAGATCGGCGAGGAAGGGCAGGAAAAGCTGAAAGCTGCGTCCGTGCTGATCGTCGGCGCGGGAGGCCTCGGCAGTCCGGCGGCGATCTATCTCGCCGCCGCGGGCGTCGGTCGCCTCGGCCTGGTCGACTTCGATCGCGTCGACGCCACTAACCTCCATCGGCAAGTGCTTTACGGCACGGAGTCCGTCGGCCGGCCGAAGCTCGAAGCCGCGCGCGATCGTCTGCACGATCTGAATCCGAACGTGAACGTCGTCACCCACGACGCGGCGCTCACGTCCGCGAACGCGCTCGAGATCGTCCGCGACTACGACGTGATCGTCGACGGCACCGACAACTTCGCGACGCGCTATCTCGTCAACGATTCCTGCGTGCTCCTCGGCAAGCCGAACGTCTACGGCTCGATCTTTCGCTGGGACGGGCAGGCGTCCGTCTTCTTCGCGAAAGAAGGACCGTGCTATCGCTGCCTCTACCCCGAGCCGCCGCCGCCCGGGCTCGTGCCCTCTTGCGCGGAAGGCGGCGTTCTCGGCGTGCTGCCGGGAGTGATCGGATCGATTCAGGCCACCGAGGCGATCAAGTTGATCTCAGGCGCCGGCGAGCCGCTGATCGGACGGCTGCTGCTGTTCGATTCACTACGCATGTCGTTCCGCCAACTCCGCCTGCGGAAGGATGAGAACTGCATCCTCTGCGGCGCGAATCCGACGATCACGCAGCTCATCGACTACGAGCAGTTCTGCAATCCCGTATCGGCGGTCGAATTGACTCCGTCGCAAGTGGGCGACGACGCGCTGCTCGTCGACGTGCGCGAGCCGTACGAGTGGGACGCGGGACACATCGACGGCGCGCGGCACATCCCGCTCGGGCAACTTCCGCGGCGCGTCGACGAGCTGCCGCGCGATCGCGACATCGTTCTCTACTGCCAGATGGGCGGCCGCTCGGCGCGCGCGCTGGAGGTGCTTCGCGGCGCGGGATTCGCGCGCGCGAAGCACCTGCACGGAGGCTACGCAGCGTGGCTTTCGGAGCGCGGCGGCGCCAGCCGCCGCTTTTGAAAGCTAGGCCGAGACCGGCTGTGGCGGCGGCGCCGTCGTCGCCGGCTGATTGACGAGATCCGTGTACTCGAAGAGCGGCGTCGAGAGATAACGCTCGCCCGTGTCGGGAAGAACGGCCACGACGCGCTTCCCCGCGCCGAGTTTCTTCGCCACCTGCAGCGCGCACCACGCGATCGCGCCTGACGAGATGCCGACGAGGATCCCTTCGTCTTTCGCGAGCCGGCGCGACGTCATCACGGCATCGTCGAACGTGACGTCGAGAACCTCGTCGACGACGTCCTTGTCATAGATCGCCGGAACGAAGCTCGGGCCGATGCCCTGAATCTTGTGCGGCGCGTACGAGCCGCCTTTCAGCACCTGCGCTTCGACCGGCATGACCGCGAAGATCTTCACCTCGGGCTTCTCCTTCTTGAGGATCTGACCGACGCCCGAGACCGTCCCGCCGGTGCCGACGCCGGCGACGAGCGCGTCGAGCTTGCCGTCGGTGTCGGCGAGGATCTCGCGCGCGGTGGTCTCGCGATGGATCTTCGGATTGGCCGGATTTTCGAACTGCTTCGACAGCCAGCAATTCGGCGTCTTCTCGGCGTATTCGCGCGCGGTGTTCAGCGCGAAGGGGAGACCCGAGGTGCCGGGCGTCAGGATCAGCTCCGCGCCGAGCGCCTGCAGCAGCTTGCGGCGCTCGACCGACATCGTGTCGGGCATAACCAGCGTGCACTTATAGCCTTTCGCCGCCGCGACGAAGGCGAGGCCGATGCCGGTGTTGCCGCTGGTCGCTTCGACGATGCGGTCGCCAGGCTTCAGCTCGCCCGCTTTCTCCGCCTCGTTCACCATCGAGATGGCGATGCGGTCTTTCACCGACGACGCCGGGTTGAAGGCCTCGAGCTTGACGACCACCTCCGCGCTTCCGTCCTCCGGAACGCGATTGAGGCGGACGAGCGGCGTGCGCCCGATGAGGTCCGTGATGTTGTCGTAGATCTTTCCGTGCATTTTTTCTCCTCCGAAAAGCAAAAAGGAGCCGAAATTACGACCGATGAAGCGGGATGTCAACGGAGTTTGGAGTGCGGTGGCCGCAGCCACCGCTTTTGAAGGCGGCGGCTCTGCCCTGGCCACCGCCACGATCACGGCCGAGCGATGGTCCGCAAAAGCGGTGCTGGCCGACTCCGTCCCGACTGGTTTGGAGTGCGGTGGCCGCAGCCACCGCTTTTGAGGACGGCGCCTCTGCCCTGGCCACCGCCACGATCACGGCCCGACCGATGGTCCGCAAAAGCGGTGGCTGGCGCCACCGCACTCCAAACTACGACGCCGCCACCTCGCCCAAATACCGGTACCCGATCTTGGCCACCGCCACGATCACGGCCGACTCCGTCCCTACGGCCTTCTGCAGCTTGCGGCGAAGTCGCGTCACGTGCGTGTCGACGGTGCGGGAGTTGAGGTTGAGGTCGACGCGGTAGTTCCAGACGCGCGAGAGGAGCTCGTCGCGGGGGACGACGCGCTCCTTGTTCTTGAAGAGGTACATCAGCAGGTCGAACTCTTTCGGGGAGAGCTTCAGCTTCTGGTTTCGCGCCGACGCTTCGCGAGTCGAGGGATCGAGCTTGATGAGGTCGTCCTCACAGACGACCTTCGTCGACGTCGGCGATTCGCTGCGGCGCATGACCGCGTCGATGCGCGCGAAGAGCTCCTGCAGGCCGAAGGGCTTGGTGACGTAGTCGTCGGCGCCGCCGCGGAGGCCGCGCACTTTGTCGGTCTCCTGGCCGCGCGCGGTGAGGAGGATGACCGGCACTTTCGAGAACTTGCGGATGTGGTCGAGCACCTCGAAGCCGCTCTTCTTCGGCAGCATCAGGTCGAGCAGCACGAGGTCCGGTTTCTCGGCGTGGAACTGACGGATGGCCTCGTCGCCGTCGGCGGCCAGAACGGTCTCGTAATTTTCCAGGCGCAGGTTGATCTCGAGACCTTGTCGCAGTCCGGCCTCGTCCTCAACGATGAGAATCTTCGTCATGTTGTTTCTCCGATGTCAAAGCTCTACGAGCGAAATCGTGGTCGAGTTTCTCAGAACGCCTGGGGCGCGTGCGCGAATCGCGGCAACGGCTGCTGCGATTCCGATCGGCTGCGGGGGAAGAGAAGCCGGAATGTGGAGCCTTCGCCGGGAGCGGAAACGACTTCGATGCGGCCGCCGTGCGAGGTGACGATCTGCTGCACGAGCGTCAGCCCGAGGCCGGCGCCGCGGCGCGTCTGCGTGTCGGAGAACTGCGCGCGGTAGTACGGATCGAAGATGCGGTCGATGTCCTTGCCGGCGATGCCGATGCCGCGGTCGCGCACTTCGATGATCACGTTCTCGTCGGTCTGCCGCAGCGCGACGTGGAGCTGTTTCTCATCGGCGGAGTACTTCATGGCGTTGTCGATGAGGTTGAGCAGCGCGCGCGAGACGGCGTCGCGATCCCACAACTGCTCGTCGACGGTGTCGTCGATCTGCATGACCACGTCGAAGCCTTTGCTGCGGATCCACGACTCGTACGTGGAGACGACCGCGGAGACGAGCTCGCGCGGATAGACGGGTGTGAAGGCGAGCGCCTTCGCGTGGCGGTGCTGGATGCGGGCGACGTCGAGGACGTTCTCGACGAGGTGCGAGAGGTGCAGGACTTCGCGGAGGATCGACTCCTCGATGTCGTGCCGCTGCTTTTCGGTCAGCTTCGTCGATCGCTTCAGCGTCTCCGCCCCGAGGCGGATCATCGACAGCGGCGTGCGCAGCTCGTGCGAGACGTTGGCGATCAGGGCGCCGCGCAGTTTCATCGTCTCTTCCTCGCGGCGGATCCCGCGCAACGCGAGATAGCCGCCGAGGAACATCAGCGCCAGCGCCAGGAGGCTGACCATCGCGCTGACGAACCGTGCGTTCTCCCACCCGGTCGTGCCGTAGGCCGCGGGAACGAACGCGCGAATCGAGTAGGCGCCCAGCGGCTGCGCCAGCGGTGCGACGAACGAGAATCCGTCGGCGAGCCTGACCACCCCCGCCGTGCCGCCGTTGACGATGTCGACGCGAACCTGCGGATGGAGCTGCTGCGAGCGGACGAGCGGCTGGAGATCGACGCCGTCGCGCACGTGAGCGAGGAGCCGGGCGGGGTCGTAGGTGTATCGAACCGTGCCGCCTGCCGTGTAGAACTCCCGCGTCAGACGCGGCTCCGTCTCGCTCGCTCGCGCGGCGCTGGCGAAGATCGAGCTGGCCGGATCGGCATCGGGAACGTAGATCGCCGAGACGATCCAATCATTCGCCGCCACCCACGTATGCAGCACTTCCTCGGTCGGCGTCATGGTCCCGCGCTCGAGCTGCTGCCACTGTTCCGAGACACGCAGCACTTCGCCCCGGACGGCGGAGTCGAGGCGCCGCGCGGCGGTGTCGGCGGCGTAACCGGCGTATTGCATCGCCAGCGTGTTCGCACCGTGCTCCATGCGCGAAGAGAGTTGATAGGAGCGCCAGGCCAGCGCGCCGAGGGCGAAGGAGATGATCAGGAACGGCAGCAGAATCGACGTGGCGCGGCCCGAGTGCTCACCACCGGTGAGGTTCGCTCTCAGCCTCGCCACGAGTCGTCGGGACATGGTCATCCGTCATCGCTGCTGCTGGTTCTTCGGCGCCGCCGATGCGATGGCGTGGTATTGCGCCAAATGCTGCGCCACGATCTTGTCGATGGTGGCCTTCGAAAGCGGCTCGGTGCGGACTTCGATCAGCTTCAGGATGCCGTGCCGCTGCACGATGATCCGCAGCCGCCGCGGCTCCCGCGTATCGCCTGCGATTGCTTTGAAGTCCTTGATCGACGCCTCTTTCGTCGTCTTGCCGTTGACTGCCATCAGCCGGTCGCCGGAACGGAGCTCCGCGCGCTCCGCGGGGCTGTCGGGGGCAACCGTCTTGATGACCAGACCCGGATTCAGTTCCTCGAGCTCGACGCCGAGATAGGCGCGGCCGGTGAGCATCTCGCGGATTTGCCGCTCGCACTCGCGCGCCGATGCGGTGCACTTCTTCGAGTTGTCCTGCCCCAGCGCCGCGGTTGCGATCGCGCAGACGACGAGGAGGAGTGTTCTGGAGATTCGGAAACGCATGTTGTGTTGAGGGTCCTTGGCCGCCCAACAATCTACTTCCGTATTGTGCGCCGCAGGGATTACAAATCAGAAAATGTCGGATGAATTCCATGTGAGGAAAGGGCTTACGCATGCGAGAACGTGTCATTCCGCGCCGCGCAGACGGCGCGGAATGACACGATCCCTCCGCCTACGGACGAGCCGCGCGGTGGTGCGGCGGAAGCGGCGGCGGCGCCGTGTTCGGGCCGTAAACCCGCAGCGCGTAGCGGTCCGCAACGACCGTTTTTCCACCGCTGACGGCGATCTGCATCGGTGCTACCGCGGCGACCGCTGCCGGCACCCTGTGCGGGCGGGCGGGGTCGCTGAGGTCGAGCTGCACGAGGCCGCTGTCGGTGCCGACGAGCGCGCTGTCGCCGCCCCCGCCAACGATCGTCGGGTTGTCGAACGGCGCGAATCCGAGCTCAACCGGCGAGATCGCGTTGCCGATGCTGTAGATCGTGATCCCCTCCGTGCCGCGCACGAGCAGCAGGTCAGGATGCTTCGTCGTGGCGGTCACGATGACCATCTGCCGGACCGCTCCCGGAATCACCTTCGTAGCATGCGGCGCGCGCGGATCGCTGAGGTCGATCGCGGCGAGCGCCTGTCCTTCCGCGGCGATGTAGGCGGCATCGCCGCCGTTCGCCACGACGTCGTAGTAGTGCCCTTTGATCCCGCCGATCTGGCCGGGCGGCGAGTAATCGGCGAAGTCCATCACGTGGAAGCCCGACCACGGATTCCCTTCGATGATGTTGCCGCGGGTGAAGGCGGCGTTGCTCGGCGGACGGCCGAAGGAGTGGAAGACGTCGAGGAGTTTCGGCCCGTAGGGGTTGCTGACGTCGATAAGGTCGACGTCGCCGCGGCCGAAGAGGATGACCTGCTTGCCGAGGATGCTCACGCGGTCCGTCACGTCGGGAAGCGGCATCGAGGCGATCTCGCGCGGCGCGGCCGTGTTCGAGATGTCGATGACGCGGAACATCGGATGGTCGATGACGTAGGCGAGCGTGCCGTCGGTCGCCACTCCGCTGACCGGGCCGGCGAGGTCGGTGAACGTGCCGGCGATCGTCAGCGATGAGGCGTCGAGGATGCGCAACGGCACGCCCGTCTCGGTAGCGATGCCGAAGCGATCGAAAGTGCTTCCGCTGACGTAGACGTGCGCCGCGTCGGCGGCCAGAACCTGCACCGGCTCCTCCGTCTGCTTCACGAGCTGCGGCGCCTGGGGTCGCGCGACGTCGAAGACGTAGACGAGGTTGGGCGATTCGCCGGCGTAGACGCGCGTGCCGCTGATGGCGACGCGAGCGAGGTTCATCGACCCGGCGCCGGTACGACCGACGACACGAGGCACCAGCGGATTGGAGATGTCGGCGACGACGAGTCCGGTGACGCCGCTGGCGATGGCGAGCGTGTCATTGCTGACGACGACATCGTTCGCATACTCGGCGAGCGCCCCGTTCGGCACCGCGCCGGTGAGGTCGACCACGCTGATCCCGTTCGCTCCCTGCGCGACGTAGAGCGCGTCGCCCGCCAACGCGATCGCGGAGATGGTGCCGTCGAAGTAGTAGGTCGCCGGCTGCGCGAGGGTCGTGTCGTAGACGATGACCCTCGTCGCTCCCGCGGCTGCCACCCACCGCCCGTTGCTGCGAATCCGCTGCAAGCCGGAGGCGGCGATCTGCGAGAGCAGCGTCAGTGCGCCGTCGTTCGACACCGCAAAGCGCTCGATGTCCGCGGTCGTCACGACGACGAGCGTGTTGGCGTCGACAAAAGCTCCGTCGAGCGCTTCGGCGGCGGTCGTCGTCACGCCGGTCCTCACGATCTTCGCGGGGTTCGCGACGTCATACACGGCGACCCCGCGGCCGTCGACGTCGAAGAGCCGATTGCCTCGGATGAGGAATTCGTGACTGCTGCCGCGCGCGCCCCATACGCCCGATTGCGCCTGCGCGAAAAGCGGAACGAGGAGAACGAAGAGAAGGATGAAAAGGATCGGTCGACGCACGGCCGCGCCTGGTGCAACTGCCATGCTCATTCGAAGTGCAGCCGCCCGAACGCCGACGGCACGTGAAAGTCGGCGGGCGTCTGCATCGTCGGTTGCCACGCCGTGAATTCATCGCCGTGTGTGTGATGGCGATCGATGCGGTAGAAGTTCGCGCGCCATTCGCCGGACAGTGACGCGCCGAGCGATGCGAACGGAATGCGGACGAGGATGTCGAGCGAGGTCGGCGTGGTGCGGACGGCGGCGAAGAGTCCGCCGCATGTCCAGGCGAGATCGGTGCGCATCGTGGCGCGGATGCCGTCGGGCGAGTCGATGATGGCGTCGAACGTCGTGCCGAGGGGATTCACCTCGATCTCGAAGTAGCGAGGCGATGTGGCCGGAGCGAGAAAGAGCTCGACGACGTCTTCCTGCCAGAGCGGGTCGTCGTGCGCGAGATGCGTGGCCACGACGCCGTCGTCATCACCCGAAAAGACGACATTGAGAAATTGCCCGTCGTGGTACGGCGCCACGGTCGTCGCCAGCCGCGGCGCGGAGCCGTCGGTGGCGCGGCGAAGCGCGACGCGCGCGACGCCGTCGGGAATGCGCCACGGCTCTTCGATCGAGAGCTCCGCGCGCGCGACGAGCAACGTTGACGACATCGCCTGCATCATACGAAGTCGCGGCACACGCCGTGCAACGTACCTCACGAACGATGGTGGATTTCGAGCTCGATGAGCTGAAACGCGAGTTCCTTGTTGAAGCCGAGGCGAAGGTGCGCGAGATCCAGTCGAAGCTCGACGACCGCTCCCCCGAATCGCTGGAGCGGCTATCGTATCTCGCGCATCAGCTCAAAGGAGCGGGTGGAAGCTACGGCTACGAGAGGATTACCAGGGACGCCGCGGAGCTGGAGAAGGCCGTGGAGCGTCTCGCCGGCGGCGCCTCCGACGACCGCGCGGAAGCGACGATTCAGGAGCGCGTGGTGAACCTCCGCTCCGAGATCGACCGCCGCACCCACGAGCTCGCCGTCCGCTAACAGTTTGGAGTGCGGTGGCCCCAGCCACCGCTTTCGCATCACGCACGTGTTCCAAAGCGGCTGCCGACGCCCCCCGCACTCCAAACGCGCAACTTTCTCATGGAGAGCCGCTCTCCGATGCCTCAGCGCACCTCTACTTCTTCCGCCGGCGCGTGCGTGATCCGCCGCAATCCCTCGCGCCGCTTTTCCGCCTGCACCTGATTGCGCCCCCCTCGCTTGGCGCGATAGAGCGCTTTGTCCGCCGCCACGATCACCTCCGCGGCGCTGCGGATGCGGGTGTGCGGCACCGCCGAGAGGCCGATGCTGACGGTCACGTGCAGTGTCCCCGCCTGCGTGGCGATCTCCGTCTCTTCGATGAGGTGGCGGATCTTCTCCGCGAACGTCAACGCGTCGTTCAGCTCCGTCTCCGGCATCATCACCGCGAACTCCTCGCCGCCGTATCGCGCCGCGAGGTCGCTGCTGCGGATCGACTGCTGGAATAACTTCGAGACGCACTTCAGCACTTCGTCGCCGACGGCGTGCCCGTACGTGTCGTTCACTTTCTTGAAGAAGTCGATGTCGATGATGGCCAGCGACAGCGGCCGCTGGTAACGATGCGATTCTTCGAACGCCCGCGACAGCTCGTCCTGAAAGTAGCGGTGGTTGTAGAGCTTCGTCAGGCCGTCGGTGATGGAGAGGAGCTCGAGCCGCCGGTTGGTCTCCATCAGCTCTTTCTGCAGGTCGACGATGCGCTTGCCGGCCCGGATGCGCGCCAGCAGCTCGGCCGATTGGAACGGCTTGGTGATGTAGTCGTCCGCGCCGAGGTCGAGGCCTTGCACCTTGTCCTCCTGCTCGGTCTCGCCCGTGAGCATGATGACGTAGCGGTTGCGCATCTCGGGGTTCGACTTCAGCTCGGAGCAAAGGACGACGCCGTCCATGTCGGGGAGACGCCGATCGAGGATGGCCAGGTCCCACGTGCCGGCGGCGAGCTGCGCGCGCGCCTCCTCGCCGGTGGCGTACTCGGCGATGTCGTACCCGCTGCGCCTCAGGTAGAGACGGACCAGCCGGCGGATGGCGGCATCGTCGTCAACGATCGCAACGCGGAACACGGCTGGGTCCGCGGCAAAGGCGATGCCACCGGGCGGAGTGCTGAGTGGGAAAGTGCTGAGTGCTGCGTAGTGCTAAGTGGGGAAGTGCTGGGTGCTGAGCTAGTGCTGAGTGAGGAGTAGGTGCCGAGTGAGAAAGTGTTGAGTGCTGTGAGCCTGTGAAGGCATCGATTAACAATGCGTTTGAGACACGCCGGAGGCGTGACGGAGAGTAGCCGGTGGTTGAGCGCGAAGCGCGATACCACCGGACGGGATACGCCCAAAAATGGCACCCCGGCAGGGGTGCCGGAGAGCGTCGCGAATCTGGCCGATGCGGTAGTAGCACCCAGCACTAAGAAAGGATTCTCATCGAGATGTCGAGGGCCCGAACGGAGTGCGTCAGCGCGCCGACGGAGATCCGATCGACGCCGCTATCGGCGATGGCGCGAACGCTCTCGAGCGTGACGCCGCCGGATGCTTCGAGCGGTACGGCCCCCGCTGTCCGCTCCACCGCCCGGCGCAGCTCCTCGACGCTCATGTTGTCGAGGAGGACGTAGTCGGGCTTGAGCGACAGCGCTTCGTCGAGCTCGTCCATCGTTCGCACCTCGACCATCAGCTTCTGCGTCATGCCGCGACGGCGGATGCGCTCGACGGCCGCGCTGATCGAGCCGGCGCGGTCGACGTGGTTGTTCTTGATGAGGAACATGTCGAAGAGCCCGAGGCGGTGGTTCTCGCCGCCGCCGCATAGGACGGCGTACTTGTCGAGCGCTCGCAGTCCAGGAGCGGTTTTGCGGGTGTCGTGGATCTTTGCCTTGGTGCCCCGCACGGCGTCGACGTACCTCCGCGTCGTGGTGGCGATGCCGGACGCGCGCTGCATGAGGTTGAGCGCGGTGCGCTCCCCCGACAGCAGCGCGATCACCGAGGCATTCACTTCCGCGACGATGTCCCCCGACCGAACGGCGTCGCCGTCGTTCTTGATCCGGACGAGCTCGGCGGTTGCGTCGATGGCCCGAAACGTCGCCTCGGCGAACGGCAGTCCGGCCAGGACGCCGTCCGCCTTCATCAGGAATCGCGCCCGGCCGCGCTCGTCACGGTGGAAGATCGATTCGCTGGTGATGTCGGGGAGGTCTTCGGCGAGCGCCTGGCGGACGATCGCCTCGATTCGTGCCGGGTCCATGCCGGAATGCTCTCATCGTGCCGCCCGTTTGGACAGCCGGTTCGTTGAAAATTTGGGGGCGTAACGGCTTCGACGGGGACACGTCGGGGCTTTGGTTGCATGCCGAGCTGATTGCCTCGTGAATCCGATCAAAAAAGAGTAGCTGCGAACAACAGCGAACTCGCCCTGGCGGCCTAAAAACCCGCTAGCGTCCGCCTGATGGTTGCTCACGCCGTCGGAACCGGATGTCATTAAAGTGAGCTAAGGAACCGCGGACCGCCTGGCCGCGATTCACGAAAACCTACAGGCTGGTCCACGCTCGTTCCCCGCTCTCCGGGCAGAACGCGGACGAGATCCTAAAGGGGAGATAAGCATGTAGGAGCCAGGTTCCACTGCCTTCGGACGCGGGTTCAACTCCCGCCGCCTCCACCATTCATCGCTCAAGCAATCTTCCCCAGTACCGCCTGCAGATCGGCCATCCGCACCGGCTTGCTCAGATAGTCGTTTATCCCGGCGGCGAGGCAGCGCTCGCGGTCGCCGGACAGCGCGTGGGCGGTGAGGGCGATGATGTGTGGCTGGTCGCGTCGGGTGTCGCGGATGCGGCGCGTCACCTCGAAGCCGTCCATGTCCGGCATCTGGATGTCCATCAGGATGACGTCGTACGTGTCGTGCTCGATGGCCTGCAGTGCTTCGAGGCCGTTGTTCACGGTGGCCGCCTCGTAGCCGAGCTGCCGGAGCATGTGCAGGACGACGATGCGGTTGATCGCCTCGTCCTCGGCCAGGAGGATCCGCAGTGCGGGCGGGCGGGCGGGGCTCGGGTGCTCGGCGATCTCGCGAGCGGGCAGCGGAAGATCGGTCGTCTCGCCGACGATCGTGAAGTGGAACGTCGATCCTCGGCCCAACGCGGTCTCGACGCTGATGATGCCGCCCATCAGCTCCGTCAGTCGTTTGCTGATGGCCAGTCCGAGACCGGCGCCGCCGTGCTTGCGGCTGGCCGAGCCGTCGACTTGCTGGAAGGCGACGAAGAGGCGGTCGACGTCGTCGCCGGCGATGCCGGGACCGGTGTCGGTCACGGAGAAGCGGACCTCGACGCGGCCATCGTCGAGCGATCGGGAGCTCACCGCGAGGTCCACCTTTCCCGCCGCCGTGAACTTGATGGCGTTGCTCAGCAGGTTGAGCAGCACTTGCCTGGTCCGCTGCTGATCGCCAAGCAATGTCTCGATGGTTCCCCCGGCGATCGAAGAGCGGAGCGCGAGACCTTTGCCCGCGCCGAGAGGAGCCATGATCTCCAGGCATTCCTCCACCACGGTTCGAACGCGGAACGGCCGCCGCTCGATGGTCAGCTTTCTCGGCTCGAGGCGGGAGAAATCGAGAACGTCATTGAGCAGCGTCAAGAGCGACCGGCCGCTGACCTGGATCGCTTTCAAATGCCCTTGCTGCTCGGCAGTCAGCTGCGTGTAACCGAGCAACTCGGCCATGCCGATCACGCCGTTCATCAGCGTGCGGATCTCGTGGCTGATGTTCGCCAGGAATTCGCCTTTGGCGCGGTTGGCCGCGAGCGCGTCGTCGAGCGCATCGGCGAGCTGGCGCGTCCGCTCCAGCACGTCGTCCTCCAAGCGCAGGCGCAGGGCGATCGAGCTCATCGTGGACGCGCCGGAAGCGCAACGACATCGCCAGGCTCGTGGCCACGATGACGACGGCAAAGCCGAACACTGCGATCGAGAAGTCGAACGGCCAGCGGAGGTGCAGGAGATTGCGACTCATCTCGCTCGCCTCGACGACGACCATGATGACGCCGCCGGCGGCGATGATCCGCAGCGGCAGAAGCCACAGCCAACGCACGGTCGCCGTCGCCATGACGGAATAAATGTTCGGCCACAAACCGACGAACGCCGCCCACGCGACCTGTGAAATCTGATAGGCGCGCAGGAGCCGCGAGACCGGTCGGGAAAAGAACGTCCAAAGGAACTGGATG
>Ga0070707_100005028_pt1 | contig 12394 bp, 13 predicted proteins | sample KBSK5502metaG_FD_65468 | JGI IMG/M metagenome (GOLD analysis project Ga0070707, IMG submission 65468) | Corn, switchgrass and miscanthus rhizosphere microbial communities from Kellogg Biological Station, Michigan, USA - KBS K5-50-2 metaG | ecosystem: Host-associated > Plants > Roots >... | reverse complement strand
GCCGGGACCACGACCGTGGCCTTCGCGAGGCCCACCGCGCCAATGGCCGCCCGGAGCTGGTTCCGCTCGGGCTCTTCAAAGCCCATCAGCATGCGGCCGATGGCCAGCCGCTTGTAGGCGGTTCTCCAGGAGGCCAGGCCAAGCACGTCGCGGAAGTAGGCCTCCTCGGACTCGTAGGCACCGCCATCGGGCCGCCGGATCTGGCCCCAGTACCCGTGGACGTGCATTTCCCACGCGAGCTCGCAGGCGAGCACCCGGTCCGGTTCGACGCGATCCCGGAGCGATTGCAGCGCCAGGTGCAGGGCTTCGGCCCGGCGCCCGGTTGGGTATTGCGCAATGAACCGAGCCACCGCCGCCCAGGGGCCCCCCGGACCGGCGTCGTTCATCAGGGTCGCGCTCATCGAACCCCGGTTCCCCTCGTTGGCGACGCGACCTCGCGATGGCTCGCTTGGTCCACGTGCTGATCGCCGTTCGGCTGCCCGGTCATCGCCCGCTGCCAGCGCCAGAGGCGGAGGGCAGCGAGAAAGTCCTCCAATGTGAGCGCGGCCGGTACCGGCATCACCTCCCAGGCCGGGTCATCGAGATGCTTCGGGAGCCGGACGATGAGGCCCTGGGCGGAGGGGAGGCCGGCGCGCGTCGCGGCATGGCGGTAGGCGAGATTCTGGAGGAACGCCTCCGGGTAGATCGCCTTGCCGCTTTTCCAATCGAGCACGGTCAGGACCCCCTTGACCCGGGCGTAGAGGTCGAGGGTTCCGGCATAGCCACACTGCAAGCAATAGACCGTACGCTCGATGGCCAGGGGCTCCAAGGTCACCCTCCCGGCCCAGTCCTTCCAGCTCTCGACGGCCCAGGCGGCCACTTCGGGCAGGCGGGGTGCTGGGCCGGCATCCTCGCCCAGTTGCCGCCGGAGTTCCCACTCGATGCCGGCGTGGACGGCCGTGCCGATGGCCGCGGCCTTCTGCTTTTCCCGATCGGCGGCCTTGACCCCGGTGACGGCTTGGGCGACGGCTGCCAGCACGTACTCTGGATCCCGAGCCCCGGGGCGGGAGAGGACCTCGAGCATGGCGGTCTCGAAGTACCGCCGCTCCTCCTTGGCATACCAGGGTCCCAGAGCCGGCTTGGCGATGATGTCCAGGATTGTGGTCACGGAGGGCAGCCGGTGCCCTGCGATCGTGTAGAAACGGTCGCGCCCCCACGCATTTCGCGGCTTCGCAGGAACGGGCGGCATCTCAGGCCTCCTTGTCGAAGGGGAGGGGCATCGGGGTCACCGGCTCACCCCAGCCGTCCTGCTCCGCTACAAAGACCTCGAACCCCTTGAAGGTCCGGCCGGCATTTGAGGTCTGGAGGCCGGTATAGCGCACCAGCACCAAGAGCCCCGGGCGAACCTGTCCCAGGCGCTCCCTGAGGGCGACGGGGAGGGGAAAGGTGAAGCGCCCGTCTGCCGTGTCGACAGTTCCGAGAGGACCGAAACGTCCTTCGTGAATTCCCTGCCAGAGTCCCTCGAGCTCCTGACCTGACGCCTCCCACTTCTGGAATTGCCCTTGGCCGACCCGCCGCCAACGTTTCAGACTGGTCACTGTCTTGCCCTTTCCGCCTGAGGCCTAGGATTGCCCGTCGCCTGCAGCTACCTCACAGCACTAGAAGTACTCCTTTATCGGATATCATGTCAATACATATTATCCGACATAGGATAACTTCAAAAGAACTAGCGCGTCCGTCGATGTTCCACGATCATCGGGTCGCAAATGCGAATCCCCGAGGTCGGGAAACGTATACGCCAGATCAGGCAAAGACTCGGCCTGACCCAAGCTCAGTTTGCACACCGTCTGGGCGTCATTAAGGTGTCGGTGGCGCGCTATGAGGCGGGCCGAGTTCCTCGACCGAAGGTGCTTGAGGAAATTGCTCGTCTGGGGGGAGAAACGGTGATAGCGCTTCTTCAGGGACCCGTAGAAGGAAGGGCACTAAGAGCGTTTCCCTCGGCCCTTACTGAATTGGGAGTATCGGAACTTTTGGCCGGACTTACGGGGTTTCTTGATGGCAGAGCGCTCGTGATAAATCGTCTGCCACGGCGATATCGAAATCAATATAAGGAACGGATCAGAGAGTCGCTATCGAAGCTCGAGCGCGATTTGATGGAATATCAGGTCGTACTCGAAGTCACGAATGAAAGACGACGAGGTCGGCCACGTGGAAATCGCCCGCACCGCGATCCGCTGCACCGCGGGCGTTAGGCCTCTTTTCCGACCAACTGCTTCGCGCGTTGTAGGCTAGCCGGTGGACAGGATGATCTCCATAATCACCCTCATCTAGGTCCCCAGGGCGGGGGTAACCGCGTGGCCGCCGATATCGCGCTGGGAGCGTGGCCGGTCGGGGGGTCAACGTCGCCCACCCTCGGACGTGTTCTTCGGGCCAGGCGCAATGCGCAGACGGCTATAGCATCGTTGGCTCTGTCCAAGTAAGGCGCGGGCGCAACACGCCCGGCCAAGATCCCTTGTACGCACCCCGAACGGCAAAGGGGTCATTCCCATCAACAGCGTCGAAGGCGATCGCAGAGGGAAGGATAACACTCAGAACGTTGGGATCGTAAAACACGAGCTGGATAAGTACGCTAGTCCGGCCCTCGGCCAGGAGGTACGGGGGAATGGCGACGATCGCCCGATAACGGTTAGGGCGGAGACTATTCGGCCGCCAGTCGCAGCTAGCGAACAGGCACAGACCTGAAGAATCGTAGAGGTTAATTCCTGGAATGAGATTCTCCGCAGGGCGGAGGACTTGGAAATCGATCTGGACGTGAGCGGATTTGTTTATGTCCACTACCGACGTGACTTGGTCCAATTGAGTAACTCGTGCTCCCAGGAGGCGTACGCGGTCGTCACCGGGAGCATCCCCCGGAAAAGTCCACTGGCGATCTGGAGACTGGCTCATGTCGTCTGACAAGTACGCCTTGATCACTTCATCGGAATCCCCAACTCGACTGACCCGTCCCCCATCTAACCAGATAGCCTTTCGACAGAGACGACTGATGGCGTTCATATTGTGGCTAACGAAGAGGATCGTCCGACCCGCGTGGGCCACCTCGTCCATTTTCCCAAGACATTTCTTCTGGAATTGCGCATCGCCAACCGCCAGGACCTCATCAACGATGAGTATCTCAGGGTCCAAGTGAGCAGCGACAGCAAAGGCCAGCCGTGTATACATGCCGCTCGAATAGTGCTTTACGGGCGTATCCAGAAAACGTTCGACTTCGGAGAAAGCTACGATCTCCTCGAACTTGCGTACGATGTCCGCCCGTTTCATCCCCAGAATTGCACCGTTGAGGTAAATGTTCTCTCGACCCGTCAGCTCTGGATGAAAGCCCGTGCCGACCTCGAGCAGACTGCCAATACGGCCTGTGATCTCGACAGAGCCTTCCGTGGGTCGGGTGATGCGCGAGATGATCTTCAGGAGTGTGCTCTTGCCCGCGCCATTGCGCCCGATGATGCCGAGAACCTCGCCCCGCTGGACCTCAAATGAAACATTCTTGAGTGCCCAGAACTCCTCGGAGGAGGCCACGGACGAGTCTAGGGCCGAGCCGCGCCGCTGTTTACGGTTGAATAAGGCTGTGCAAGCGTGAGAGATGACCTCACGCAAGCTATCGTGCTTTAGCTGGTGCCTGAGGCGGAAGCTCTTGCTTAAGTTGCCGACGCGGATCGCTGTATCCGACAAGGCCAGACCGAATCGGTAAGAGTATGAGAAGCGGCCGCGGAATGAACCGCGTAGTGCCCAGGACGGCTTGGTCCTAGGGCACCTTGATGTCGCGCTGGGCAAGCATCCCGAGCAGCTCGCGACTCGGCCAGATCTATCGCTTTCCATCCGGAACGCGCGCGCCGGACGATCGTCTCGGGACGGTACCGTACTACCCTGGTAGCGGCAGGTGAGTCGAGCAGCATGGCGGACACGAGAGCCAATCTACTATAAGAAGAATATGCGTCGGATGAGAATGTCACGCGACATGCGCGTTGTGCGGCGGTACCTCGAGAAGTCCTCCCGGTATCGCGATACCATGTGCCGCCTAATCGGCCACGGCCCAGTAGTTCGCCAGTTCCCCCGTCACGTCGTCGAGCGTGACCGGCTCCAGAGGGCGGTCCGTGTGGATGCGGTGAAGGCGATAGCCTGCCTTGACGAGCCGTGCCAACACGGACCGGGCGGACTCTCGAAGCTGGTCGGCCAAGCGGTCGCCCGTCTCGATCATGACCATTGGGCGGATGCTGGCGAGGGTCTGTTGTGCGCCGTCTAGCACGCCCGCCTCGTAACCCTCGACGTCGATCTTCACTAGGTGCGGCCGGAGGCTGCGCCCGCCGAAATGCTCGTCGAGCGTCGTCACGGCGACTTGGTGTGTCTCGACGCCTGCGGCCGGAATTCCCCCGAGCAGGGAGTGCGAGCCGTCGTCTAAGCGAGCGTTCTCGTAGAGGTACGCCGTCCCGGTTGTCGCCCCCAGGGCCGTGCCGAACACGACCAGCCGCCCCGACACCCCGTTCAACTCCGCGTTGGCCCGGACCCGGTCAGCCAGCCGGGGCAGGGGCTCAAAGGCATGCACGATTGCCCCGGCCCGCGCTGCAATCACGCTGTGCTGCCCCTGGTTGGCCCCCACGTCCACAAACAGCTCGCCGGGGACGACGTGGTGCCGGATCAGAGCGACGATCTCGGGCTCGTAGGCCCCCTCCTTGAGGATCAAGCTCTGCATCCATTCGCTCGGTCGGTCGATAATAAGGCGGGCGCCGCCCGGCAGCGCCCAGCCATAGCGCCGCCCGCACCAGCGACTCACCCAGCCGACTGGCCCGTGACGCTCGGCCTGCCGTAGCACCGCCCGATACGGCGTCCGCTGATCTAGGGTCGTCCATCGGGCCCGTGCGGCGCGCAGCCGACGCCGCACGGTCAGGGGAAGCAGGCGAACCAGCGAGGAGCGCATCCCGCTAGATTAGGGCGACGCCACGGCTCAACAGCGGGCATCGAACTGGCCCACGCAGCCCGGCACAATGCCGCCGCACACGTACAGGTTGGCGCAGCACAAGCTGCCGCCCGGAATGGGAGCAGCAGGACAACACCACGAATTCTACCGCTCCGAGCCGTCGACGCATGGGGGTTGCCTCCGCTCTGCGAGCGTACCACGGGGTGTCAAAGGTGCGTGAAGGGCCGCAAGGGCCGCGCCGCGAGGCGTCCGCGCGGCACCTCGGCTGAGTGGAAGAGACCATCCGATGATCGACAGGACGCAGTTCGCTGACGCCGCGCGCGATAAACGACTGTTCAGTGCAGATCTGATTTCTCGAGTGGAAACTAGTCTGGAGTACCGGCCCGTCATCAGAGATGATGAGAGTGTGAGCGGGTTCGAAATCCACGCCCACCAAGCCGCACGCCCGACGCTCACTGAACCCGAAGGTCGTCTGCATCGCCCGCACCGCGATTCGCTGCGCCACGGGCCTCAGGCCTCTTTCCGACCAACTCCTTCAAGGCCTGGTTATCGAGGTGAGATCGGCCATCAACCGCTTTACCCGGGTGTTCTCGTGTTCGAGCTGCCGCAGGCGGCGCGCCTCATTGACCTCGAGGCCCCCGTACTTCGCCTTCCAGCGGTAGAACGTGTGCTCGCTGATGCCGTGCCGCCGGCAGAGCTCAGTCGTCTTCCCGCCGGCCTCGACCCCCTTCAGGATCCCGATGCTTCCGTGAATCGCTTCCGACGCATCGCGGGGCCCCCGCGGGCATCCTAGGCCAGAATCCTCGCCCACCCCGCGGTGGAGTTTTCGGGAAGCAGGTCGAAAGGATCTTCCTGACTGGCTGAATTCCACGTGCCCGCCCAGATGAGATTTCGCTCCGGGGACTGTTGCGGCCCGTAGTAGATTACTCGTATGGCTTCTACGCCGTTGGCGCCTTCTTCTCCGATCAATCTAGCACCGCAACATCCAGACACAATCATCTGGCGTGCTCGCGCCGGCTGGAAGCCGGTGGATCTCGCTGAGGTGTGGCACTTCCGCGAGTTGCTCTGGGTGCTGGCACAGCGTGACATCAAGGTTCGCTACAAGCAAGCCGTCCTAGGCACCTTCTGGTTCGTTTTCCAGCCCCTCCTCACCACCGGCGTGTTCACGTTTCTCTTCGGGAGTCTCGCGGGCATGCCCTCGGACGGGAAGCCTTATCCGATCTTCGCCTACTCTGCCATCCTCGTGTATATGCTCTTTTCGCGCTGTCTGGCCTCGGCTAGCATGAGCTTGGTCGGTAACCAGCACCTCATCACCAAGGTCTACTTCCCGCGGCTGCTCTATCCTCTCGCGCCCGCCCTCAGCAATACTCTCGACTTTCTGGTTGGGTCCGTCGTCCTCCTGATTCTGATGGGGATCTATCGGATCGAAGTCCACTGGCCCCTGCTCATCACGCCACTGCTTGTCCTGCTGGCGGTTATGTGCGGCGTCGCGATCGGCCTGTGGCTGGGAGCTCTAAACGTCCGATACCGCGACGTTGGGGTACTTGTCCCGCTCCTCACGCAGCTCTGGATGTACGCGACTCCGGTGGTCTATCCGCTGAGCCTCGTGAAAGAGAGGTGGCCAAAACTCTACCTGCTGTTTCTTCTGAATCCGATGACCGGCATCGTGGAAGGTTTCCGCTGGGCTATTCTGGGCACGGACGCTGCCCCCCCCCTCCTCATGCTTACGGTCGCCGTTAGTGTCATTGGGCTGACACTCGCCGGAGGCTTGCTGTACTTCCGCCGCACGGAAGACACGTTCGCCGATCTGGTATAGATCTTGTCCGACGTCGCAATCCGGGTCCACGACGTGAGCAAGAGCTTCCGCCTCAGACACGAGGTGCGCCGCGATACGTTGCGCGAGGTCATCTCCCGCGCGTGTACGGCACTGTTCCATCGAAACCAGCGCGCTGAGTAGCCCTTGCAATGAACCTTCAAGGGCCTCATCGGAGGAGTTTTGGGCTCTGAAGGGGGTCTCCTTGAAGCTCACGCGTGGCGAGGTCCTCGGCATCGTCGGTCGCAACGGTCTGGATTCCTCCGATCCGCTCAAACGCGGCCAGGGCTACTTGCTCCTGACCGTGGGATATCATGCCGACACGCTTACCGTGTCGACTGCGTAGGCGCATTGATATCGACGGAGAAGATTCGACGCCTGACGCGAAGCCGCTTCTTCGCAAGGCTTTTGTCCGAGCCAGCAGTCTTCAGAACCACATTTCTCCCCGCGGCTTCTCGCCTCAACGTCGGCTAGAGCGCGTGGACCACTCGGTTTGAGGTAAGTGAGACGGATCCGGCGAATGCGTCGCAGGCTTAAACACGTTGCGCTGAACGATCGCAGCCGTCTGCCTTCGTCTTATGCGTAGGCCATGAGCAGCACAACGCTTGCGCCATCCGTCGGGCCGACATCGTGAAACGAGTGTTGAGTATCATCGGCACACGTCCGGAAGCTATCAAGATGGCTCCGGTGGTTTTGGAATTGTCGCGATACCGGGAGCAGGTCAAGTCGATTGTGTGCGTTACAGGCCAACACCGCGAAATGCTGGCGCACGTCTTGGGTCTCTTTTCAATCATTCCGGATGTGGCCTTGGATGTGATGCATCCAGACCAACGGCTGTCCGATCTCAGCGCCCGGTTGCTCCAGGGTCTTGATCCGGTGGTCGCTGAACAGCGACCGGATTGGATCCTGGCTCAGGGTGACACGACGACTGTGCTGGCGGCAGCGCTTGTGGCGTACTACCGCAAGGTGCCGTTTGGGCACGTTGAGGCAGGCCTTCGCACTGGAGATCCGTATCGTCCGTTCCCAGAGGAAGTGAACCGCCGTGTCGCAGACGTCATTGCCGAACTCTTGTTCGCCCCAACCCAGCGCAGTCGAGAGGCCTTGCTCCGTGAGGGACAGCCAGAGTCGCGGATTGTTCTGACGGGCAATACCGTGATCGATGCTCTCCAGACGGTCGCCAGCATGCCTTACGATTGGGAGAAGGGGCCACTGGCCGCCGTGCCCCGCCACAAGCGCTTAGTGCTGGTGACTGCGCATCGGCGAGAGAGCTTCGGTGACCCACTCGAAGACATCTGCGGCGCCGTTCGCGAGATCGCCGAGCGCTTTGGTCCAGAAGATGTTCACCTTGTGTATCCGGTCCATCTCAACCCAAATGTGCGACGCCCGGTGGAACAGCTGCTGGCCGGCGCAGCGAACATCACGCTACTGGAACCGCTCGACTATCTCTCCCTCGTCCACCTCATGAAGTGCTCAACCCTGATACTTACCGATTCGGGTGGCATCCAGGAGGAGGCTCCAGGCCTGTGTATACCGGTCCTGGTCATGCGAAACACCACCGAGCGTCCTGAGGGGATCGAGGCCGGCGTAGTGAAGCTCGTGGGAACACAACGCCAGCGGATCGTAGGTGACGCAACCCGTCTCCTCACCGATCCGACTGCCTATCGTGCCATGGCTACGGGCGCAAGCCCCTACGGCGATGGAAAAGCCGCCCAGCGAATCGTATCGGCGGTGCTCGGGGCTTCACACTGAAGGCCCCGCTGCCGCTCGTGTCCATCGTGCTGCCTACCTACAACGGGGCCCGCTATCTCCAGGAAGCTGTCGACAGTATCATCAACCAGACCTACCAGCGATGGGAATTGCTTATCGTGGACGATGCTTCCGTAGACGAGACACCGCACCTTCTAGCGTCGCTCATGGCCCGGGACGCGCGTATCCGGGTTATCCGCAACGCTGAGAATCGCAAGCTTCCAGCGTCGTTGAATAAGGGGTTTGCGCAGGTGACCGGCGAGCTACTGACGTGGACCTCTGATGATAACGCGCATCGGCCCGAGGCGATTGCTCTGCTAGTGGACCTTCTTGCCTCCCATCCTGATGTCGACATTGCGTACAGCGGCTATACCGAGATAGAGGAGGATGGATCGCCCATCCGGCATATGCGCCTTCGGGACGCATCCTCGTTGCCATTCGACAATGTCGTTGGCCCCTGCTTTCTCTATAGAGCCAGAGTACAGCAGCGGCTGCGCGGGTACGCCGAGGACCTGTTTCTCGCCGAGGACTACGATTTCTGGCTGCGCGCGTCGTGCCACTTCCGCTTCGCACGCCTTTCGCAGGATCTCTACAAGTATCGCGTCCATAGCGGCTCCCTGACCGTGCAGCGAGCGGCAGCGGCAATCCTGGCTCACCAGCAGACTCTTTGTCGTAACTTACCGCGCATGCACTGGCTTACCCGCCGCGACAAGGCCTTTGCCTATCTGGAGCTGGCCCGGCGGGCATGTCGGCGCGATGACCTCTCAGGTGTGAGGACACTGCTTTCGCATGCCATCCGCCAATCGCCGATGGTTGCGTTGCTGGCCGATCGGGCGGGACGGGGCCGGCGAACGTCTGCTGCCAGACACGAAATCGGCGCTGCGGAGTCATTCTGGGCCTTGTCTGTTTTCGCGGTGGCCGGCAGCCGAGGCCACCGCCACTGGGTGCGGATCGCGCAGTTCATCCGCCGCCCGGTTCCCGCCATTAGGAACAGACTGCGGCGGCTTGGCTGCTTGTTCGGGCGCCGCTGAGAACCCGGACCGCCCAAGGCGAATCCGCAGCGTTGAAACGGTCTATGTCTTTGGGGCCATGGCCCAGAAGCAGGTGGGCCTCGGAGGGGGATCTCTGATCCGGCAGGCGTGATCTTCCGGGCGTAGCGCCCCAGTATCCGCGAGCGCCCCCCAACCTTCAGGGTAGTCGTCGCCCTGAACCGACGACAATTCTTCCCAATTCCGAAAGCTCTGCCCGGTAGTCCTTGCCTCTTGTCGCTCCCCGTGGCGCAGAAAATGGGCGAGCGACCCCAGATATGTGAAGTACGGAGTCCGGTACGCGCCTTGCATGGCCACTCTCTCCACCTTTCTGAACGTGGTCTAAATCACGGCTTACGGGCGGACTCAACTTCCACAACGATCATGGGTAGACTCCGCATGACATTTTTTTGTAAGGACCGTGGAGCGATTGAAAGGGATCGGAAGGATCTTGCGGAGCATTGCGACAAGAACAGAGGACAGCAAGCACTACCCGGACAGAGCGATTGCAATCCTCTGGAACCGACGTCCGGAAGTGATTCGATCATGGGAGGTCACGCAAGCGGTCGGCCGCCTGATCCACCGGCGGTGCGGAGAGTTCAGCAGAGAGGGGGGGCAATTACACGCGCTTCTTTCGCAATTCACCCCAGCTTGAGCTGCTTCGGGATCTCGCACTCGAGATGTCCAGAGGCGTACCCGTGAAGATTGCCGTGCTCGGATGCAGTACCGGAGTCGAGTTGTACTCTGCGGTCTCGATGATCCGGACGGCGCGGCCTGAACTAGAGATCAAAAGCACTCGGCATCGATATCTCGGCGGCGTGCATACAGACCGCACGTAGTGGGGTTTATGGTCTCCAAAAGACAGAGGTCGCGGGGAATTCAGAGACGAGCCACAAGGGGCCGTAAGCTTCCCCGTCAAGTAGACACTTCGAATGCAGACTTTAGGGGCGTGTCTGGCCTCGGCAGAAACGTCAGGGGCGGCACCTGGCCGAGGCTGTCATGAGGCCGCTCGGTGTTGTAGGTCGCGAGCCACGCGTCGGTGATCTCGCGCACCTGCTCGAGCGAGTCGAAGAGATACGCGTCGAGGACCTCTTCGCGGAAGCTCCGATTGAATCGCTCGATGAAGGCGTTCTGATCGGGCTTCCCGGGCTGGATGTAGCCGATCGCAATGCGGTGTGCCGCGCACCAGTCCACGAAGGCCTCCGCGGTCAGTTCGGGCCCGTTGTCGACGCGCAGCCGGGCGGGCCGGCCGTACAGCCGAATGAGGTCATCGAGGATCCGGATCACGCGGGCGCTGGGGATCGACGTCCCGATCTCGATCGCGAGGGCCTCACGATTGCCCTCGTCGAGCACGTTGAACGTCCGGAAGCCACGGCCGTCGTAGAGGGCATCGGCCATGAAATCGAGGGCCCAGATCTCGTTGAGCCGGGTCGGCGCCACCAAGGGCTGGCGGAGGCGCACCGGGACCCGCCGTTTCGTACGCCGGGGCAGATTCAGCCGGAGGGTGCAGTAGATGCGATGGACTCGCTTGTGGTTCCACCGATGCCCGGCCCGGCGTAGGCGATAGAAGCACTTCCAGAATCCCCAGCGACTATGTCGCGCGACCACCTCATTCAACGCCGTCACAACATCGGCGTCCCGGACCAGCCGGGAGCGCGGAGGCCGGTAGTACGCCGCCCGCGAGAGCCTCACCGCCTGGCATGCGCGCCGCACGGGCACCCCGTGCTCCTGCACACGGCCAGGACCTCTCGTTTCGCAGACGGCGTCACCGCTTTCGGCTCAGGACGTCCTTGATCGCCGCATTCTCGAGCGCGAGCTCGGCGTACATCCGCTTGAGCTTCGCGTTCTCGGCCTCCAGCTCCCGCAGTCGCTTCAGCTCGTCGACCGAGGCCCCAGCGTACTTCGACCGCCAATGGAAGTAGGTCGCCTTGCTGATGTTGTGCTGCCGGAGGATCTCGGCGATCGGGACCCCCGCCTCTCCCTGTTTCAGGATGCCGACGATCTGGCTCTCGGTGAACCGCGACTTTCGCATGGGCATCTCCTTGGCCCCGGAAAGTCTACCTTCGAACGGTCTACCGGGTAGGGAAGCTTACGGGGCTCTTTTGCCGATGCGGAGACACGCTGCGCATCCAGGATTGGCTGAGGGAAGGGATCAGGTGGCGGGTTGGCGACGTATCTTCTTCAGACCTCGCTGCGCAGTTCGGACTCTAGGATATCGTCCTCGCCAACAATGTTCTGTTCCAGATGCCTCCTGAACGCTCAGAGGTTTGCTTACGGAATATCGCTCGACTGGTCGCGCCCGACGGATACCTCTGCGTCGGCGGGGTCGACCTCGACGTCCGAAGTCGCACCGTTCGAGAGTTGGGCCTCATTCCCGTGACCGCGAGGATCGAAGACATCTACAGGGCGGAGGAAGGCATGCTCACTGCTTGGCCCCTCTCTTTCTGGGGTCTCGAGCCGATGGATCGGGGCCGGCAAGAACGGCCAGCGCGTTATGCGACCGTTTACAGTTGCAGGTTGCCGGACGGTGTTCAGCGTACGCGTGCACGAAGTCGAGCGGGCAGACTACGTATGAGCGCCCGTCTGGGTGCGCAATAACGCGGCACTTCGGCTGCTTTAACCTGTACCGCTCCCGGTTTCCTGGACACCAGAGGGGGATGTCACGGTATGGCTCCCGCAACGATCATCGATCCTGGCGCCACTGTGCGATCGCGTGTCGTGAGGGACCATGGTCACGCCGCCAGCGCGGCGGCCCGCGCGGCCGCCGGCGTCCGATGGCCGAGCCGCTCGATGAGCCACTCGGCGTTGTAGCGCGCGATGAACACGCCGATGATCGCCCGCGCCTCGGTCAGCGAGGTG
>Ga0070707_100005027_pt1 | contig 12394 bp, 11 predicted proteins | sample KBSK5502metaG_FD_65468 | JGI IMG/M metagenome (GOLD analysis project Ga0070707, IMG submission 65468) | Corn, switchgrass and miscanthus rhizosphere microbial communities from Kellogg Biological Station, Michigan, USA - KBS K5-50-2 metaG | ecosystem: Host-associated > Plants > Roots >... | reverse complement strand
GGCCCGTCGCCACCCGACAGCAGATGCACCGGGGTCCCGCGTACCAGGAGCTGACGCTCGGCGGGCAACGCCGCGCTACTTGTCGAGCCAGGCGACCATGAGGCGCCCGCCGTAGTCGTGGCCGATGTTCGGGCCGAAGTTCTTCACGTGGGGCTCCCAGGCCGACACGGTGGTGACCGACGGGCCGTAGTGGTAGTACTCCTGCTCGGCCAGGTAGCGCTGGATGTCGTACACGATCTCGCGCCGCTTGGCCACGTCGAAGGTTCGGCGCTGGAGCCGGATCATCTCGGTGAGCTTGGGGTCGTTCACGCCCGAGGCATTGAGCGGCTGGCCGGGGATGTGCGCGGCATACAGCGTCAGGTCGGCGACTGGGGTCCCGCCCCGGAGACCGTGGGCCGCCTTCTCGAATTTCCCGAGGATCGTGCTGGCCATGAAGGAGCCGAACTCCTTCTGCCTGAGCTCGGACTCGATGCCTGCCGACTTCCAGTTCTTCATGTCGATCTGCAGGCCGTCCACGTAGTCGGGACTCCAGGCGAGCGTCGCCTCCAGCGGGATCCGGAGCCCGTTCGGATACCCGGCCTCGGCCAGGAGCCGCTTGGCCTCGGGGATGTTCTGCTCGTAGAGCCTCCGGCCCTCGGCGGAGAGCTGGTCGATCGGGATCGCCCACTCGCGGAGGGCGGCGGGGACGGCGGGGTTCGGCACTCCGTGGCCGAGCGACCAGGCATTGGTCTCGAGGCCCTCTTTCCAGTTCGAGGCGAGGGCGAGGGCCCGTCGGACCCGGACGTCCTTGAAGGGCTCGCGGTCGAGCTTCATCGTGGTGTAGGCGCCGAAGAGGACGACGAAGTCCTGGGTCTCGAGCTTTGGCTTGCGTCGACGGGCAAGGTCCAGATCGAGCCGCCGCACGCATTGGCCATACTCGGGCGCGAAGTCGTACTTGCCCGCCACCCAGGCGGCCAGCCGCGACGACGGGTCCTCGTCGACGGCGACCTCCACCGCGTCCGCGTAGGGCAGGCCGGGGAGGAAGTAGTTCGGGTTCCGCGCGAAGGTGAGGCGCACGCCGGGGTCGTACCGCTCGAGCGTGAAGGGCCCGGTGCCGATGCACGCCTCCGACCGCTTGAGGTCGCCCCACTTGTCCACCGCCTCTTTCGGGATGACCCACATCACGGTGGCGGCGAGATAGTCGAGCAGCCAGGCGAACGGCTCCGAGAGCGTGAACTTGACCGTGTACCGATCCAGCGCCTCGATCTTCTCGACCTGCTCGAGCATCGAGCGGTTCGGGTTGCTCTTGACGGACAGGAAGCGCTCGTAGGTGTATTTGATATCCTCGGCCGTCAGCTCGCGGCCGTTGACGGGGGGCTTGTTGTGCCAGCGCACGCCCTTCCTCAGCTTGAAGAGATAGGTCGTGTCGGTGGGCTGGGTCCACGACTCGGCGAGGTCGGGCTCGATGGGCATCGTGCCCGGCTTGACCTGCGCGCCCGACCTGATCCGGACGAGCCGGCTATGCGTGAAGGACAGGTTGGTGGCGATCCGATGATGGTTGACGACGAGCTGAGGGTCGAGCCCGGATGCCGGGTCCTCGCCGCGGATGTGAAAGACCCCCCCCCGCTTGGGGGTCTGCGCCTCCGCGGTGGCGGGACGGCGCCACGGCGCCGTCGCGCCCGCGGTGGCGGCCATCGCCGCCCCGCCGCTCAGCTTGAGCATGTCTCGACGAGTCATCGCCATGATGATCCTCCCGACGCGCCTGTGGCACCGTCCGTGGCCGAATCTGCCACGCTTCGTCCAGGTGGCGCTAGACTCTAACGCCGTGCCGCCGGCCGGTCAACGAGCGAGGGTACTGGGCCCTCGGTACGGGGTCAAGTTGCGAGCACGAGGGAGCCCGCGACGCGAGGCGTACTCGGCCTGGCGGGCTGAGCCGCAGGCGAGGCGAGCGAATCCGGAATCCGGGCGAGCGTGAGCGAGCCACGTTGAGCATCGCGGGTCTCGACCGTCGTGCGCACGCGGGGCGGTACAATGGATCCGTGAGTCGCCGCACGGTCCTGCTTCCGCTTGCCGCCCTTCTTCTCGTCGGTCCCGTCGCCGCCGAGTCGCGGCGCGCGGTCGTTCCCCCGAGCGCAGCCGAGCTGAGCGCGCATGTGAGCGCGCTCACCGCGCCCGAAATGGAGGGACGCGCCGCCGGCACTGCCGGCAACGACCGGGCCGCCCGCTACATCGCCGACCGGCTCGCCGCCGCGGGGCTCACGCCCGCCGGCGATGGCGGGAGCTTGTTTCAGTCCTTTGTCGTGGCGGGCGGCGCGCGCGTGGGGTCCGCCTCCGCGCTCGAGCGCCTCGGATCCACGCCGAGAGCCCTGGAGGTCGGACGGGACTGGACGCCTCACGGCGGATCGCTCGCGGCAGAGGTCAGTGGCGAGATCGTCTTCGTGGGGTACGGCGTGGCCGCGGCCGACCGGGGCTGGGACGACTATGCCGGTGTCGCCGTGCGCGACAAGATCGCGCTCGCGCTGGACGGCGCGCCCGGTCCTCTCGGCGATCTCAGGCCGTCACGCCTCGACAAGCTGATCGCCGCGCGCCGGCATGGGGCGCGCGCGCTCCTGATCGTCGGCGACGCGCTGCCCTCGCTCGGCGCCACCACGCCCGCCGTGCGACTCGTCTCCGGCGCGATCACCCGGGCTGCCGCCGATCTGCTGCTCGCGCCGTCCGGGAAGACCACGGCCCAGCTCGCCGCCACTCTCGCAGGAGCGCGGGCGCCCGTCTCGTTCGCCACGGGCGCGCACGCGCGCCTGCGCGTCGCCCTCGAGCATGAGGATCGGCGCACCGCCAATGTCATCGCGATCATGCGCGGCACCGACCCGGCGCGCGCCGGCGAGGCGGTGGTGCTGGGCGCGCACTACGATCATCTCGGGCGCGTTGGAGGGGTGGTCCATCCGGGCGCCGACGACAATGCCTCGGGCACCGCCCTTGTCCTCGGGCTCGCGCGGGCCCTGGCCACCGCCGGCGGCGCGCCGCGGACCCTGGTCTTCGCGCTGTTCTCCGGCGAGGAAGCCGGGCTCCTCGGCTCCACGCACTACGTGCGCCACCCCGCCGTCGCCATCGACCGGACGGTCGCCATGCTGAACTTCGACATGGTCGGACGGCTGCGCGACCGGCAGCTCAACGTGAGCGGCGTGGAGAGCGGGACCGGTCTCCGCGCCGTCGTCACCGAGGCCGCCGTCACTGACCGGCTCGAGCTCGCGCTGCACGATACCCCCTTCGCGCCGTCGGATCAGACGCCGTTCTACGAGGCGGGCGCGCCCGTGCTCTTCTTCACCACGGGCGGCCACGACGACTATCACACGCCGCGAGACACGGCGGACAGGATCAATGCCGCGGGGATGGCGGAGATCGCCGACCTGGCGGCGCGCATCGTGGCGCGGCTCGTCGCTGACCCGCGGCCGGCGTACGTCACGCTCTCGCGCCCATCGCCGGAGCGGCGGGCTGGCGGCCCACCCGGCAGCGCGTTTCTCGGGATCTCGGCCGATGCCGGAGGCGAGGCCGATGGCCTGCGCGTGGCTTCCGTGTTGTCCGAGACCGCCGCCGCCCGCGCGGGGTTCGAGAGAGGCGATGTGATCGTCCGCCTCGGCGATGTCGTCATCAACAGCTTCGATGACCTGAAGCGCTTGCTCGCGTCGAAGCGCCCCGGCGAGACCGTCGGCATTCTCTACCTCCGCGACGGCGAGGATCGTCTGGTCTCCGTCACCCTCGGCGCGCGTCCCTGAGCGGCGCCCGGCGAGGCGCCGCGGCGGGGCGTGGGGCCGGGGGCTCCTCCGCGGAACGCGCTCCTTCGATGGGCGCGTGGGGCGCGCTCTGACGAGCCAGCGGACTTGCGGTGTCGGCTTCGACTACGCGCAGAAGACACGGTTCCGCGGAGGAGGCCCCGGCCCCACCCCCCGCCGCAGGCCCATTTGCTTCGTTGGCGCCCTCGGCCGCACGCTCAACGTGGCTCGCTCACGCTCGCCCAGATTTGCGGATTCGCTCGCCTCGCCTCCGGCTCAGCTCGCCAAGCCGAGTACGCCTCGCGTGCGACCTTCGGGCGCCGCCTCGCAACTGGACCTTTTTGAGCAGCCTGTCACCGCAGGTCGCGGAAGAAGGCGCGGATGTCGGCGACGAGCGCGTCGGGTTCCTCGAGGGCGGCGAAGTGGCCGCCGGAGGGCATCAGCGTCCAGCGCTTGATGTTGTAGAGGCGCTCGGCCCAAGCGCGCGGCGGATGCAGGATCTCGCCGGGGAACGACGCGTAGGCTGTCGGTACCTCGATCCGCTGGTTGTCGGGGAGCGGCCACGGGCTGTGGCGCCGCGCGAAATAGGGCCAGAGGGACGAGTTGATGGCGCCCGTGACCCAGTAGAGCATCACGTTGGTCAGCAGCTCGTCCTTGCTGAACCGGCGCTCGACATCGCCGCCGCAGTCGCCCCAACTCCGGAACTTCTCGACGATCCACGCGGCGAGTCCCACCGGCGAGTCGGTCAGTCCGTAGGCCAGGGTCTGGGGCTTGGTGCCCTGGATCCACTGATAGCCGCTCTCTTCCCGCTCCCATTGCTTGAGCTCGTCGAGGTACTTCTTCTCCTCCTCGGTCGGATCCGCGGGCAGGTTGATGTCGCGCCGCAGGCCGAGCAGGGTCAGATGAATGCCCGCCAGGCGCGCCGCATAGGCGAGGCCGAGCCGGGAGGTGATGAAGGCGCCCCAGTCCCCGCCGTGGGCGCCAAAGCGCTTGTAGCCGAGGGTGTCCGTCATCAGCCGGGCGAAGACGTCCGCGATCTCGGGGACGCCGACGCGCTTCTGGTTGGGCTTGAAGGAGAAGCCGTAGCCGGGCAGCGACGGCGCGACCACCGTGAACGCGTCCGCCGGATCGCCGCCATGGGTGCCCGGATCGGTCAGCATCGGAATGAGTCGGTGGAACTCCCAGACGGATCCTGGCCAGCCGTGGGAGAGCAGCAGCGGCAGCGGCTTGGGCCCGACGCCACGGACATGGATGAAGTGGATGTCGAAGCCGGCGATGGGCGCCGTGAACTGGCGCAAGGCATTGAGCCGCGCCTCGTACGTCCGCCAGTCGTAGCGGTCGTGCCAGTAGGCGACCAGCTCCTTCATGTACGCGAGCTCGGTGCCGTACCGCCAGTGGCTGTCGGGCACTTCGTCCGGCCAGCGCACGCGGGCCAGCCGCGTCTTCAGGTCCGCGAGCACGTCGTCGGCGACGTGAATCTTGAACGGCTGCAGCGCCACCATGCTCATACCCGTCCCCCCGTCACGAAGGCCGCGACCGCGCGGCCGATCTCGGCGGGCGAGTCCTCCTGGATGAAATGGCTGCCCTTGACCGTGATCTCGCGCTGATTGGGCCAGCGCCGGCAGAACTCGCGCTGGGCGCCGGTCAGGATGGTGCCGGGATCGGCGTTGATGAACAGCTTGGGGATCTCGCTCGCCGCGAGCCAGCGCGCGTAGGCCTCGACGATCGCCACCACGTCGGCCGGCTCGCCGCCGACGGGGATCTCCCTCGGCCACGAGAGCGTGGGCCGCCTCGACTCGCCGGGCTCCCGATACGGCCGGCGGTAGACCGCCATCTCCGCGTCCGTGAGGCCACGCAGCACGCTCGCCGGGAGGATGCGCTCCACGAAGACGTTCTTCTGGAGCACCATCTCCTCGCCGGCGGCTGAGCGCATCGCTTGGAAGATCTTGCGCGCCGCCTCCGGCCAGTCCTCCCAGGTCACGGGCCGGACGATGGCCTCCATGTACGCGAGCCCGCGCACCCGCGCGGGATGGCGGTGGGCCCAGTGAAAGCCGAGGGCCGAGCCCCAGTCGTGCATGACGAGGGTCACGTTCCGGGTGAGGGCAAGGGCGTCGAACCAGGCGTCGAGGTAGCGGGCATGGTCGGCGAAGCGATACGACCCGCCCGGCGCCGTGCCGGAGTCGCCCATGCCCACGAGGTCGGGGGCCAGGCAGCGCCCCGCGGCCTCGACGTGCGGGATGACATTGCGCCAGAGGTAGGACGAGGTCGGGTTGCCGTGGAGGAACACCACCGGATCGCCCGACCCCGTGTCCACGTAGGCCATCTCGGTGTCGAGCACGCGGATACGCCGGCGCGCATACGGATCGGCGGCGGCGATCGGGGTCACGCCCATGGGCTCACCTCACTCAGCTCTGGTCACGCCGTGTATAGCATAGTAACTCGTGGCGAGCCTTTCCCGGGAGCGTCACGGCCCTTCTTGACCCTGCTCTCGAGCGCGGACTGTGTCACACTACCGCCGGGTTCCCACCGGAAAGGGATGGGATCGTCCACGGGAGGTGCGCGGGGTCGGGTTCCCTCACCGATCTGACCGGAGGAGGATCATGGCTACAGGGCAAGCGGCACACGGCGTCAGTGAAGACTGGCTGTCGGTATGGATCGGGCTGTTCATCTTCGTGCTCTCCCTCGGCGTGCTGGTCGGCGCCGATGTCCTCGGCTGGGGCGTCGCCACCGCGGTCTGGACCGATCTCGGCAAGGCGCTCGTGCCCGTCTCGAAAGCCTACGCCGGCCTCGGGGGGATCGGCGCGCTCGTCCTCACGTACCTCTTCCTGCTCGTCGTCATGACCATCGGCGCGACCGCGCTCCGGGCCAGCGTCGGGAAGTTCGTCGCGGGCTTCACGTTCGTCTTCTGGGCCAGCTACATCTGCTGGATCGTCGGGAGCTGGGCGTATCTGGCCGCCACCGCCGACAGGCTCGGCGCGTACAAGATCTCGTGGTCGCTCAGCCTGACCGCGGAGGCGGGCTTCCTCGTGGCCCTCGTCGCGGGTCTCATTGTCGGCAACCTGTTCCCGGGCCTGGTCGAAGCCACCCGGGAGGCGATCCGGCCCGAGTGGTACATCAAGACCGCGATCGTGATCCTCGGCGGCTTCCTCGGCGTCACCGCCGCCGAGAAGCTCGGGCTCGCGACGGCGGTCATGTTCCGCGGCCTCTGCGCGATCATCGAGGCCTACCTCATCTACTGGGCGGTCGTCTACTTCGTCGCGCGCCGCTACTTCGGGCTCTCCCGCGAGTGGGCGGCGCCGCTCGCCTCTGGTATCTCCATCTGCGGCGTGTCGGCGGCCATCGCCACCGCCAGCGCCATCAAGGCGCGGCCCATCGTGCCGATCGTGATCTCGTCGCTGGTCGTGGTGTTCTCGTGCGTGGAGCTTCTGATCCTGCCGTTTCTCGCAAGCGCCTTCCTCTACACCGAGCCGATGGTGGCGGGCGGCTGGATGGGACTCGCGGTCAAGACCGACGGCGCCGCCGTCGCGAGCGGGGCCATCACCGACGCGCTGATCCGCGCCAAGGCTCTGGCGGTGCAGGGGGTGAAGTACCAGGACGGGTGGATGGTCGGCACCACCACCACCGTCAAGGTCTTCATCGACATCTTCATCGGGGTGTGGGCGTTCATCCTGGCCGTCATCTGGACCTCGGCCATCGACCGCCGGCCCGGCGAGCGCGTGAGCCCGGGCCAGATCTGGGAGCGCTTCCCAAAGTTCGTCATCGGCTACGTCGTCACGTTCCTCGTCGTCCTGCTGATCGGTCTCGGCGCGCCCGCGCTCCTTCCCAAGGCCAAGGCGGCGATGGGCGAGGCCAATGTCTTCCGCGGCATCTTCTTCGTGATGACCTTCTTCACCATCGGCGCCCTCTCCAACTTCCGCAAGCTGTGGCAGGAAGGCCTGGGCAAGCTGGCGGCGGTCTATGTCGTGTGCCTGTTCGGTTTCATCATCTGGGTGGGGCTCCTCGTCTCGTGGATCTTCTTCCACGGCATGAAGCCGCCGCTGGTCTCCCCATGAGCGCCCCGCTCCAACGCCCGACTGAGGAGGGTTGACGATGGCCGAGCGACGGCGGATGGGGGATGAGCTCACACGCATGAAACACGAGCCCCTTCTCGACGTGGAGAAGAAGCTCATCGGCTGGAGCCTGATCACCGGCGTGATCTTGCTGGGGATCCTCGTCTGGATCAGCTACACGTTCTTCCCCGCCGACTGACGACCGGTGGGCATTTCTCATCTCGCCCGAGGTCCGGGGCCTCGACCGCGCGTTGCCGGTGACGGCGATGGATGATCTCGTGATCCGGGGGGCGGACGTCGTCGACGGCACGGGGACACCCGCGCGCCGGGTCGACGTGGCGGTGCGCGATGGCCGCATCGCGGCGATCGGACCCGGGGCGCGTCCCGCCCGCCGCGTCGTCGACGCCACCGGCTACGTGCTGGCGCCTGGCTTCATCGACATCCACACGCACTCGGACTTCACCCTGCCGCTCAATCCGCGCGCGGAAGGCAAGATCCGCCAGGGCGTCACCACCGAGGTGCTCGGCAACTGCGGCTACTCGGCCGCACCCGCGCTTCCGGGTCGCGCGGAGGAGCTCAGAGACTATCTCGCCGCGAGCGCGCCCTGGCTGCCGTTCCGCGAGACCACGTTCGCCGGGTACCTCGACTCGTTTCCGCCGACGTCGGTCAACACCGTCATGCAGGTGGGGCACAACACGCTGCGGCTGATGGCGATGCACATGGAGAACCGGCCGGCGCGCGCGGCCGAGCTGGCCGTGATGGAGCGGCTGCTCGAGGAAGCCCTCGACGCCGGCGCCCTCGGCCTCTCCTCCGGCCTCTTCACCGCGCCCGGCTCGTACGCCGGCCCCGACGAGCTGATCGCGCTGGGCCGCGTCCTCTCCCGCCACGGCGGCGCGTACGCCTCCCACATCCGGAACGAGGCGGGCCTGGTCTTCGAGGCGGTCGACGAGGCCATCGCGCTCGGGGAGACGTGCGGCGTGCACGTCCAGATCGCGCACCTCAAGCTCTCGGGGACGGAGAACTGGGGCGGCGCCGGCCGGCTCCTCGCGCGGATCGACGCCGCCCGGCGGCGCGGCGTCGCCGTCGACTGCGACCAGTACCCGTACACGACCGCCACCAATCCCCTCCGCAACCTGTTGCCTGTCTGGATCCAGGACGGGGGCCTCGCCGCCATGCTCGACCGGCTCGGTGATCGGGCGGTGCGGGATCGCGTCCGGACGGACCTAAGGACGCGGGGGTACGGAAGCTTCGGTCATCTGCCGTCGTGGGACGCGGTGCGCGTGGCGATCTCGCCGAACCAGCCGGAGCATGCCGGGCAGACCATCGGCGAGATCGCCCGGGCGCGGGGCGCGGATCCGCTGGACGCGGCGTGCGAGTACCTCGTGGCGGACGAGGGGCACACGCGCGTGATCATGACCGCGATGGCAGAGGACGACGTCCAGGAGATCCTCCGATCGCCGGCCGTGCTCGTCGGCTCCGACGGAACCGCGCTGGCGACGTACGGCGTGACCGGACAGGGCAAGCCCCACCCGCGGTGTTACGGGACATTCCCGCGCGTGCTCGGCCACTACGTGCGCGCGCTCGGCCTGCTGTCCCTCCCGGAGGCCATCCGGAAGATGACGGGCGCCTCGGCGGCGGCGCTCGGCCTCGTCGAGCGCGGGCTGATCCAGGAGGGCTTCCAGGCGGACCTCTGCGTCTTCGACCCGGCCCTGATCGCCGACCGCGCGACCTACGACGAGCCGCACCGCTACGCCGCGGGCGTCGTCCTCGTCGTCGTGAACGGGACGGTGGTGATCGACGCGGGCGAGCACACGGGCGCGCTGCCCGGCCGGGTGCTGCGCCGGGGCCCGCGCGGCGTGGCGTAGCCGGCGCCGCCCGGCGTTCTCCTTCATCGTGCGCGGGATGAACGGCGCGAGGTCGGGGAAGGGCATCAGGAGGACGAGCCGGACGGCCATGGCCACGAGGAACGGCGAGGTGCCGAGAAACACGGCCTGAAGGGCAAGGGCAGCGTCAACGGAAATGTGGGCGGCCTCGCGCGGTATAGTGAGATCATCGAGGGCGCGGGGGCGGCAAGACCCCCGGGGCTTTGTGGTCCGACCTGTGTGATATACTCCGCAGGGTTTGTAGCTTGCCAGGGAGGTATTCCGTGAGCGGGTATCTGCCGGTTGTCATCTATCTCGGCCTGATCGTGGGCTTCGCGGTGGTCTCGCTGGCAATGGCCGCGATCCTGCGACCGGCCCGTCCCTACGCCGCCAAGCTGGAGAACTACGAGTGCGGCGCCGAGCCGATCGGGGAGGCGTGGGTGCAGTTCCCGGTGGGCTTTTATCTCGTCGCGCTGATCTTCATCGTCTTCGACGCGCTCGCCGTCTTCCTCTTCCCGTGGGCGCTGTCGCTCCGCACGCTCGGGCTCTGGGCCATCGCCACCATGACGCTGTTCCTGGCCATCCTCTCCCTCGGCTGGCTCTACGCCTACAAGGAGGGGATCCTCGAGTGGAAATAAAGGCGCCCACTCCCCAGATCCCGCCGGCCGTCTGGACCGAGTTCAAGGACCTCCAGGAGTGGGAGAAGTATCACCAGGAGCGCCCCGAGGGCGACAAGCACTCGGCCCTGTTCGAGCAGGCGACCGAGGGACTCTTTCATTTCCCGGGCGGCTTCATCGTCACCACGGTCGCCGACGCGTTTCTGAACTGGGCGCGCAAGTCTTCGGTGTGGCCCGTCACCTTCGGGCTCGCCTGCTGCGCCATCGAGATGATGGCGACCTTCGCCTCGCGCTTCGACGTGGAGCGGCTCGGCATGGTGCCGTGGGCGTCGCCGCGTCACTCCGACCTGATGATCGTCTCCGGCACGGTGACCATCAAGATGGCGCCAATGCTCGAGCGCATCTATGACCAGATGCCGGATCCCAAGTGGGCCGTGTCCATGGGCTCCTGCGCCAACTCCGGGGGGCCCTTCCGCCACGGCTACCACGTGGTGAAAGGCGTGGACCGGGTGATTCCCGTGGACGTGTACGTGCCGGGCTGCCCGCCGCCGCCCGAGTCGCTGCTCAACGGCCTGCTCCTGCTCCAGGACCAGATCGCCCACTTCAAGCAGACGGGGAAGCGGGCGGCGCCGAATCCCAAGCCCGACTGACCTCGTGACTCACGACCAAGCGCGGACGGTCTGCCAGGAGCGCCTCGGCGTGTCCGCCGGCGGCGACGGCCCCGCCCTCACCGTGACCGTCCCCGTGGAGCGGTGGCTCGAGGTGGGCCGTTTCGCCAAGGACACACTCGGCTGCCAGTATTTCAGCTTCTCGACGGCGGTGGACTGGAAGGAGCAGGGGCTCGAGGTCGTGGCGCGGGTGGAGAACCTGGACGCGCGCTTCACCGTGACCCTCCGCGCCAAGCTCCCCGCGGGCGAGACGCGCTGCCCCTCGCTCGTCCCCGTGTGGCGCGGGGCGGAATGGATGGAGCGGGAGTGCTACGACATGTTCGGCATCCGCTTCGAGGGGCATCCCGATCTGCGCCGCATCCTCCTGCCGCAGGACTGGGAGGGCCACCCGCTCCTGAAGTCCTATGCCGTGGACACGCCTCACCCCCCGTATCGCTGACGGAGGCGCGCATGCTCCACGGGATGATTCGTGGCCTGCGATCAGCACCGACCGTTTCTCCCACGGTCAACATGGCTTGGCCATGTTGAGGATGAAGGAGCGACCACCATGATCTACGAGCTGCGCACATACACGCTCGTGCCGGGCAAGCAGGGCGAATACATCAAACTGTCCGGTGACGTCGGGCGCAAGGCCCGCGGCGACAGGTACGGCAAGCTCGAGGGCCACTGGTTCACCGAGTTCGGGACGCTCAACCAGGTCGTGCACCTGTGGGGGTATCCCGACCTCGACGAGCGCGACCGGCTGCGGGGCGAGCTGGCGAAGAACGACGACTGGACCAAGGGCTACCTGCCCCTGATCCGCTCCATGCTGGCCGCCCAGGAGAACAAGATCCTGTCCGCGCAGCTCCCGCTGAAGCCGCCCGCCGGCGACGGGAACATCTACGAGCTCCGGACGTACCGAACGTCGGTGGGACGGGCGGGGGAATGGCTCGACCACTACAAGGCCATCATGCCGGTCCGCGAGAAGTACTCGAAGAATGTCGGCCTCTGGCAGACGGAGATGGGGCAGCTCAACGAGGTCGTGCACATGTGGGCCTACCGCGATCTCAACGACCGCGCGGCCGTGCGGGGCAAGCTCATGCAGGACCCGGAATGGCAGGCCTTCCTCGCCAAGGCGACGCCGCTGCTCGTCGAGATGAAGTCGATCGTCCTCAACCCCTCCGCCCACTCCCCGATGAAATAGGAGCCACGACAGGTGACGAAAGCTGCTTGGGGGAGTGCGGGGGCCATTTCTGGGCCCCCGCAGACGAACGAGAGTCGGGCCCGTGATCTCGCCGGTCTAATAGGCATGGCGGGGGCCATGTCTGGGCCCCCGCAGACGAACTTCGTCGAGTCCGAAAGCGCACGAGCCTAGCCGTGGATCCGGAAGCGCGGAAAGTCGTCGAGATGGGGTATGCGGGCAGCGAGCGCCTTACCATGAACATGGGGCCGCAGCACCCATCCGCTCAC
>Ga0070707_100005022_pt1 | contig 12396 bp, 12 predicted proteins | sample KBSK5502metaG_FD_65468 | JGI IMG/M metagenome (GOLD analysis project Ga0070707, IMG submission 65468) | Corn, switchgrass and miscanthus rhizosphere microbial communities from Kellogg Biological Station, Michigan, USA - KBS K5-50-2 metaG | ecosystem: Host-associated > Plants > Roots >... | reverse complement strand
GGCTTGTCGGTGGAGAAGGCCTTGAGGCCGGCGTCGATCATGGCCATCTCCGCGCTGGGCACGCTGATCACGGTGGTCAGCACGGTGAGCGCCATCTCGAAGTGGTCGTACGCGGCCCCGTCCTTACCGCCGATTCGCCGGTAGTCGAGGTCCATCACGCAGTAGGACCCGCTCTGCAGCTCGGTCAGCCCCTCGAGCTCGCTGTCGATATTGAACGTGCCGCTGGAGCCGCCGCTCACGATGTCGACGGGCAGCCCGTGCTTCTCGAACAGCTCCCGCGTCTTCATGAGCCGCCCCATGAAGCGTCGCGATGTCCGCCGCCGCTCCTCGAAGCCGGGCACGTGGGCGCAGTGGCCCGCGTAGCCCTGGAGCCCGCGCAGATTGAGCGCGGGCTCATGCTGGACGGCGCGGCCGAGCTCGAGCGCCGGCTCCCCGGGCTGGACGCCCGTGCGGCGGCCGCCCACGTCCACATCGACGAGCACGTTCAGCACCCGGCCCGCCCGCTCCATCGCCCGGGCCAGCTCGCGCACGTTGTCCGGATGATCCACGACGGCCAGCGTCTCCGGCTGGCGGTCGAGCACATGCAGGAGCCGGCCGATCTTCTCCGGGCCGACCACCTCGGTGGTGATCAGGAGATTGCGGACCCCGGCGGCGGCCATCACCTCGGCCTCCCCGACCTTGGCGACGGAGATGCCGGTGGCGCCCGCCCCGATCTGGCGCAACGCGATCTCTGGGCACTTGTGGGTCTTGGCGTGGGGGCGAAGCTTCTTGCCCGCCGTCTTCACGTGCGCGGCCATCTTCGCGATATTGCGCTCGAAGCGGTCGAGGTCGAGCAGCAGGGCGGGGGTCGCAAGCTCGTCGCGTGTCATAGCTCAGAGAGGATACCACGGTGTATCATGGGGTGTTGTGCCAACACCGGGACGCGCGTTCCTCCAGATCCCTGGACCCACCCTGGTGCCCGAGCGCGTCGTGCGGGCCATGGCCGAGCCGATCATCGACCATCGCGGCCCGCGCTTCGGCGCCCTCGTCCGCGAGTGCCTCGACGGGCTCCAAGCGATCTTCCAGACCCGGGGCCACATCCTCTTGTTCCCCGGCTCGGGGACCGGCGCCTGGGAGGTCGCCATCGTCAACACGCTCTCTCCGGGTGACCGCGTCCTCGCCTGCCTCAACGGTCACTTCGCCACGGGCTTCGCCAGGGTCGCCACCGTCTACGGCATCGACGTCGAGCGCCTCGAGGTCCCGTACGGCGACGGCATAGAGGCCGCCGAGGTCGAGGCGCGGCTCCGGGCCGACGGGGCCCAGCAGATCCGGGCGGTGCTCGTCGTCCACAACGAGACCTCGACAGGCGTGACGAGCGACATCGCCGCCATTCGCCGGGCGATGGACGCGGCACGCCACCCGGCGCTGCTGCTGGTGGACACGGTCTCGTCGCTGGCGTCCATCGATTTCCGGATGGACGAGTGGGGCGTGGACGTGGCGCTGACCGGCCCGCAGAAGGGGCTCATGCTGCCGCCGGGCATGGCCATCCTGGCGGCCAGCGACAAGGCCATCTCCGCGTCCGAGAAGGCCCGGTGCCCACGCTCCTACTGGGACTGGGCCCCCGTCATCGAGCGGAACAAGCGCGGCGAGTTTCCCTATACGCCCGCGACCATCCTGCTCTTCGGCTTGCGCGAGTCGCTCTCGATGCTGAACGAGGAGGGGCTGCCCAATGTCTTCAAGCGTCACGCGCGGCTCGCCGAAGCCTGTCGCCGCGCCGTGACCGCCCTCGGGCTCCCGCTCTTGTGTCGGAACCCGGCGGAGTACTCGAACACGCTCACCGCGGTGAAGATGCCCCCGGGTCAAGACTCCGATGCCTACGTCGCCCACGTCAGCAAGACGCTCAACATGTCGCTCGGCGTCGGGCTCGGACTGGCGAAAGGGAAGGTCTTCCGCATCGGCCATCTGGGAAGCCTCAACGAACTGGAGCTGCTCGGCGGGCTCGCCGGTGTGGAAATGACGCTCAAGACCTTCGGCGTGGAGATTCCGATTGGCGCGGGCCTCGCCGCCGCCGAGCGCTATCTGCTGGAAACGGCCTGAGCGCGGCCGCTACCCGATACTCACCTCGTCGCGCAGCTCGTTCTCATCGTCGCGCCGGCGGGGAAAATCGCGGCCGAGCACCGCGCCCAGTTCGCCGACGGCGTGGATGAAGCCGTCGCGGGGACGCTCGTCACGGAAGTGCGCGGTCACCGCCTCCACGAGCTGTCGCCAGTACGCCTCGCCGACGCGCGCGTGGATCCCCTGGTCGCCGATCACGGCGAGCTTCCGGTCCGTGACCGCGACATAGACGAGGACGCCGTGGCGCTCGGCCGTCTTGTGCATGCCGAGCCGCTCGAAGACGGCGACGGCGCGTTCCATGGGATCGCCCGGGCACCGGTGATCCAGATGGACGCGGATCTCCGCCGAGGTCCGCGCCTCGCTTTCCGTGATGGCCCGCCTCACCGCCTCGAGATCGGCTTCGGTCATGAAGTTCCGGACCCACCGTGGATGGCGGGCCATCACCAACTCCCGCTCGAGCCGCCGCCGCCGAACCCGCCCCCGCCCCCGCTGAATCCGCCGTCCGACGAGCCACCGCCCCCGACCCCGCCGCCCCCGAGGAACGGCCCGCCCCAGCCCGAGCCCCCGCCGGTCCAGCCGTGGCGGCGGGCGCCCTGGGAGAAGAAGAGCGTGGGGATGATGGCCATCCCGAGGCCTCCGAAGAGCACGAACAGCATCACGAGCGTGAAGGGATTGACCCGCGACAAGGGCCGGGCGGGGGCTCGGGGCACCGCCCCGCGGTAGGTCCCGGCGATGGCCTGGTCGATGGCGTCGAGCCCCGCGCTGATGCCGTCGGCGACATGCCCCTCGCGAAAGCGCGGGGCCACCACGTCGCGCAGGATGGACGACGCGATGGCGTCGGTGACGTTGGCCTCGAGGCCATAGCCGACCTCGATGCGCATCTTGCGGTCGCCGATGAAGATCAGGACGATGACGCCGTTGTCGAGTCCTTTCTGGCCGATTCGCCACGACTGCGCCAGGCGGATGGAGAAATCCTCGAGGTTCTCTCCCTCCAGTGAGGGAAAGATGCCGACGACCACCTGATTGGAGGCGCCGCGCTCGCGCTCCGTGAGCTTCTGCTCGAGCCGCTCGCGCTCGGTAGAGGTGAGGGCGCCCGCGTAGTCATTGATCCGGCGGTCGGGCGGTGACGGGATCTTGAGAGCCGCGGCGGGGACGACCGCGAGGAGGAGCAGGAGGACGCCAGCGGCGAGGGCTCGACGCCCCGGCGGCCGGACGAGGACGACGCTTGGCCGCCGCGTTAGAACTTCACCTTGGGCGGCTCGGCGCTGCCCGGCGTGGCCTCGAAGAAGGCCTTCGCCTGAAAGCCGCGGAAGGACGCGACGAGGCTGCCCGGAAAGAGTTTGAGCCGTGTGTTGTAGTCGCGCACCACCTCGTTGAAGCGCATGCGTTCCACCGTGATGCGGTTTTCCGTGCCCTCGAGCTGGCTCTGGAGAGCGAGGAAGTTCTGGTTGGACTTGAGCTCGGGATATCGCTCCACGGTGACGAGGAGCCGGCTCAATGCGCCCCCCATCTCCTGTTGGGCCTGCTGAAACTTCCTGAACGCCTGCGGGTCGTTGATCAGCTCGGGCGTCGCCTTGATGCCGGCCACGCTCGCGCGCGCCTTGGTGACCTCCTCGAGCACGGTGCGCTCCTGGGTGGCGAACCCCTTGACCGTCTCGACGAGGTTCGGGATCAGGTCGGCCCGGCGCTGGTACACGTTCTGCACCTGCGCCCATTTCTCGTTGACGAGCTGCTCGCTCTTCACCAGATCGTTGTTGACGCCGACGCCCCACACGATTCCACCGATGATGATGATGCCGACAACCGCCAGGACCACCAGCCCGGTTCGCATACGCTGGATTATACCTCGCCCCGTCGCTTTACACGGCTTTGCCCGCCACCGTGGCTCCGGCGACTTCCTCCAACTTGCCGGTTCTTACGTCGTAAATATATCCGTAGATCGGAATGGACCTGGGAATCAACGGATGGGTGCGAATGCGCCTCACGTCGGTGACGACACCCGCCGCCATGTCCTTGATCGTGAGCCAATCAATGAACTCACCTTCCGTCGATCCGGGGCCTCGCCCGACATCGCGAAAGCCGTTGGGAGTGAGTTCCGCGGTCTCGAGGCTACTGGCCAGGAGGTTGCGCATCACCTCGTCGGTGAAGAACAACATGCCGCAGTCGGTGTGGTGAATGACGAAGAACTCACTCGTGCCGAGCAGCTTGTAGGAGATGACCAGGGAGCGGAGCGCGTCATCGCTGGCGCGTCCGCCGGCGTTGCGAATGACGTGGGCATCCCCCTCCGACAGTCCCGCGTACTTGGCAGGGTCCAGCCGCGCGTCCATGCACGTGAGAATCGTGAAGTGGCGCGCCGGGGGTATCGTCAGCTTGCCCTTCTCGCCAAAGGTTGCCGCGTAGCCCGCATTCGCCTTCAGAACTTCTGGTAGCACGCTCATCGTCGCGCTCCTTGTCTCGTCGCGTCTTGGACACCCAGGGGAGACCGTCTCCTGCGTCGCTCGGGGCGTGGAGGGCAGCCGAAACATAGGAGAAGATGGGCTCGTTGTCAAGCGGCCCGCCCGCGTGCGCGTCCGCCCGCGCGTCCGCTGGCCCCGACCCCATGACCCGCGTAGTACCAAAGTCCCATTCGATCTTGGACGCGGCCAGGCGATTTGGAGGGGAGCCTCCAAACTTGCGACCGCCCGCGTCCGATCGCGCTCGAGCCCGCCTCTACGGCGCTCGCGAGCGGCCCCGAAAATCGCGTATAGCCGCCGGTGCCTAGGCCGTCATGGCCGGCCATAGTCTGCGGTTTGGCCCGATCCTTGCTATTCTTCTCCCGTGTGTGATCGAGAATCCGGACGTGCAGCACGACGACGACATGGCGTGGGCGGTGAAGGAGACACCGGATGGATCGGCGAACGACACTCGCGATGGCGACCGTACCAACGTGCGGAGAGAGCACGGCGTCGGCACGGCGCTCGGCCCGGAACGGCCGGCCATGATTCGGCGGGTCACCGCGCCCGAACAGCTCAGTGCCGTGGAGCCCGTGCTGACGTGGCGCGTCACGTTGAACGAACGGCCCGCTCGCGAATGGCGGCACCACTTTCTCGACCACGCATGCGAGCCCGGGTTGTTCTTCGATTCGCGCATCCGCATCGACGATGCGGCGATAATTTTCGAACTGGAGCCGGCGGCCCTGCGGACCGGACTCGAACGCATCGACGCGTGCATCGGGGAGGCCAATGCGGCTTGCGGCTACGCCGTGGAAGAGGCCGAATCCCGGGCCTCGACGGACACCATTCTCGTCGTGGACGACGAACGCGGGGTCCGTGCGCTGGCATCCGAGATTCTCGAACAGGCGGGCTTCACCGTGGTGGACTCGGGCGATCCCAAAGAGGCGCTCCGCATGGCACAGGCCCAGACGTTTCAGCTCTTGCTGACCGACGTCGTGATGCCCATCATGAACGGCCGCGAGCTGGCGGAGCGGGTAGAGTCGGTCAATCCTCAGACCAAGGTGCTCTTCATGTCAGCCTACTCCAGCAATGTGCTCCCGACCGGCGCCCCGTTCATCGCCAAGCCATTCACCCCGCCCGCCCTCATCAGCGCCGTGCGCGACGCCCTGACGCGCCGCTCGTCATTCTCCAGGCCGAAGGCCTGATCGTCGCCCTCCCGCCGGCGCCGCGTCGATCGCGGGCGAGACTGCCCGCGGAAGGGGCTCACTCAAGCTCAATCTTCCACGACGGGATACCGGGCAAGTCCTCTCCTTCGAGGACGGTCATTCAATCAGAATTGACCGTGCCCGGACCCCGTGTTAGAACCGACTGGCGCGGGCGGCCGCGAGGTTAGGTGCCCGCCCCAGGTCTAAGGAGGCCCCCCGCTATGGACCTCAACTACACTCCCGAGGACGTCGCGTTCCGCAAGTCCGTGCGCGCCTGGCTCGAGCACAACCTGCCCCGCCTGCCGATCAGGACGCTCGCCGATCGGCGGCAGTGGCATCGCCGGCTCTACGAGGCCGGCTACCTCGGCATGGGGTGGCCCCGGGAGTACGGCGGCGGGGGGGCGCGGCCCATGGAGCAGGCCATCGTGGCCGATGAGATGGCGCGCGCCAATGCCCCGGCGCCCACCAACGGCCTCGGGCTCGGCATCGTGGGGCCCACCGTCATCGTCCACGGCAGCGACGCGCAGAAAGAGCGCTACCTGAAGAAGATCCTGACGGCCGAAGAGCTGTGGTGCCAGCTCTACTCCGAGCCGAATGCCGGCTCGGACCTCGCCGCGCTCAAGACCGCCGCCGTGGACCAGGGGGATCACTTCGTCGTCAACGGCCAGAAGATCTGGACGAGCGGCGGCGCCAACGCCGACTGGGGGCTGCTTCTCGCGCGCACGGACACCAAGGTCCCCAAGCACAAGGGGATCACGTGCTTCCTCATGAGCATGCGGCAGCCGGGCGTCGACGTGCGACCGCTCAAGCAGATCACCGGCTCCTCGGAGTTCTGCGAGGTGTTCATGACCAATGCGCGCGTGGAAAAGTCCGACCAGGTCGGCAAGCTCGGCGAGGGCTGGGCGATCGCCCAGACCACCCTCGGCTACGAGCGCGGCGGCCGCTCGCTCGCCCGCGTCACCACCTACGCGTCCCAGTACCATCACCTCGTCAACGCGACGCGGCGGCTCAAGCGCCACGGCCGGCCGCTCATCGACGATCCCATCGTGCGGCAGAAGCTCGGCCGCATCTGGGCCGAGCTGGAGGTGGAGCGCTACTCCGCTCTGCGTGTGCTCACGCTCCTCGAGCGCGGCGAGCACCCGGGGGCGGGAGGCTCGCTCACCAAGCTGTCCTACTCGGAGTTCGAGAAACGCTTCATGGAGCTGGCCCAGGAGATCCTCGGCCCCTACGGCCAGCTCACCGACGGGGCGCCGCCGGAGTACCAGCTCCAGGTCGACACCGCGGTGGGCGACCACGGCACATGGGCGTATGCCTTCCTCTGGTCGCGCGCTGGGACCATCTATGCGGGCTCATCCGAGATCCAGAAGAACGTCATCGGCGAGCGCATCCTGGGGCTGCCCAAGGAAACGCGCGCCGACCGCACGGGAGCGACGCGATGAACTTTTCCTTCAGCGACGACCAGGTCCTGCTCCGAAACTCCGTCCGCGCGGCCCTCGACGTGCAATGTACGTCCGCGCACGTGCGCGCCATGATGGACGACGGCACGGGCTACGGCGAGGCGCTGTGGGGCGAGATGGCCAAGCTCGGGTGGCTCGGCCTGCCCTTCGCCGAGGAGTACGGCGGCGCCGGGCTCGGGCTCGTCGAGCTCTGCCTCGTGCTCGAGGAGATGGGGCGGGCCGCGTATCCCGGGCCCTACGTCTCGAGCGTGGTGCTCGGCGGTCTCGGCCTCGTGCTGGGCGGTACCGCCGCGCAGAAAGAGCGCTGGCTCTCCGCCATCGCCTCCGGCACTGCGCGCCTCTCCGCCGCGCTCGTCGAGGAATCGCTCGACTGGGATCCCGCGTCCACCGCGACCACAGCGACCCGGACCGCCGACGGCTGGCGGCTGTCCGGCGTCAAGCGCTTCGTGCCGTGGGCTCATGTGGCCGACGCGGTCCTCGTCCCCGCGCGCGCGCCCGAGGGGGTCTCCCTCTTCCTCGTGGATCCGCGCGCGCCCGGCGTCTCGCTCGCGCCCATGGTGGGCATCGACCTCGCCAACCGCTGGTCGGAGATGACGCTGCGGGACGTGGTGGTGACGGCGGACGCCGTGGTCGGTCCGCCGGCCGGCGCCGGCTCACTGCTGGAGTCGCTCCTCCGCCGCGCGGCGGTCTGCGCGTCGGCGGAGATGCTCGGCGCGGCCCGCCGCTGCCTGGACATGAGCGTGGCGTACGCCAAGGTGCGCGAGCAGTTCGGCCAGCCCATCGGCTCCTTCCAGGCCATCCGGCACAAGTGCGCCGAGATGCTGCTCGGGGTGGAGAACGCGCACGCGGCCGTCTACTACGCGGCGTGGGCGCTCAACGCGGGCGCGGAGGACGCCGCCGTGGCCGCGTCCGTCTGCAAGGCGTACGTGAGCGAGACGGCGCGCCGTGTCTGCGGCGAGGCCATCCAGGCGCACGGCGGCATCGGCTTCACCTGGGAGTACGACCTGCACCTCTACTTCAAGCGCGCCAAGGCGCTGGAGCCGCTCTTCGGCGACGCCGAGTACCACCGGGAGCTCATCGTCAGGCACGTCACGGCATGACCGCCCCCCTCGCGGGCATCACGGTCGTCGACCTCACGTCGTACATCGCCGGCTCCTACGGCGCCATGATGCTCGCCGACATGGGCGCCCGCGTGATCAAGGTGGAGGCACTCGAGGGCGACTCCTTCCGCGAGTTGCCCGGCTTCTTCGGCTGGAACCGCGGCAAGCGCTCCATCGCGCTCAACCTGAAGCACCCCGACGGGCGCGCGATCGTCCACCGCCTCGCCGAGGGTGCCGACGTGGTGATGGAGAACATGAGGCCGGGCGTCGTGGAGCGGCTCGGCGTCGACTACCAGACGCTGCGCGCGCTCAACGCGCGGCTCGTCTACTCCTCGGTGACGGCCTTCGGTCCCGACGGCCCCTATCGGGACCGCCCGGGCTTCGATCCGCTGCTCCAGGCCGAGGGCGGCGTGATGACGACCCAGGGTTTCGGCGGCCCGCCCCAGTACCTGCGTATCGCGCCCACCGACTACTTCACGGCGGCGCTGGCCTGCCAGGGGGTGCTCGCCGCCCTCTTCGCGCGCGAGCGCACGGGCGTGGGCCAGCACGTCGCCACCTCGCTCCTCCAGGGCGTGATCGCGCTCCAGGCGGGGACCTTCGTGGACTACCCGGGGCGCGAGATCGTGTATCGTGAGACGCCGACCTACCGCATGTACCAGGCGGGAGACGGCGAGTGGTTCTTCCTCGCGTGCGGCAACCAGTCCTTCTGGGCCAAGCTCTGCCGAGCCCTCGGCCGCCCCGACCTGATCGACGACCCACGCTTCGGCTCCTGGCTCGCCCGGCGCGACAACGCCGACGCGCTCACGCCGCTGATCGAGGCGGCCTTCGCCTCCAAACCGCGGCGGGAGTGGCTACGCATCCTCGCCGAGCACGACATCCCATCTGCCGGGACCCAGACGATCCGGGAGCTCATGAAGGATCCCGCCGTGCTCCACCACAAGATGGCGGTGACGTACGAGCATCCCGAGGTCGGGCCGCTCACGCTGATGGGTCAGCCGCTGCGCTTCTCGGAATCACCAGTGCCCGACGCCGGCCCGCCCCCCGTGCTCGGCCAGCACACGGCGGAGATCCTGCGCGGGGCGGGCTACGCCGACGCCGAGATCGCCGAGCTCCGCCGGCGCGGCGTCGTGGGGGGAAAGGATCTGCCCGAATGACCGCGTACGAGACGATCATCGTCGACCGCCAGGACCACGTGGCCACGATCACGCTCAACCGCCCCGACGTGCTGAACGCCCAGAACAACCCGATGCGCGAGGAATTGTTCCAGGTCTTCGCCGCGTTCAAGAGCGACGAGGACGCGCGGGCGATCGTCGTGACGGGGGCGGGCGAGCGCGCCTTCTCGGCGGGCGCCGACATCAAGGAGTTCCTCGAGCCGCCCGTCCCCACGCGCTTTCGCGAGCAGCGTCGGCGCCTAGACTACCGCGGCGAGATGGACCGCTGCCCCCAGCCCATCATCGCCGCCATCCGTGGCTTCGCCCTCGGCGGCGGGCTCGAGCTGGCGCTGGCGTGCGACATCCGCATCGCCGCCGAGGACGCCCAGCTCGGCCTCACCGAGGTCAGCCTCGGCATCATTCCGGGTGGCGGCGGGACGCAGCGACTGCCGCGGCTCATCGGGCGCGGCAAGGCGCTCGAGATGATTCTCACCGGCGCCCGGATTCCCGCCGCCGAGGCGCTCGCCATCGGCCTCGTCGAGCACGTGGTGCCGGTGGCGGAGCTCTTGCCATCGGCCCAGGCGCTCGCCCGTACCATCGCCGAGAAGCCGCCCATCGCCCTGCGCTACGCCAAGGAAGCGGTGGTGAGCGGCCTCGCGCTGCCGCTCGCCGACGGGCTCCGGCTCGAGAGCGACCTCTCGACCCTGCTCCGCACCACCGAGGACCGGGTGGAGGGCGCGCGCGCGTTCGTGGAGAAGCGCAAACCCAAATGGTCCGGGCGCTGAGCCGCGCGCGTCCCCTCCTCGCTGCCGCGGGATTCGCTACCCTCCTTCTCGCGTGCGCCCCCGCGCGTACCAGCGGACACGTCCTCTCGCGAGGTGAGCGATGAAATTCACCTGGTTCAACCTGATGGGCGGCATGACCGCCGCCGAGATGGCGTGCGTCGCGCCCCACGACGTGGGCAAGCTCGCGCTTGTCGACGCCGCCGGGCTCTGGATCGACGCGCACCCGATCCCGGATCTCTTCGCGCTGCTCCCCTTCGAGATCGTCAACCTCCTCTTCCACGATCCCGCGCAGGGCGCCGCCCTCCTCACCGGCGGCCTCGACCTCGGTGACACGGAGGCGCTCAAGGAGTTCTATATCGGCAATGCCCGGCGCATGGCCATGGCCGGCAAGATCCTGTTCCCCGTCCCCAACCGCCGCGTGTCGAAGCGGCTCTACCGGCTGTCCGCGGAGACCCTCGTGCTCTGGGGAGCGAGCGACACGTTGATGCCCCCGGTGTACGCCGAGCGATGGGCGACGCTCATCCCGCACGCGACCGTCGCCCTCATCGAGGGCGCCGGCCACATGCTGCCGTACGAAGAGCCCGACGCCTTCGTCGCCGCCCTCGCGCAGTTCCTCGGCTGAGGGTCAATTTTGACCTCAGGCCTGGGGCAAGTTGCGAGCCAGACGAGGCACGACGGAGCCCGCGACGCGAGGTGTACTTGGCTTGGCGAGCTGAGCCGGAGGCGAGGCGAGCGAATCCGGAATGCGGCGAGCGCGAGCGAGCCAGGGCGACGCAAATTGCCCCAGGCATTGACCGGCGCGCTCGCGGGCGGTAGCATCCGGTCGCGTCATGCCCTTCGCCTATTTCGAGCGGCTCACGCGGCGCCAGCAGGCGATCTACCTGCAGAGCGACGCCATTCCGGGCATGCCGCTCCGCGACCCTGGCCGGCTCCGGCCCCTGGTGGCCGATCTGCAGAGGGCGCTCGAGAGCGGAGACCGGGCCCTGACCGAGTCCGCCGCTCAACGGCTGGCGACGGCGCTCGACCGGGCCCTCGGCGTCCCGCCGGTGCGAGTCACGGTGCTGGCGGCGCGGCCCCACGCGCGCTGGGGCGAGCTTCACGGACTGTACGAGACGGCGCGACGGCGTGGCGAGGCGCCGCGCATCACGCTCTGGATGCGGACGGCCCGCCAGAAGCGAGTGGTGGCGTTTCGCACGTTCTTGCGGACGCTCCTGCACGAGGTGGGGCACCACCTGGACTATACTCGGCTCCGGCTGGGTGACTCGTTCCACACCCAGGGTTTCTATCAGCGCGAGTCGCATCTCTTTCACCAGCTAGTCACCGACGGAGGTACGGGTATGGCGAGCATCGAGGAGCAGCTGGCGCGCATGGCGCGCACGGCGGACGACTTCGCGGCGGCGATCAAGGGCGTGCCCGACGCGGTGCTCGGCAAGCGCCCCGACGCCACGAACTGGTCGGCCAAGGAAGTGATCTGCCACATCCGGGACACGGAAGAATCGTTCATGGCGCGCTTTCAGACGATCATGGCTATGGATGAGCCCAAGTTCCTCCCCGTGGAGCCCGACCGCTGGGCGGCCGACCGGCAGTACCTGCGAAACGACGCCATCGAGGCGCTCGACACCTTCCGGGCGCGGCGTGACGAGTCGATCAAGTTCCTGCTCGGCCTGCAGCCCGAGCAGTGGGAGCGGGGCGGCATCCACGCCACGCGCGGGCGCATGACGATCACGGACTTCGTCGGCCTCATCGCCTGGCACGACGACAATCACCTGGACCAGTGCAAGCGCGCGCTCCAGGGCAGGCCCTGAGCCCTGGGGCAATTTGCGTCGCCATGGCTCGCTCGCGCTCGCCGAATGTCCGGATGCGTTCCCCTCGCCTCCGGCTGCGGCTCGCACTGCCACGTTACTCGGTCGCCCGCGACGCTCAACGGGGCTCGCTCACGCCCGCCCGGATTTCCGGATTCGCTCGCTTCGCCTCGGCTCCGCTCGCCCAGCGAAGTACGCCTCGCGTCGCGGGCTCCCTCGTGCCTCGTCGGGCTCGCAACTTGCCCCAGGGCCGAGGGCCAAATTGACCCACTGCCGCAACCGAGCCGCAGGACGTCGTGGGCTGGGGCCCACCGTCCGAGGCACGCGTACTCAAGGAGGCACCCATGGCCACGCTCGGAACCCGTCGCGG
>Ga0070707_100005021_pt1 | contig 12397 bp, 11 predicted proteins | sample KBSK5502metaG_FD_65468 | JGI IMG/M metagenome (GOLD analysis project Ga0070707, IMG submission 65468) | Corn, switchgrass and miscanthus rhizosphere microbial communities from Kellogg Biological Station, Michigan, USA - KBS K5-50-2 metaG | ecosystem: Host-associated > Plants > Roots >... | reverse complement strand
GGGGGTCAGGGGTGAGGTCTGCCCTACTCCTTCACGTCGCGCCGCCAGGTAAGGATCACGGCGACGGCGAACAACACCACCGCGTAGACCAGCGTCACAACGAGCGCGTGTGTTCCGTCGTAGGTGACCAGCGGCGGAATACCGATCACCTGCGCCGGAAATGTGGCGTGGATGACTGCGCCATTCAGAGCCGTCACGGAGATCGGCAACGCCGGGACCACAGCCGCTGGCATGGTGTTGAGGATTGGCCCCAGGAAGTAGCCCGTGATCTGCTCCCAGAACTCGTTCTGCGTGAAGCGATAGACCAGCAGCATGACCAGCACGCCGATGTTGTCGGCGGCGAACCAGCCGATGGCCGCGCTCACCCCGAAGGCTAGCGAGCGTCCCACCACCGCGACGCACGCGGCCAGCAGGATCGAGACGCCAACACTGATCAGCACAGTCAGCAGGTAGATCCAGGTCGAATGCCAGAAGTCGCCGTTGAGGACCTTCAGTGAGTCGAGACTGCCAGCGGCGACCTGGATACCGAGCAGACTCGAGAGGGCCACGACGATCAGCGCGACCGCGAGCAGTCCAAGCGCCAGCAGACTCATTGCTAGCAACTTCGCCAGCAGCAATTGCACGCGATCCACACCGCGTGAGAGCAGAACGCGGATCGTGCCGTTCTGATATTCCTGCCCTACTAGCAGCGCCGTCGCGATCAGGACGAAGACGCCGACGAAGATACGCAACACCGAGAGATCGACGTTCATCACCGTGAAGTAGAAGATGTCCGGCGTCGAGGCCAGCGTCGTTTTCGTGTTTGGCGAGAGCGCGAGGAAGAGCGCGGGTAGCGCTGCCGTCACGAGGACCATGATCGCCAGGCCCAGGACGGGACGGCTGTGCGTCTGCTTGAAGATCTCTCCCCTGACGACGCCGGGAAAGCTTGGCTTCGTCGCGCGAGTGAATGTGCTCGTGCTCTTTTCGTAGACGGCGACACTCATTGCGCGCCTCCCTGCCCCGAGCCGGTGAGCTGCAGGAAGACATCCTCGAGGTCCTGCTCCGCCGGGCCGAGCGCGTCTGGCGTGAAGCCCGCCTGCGAGAGGAAGGCGTTGAGTGTGCGCCCACGTCCATCCGGCGAGGCCGTGATCAGCGCGCCGGAGCCATCGAGTCGCGCGGCCTGTCCCCACGGCGCTGTGCGTATGAGCGCAAGGGCTTGCTCAGCCTCATCCACGCGTACACTGAACTCGCCGTGTCCGCGCAACAGGTCCTCAACCGTGGACTCCGTCACCAGCCGGCCTAGATTGAGAATGGCGACGCGGGTGCAGATCTGACGCACCTCGCTGAGCACGTGGCTGGAGATGAAGACCGTCTTGCCCTCGGATGAGAGCGTGCGCATCAGGTCGCGCATCTCGACGATGCCCGCTGGATCCAGACCGTTGGCTGGCTCGTCGAGCACCAGCACGTCGGGGTCGTTCAGTAGCGCGATCGCGACTCCCAGCCGCTGCTTCATGCCGAGCGAGTAGGTGCGCACACGGTCCTTCTGGCGGCCAGCCAGCCCAACCAGTTCCAGTACGGCGTCGATTCGCTCGGCGGGTGCGCCGCCCAGCACCGCCCCCACCGCGCGCAGGTTATCGCGCCCAGAGAGATACGGGTAGAGCGCGGGTGTCTCGATTAGCGCGCCGACCCTGGGCAGGATCTCGGCGCGATGTGCGAAGACATCGCCGCCCAATATCTCAACGCCGCCCTCTGTCGGCGCGATCAGCCCCAGCAGCATGCGAATCGTGGTCGTCTTACCGGCTCCGTTGGGACCAAGGAAGCCAAAGATCTCGCCGCGGCGCACCTCGAGGCTGAGTTGATCGACGGCCAGCCGTGTCCCATAGCGCTTGGAGAGATTGATTGTCCGCAGCGCCACATCGCCGCCCTGGGCGCGCGCTACGGGTGGATTGCCTTGCGCAACAGTTGTCGCCATGAATGCCATCTCCTCTGACATCACCATCAAACACGTCGTCATCCGGTCGTCCAGTCAGGTCATCGCCGGGCGACAGAATGTAGCATACAGGGGCGCTGTCAAAGAAACATCGCGTATCTGTCGCAACTTTGTCGCAGTTTGCGCTTGGCGCCAATTTCGCGCTGTACTCGTATTTGTGACAGCATATACTGGTGACGCCGAGTCCCAGTCATTCCTGTGAGAGCTATCGCCTGAGAGCTAGCGCCTGAGAGCTATCGCCTGAGAGCTAGCGCCTGAGAGCTAGCGCCTGAGAGCTATCGCCGTGGACCAACCGACGCCGACCATCCTGGTCGTGGAAGACGCCCCCGAACTCGCCCCTTTGATCGTGCGCGAACTACAGGCGGCGGGATTCGCCACGCGGCACGCCGCCGACGGGCTGACCGCGCTGGAGGTCCATGCGTCCACGCTGCCCGACGCCGTCATCCTCGACTGGATGCTGCCGAAGTTGGACGGGCTGGAGGTCTTGCGCCAGTTGCGCCGCACCGCCGCCACGCCTGTGCTGATGTTGACGGCGCGCGATGACGTGGCGGATAAAGTCGCCGGGCTGGAGGTGGGCGCTGACGACTACCTGACCAAGCCCTTCACAATGGAAGAACTTATCGCGCGGGTGCGAGCCCTCTTGCGACGCAGTGACCTGATCCGCCAGACCCTCAGCGCGGATCGCAGCGGCGCGGCGGAAACGCTCGTTCGTGGCGCACTGCGGGTGGACCCCGAAGCCCACCAGGCGACATTGGAGGGCGCTGCGCTCGATCTCAGCCCAACGGAGTTTTCCTTGCTCTGCTTGTTATTGAAGAGCCCAGGGCGCGCCTTCAGCCGCGCCTATCTGCTGGATACGCTCTGGCAGGAAGCGTATATCGGCGGCGATCGCTCGGTGGATAATGTCGTGCTGCGGCTGCGCAAGAAGCTCGGCGCGATGGGTGATGAGATCGAAACGGTTTGGGGCGTAGGCTATAGGCTACGCCCAGAGGAGCGACAATGACCGCTAGAGAGACCAGCGTCAACATGCGCTCAACGTTCACACGCGCGCGCCAGTATAGCGCCTCGCTCTGGCTGCGCGCGACGCCGCTGTGGGCAGTGGGCGAGACATTATTGCTGACGGCAGCGTTGATTGGGATGATCACGCTGCTCTCGCATCCCAACTCCATGGAACCGCCACGACGGCTCGACATCGCGCTCATCGCGGTGGAATGGCCAATCTGCGCGCTCTGGGCCGCCGTGCGGATGCGGCTGACGGCTGGCTCGCGGCGGCATGTCGTCCTTTTCGAGGCCGGGCTGGCGCTGCTGCTGGGCGCGATCCCCACGACTATCGTCGGCGTGACGGCGCTCTACTACGCTGCGCAGATTGGCAAGGTTAATGATCTGGTAAGCCTGGATTGGACCGCCGCCCCTGGCCTCTATCGCTCTTTCCTCATTGCAGCAATCTTCTGGGGAGCGCTCAGCTTCCAGTTCCTCGCCTTTCGCGGCGCGATTCGCATCTGGCTGCGCTGGGATCGTTTGCGCCGCACGAGTCTGCGCTGGTCGCTCACCCACGCGCTGCTGCTGATTCCGGCGATTGGCGCTGTAGGGCTGATCGTGGGCGTCGCAGTCGCAATGTTGACCCTGGCGCCGACAAGCGTCGTCTCTCTGATCCCGGTCGTCGTCCTTATGGCTTTCCTGTCCGGTGTCGCCATCCTGGTGATTCTGCCGCCCGCCGCGCTCTTCTCCGCCCTCTTCACACGGCAGATGACCCGACGACTGCAATCGCTCGCGGCGGGAACCAGTGCACTTCGTTCCGGCGAGTATGGCACGCGCATTCAGGTCGAGGGACAGGATGAGGTGGCGCGGCTCCAGGCCGACTTCAACGCGATGGCCGATGCGCTGGAGCAGGCGATGTGTGACCTGCGCGCCGAGCGCGACAATGTGCAGACGCTGCTGGGTGCGCGGCGAGAGCTTTTCGCCAGTGTCTCGCACGAGTTGCGCACACCAGTCGCCACAGTGCGCGGCTACCTGGAGTCGGCGCGGATGCACTGGACTGACGCGCCGCCAGAAACCCTACGCCATGACCTGGAGATTATGGAGCGCGAGACGGTGCGGTTGCAGCGACTGATCGACGACCTCTTTACCCTGACACGCGCCGAGGCGTCGCATCTGGAGATGCGCCCTGCCACGACAGATGTAGGCAAGCTGGCTCACCGAATAGTGGAGACGGTCGCGCCGCTGGCATGGCGCTCCAACCGGGTCGAGGTGGTGGCCGAGGTCGCCTCTGACGCGCCACTCGCCTGGGCGGACGAGGCGCGGCTGGAGCAGGTGATCGCCAACCTCGTTCATAATGGTGTGCGGCATACACCGCCGGGTGGCATCGTCTCGCTCTGGGTCGAGAGCGCGCCAGATGGTGTGATGCTTCAAGTGCGCGATACCGGCGAGGGTATCGCCGCCCACGATCTACCGCGCATCTGGGATCGCTTCTATCGCGCCGACGCCGCGCGGCTGCGGCCAGAAGGTGGCTCGGGGCTGGGGTTGGCGCTGGTGAAGGAGCTGACCGAGGCGATGGGCGGGTCCGTCGACGTCGAAAGCATTGTGGGGCAGGGGAGTTGCTTCACGCTGCTCTTGCCACGCGCAGATGCGGAAACGAAGACAACAGCGCAAACTTCAGCCGGCGAGCGCGTCAGTGAGGTCGCTTAGCCATGTCGAGGAGGGAAGATGTGACTGGGCCACAACCGTCAGGTCGTGTGCTGAACATCGTCGGTAAGCTGGTCGCGCTCGGCCCCTTCGTGCGCGACGATCTCGCCCTGTATCATCGCTGGATCAACGACTTCGACGTCACGCGCTACTACCTGGACACACCACGCCCGCAGACACTTGAGGAGCGCGCCGCATGGTACGAACGCATGAGCGCTGGCGACCTACAGAACATCGACTTCCTGATCTACGAGCTGGCGACGATGCGCCCGATTGGCCGCGTGGGGCTTGACGATATTAGCTACCAGCATCGCCGCGCATCCTTTGGCATCCTGATCGGTGAGAAGGACTGCTGGGGCAAAGGCTATGGCACGGAGGCGACACGACTGATGCTTGACTACGGCTTTCGCCTGCTGGGCCTGCACAACATCATGCTCTCGGTGTCCAGCGCGAACGCCGCAGCGATCCGCGCCTACACACGCGCTGGCTTCCAAGTCATCGGAGCGCGCCGGGAATGCCGCCACGAGGGCGACTCTGTGCTGGATAACATCTTCATGGATTGCCTCGCCACCGAGTTCGATAGATCGGGGCCACCTGGCGCCGCTCAGAGCACATGACAGGGGCTGCTCGCCCTATGATGGAAGCTACGCTCCCATTTGTCCATTTGATGGCGCTGTGAGGATGAGCGCCTGTATCGGCAGAGGCTTAGAGGCCGGCGAATAGCCCCTCGCCGACGAATCCGCCTTCGCGCGCGCCGGGAGGACAGGCAAAGATGGCGCTGCCGGTATGGGAGATATATTCGTTCAGAGTGTCATGTTGCGCCAGGCTCATCTGCAACGGCACAAACTGTGTGCGCGGGTCGCGCTGGAAGGCGATGAAGAATAGCCCAGCGTCTAGCTGGCCCGTGCGCGCGTCCATGCCATCGGTGAAGGAGTAGCCGCGACGCAGGATTTTGATCGCGCCATCGCCGATCGCCAGACGCACATGTGAGCGCGAAGGAACGAGCGGATTTCCCTTCTCGTCTCGCGTCTCCAGGTCCACGTGGTCGAACTCTAGTTTCTTGCCGAGGGGTGCGCCGCTTACCTTCTCGCGCCCGATGACCCATTCCTGCTCTTCGAGAAGATTGTGATCCCAGACTTCCAGCGCCATGTGGATGCGCCGCGCAACGAGATATGTTCCACCGCGCATCCAGGATGGCTGATCGCCGAAATTGACCCAGACATGCTTCTCCATAAGCGCGGTATCTTCGGCCTTCAGGTTGTTCGTGCCATCCTTGAAGCCCATCAGGTTGCGTGGCGTCTCCTGGCTGCGGCTCGTGCTGGAGGTGCGTCCGAAGCCGAGTTGCGTCCAGCGCATCACTGCCAGTCCACGCGCCAGCCGTGCCAGGTTGCGCACTGCATGAAACGCTACCTGAGGATCATCCGCGCACGCCTGCACGCACAGATCACCGCCGCAGTAGTCTGGATTGAGCGCATCACCTGGGAAGGATGGCAGGTCGATCAGCGCCTGAGGTCTGCGCGCGGCCAACCCGAAGCGGTCCTTACCCTCGCGCAAGAAGAGCGTCGGGCCGAAGCCGAAGGTGATCGTCAGGCGCGCCGCAGGAAGGCCAAGCGCCTCACCGGTATCGGAGGAGGGGGGAATGGTGGAGGTGTCGTCGCCATAGAGTACGGGAGCCGCGCCTGCTCCTAGAGGACGCCCAGCCATCATCGTCGCCGCGGCGTCGCTCCAGATGCGCAGCAGCGCCTGCAGATCGCTGGCGCGCTCGGTCACGAGGTCGAGCGCCGCGAAGTGCAGGCGATCCTGCGCTGGCGTGCTGATCCCTGGCTGATGCTGGCCGTAGAAGGGATAGGACTGGCCAGAGGGAGGATAAAGCTCATCCAGGCCCGCACGCGCCGCAAAGCCGCCGCCCGCTAGCAATGCGCCCGCGCCCACCGCGCCAGCGCCGAGCAGGACGCCGCGCCGGGTGAACTTCTTCTTCATAGGCCTCCATAGCCTTTCCCTTGCACGCCAGATCGCGCTCGCTATTTCAACTGGCTCGCGACGCGCGAAAGCGGCTCACCAATGGCGATCATGGCGTCGGAAAGCTGGCGAAGCTGCCCAGGGGTCAGCGCGTTGTATAGCAGATATACGCCATCCGGCCCGCGCAGGGCGCCCGCGACCTTCTCAAAGCGGTCGTAACGAGCCGTGATCTCGGCCCGCAAGCCAGGATCAGCGCGCTGGAGGAATGGCGCGAAGACAGCGAATGCGGCGCGCGACCCCTCGATGCTGGCAACGAGGTCGGCGAGATCCGTATGCGCATAGCGGTCTTCCTGACCATTGAGCTTCGTCGTCAGCGCCTGATCGAGCAGCGCGACCGAGAGATCGAGCACATCGGTTGGCAGAAGCGCGTGGACTTCGATATCGGCGCGCAATTCGCGGAGGTCGGCGACGAGCTGGCGCGCAATCGCCTCCTGACCACTCGTGGTCCCATCGACCCAGAGCGCCTTTTCCAGCCGGTGAAAGCCCGTCCATTGAGCATCAGGCAGGTCATACTCGCGCGCATTCAGGCGCGACTCCAACGTCCCAAATGACCGAATGACTGGCGCGATGCGCTCGTAATGCTGATGTGTGGAGACATATGACACTTTCGCGCCTGGAAGGTCGCCGCTGGCAAACGCGACAGCGAATTTCTGAGCGCTGGCGACAAGTTGGTCAGCCTGGTCGAGCAGATAGGCCTTGTACGCTGCGCCGGTCCCCTGAACCGCGACGGCAGGCGAGACCGTGGGCGAAGAGGTCTGCTGGTCAGGCGCGCCGCCGATCAGGGTACCGACCATGCCGTCCGCGCCGTAGAGCGCGTCGACGATGGCATATTGGCGTGTTTGTGGTGTGACAGTGAACGTGACGCCCTGTCCAGCCTGGATCACCTTCTGATCGGTCAAACCAACAATCTGCACGATATGAGGAACAGCTCCGACATTGTGAAAGGTGAGGCTGACCGCCTTACTCGGCGTAGATCTGATGGTATTGGGATCGAAGTAGTTGTCGCGCACGGAGATCGTGATCGGTGTGACGCCGTCAGATGGGCCGCACGCTGATAGCCCAGGCATGATGATAAGCATGGTAAGGAAGGATATCAACAAGGCGCTGCACGTCTTGAGTGGCCACAAAGCGATGGCGGGGCGCATCAACAATCCTCAGAAGCACGTGTGAGCAGGCAATAGCGCAAGGTGGACGGCAGAGCGTCCTCTTATGGTACGGTTGGGGCTGGGAAGTGTCAACATCGTGATAGGACCTGGTCGCGCAGAGGCGACAAACATGATGACGAGACCACGGTTATACATCGTTTTCGGGCTTCCGTACTCCGGAAAATCAACCCTCGTACGCCAGCTGATTCGCCAGCGCGGTTGCGCCGTGATTGACATAGACGCGATCAACACCGTGCGTGGAGTTGGAATCGCGCGAGCCACGATTGCGCCGGAAGATTGGGCGATCAGTTTTGCCACGGCAAAGGCGCAGCTTGACGCTGCGCTCGCCGCCGGTGAGTCGGTGGTCTACGACGGCCACGTTTGGAGCCGCGCGCAGCGTGAGGATTTTCGCGCGGTCGCCTCTGCCGCAGGCGCGAACATCACCTTCATCTATCTGGATGTTCCAGAGTCGGTCGCCCGTGAGCGCTGGCAGGCGAATCGCCGTACCGCGCAACGCTTCGATGTCCCCGACAACCTCTTCGCGCAGGCGATTGCGCTAATGGAGCCGCCGGACGAAGAGGAAAGGGTGTTGCGGTATGACGGCTCACAGTCAGTCGCGGCGTGGGTAGCGAAGCTGCCGTGGCTCTGATTCCACGCTCTGAGTCTACGTTGTGGGTCGATCAGGCAGGCTCGGCCGCGACGATGTGGTTGCGCAACGTCCCAATGCCCTCGATGGTCGTCTCCATCACATCGCCAGGCTGGAGAAACTCTGGTGGGGTGCGCGCGAAGCCAACGCCTGCGGGCGTGCCCGTGGCGATGATGTCGCCTGGCTCCAGCGTCAGGAAACGCGAGATTTCGGCGATGATCGCCGCTACGTCGAAGAGCATGTGTGCTGTGGTGTCTTCCTGCTTGACGGCGCCATTCACCGCGAGGCGTAGGTTAAGCGCCTGTGGATCGGGAATCTCATCCGCCGTCAGGATGACTGGTCCAATTGGACACGAGCCGTCCAGGCTCTTGCCGAGGAACCACTGCATACCGGGACGATTCTGGATATCGCGCGCGCTGATGTCGTTGACGACGGTGTAGCCGAAGACATGTGATAGCGCATCCTCCCGCGCGATATGCCGTCCACCACGTCCGATCACGACGCCTAGCTCCACTTCCCAGTCGAGTTGGGTAGATACGCTGGGGTCATGGGGAATATCGGCGTTGGGGCCTGTCACCGCCGTCACGGCTTTGGTGAAGATGTTCGGCGCGGGCGGCAGTTTCACCTCGCGGCCCACCGCGCGCAGCGATTCGGCGGCATGCTCGGCATAGTTTCTGCCGACGCAGAAGATGTTCTTGCGCGGGCGAGGAATCGGCGCTAGTAGCTCGACCTCGTCCAGCGCGAGCAATGTTCCTTCTGGGGCGATCTCGATTAGCGCCGCGATCTGCGCTAGGGTCTCAGGGCCGCCGGAGATGAGCGTCAGCATATCGGTCGTCGCGCTTGGGGACAACTCCGCGCCGGTCAGTGTCGCCGCTGGCGTCAGGTCCACCAACTTACCCGCACGCTCGACGCCGAGCCGGATTCCTGCGCCATCACGAAACGTCGCCAGTCGCATCTACCTTCTCCATCTTCAACGCGCCACTTGTCGCGCACCCCTTATTTCGCCAGCCATTCGAGCCAGCGCCCCTGGCTCTCGCAGCGCATCAGCAAGCCGCTACAGAGTATAACGTGGCGCATGCTACAATGCCGCCAGACAGTGAGGTGGGCTCCCTCCTAGCTTGTCAAATGTCTCGACGCGCGCGGTGATCACAGAAGGCTCGTGCTTTTATGGATGATGCGCCACCATTTATGACTGGACTTGAACTCAATCGCGCTTACTACGAAGAAGCAGTGCGCCCAATTCTTGAAGACTTTGCGCCAGAGCTTGCTTATTCGGCGGCGCTGATCGGCTATGGCTCGGATGTGCTTGGCTACGACACCATGATCTCGACAGATCACGAATGGGGGCCACGCCTGCTGCTATTTCTCGATGAGACTAACTACGCCACTCAAGCCGATGAGATCAACCAGAGACTCAGCGCCGAACTGCCGCCGGTCTTTCGTGGATACTCGACCAGCTTCTCAGCGCGCAACGCGGAGGGTGTGCGCCTGATGGAGTTGGCCACATCAGGCGTCGTGAGGCATCATATCGATATACACACCATCCAAGGCTTCTTCACCCAGGAACTCGGCGTTGACCCCGATGCGCCACTGAGCGCCGTAGACTGGCTTCTCATGCCACAACAGCGGCTCCTGGGCGTCACGAGCGGCGCCGTCTTCCACGATGGCTTACATGCGCTTGTCCCGCTGCGAGCGAGGCTCGCCTTCTATCCGCACGCTGTCTGGCTGTATCTGCTGGCGGCGCAATGGACGCGCATCTCCGAGGAGGAGGCGTTCGTCGGACGCTGCGGCGATGTAGGGGATGACCTTGGATCACAGGTGATCGCCGTGCGGATCGTGCGTGACTTGATGCGGCTGTGCTTTCTGATGGAGCGCCGTTATGCCCCATACAGCAAATGGCTGGGAAGCGCTTTCGCACATCTCGAATGCGCACCGTCTCTTCAGCCTGTTTTGCATGAGGTTCTCAGCGCGTCTGACTGGCGTGACCGTGAAGGGCGCCTATCCGCAGCGTACGAGATCGTGGCGGAGACGCATAACGCGCTTGACCTCACGCCGCCACTCGACACAGCCGTCTCGCCGTACTTTGGACGACCATACCTGACACTGTATACACGTCGTTTCGCCGAGGCGTTAGTGACAGCCATCAATGATCCGGCGATGCGCGGTATCATCGAACGGGTGGGTCTGATTGGCGGAGTCGATCAGGTCGCCGACAGCGTTGATCTGCTCACCGACGCGAACCTGTGCGCTCGACTTCGAGCGCTGTACGAAGGATAAACTTCCTCATGAGCCACCTTTGTGCGCTCACTCGCCGTGGTTCCTGCATGTGAAAGAGGAGGGTGACGATGGACGCGATCCTCTGGGTCATGCCGACAGGCGGGTCTTGGAGGGCATTACCGGACCCCTTTGGTCCCTAGCAAACACTCGCGGGGTGGTATCGCCGCTGGCGTCATACAGGCGCCTGGGAACGGATCCCGCAGGCCTTATTTGCTCCTGATCTTCCATGCCCCTCCTCGGCATGAATCCTAAGTGGCGCTGTAGTACTGAGACGTACGCATATCCGACGAGGGGCAGGTACGTCAAGCGCATACTTCGCGGTTCGCCCGCTTTGTTGGGGACACATACTTGCGCTATGCTCCAAAGGACCATTTGCCCTATCCCTCACGTCAACCATTCGTTGCAGCCATCAGGTGTCACCGTAGCGAGTGCGGCGCGCAGGCGTCCATTCCTGCAGTCCGGTCGTGGGCAGGGGCCAGATCATCTCTGCCATGGGAGGCAGATCGTGAAGCCACGCCATCAGCCCTCTGAGAGCCACGCACGTCGACCAGGCCCCCTGACGGACCGCAGCACTGCTGTGCATGTCACGCCTCTCAATGGAACGCAGAATGAAACTCAGAAGGAGGCGCATCCGCGCTCAAGCCGCAAGCGAGCGGAACAAGAGAGGTTGCGCCTGCTGGACTTCATGCGTGCGATCATCGGCAATTTGGGCGAGGGAACCTACGCCGTCAATCGTGCTGGACAGGTAACCTTCATGAATCCGGCCGCGGAGCGCATTCTCGGTTGGACTGAAGGCGAGCTGCTGGGCAAGGATATGCACGAGACGATCCACTTCCAACGTGCGGATGGCGCCCCGTTTCCCAGGGAGCAATGCCCCCTCCTAAAGGTGATCCGTTCCGGTGAGCCGGTGCGAGTCGACGAGGATCGGTTCACGAGCAAAGATGGCGTGACCATCCCCGTGGCCTATGTCTCGTCGCCACTTCTCGCAGATGGCGCGGTGATGGGAGCGGTGGTTGCATTCCAAGACATCAGCGAGCGCAACAAGTTGGAGGAGGCGCTACGTCGGTCTGCGCAGGAGGCTGTGGCTCATGCCAGCCAGCTTGAAGCGATCGTCGACACGATGGCCGATGGCGTCCTCGTCTATGACCTCGAGGGTCGGATCCTGCACACCAATCATGCAGACACAGAGCTCCTGCGATTGGACCTGCGCGCCGAGGGCATCCCACGGACCTTGCGTGAGCGAGGCGAACTAGTCGACTTGCGGGACGCGGGCGGGCAGGCGCTCCCGCCGGATCAGTGGCCTTCGTTCCGGGTGCTGCAGGGGGAGACGTTGCGCGGCGCCGATGCGATGGACACAGTGCTCCGCACGCTCGATGGTCGCGACATCCTCTGCAACACAAGTGGCGCCCCCGTACGTGCTGCCGAGGGCCAGATTGTCGGCGGCGTCTGCATCCTGCGGGATGTCACGGACCGGCGGCGTCAAGAGCGGCGGACGCATGAGGCCCTCGACGCGCTGCTGGCGATGGCGGAGACGTTAGTCTCCGATGATCCTGATCCCGATCCCACGCACGAGCGCGAGGCGGTGACGGCCGCGATGGCGCAGCGGTTGGCTGATCTGACACGGACTGTCCTGGGAAGCCAGCGCGTGACCATTGTCCCGGT
>Ga0070707_100005020_pt1 | contig 12398 bp, 12 predicted proteins | sample KBSK5502metaG_FD_65468 | JGI IMG/M metagenome (GOLD analysis project Ga0070707, IMG submission 65468) | Corn, switchgrass and miscanthus rhizosphere microbial communities from Kellogg Biological Station, Michigan, USA - KBS K5-50-2 metaG | ecosystem: Host-associated > Plants > Roots >... | reverse complement strand
TGCCTGAGTGTGATCCGTGACCCCGAGGAGTTGTTGAACATGACGCGCTTGCCGCGCTCGACGACATACCCCGACATTTCAAGCCTGCCTCCCCTGGACGATCCGGCTACCAGCCGCGTGACCCAGGTTGTCTTGTACGTCCCGTCGTCGTTGATCTGGCACACGATGTCACCGTGAATCCGTCCGGAGTCACCCGTATTGACCCCCTCGAACCATCCACGCCAGGTTCCCTTCAGATCAGCTCCGTTGGCTGAACCGGATCCCCCCGGTTGAGTCAGGACCGAGCCGACCTCGGCAGTGGGGGCCGCGCACCCGCTGGCGAGCACGATCAACCCTAGAGCGAGTCGAATGATGAACATGGGCTGTCTCATATGCCTGTCCCTCCCCTTCCCCTGACCTTCCCGGATGCATTGTTGGACTTCTCCTGCGCTTGAGACGTCGGCCAGGACGATCGAGATTCGCAGGTTGCATGTATATACATTTATGAACATGTATCTACATATGAACTCCTTGCCTGCCAAGAAGATGGCTGGTAGCATGAGGCTGTGAGTCGACGACACACCAGGCTGGCCGCCAGACAGGACCGGGGGACAGCTCTCGCCCTGTGTCTGCAGCGCGCTCCGCATGGCTTCCCGGGCTGTAACACAGCTATACGACAACGTCTTGCGGCCGAGCGGTCTATGGGTGACTCAATTCAGCATTCTCGCGATGATCGCGCGCCTGGGCGAAGCCAAACCTGAGGCAACTCGAGGACATGCTCGCGGTCGACCAGACGACCCTGACGCGGAGCCTCAACCTCCTGGAACGCGATGGGGTGCTGTCGTGCGGTGGATGGTCAGCGGGGCCTCCGCGCCGTCGCGCAGGGAGGGAACCGACAGGCCCCGGGCGTCACCCGACCGCGCGCTGCGGTCGGCTTCGATCCAGAGCGCATCGATGCCCACTAGATCGGCGACCAGTTCGGGGCGCCAGCCGTACCGGTCCATGGGCATCCCGGCTCCGGGTGTGCTTCACCGCGGGCCGTGCTGGCCGCACACGACGGTCCCGTGCGCGACCAGGACTCCTCGCCGGTCGATCGTTTCGTGCGTGCCGTCAGGACTGCGCATCGCCCGGTGGGCTGGGTGCGTCGTCCTTGGCCTGGGGCCCGCTGGGACAGAGCAGGCCGCCCTCGAAAATGCGGTCGATGTAGTAGTTCACCGCCTCGCCCATGTCCCACAGAAGCCGGGCTTCCGACGTCGTGGGCGGCTCATTTGGGGCCATCCGGTACTGTTCCAGGGCCGGCTTGACCAGCCCCCGGGCCGTCGAGTAGTGCTGCCCCGGGGCATCGAGCAGATCCACCTGGACCACGCAATCTCCCTGTTCCCAGGGGCCGCGCGCCGGGTCAATGAGGTCGAGCGTCATCCGATACTCGTCCTGTCGGAGCTTGCGAATGTTTCGTAGTCGCACTTGCATGGCCGTGTCCTCCTTTCCCGGGCCCAGGCTACTGAGCCTCTGGGTGATGGAGCGCTTCGAGCGTTAGCGTCCATAGACTAAGGACGTCGGGCGGAGCCTTCGGGATTCCCTAGCACCATGTACGTAAAACTGATTATGATGTATCCACATATAATTTCCTTACCTGGCAGGACGGAGGCTGGTAGCATGATGCCATGAATCGGCACGACGCCAGACGGACGACCAGACAGGACCCGCAACGACTGTCCCCCTGTGTCTGCAACACACTCCGCATGGCGTCCCGGGCTGTGACGCAGCTGTACGACGATGTCTTGCGGCCGAGCGGCCTGCGGGTGACTCAGTTCAACATTCTCGCGATGATCGCGCGCATGGGCAAGGCGAATCTAAAGCAACTCGAGGACACGCTCGCCATCGACCAGACGACCTTGACGCGGAGCCTCAACCTCTTGGAACGGGATCGTGTGATCGAGCGTGTTCCGCACCCCGACGGGCGCATCAAGGCGATGCGACTCACATCGAAAGGGAGACGGGCCTTGGAAACCGCGTGGCCACTCTGGGCCCGCGCGCAAGACAAGGTGCTCCGCGAGTTGGGGACGACGGCGTGGGCTGACGCGCAACGGCGGCTTGCCCACTTGCTTCGTATCGCCGTCAAGAAGCGGAAGCTGAGCCGGGGACGGCAGCGGGGGCAGCCGAGCAGCGTACCGAGAAGAGGGAGCCTCGTGGCAGGTTGAGGCAGTCCGCCATGATGGGCCCTGCACGTGGCGCAGCATACCGATATGAGGCTGGAACTTACTGAATCTCCTTCCACAGCGGACCTGTCTAAAGGGCGTGTGGAGGAAACCATGACAGCCAAACGAATCCTTGTTCCATTGGATGGGAGTGAGTCCGCCGAGACGGCCGTTGCGGTTGCTGCCGATCTAGCGCGCAGCAGCGGCGGCAGTGTGCGCCTACTTCGCGTGAGCCCGGTGCCGAAGCAATGGGTCGGTAACTATGGGCGCGTGGTCGTGTACGCCGACCAGGAGATGGAGCGGCTCACTGCTGAAGGCCGTGACTATCTCGAGACGGTTGGGGCCCAAGTCCCGGCCGTGCCCATTGAGAGCGTGGTCCGTTTCGGGGAGCCTGCCGAGGAGATCCTCGTAGAAGCCGAGGCGTTCGGGGCTGATGCCATCGTGCTAGCGACGGGTAGACTCAGCTGGCTCAAGCGGGTGACCGGTGGTGGAGTTGGTCAGTCGGTTGTTCGCAAGGCCCCCGTAACTGTTGTGCTCGTGCGCGCAGCCTAGCTGGACTCGAGTCGCGCAGCCGGGCGGTGTCCGAATGGTCGCCGGTCTCTTCGGCGCAGAGCCACCGGCGAGTGGCTCAGCACATACCTCGGTCTGGCTAACCTCTCGTCAGCACAGGCTTGTTCACATTTAGTCAAGACCCACGACTTACACGGAGATCTCGAAGCGGAATCCGAACCACCTGCTTGCCGACAGGTGGTTGCGGGCCCGCGCAACAACCGAGATGGTGCTGGGGCCCAGGATACATAAGTGGCGTTACAGCACCCGCTGATACCTGTCCGACACTCCAGTCGATACGGCTCGGATAACATCTAGGCGTTATCCGGCAACATCCGGGCGATTTCGGTGGTTGCGGGGGCCCGCACCCACGTGCAGGCAATGCGCCCGTGCCTACTTCGCAGGCAGTCCTGTGTTGGCCGCCCGCTTTTCGTGCACCTCCATCGCTGCCCTTGCACCCATCTCGCTGATATCGTGTGGCCCGACCCTGGCACATGCGTTGCTAACGGTGGAGGCCATGGCCGCGAAGGGCCATGTAGAAGATGCGCCGTCTCGTTTCTGGATGGAAAAGGAGATTCACATGCTTCGTCGCGCCGTAGTCATCACGCTGACGGTGGCTGTCGCCCTGGGTACGGGCGCCGGTTTGGTCTTCTCGCAGGGCGCTCCGGCCAAGGTCGCCATGCTCCTCCCCGGCAGCATCAATGACCAGAGCTGGAATGCGGCCGGCTACGCGGGGCTGACGAAGCTCAAGGCGATGGGCATGGAGGTGGCCTATTCCGAGAATGTTCAGGCCGCCGATCACATCGAGGCCATGAAGGACTACGCGCGGCGCGGGTTCAGCCCGATCATCGGCCATTCCGGCCGGTTCCTCTCCGCCGCCCAGCGCGTCGGGCCCGAGTTCGACAAGACGATCTTCCTCGTGGGGTCGGGCTCCGGAGGCGGCGCCAACGTGATCTCCATCGACCTCGCCAACGAGCAGTTCGGCTACCTGGCGGGCGTGCTGGCCGCGCGCATGAGCAAGACGGGCAAGGTGGGAGCGATCGCGGGACTCGAAGGGCTGCCGAACATGATCGCGAGCGTCGGGGGCTTCCGGCTGGGCGTCAAGAGCGTGCGTCCCGACGCGGAGGTCAAGGTCATCTATCTCCAGAGCATGGAGGACCCGGCGGCGGCGAAGGAAGCGGCCTATGCGCTGATCGGGGGCGGCGCCGACGTGATCGGCGGCAAGCTCAACGCGGGTCACGCGGGCATCATCCAGGCGGCCAAGGACAAAGGCGCCTACGCGATCGGCCGCTCGATCGGCCACACCGCCATCGCCCCCGAGCGCGTGCTGACCAACATCGACGAGAAGTGGTCCGACGTCTACGTGGCCGCGGTCACCGAGTTGAGAGCCGGCAAGCTCGTCGGCCACTACGTCGCGTACGGCTACAACACGCCGGCCACGAGCGGCGCCGACCTGCGGTACTCGCCGGAGCGCGCGCTCAACGCCGCCGTGCCCGCGAGCGTGGCCGCGGAGCTCGACGGCCTCAAGAAGAAGTTCGCCTCGGGCGAGCTCAAGGTCAAGCCCGCGAAAGAGGACGCCCGCGGCGGCGCCTAGCCGTAGAAAGAGCCGGAGCAACGATGCTCCGCATGACCGGCATTTCGAAGTCGTTCGGCGCGGTCCGCGCCAATCGCGATATCGAGCTCATCGTTCCGCCCCGGCGCATCGTCGGTCTCCTCGGCGAGAATGGCTCCGGCAAGACCACCCTGATGAACATTCTCTTCGGGATGGTCCGCCCGGACGCCGGGAGCATCGAGTTCGACGGGCGCCGGCTCGAGGGCCACACGCCCCGCGAGGCGCTGGTAGCCGGGATCGGCATGATCCACCAGCACTTCATGCTCGTGCCGGCCATGACGGTCACGGAGAACGTCATGCTCGGCTGGGACGAGACCGGCCGCTGGCTCCATCCGGCGGCGGTCGCAGCGAGAATCCAGGAGGCGAGCGCGGCGTACGGGCTGGACCTCGACCCTGACGCCGTAGTGGCGAGCCTGCCGCTGGGCGCCCAGCAACGTATCGAGATCATCAAGGCCATTCTCCGCGGCGCACGCCTCCTCGTACTCGACGAGCCCACCTCGAGCCTGAGCCCGCCCGAGGTCTCGAGTCTGCTCGACGTGCTGCGGAGGCTGCGCGACGAGGGGCGCGCCGTCATCTTCATCTCGCACAAGCTCGGCGAGATCCTCGACGTGTGCGACGAGGTCGTGGTCTTGCGCGACGGCGAGGTCACGGGACGGGCCGAGGTCGTGGGCGTCAGTCGCCAGGATCTCGCGCGGATGATGGTTGGCCGCGACGTCACCGCGCCACTCGGGCGCGTATCGCGGCTGCCCGGCCAGGAGCGGCTGGTCGTCAATGCCCTCACCGTGCGCGACGCGGGAGGCACCATCCGCCTGCGCGGCATGAGCTTCTCCGTGCGGGCGGGCGAAGTGCTGGCGCTGGCCGGCGTAGACGGCAACGGTCAGGCCGAGCTAGCCGACGTCATTGCGGGCCTCGCCCGGCCGGACAGCGGGCACGTCTTCGTCGATGGCGCCGATGTCACGCGTGGCGGCGTGGCGGCTCGTCTGGCTTCAGGGCTCGGCCATGTGCCCGCCGACCGCGGCACCGAGGGGCTCGTGCAAGAGATGACGGTGGCCGAGAACCTCGCCCTGCGCGACTTCGACACGCCGCCTCTCCGGCGGGGCCCGTGGCTCGACGGCCCGGCCATCCGGGCGCGGGCCGTGGAGCGCATGGCGGAGTACGATATCCGCGCGGGTGACGCCGAGGCCCTGGTCGCCACACTCTCGGGCGGCAATCAGCAGAAGATCGTGCTCGCGCGCGAGCTTGGCCGCCACCCCACGGTGCTCCTCGCCGTCCAGCCGACGCGCGGCCTCGATCCCGGGGCCACGAAATTTGTCATCGAGCGAGTGCTGGCGCTCCGGGAAGCGGGCGCCGCCGTGCTCTACATCTCGACCGAGCTCGAGGAAGCCCTCGCCGTGGGCGACCGGATCGGCGTGCTGCATGCCGGCCGGCTCGTGGGCCTGATGCCGCGCGCGGACGCCGATGTCACTCGGATCGGGCTCATGATGGCCGGCGCCCTCGCCGAAGCGCCGGGCCCCGCGGCGCTTTACGGAACGAGCCCGGCGTGAGCGCGCGGCCCCTCGCCGTGTCTCTTCTGGCCGTTGCTCTCGCCTTCGCGGTGAGCGCCCTCCTCATCGCCGTCGCCGGCAAGAATCCGCTCGTGGCGTACGGCGCCCTCCTCCAGGGCTCCCTCGGCTCCTGGGACCGCATCGCCGTCGCCCTCAACAAGGCCACGCCGTATCTGCTCACCGGCGTCGGCGTCGCGCTGTGCTTCCGGGCGCGCGTCATCAACATCGGGGGCGAGGGCCAGATCGCGCTGGGCGGCCTCGCCGCGGCCTGGATGGCGATGCGGTTCCCCCAGGCCCCGGCCGTCGTGCTGCCCGCGCTCGCGCTCGGCGCCGGCGCGTTGGCGGGCGCGCTCTGGGCGGGCCTCGCCGCCGTGATCCGGCTCCGCCGCGGCGTGCACGAGGTGCTCGTCACCCTGCTCTTGAATTTCGTGGGCGTGCTGATCGTCAGCGAGGCGCTCCAGGGCAGCCTGGGCGAGGCCGGCGCAGGCTTCCCGCAGTCCCCGTTGCTCGCGCGCGCGGCGTGGCTCCCGCATCTTATCCCGAAGACGGATCTCCACGTCGGCATCGTGCTGGCCGCGGTCACGGTCGTCGTCGCGCACTTTCTGCTCTGGCGGACGCCATTCGGGTTCCGCATCCGCGTCCTTGGAGCGAGCGCGCCCGCCGCCGCCTATGCCGGCATTTCGCCGCCGCGCACATTCCTGTCGGTCATGCTGTTGGCGGGCGGCTTGGCCGGCGTAGCGGGAGCGGTGGAAGTGCTCGGCGTGCACTACCGGCTCATCGAAGGCTTCGCGACGGGCTTCGGGTTCAATGCCGTGGGCATCGCCCTGCTCGCCGCCCTCAACCCCATCGCCGTGCTGCCGGCGGGCCTCTTCTTCGGTTTCCTCGAGACCGGCGCGCTCGCCATGCAGCGGGCAGTCGGTGTGCCGTCTCCGCTGGTGGCTGTGATCCAGGGCCTGACCATGGTCTTCGTGCTCTCGGCCATGGGCCTGACGGCCCGGCGCCGGCGGGTCTGAGGCATGACCGACGCGTTCGTCGAGTTCCTCGCCGCGACAGTTCGCATCGCCTCGCCGCTCCTCTTCGCCGCCCTCGGCGGTATCCTCTCGGAGCGCGCCGGGGTCTTCGCCGTAGGGCTCGAGGGCATGATGCTCGCGGGCGCATTCGCGGGCGTCGTCGCCACCTACGGGACCGGCATGGTCCTAGCAGGCCTCCTCGCGAGCATCGCAGGGGGCATGATGGTCGCCGCCGTGGTGGCAGTCGCCACCACGCGCTTTCGCGCCGATCAGATGGTGACGGGGCTGGCCGTGAATGTCCTGGCGCTCGGGCTCACGAGCTTCCTGCTTCGTGGATTCGGAGCGCGGGGCGAGGCGCCGACCATCCGGGTGACAACGCTCCCGTCGCTGCCGGTGCCATGGCTGGCCGACCTGCCGCTCGTCGGGCCGGTGCTCTTTCGGCAGCCGGCCTTGACGTATCTCGCCGTGGCGCTGACTGTCATCGTGTTCGTGTTCCTCGTCCGCACGCGCCCCGGGCTCACGCTTCGCGCGGTAGGCGAGAACCCGACCGCGGTCTTTGCCGTCGGCGGCAATCCGGCGCGCGTGCGGGTGATTGCCGTCGTGGCGGCCGGCGCCCTCGCGGGACTTGCCGGAGCCGTCCTCTCGCTGCAGCAGGTAGGGACCTTCACTGACGGCATGACCCACGGCCGGGGGTATCTCGCGCTGGCGGCGATCATCGTGGGGCGCTGGATGCCCGGCGGCGCCCTAGTGGGCTGCCTCGTCTTCGGCGCCGCCGACGCGCTCCAGCTGCGCGTTCAGGCCATTCACCTGCCCGTCAGTTCCTACGTCATCCAGATGCTGCCTTATATCGTATCGCTGGCCGTGCTCGCCGGACTCGGCCGCACCGCCCGCATGCCCGCAGCGATCGGGGCACCCTTCGTCCGTGAGCGACGCTGACGATTCGCGAGAGGTGAGAACCCATGCAACGGATTGAGATGTACCGACTCCCGACGGCCTCGCCCGAAGACGTGAGCGGCCTGACCGCGCTGCTCGACGCGGGCACTGTCCGCCCGGCCGACATCATCTGCGTCCTCGGCAAGACCGAGGGGAATGGCTGCGTCAACGATTTCAGCCGCGGCTTCGCGACCCAGGCGTACACGGCGCTGTTGGCGGCCCGGCTCGGCATCACGCGCTCTGAGGTCGAGGCGCGCGCGCAGTTCATCATGTCGGGCGGCACCGAGGGCGTCCTCACGCCCCACGTGACGGTCTTCGTCAAACGCGAGGTGGACGGGCCAGTCCGGCCGGGCAAGGGATTGGTCGCTGGCATCGCCAACACTCGGCGGGTCCTGCCCGAAGAGCTCGGCACCATGACCCAGCTCCGTATCGTCGAGGCCGCGGTCAAGGCGGCCGTGGCCGATGCCGGCATCGAAGCGCCGGCGGATGTGCACTTCGTTCAGATCAAGTGCCCGCTCCTGACCGCCGAAGCCATCCTGGAGGCAGGAGCGCGAGGCCGCCACGTGGTAACGCACAACACGTACGCCTCCATGGGATATTCCCGGGCGGCGTCCGCGCTCGGGGTGGCGGCGGCTCTCGGCGAGACCGAGCCGGGATCGCTCGGCGACGAGGTCATCGGGAGGCGCTGGGATCTCTTCTCGCGCGTGGCCTCGACCTCGGCCGGCGTGGAGATCTCGCACTGTGAAATCCTAGTCCTCGGCAATGCCGAGCACTCGGCCAGCGACCTCGTGATCGGCCACGACGTGATGGAAGACGCGATCGACGCCGTGGCGGTGCGGCGGGCGCTGGCGTCGGTCGAGTGCGGTGAACCCGGCGGGCTCGATCGGGTCGCCGGTGTCTTCGCCAAGGCCGAGGCGTCTCCCTCTGGCAGGATCCGCGGACGACGACACACCATGATCGACGACTCCGACATCAATCACACGCGCCAGGCGCGGGCGGTGGTGGCCGCCGTGATCGGCTCGATCATTGGAGATCCCATGGTCTATGTCTCGGGCGGCGCCGAGCATCAGGGGCCGAGCGGCGGAGGCCCCGTCGCCGTCATCGCCCGCCGGGCGTGAAGGAGGACGGGGGGCAGGCCGCTCGCCAAAGGCCCCCAGGGAACGGCCTCGAGGTCAGCGGGCCGCCACCGAACGCCAGGTGCGGCCGGGCGAGACCGCGCCCCCCATGGCCTTGAGGCTCTCCTCACGGACCATGGCCATGCATTGACGCTTGAGCTCAGAGAAAGCCGGGCTCGTCATCACCTCAGGTGAGCGCGGGCGCGGCAGCTGCACCTTGATCTCGGCCTTGATCTCGCCGGGCCGGCTGGTCATCACGAAGATGCGGTCAGCCATGAACACGGCCTCGTCGATGTCGTGGGTGACAAAGACGACCGTCGTCTTGACCTCTTGCCAGATCTCGAGCAGGAGCTCCTGCATCATGAGCCGAGTCTGGGCGTCGAGCGCGCCGAAGGGCTCGTCCATCAGCATCACGCGCGGCTCGTTGACGAGGACGCGAGCGATGCCGACGCGCTGCTGCATGCCGCCGGAGAGCTGGGCAGGATAGTGATGCTCGAATCCCCCGAGACCGACCATATGCAGGAACGTGCGCGCGAGCCCACGGCGCGTGTGCTGACCGATGCCGCGCATCTTCAGGCCGAACTCGACGTTGGCGAGCACAGTCTTCCACGGGAAGAGTGAATGGTGCTGGAATACCATCCCGCGGTCGGCGGCCGGCCCCAGGACGGGCTCCCCGTCGACGGTCAGCGACCCTTCCGTGGGATGGACGAATCCGGCGATGGCGTTGAGGAGGGTCGACTTCCCGCAGCCCGAGGGGCCGAGGAGGCAGACGAACTCTCCGCTCCCGATCTCGAACGAAATGCGTCGCACGGCTTCGACATGATTTCCGTTGCGGCCGAAGCTGATGCCGACATCCTCGAGCACGATGCGGCCGGGCGGCGTGGCGGTATTCATCTGTCCTTCGCCTGCTCGAGGCGTCGCCACGGCATGAGGAGCGTGCCCACCACACGCACTAGGGCGCTCGAGCCCATGCCGAGGAGCCCGATCGCGATCATCCCGACGACGATGGGCGGGTACTTCTGGAGGTTGTACGCCTCCCATGTGTAGTACCCGATCCCGAACTGGCCCGAGATCATCTCGGCCGAGACCAGCGAGAACCAGCACGTGCCCATGCCGATGCTGAGGCCCGTCACGACGCTCGGCAACGAGCCCGGCAGGACCACCTCCCGGAAGATCGCCCACGGCCCGGCGCCCAGCGAGCGGGAGGCGGCGATCAGATTTCGATCGATCCCCTCGACGCCGTGAATTGTGTTCAGGAGAATTGGAAAGAACGCGCCGATGAAGGTGATGAAGACGATGCTCCCTTCCGACGACGCGAACATCAGGATAGCCAAGGGAATCCACGCCACGGCGGGAATCGGCCGCAGGAGCTCGAGGGGCGTCAGCAGCGAGTCCTCGGCCAGGCGGGACCGCCCGATCACCAAGCCAAGCGCGACACCGAGGACCGCGGCGGCGCCGAAGCCAGCGAACACGCGCCGGAGGCTATTGCCGATGTGCAGGAAGAGCTTCGGCGAGCGGAGGAGATCGACGCTCGCGCGGGCCACCTGGTCCGGCGACGGGATGTTCTGGAAGTTGACGATGAAGTCCACGCGGTAAATCGAGGCGACCTGCCACACCGCGACGCCGGCTAGGCAGGCGGCGATGCGGACGGCCACGCGCGCGGGGCGTCCGTCGAGCAGGCCGGACAGGGACCATGCGGCACCTGCGCGCTTTGCGAGCGCGGCAGAGCCGGCGGAGGCGAAGCTCGTGCTCATGTCTCTCCCCCCGTCACCGAGCCGCTTGCTTGGCCGCCGCGAGCTCGACGACGGCGCCGCCATTGCCCTTCGCCCACTCTTCGGCGGATCCGCGCAGCAGGAAGGCAGCCACCCCCCCCTTGGCTCCCGTCACGTACCACGCCTTATCCGCGAACAGCTTGAACCCGGTGCCGCGGTCGTGGATGAACGCCACGCGCACCTCTCGCTTGTCTCCTTCCAGCTTCTTCAGGGCCGAGAGTGTCGAGTCCGGAGTTCCATAGGCGCGGACTTTTGTCTCACCCTTGACCCAGATCTGGCCGGCCAGCTTCGGATCGACGATCGGCTTTCCGGTGATGGCATCGTTGCCGGCGAGGGGAAGCTGCGCGTACGAGTGCAGCCGCTTGTCGTAGTCGAGATCCATCTCCTTCGCCGCCTGGCGGATGTAGCGGTCGGTGACCCAGCGATCGACGTCGAAGTCCCCTTCGGTCCGCTTGATCAGCTTGAGCGTCTCGAGCGCCGTCTTGAGGCCTTTGACGTATTCGGGCTTGAGCGTGTAGTCCACGGTCTGGATGCCCAGGGGACCGTGGAACATGTAGTTCACCTCGGCCTCGATGCCCGTCCACTCCTGCATCTTCTCCGAGAACTCCTCGGGCTTCTCGGCGTAGAGCCGGTTGGCCTCGAGCATGGCCTTGAGAAACGCGACGACGATCTCGGGATACTTCTGAGCGTAGTCCGAGCGGACGATGATGCCGTGCGAGGTCGGGACGCCGACCGCGGAGCCCTCGTAGATCTTGCGCGCGAAGCCCCGAAACGGGAACAGCTCCGCGAAGGGCACGAAGTCGGCGTGCCCATCGATCTTCTTGCCCTTGAGCGACGTGCCGCCGATCTCCGGGGACTGCGACACGAGGTTGACGTCTTTTTCCGGATCCCAGCCGAGGTCCTTGAGGGCCCGCAGGAGCATGCCGTGAGCGGCCGAGCCGAACGGGACGGAGATCTGCTTGCCCTTGAGGTCCTTCAGGCTCTGGGCCGGCGAGTCGAGCGGGACCACGAGACCGTTGCCACCACCCGCCACGCTCGCGGACAGGGTGGCGACGTACAGGCTCCTCGCGCCGCCGGCGCTCCGGTCGAACGTCACGCCGTTGAGGACGGCGGGGAAGTCGCCCATCATTCCGATGTCGAGCTTGTTGGCGACCATCTCGTTGGTGACGGGCGGCCCCGACGTGAAGGTCTTCCAGATGATCTCGTATTTCGCGCTCTGGTACTTGCCCGTCTTCGGCAGGTATTTCTCGAGCAGCTTGAGCTCGCGGATCAGTGGGCCCCCGGTCGCGCAGTTGATCGTCGTATCCTGCGTGCCGATCGCGACCCGGATCGCCTCATCGGCGGCAACGGGCGCCGTCCAGTTCGCGACTCCGAGCATGACTGCCACCGCCACGAGACGCATGAGCATGGTCCGCCTCCTTGTTCTGGGCGCCCTATGACAGGGGTCGCCCGGCCAGCGCGATTTGGTCCAGCGCGTGGCTCGCGGCTTTGCGAACCTCGATGTCGGTGTCGGTGTTGAGCGCCGCCAGGGGCTCCGCGGCTTCGACGGCGCCGATGGCGCCCAGCGCCGCGGCCGCGGTCCTGCGGATATCCGGGTGCGCGTGCCCGAGCAGGCCCAGCAGCGGCCTCGGCGCAGAGACGCGAAGCTGGGCGATGCCGGCCGCCGCTTCCTTGATGACCTGCCAG
>Ga0070707_100005019_pt1 | contig 12400 bp, 17 predicted proteins | sample KBSK5502metaG_FD_65468 | JGI IMG/M metagenome (GOLD analysis project Ga0070707, IMG submission 65468) | Corn, switchgrass and miscanthus rhizosphere microbial communities from Kellogg Biological Station, Michigan, USA - KBS K5-50-2 metaG | ecosystem: Host-associated > Plants > Roots >... | reverse complement strand
TGCCCCACACGATGGTGGCCGCGAACAACGCCAGCACCGCCGCCGGGAAACCCCGCCGGCGCGTCATCTCGCGCAGCGGCGTCAGCAGGTCCCAGCTGCGAACCTCGGAGCGGACGCCGCTGATCAGCGGTGACAGCGCCAGCGGCAGCACGTACAGCACCGTGGTCAGGGCCAGCGCCTCCCGCAGGCCCGTGAAGGCAAGCAGTGAGCCCGCCAGCGCCGGGCCGCCCAGAAAGCCGACCTGCATGGCGAAGGTCAGCCAGCCCATCGCCCGGCCCAGACGCGCCGAGGGCACCGAGTCGGCCAGCGAAGCGAAGAGGGCGGCCTGGGCCGCCCCGCCGCCCAGCCCGCCCACGATCTGCCAGAGGTCGTCCGCGGGCACGCTGCCCGAATAGGCGATCAACAGCTGCGAGACGCCCCCGGTGGCGGCGCTGAAGATCACCATCGACCGGCGCCCGAAGCGGTCGGCGAGGAAGCCGGCGGGCAGCGCCAGGAGCGCGCCGGCCAGCGTGGCAACGCTGAACAGCAGGCCGACCTGAAAGCGGTCGGCGCCCAGCTCGTGCGCGCGGAGCGGAACCAGGAAGCCGCGGGCGGCGATGGCCCCGAAGAAGGCACCCGCGGACAGGTAGATCGGAAGGGGTCGCCCTACCAGGGCCGTACGACGCACTCCAGGACAAACTCTTTCCAGCGCCGGCTGCTTCCGACCTGGTCAACGAGCGAGTAGCCTCGGGGTTGTGATCGAACGCGCGGCGGAGCTGCTGGGACGGGCCCGGCGGGGCCTGGTCTTCACGGGCGCCGGGGTGTCGACGGAGAGCGGCATTCGCGACTTCCGCGGCCCCAATGGGCTCTGGAAGCAGTACGACCCCTACAAGACTGCCGACATCCGCTACTTCATGGAGGATCCCACCCGCTACTGGACGATCTCCCGGGAACGCTGGCGCACCTACAAACAGGCCCACCCCAACCCGGGCCATTACGCGATCGCGGCCATGGAGGAGGCAGGCCTGGTGTCCGCCGTGGTGACCCAGAACACCGACGGCCTGCACGCCGAGGCGGGCAGCCGGACCGTGATCGAGCTGCACGGCAACGGCCGCGAGGTGGTCTGCCTGGACTGCGGCGGGCGGGAGCCGCGAACGGAGGTCCAGGCGCGCCTCGAAGACGAGATGCCGCCGCGCTGCAAACTCTGCGGCGGAGGCTTCATCAAGCCCGCGGTCGTGTTCTTCGGCGAGGCCCTGCCTCCCGGCGCCCTGGCCGATGCCTACGCGCGGGCCGCGGCGGCCGACCTGGTGCTGGTGGTGGGCAGCTCGCTGCAGGTCTACCCGGCGGCCGACATCCCCATGGAGGGGGTGCGTGCGGGTGCGCCTCTGGTGATCGTCAACGAGGAGCGGACGCCCTTCGACGAGCTCGCGCAGGCGGTCATCCGCGCGAAGTCCGGCGAGGCCTTGCCCGTCTTGTTGGAGAAGGCCCAAACGTTAGCGGTGGGACGCGAGGGCCGCTGACCGATCTTCGGCGCCCATGCGCCCCGGTAACGGTGGCGATGTCTCCGGTGCTCGGCGCACGCAGTTAGGACTGCGCTCGCCTGCGCTCCTCGTCCTCGCCAGCCGCCCCGGGCCGCCTGGACACCGAATCTCTGGTCCCGGCCCTCGCGCCCACCGCTCGCAGGTGCGTGACGTCGCCGGCCGCCAGCGCGCGGCCGTCGATGATCAGCGAGCCATCGTCGGCGACGTCCTCCGCCAGGCCCTCCACCGTCTCCGCGCCCAGCTCCACCTTCACGCGCCGGCCGAGGGTGTCGGAGCGCGCCCGCCACGCGTCCAGGACCCGGGCGGCGGGCGCCGACCACCAGCGCTCGAGCTCGGCGCTCAGGCGGTCGAGCAGCAGGTCGCGGTCGACCTCCAGCCGGGCGGCGCCGGGCGGCGCCCAGGTGAGGTTGATGCCGATGCCCACCAGGCAGCGATCGGGCGTGTCGGGGGGACTCCCCCCGACGGGCGGCCGCGCAAAGCGCTTCTCCCGCCCTTCCCCCCTGGCGGCCTCGACCAGGATGCCACCCAGCTTGCGGTCTTCCAGGAGCAGGTCGTTGGGCCACTTGAGGCGCACTCCCGGCCCGCACGCCTCGGCCGCCGCGACCCCGGCGGTCAGCGGCGCCAGGGGCTGATAGGGGAGCACGAAGGAGACCAGCAGCGCCGTGCCCGCGGGCGCCTCCCAGCGCCGGCCGAGGCGCCCGCGGCCCGCCTGCTGGTGGTCGGCGACCACCGCGCTGCCGATCGGGCGGGAGCGCGCCAGCTCCTGCGTCGAGGCCACCGACCCCACCCGGACGATCTCCATGCCCGGTCTAAGCTTAGAAATCGATGGCGGGGACCTCGTGGGACAAGCTCGGCCAGATGGACGCCGCCTTCGAGATCGTGGCTCCCGCCATCCGGCGTGTCGGCGAGTCGAGCGGCGCCCGCCTGCACGAGTTCTTCCGCGACGACCCGGTCTGGCGGCTGGACTTCGCCCACCGGCGGCCGGGTGACCCGGCGGTCGACGTCTCCTGGAGCGAGGACGCCCCCGACACCTACCTGGTGACCGCGCTGTGGTGGACGGACGACAAGCTCCAGCGCGAGGAGGCGGGCACCTTCTCGCGCGAGAAGCCGCTCGACGACCTGGTCGCGCTCCTCGAGCGGGCGCTCGCCAAGCTGCCCGCGTGAGCCGATGAAGATCCACCGCGCCATCACCCTGGCGGTGATGCTCCTGCTCTCCCTGGCCCTGGTCGCGGCCGCCACCTGGCAGGGCGTGCAGTCCTGGGACGGCCGCAGCCTGGCCGCCCTGGTGGTGGTGCTGGTGGCGGCCGCGATCAGCGGAATCGCGTTCTCCTGGAAGCGGTATTTCGGGAGGTGACGCACCCGCTGCGGCTGGGCTGGAAAGCGTCCGCCGAGCAGTTCGGGCCCCGGCAGCTCCTGGAGCTCGGGGTGGAGGCGGAGCAGCTGGGCTTCGACTCGGTCTGGGTCAGCGACCACTACCAGCCCTGGCGGCACACGGACGGCCACGCGCCCTTCTCGATGGCCTGGATGGCCGCGCTCGGCGAGCGAACGCAGCGGGTCGAGATCGGCACCAGCGTGCTCACGCCGACCTTTCGCTATCACCCGGCGGTGGTCGCCCAGGCCTTCGCCACCCTGGGCTCCCTCTACCCCGGCCGGATCGCGCTGGGCGTGGGCACGGGCGAGTCCATGAACGAGGTGCCGGTGATCGGCATCGAATGGCCCGACCAGCGCGAGCGCTTCCGCCGCCTCTCCGAGGCCGTGAAGCTGATCCAGAAGCTGTGGAGCGAGGAGTTCGTGGAGTGGGAGGGCGAGTACTACCAGGTCAGGGGCGCGACCGTCTACGACCGGCCCGAGGAGCCGGTCCCGATCTACATAGGCGCCTCCGGCCCGGCCGCCGCCAAATTGGCGGGCAGGCTGGCCGAGGGCTTCATCTGCACCTCGGGCAAGGGCGAGGAGCTTTATCGCGACGTCCTGCTGCCGGCCCTGCGCGAGGGCGCCGAGGCCGCCGGGCGTGACTACGACGCCATCGACCGCATGATCGAGGTCAAGGTCTCCTTCGACACCGACCGGGCGCGCGCGCTGGCCGACACCAGGATCTGGGCGGCGCTGGCCCTTCCCGCCGAGGACAAGGTCGACGTGCACAACCCGCGCGAGATGGAGGAGCGGGCCAAGAAGGTCAAGGACCCGGAGCGGCGCTGGCTGGTCTCCGACGACCCGGACGAGCACGTCGAGCAGATCAGGCCCTACCTGGAGCTCGGCTTCAACCACCTCGTCTTTCACGCGCCGGGTGACGACCAGTCGCGCTTCCTCGGCCTTTACGCGTCGCAGATCCTGCCTCGCCTGCGCGCGCAGTGACCCGGGTGATCGTCCTGGTGAAGGACTTCGATACGGCCAAGCAGCGGCTGAGTCCCGTGCTGGACCCGGCCTCGCGTCGCCGGCTGGCGATCGCCAACGCCGAGCGCGCGATCCGGGCCGGGGCCGAGGTCGGGCCGGTGCTGGTGGTGGCCGGCAGCGAGGAGGCAGCCGCCCTCGGCCGGCGGCTCGGCGTCGAGGTCCTGCTCGAGGCCGAGCCCGGCGGCCAGAACCCGGCCGCCGCCGCGGGCATCGCGCGCGCCCTGCAGGAGGGGGCGGAGCAGGTGCTGGTGGTCTCCAGCGACCTACCGCTGGTGACCGGCGCCGCGCTCGGCCTGCTGCCGGCGTCCGCGGACGGACCCGGCCCGATCGCGGTGGCGGCGGCCGCGACGGGGCGCGGCGGGACCAACGCGCTCTTCCTGCGCCCACCGGATGCCATCGGGCTGCACTTCGGGGATCGCTCGCTGGCCAAGTTCCAGGCCGACGCCGCCTCGCGCCGCGTGCCGTTCGTGGTAGTCGACGACGACCAGCTCGCCCTCGACCTGGACGAACCGGGAGACCTTTAGTGGAAGTCTTGCCGATCGAGGGCATGCCCGAGGTCCGGCCCCGGGACGACCTGGGCCGCCTGATCGTGGAGCACGCCCGGCCCCGCGCCGGCGACATCCTGGTGGTGGCCCAGAAGGTGGTCTCCAAGTCCGAGGGGCGGTTGCGCCGGCTCGCGGACATCGAGCCCACACCGGAGGCCGTGGCCCTGGGCGCCGAGATCGACCACGACCCGCGGCTGGTGCAGGCGATCCTGGACGAGAGCGTACGGGTGGTGCGCAAGGAGCGGATCCTGATCGTGGAGACCAGGCAGGGCTTCATCTGCGCCAACGCCGGCATCGACCACTCCAACGTGCCCGGCGAGGACACGGTGAGCCTGCTTCCCGAGGACTCCGACCGCAGCGCGTCCGCACTGCGCGACCGGGTGCGCGAGCTGGCCGGGGTCGAGGTGGCGGTGATCGTCTCCGACACCTTCGGGCGGGCCTGGCGGATGGGCATCGAGAACGTCGCGCTGGGGGTGGCCGGGATGCCGGTCTTCGCCGACTACCGGGGCCAGCTCGACGACCACGGCAAGGAGCTGCAGTTCACCGTGGTGGCGATCGCCGACGAGCTGGCGTGCGCGGCCGAGCTGGTGATGGGCAAGACGGCGCGCGTCCCGGTCGTGGTCATCCGGGGCTACGCGCCCGAAGGCCGGCCGGGCACCGGCCGCGACCTGGTCCGCCCGGCCGAGCTCGACCTCTTCCGCTGAGGCGGCCGTGAAGGTCGCCCTGCTGGCCGGCGGCACGGGCGGGGCCAAGCTGGCGGCCGGCTTCCAGGAGGTGCTGGCGCCGGGCGACCTGACGGTGATCGCCAACACCGCCGACGACGTCGAGGTCTGGGGGCTGCACGTCAGCCCGGACGTGGACTCGGTGATCTTCCGCCTGGCCGGCGTCTTCAACGAGGTCACGGGCTTCGGCATCGCCGAGGACACGTTCGACGCCCTGGCCCAGTTCGAGCGGCTCGGCCTGCCGGCCTGGTTCCGGATCGGCGACCGCGACCTGGCGGTGCACGTGGCGCGGACCCAGCTGCTGGCGCAAGGGTGCCGGCTGACCGAGGCCACGCTCTCGCTGCTGCGGCGCTTCGGGGTGGAATCGCGGGTGCTGCCCATGTCCGACGACCCCGTGCGCACCTGGTTCCAGACGGACCGGGGACCTCTGGCCTTCCAGGACTACTACGTACGCGAGCGGGCGGCCCCCCGGGTGCTGGCGGTCGAGTACGCGGGGCTGGAATCCGCCCGTCCGGCGCCAGAGGTCGCGCTGGCGGTGGGCGCCGCCGACCTGGTCGTGATCGGACCCTCCAACCCGGTGGTGAGCGTGTGGCCGATCCTCCAGCTGCTGGGGCCGCTGGTGCCGAGGGAGCGCTGCGTGGCGGTGTCGCCGGTGGTCGCCGGCGCCGCCTTGAAGGGCCCGACCGTGGAGATGATGCGCTCGCTGGGCCGCGACCCCACGGGCCTGGGTGTGGCCCGGGAGTACGTCGAAGTGGCCTCTGGCTTCGTCCTGGACCGCGCCGATGCCGCCGACCGTGCCGTGATCGAGGGGCTGGGCTACCGGGTGCTGGTCACCGACACCCTGATGCCGGACGTTGCCGCGGCCGCACGCCTGGCGGCCGCGATCCTCAGGCCGAGCTGACGGCCTTCGTCCCCGCGTGGACCCGGCCGTGGTCGTCCAGCAGCAGCGGCCGCCGGAGGTAGCGGGGCTCCCCCAGCGCGAGGTCGATCAGCTCCGAGTCGATGAAGGACTCGGGCGCCTTGCCCAAAGCCCGGAAGCGCTGGCCGCCGAACGCGAAGATGTCCCGGATGCCGCCCGCCGCGCGGGCCAGCTCTTCGAGCTCGTCGCGCGTGAACCAGTCGGCGAAGAAGTCGCGGTCGACCGTCTTCACGCCCCGCTCCGCAAGCCGCGCCCGGGCTTGCCGGCAGCCGGTTCAACGCGCCCAGTGGTACAGCTTCAACGCGGCCTCTGCGACGACGCCTGAGAACGGCTCCGGGGTCCCCGCGAAGTCGCCAGACTTCGTGGGGTGGAGTGGTATAGCTTCAACCCGCCGTGAGGGTAACCCCGGCCGGCCTCGCGCTGGCGCTGATCGCGACCATCGCCCTGCTCGGACTGCGCCTGGCCGTGGCCCCGACCGCCGCCGGCTACCGCCATGCCATGGCGGCCGCCCCCAACGGCGACCTGTACGAGGCCGACCCCGCGCGGGGGCTGGTCCTGGCCACCGTCTCGGGGCACAGCCAGGTGCGCGGCCCGCTCCCGGCCGGCCTGCCCCTGGCCCTGGCGGCCGACGGCGAGCGGCTCCTGCTGGGCACCGAAGTCGGGCTGTACCAGTCCAGCGACGGCGGCGCCCATTGGACGGCGGCGAGCGTCGTCCAGGGCCACTACCCGGCGGTCTGGGCCGCAGGCAGCCTGGGGCTGGCGGGCGGGTGGGGCGGCCACCTCTGGAGCACGCGCGACTGCGGCCAGACCTGGCAAGGCTTCACCACCCCACCCGGCGAGGACGAGTTCCAGGCGCTGACGGTCAGCGACGGCGTCATCTACGCCGCCACCCTCCGCCACGTGATCCGCAGCTTCAACGCCGGCCGGACCTGGGAGGTGACCGGTCTGCCCGCGCGCGTGACCGCCCTCCAGCCGGGCGGCCCGGACGTGCTGGCGGCGACCTGGGACGGCCGGCTCTACAGCATCGACGCGGGCGGCGCGGTGCAGCGCGCCGGCGATCTGGGCGCGGGCGTCTGGGCGCTGGGTGGTGGCTTCGCGGCGACCACGGACGGGCTCGCCGAGCTGCACGGCACGCCGCTCGACCACAGAGAGGTCACCGGCCTCGTGGTATCAGCCGGAGGTGCGCTCTACGCCGGGGTCGCTCGGGGACCGGTCTACGGGTCCTCCGACGGCGGCCGCTCCTGGGTCCGGGTTCTCGACAGCTGAAGCCGCGGCCAGGCTGGCCAGCACCACGACCAGGGTCAGGTAGTTGGGCGCCAGGGTGCGGCCGAAGAAGAAGAGCACGAAGGTCACTGCGGCCGACCACAGCCAGAGGCGCGCCCAGCTGAAGGCGCTGCGAAGGACGAGCAGCCCTGCCGCCAGGACCACCATCAGCACCGGGACCTGGACGAAAGCCGACGGGAATGCCGCCCAGCGGTTGGGGATCACCCCGGCGCTGAGCAGGAGACCCGGCAGGCCCGGTCCCCGGATCGGGAAGGCGTCGACGCCCGACCCGTAGAAGTAGGTCGCCGTGTCGGCGAGGAGCGCCGCCGGCGACCAGATCAGGAACGGCAGCAGCAGCAACAGCGCGGCCGCCGCGGCCCCGGCCAGGACTCGCCGCCAGAGGGCTTCGCGCCAGGCCAGCCAGGCCAGCGCGGGCAGCAGGATGACCGCCGTCTGCTTGAGGGCCAGCGCCAGGCCGATCAGGGCCCCGGCGGCGAGCGCCCGCCGCCGCCTGAGCAAGGCCATTGCGCCCAGGGCGGCGGCCAGGAAGAAGACGTCGTTGAGCAGCGAGAGGTAGTCAAGGAGCAGCAGCGGGTTCAGCGTCACTGCGATCACTCCCGCGCGCCCGGCGGCCCCGTAGGCGGCCAGGGCAAGGACGGCCAGGGCCGGCAGCCAGAGCCAGGCCGAGCCCAGGCCGACGGCGCGCAGCGGCGCAGCCAGCAGGATCAAGCCCGGCGGATACGGGTAGTGGGCCAGCAGCGGGTTCACCGGGAGCTCGGGGGCCCAGAAGCGGCGCAGGGCGGGGTCGTCGACATAGTCGTGCCCGTAGGGATCCGCACCGTGCAGAAGCCGGCCGGCGGCCGCGTCGGTCAGGAGCACGCTGTCCTGCACCGGTGCCGAGGCGCCGCGGACGGCGATCAGCAGGGCCTGCGGGAGCAGGAACAGGATCAGCACCAGGGCCGCCAGCGCCAGCTCGGGGCGGGCCCGGTACCCGGCCAGGGCCAGGACGGCGGCCAGGCCGAGCGGGACGACGAGCCAGGTGCGCCCGGCCACATCCAGGGCCAGGCCCAGGAGCAGCACGTCCGCCGCCACGAAGGCGACGAGCAGGTCGGCCAGGCTCGGCCGAAATCTCAGCGGGTGGTGGCCACCATCAGCAGCACGCCAAGCAGCACCACCACCAGCGCTCCGACCAGCCCCGCGTAGCTGAGGAGCGTCATACCGAGCTTCTCCTGGGGTGCATCGGCAAGGTCTGCGAGGTTGAGCTCCTCGTAGCGGCCGCGCGAGTGCGGCACCACGTCCCAGGCCGCCCCCGAGGCCGCCGCCACCTTGTCCTCGTCTTTCCTCTTCTTCTTGCCATCCTTGCGCGGGGCCCGGTCCGGCTGCCGGCCGATCTCGTCGGCGGAGATCTCCTCCCCGCCCTGGCCGACGATGCTCCAACCCGGGCCGGCGGGCTTGGCCGGCTCGACCGGCTCGACAGGCTCGACCGGTTCGACGGCGGCAGCCGCCTCGGGCGCGAAGGGCGGCGGCTCGGGCGGGGCCTCCTCGGCCGGCGGCGGTGGCGGATAGGCATCGGCGGGAATCGGCGCCGGCGCCCAGGGCGCCTCGGCCGCCGGCATGGTGGGCTCGATCGGCGCCTGCTCGGTGGGAGGCGCCGGCGCCGCCGGTGGCGGCTCGACCGGGGCGGTGCTGCTCGGCCAGTCGACGGGTGCGGCGGGCGCGGCCGCGGCCGGCATCGCGGGCGGCGGCTCGGGAATCGCGGCCGCGGGCGGAGGTTCGGGCGCAGGGGCCGGCGCGGGCGGCGCCGGCGGCCAGGCCTCTGCCGACTGGGGCCGCGTCGGCGATTGTTCCCAGGGTGCCTCGGCCGGCGCGGCGGGCGCCGGCGCGGCGGCAGCCGCCTCGGGCGTCACCATGGTCGGCGCCACCTCGGCGACCGCCGCTGTGGCCTGGACCGGCCCCGGCGGCACAGCCGGGATGCTCCCGGGGGCGCTGCCGCCCAGGGCTCGCTGCCGGCGCTCCGCGGCCCGGGCGTGCAGGAGCGTGCGTCGCGCCGTGTACAGAGAGGTGCGCGTCTTGGCCCGGCTGCGGACCACGTAGTAGAGGCAGACGAGGCCGAGCAGGGCGACCACCGGGCCGATCAGGAACGCCACGCCTGCGGATTATGCCCTGTGTGACAATCCGCCGGTGGGGCTTTATGAGCGCGTCGAGGGGGATCTTGTCGACGCCCGCAAGCGCCGCGACGAACTGGCGCTGAACACGCTCGGGCTGCTCAAGAGCGAGGTGGTGAAGGCCACAAAGGAGCCTGGCGCGACGCATGACATCGACGATCAGCTGGTCGTGCGCGTGCTCCGCAAGGAGGTCAAGCGCCGGGAGGAGGCCGCGCAGGCCTACCGCGACGCCGGCCGCGCCGAGACCGCGGCGCGCGAGAGCCGGGAGGCGGACATCCTGCGCGCCTACCTGCCCGCGGGGCTGTCGCCCGAGCAGCTCGAGGTCGAGGTGCGGCGGGTGATCGAGGAGGTCAAACCCAGCGGCCCCGGCGGCTTCGGGATGGTCATGAAGGAGGCGAGCCGGCGCCTCGCCGGCCGTGCCGAGGGCGGCGAGATCGCGGGAGTCGCCCGCAGGCTGCTTTCTTCCCCGTGAAGCAGGCTTCACGGGGGCCCCTGGATGGCCAAAGCTAAGCCGGTCCTGCCGCTCCCGCCGCGCGGGGCTCGGCCCCGCGCGCGGAAGGCGGTCGAGAGGTTGAAGACCGAATACCCGGCGGTCACCGAGCTCGACCACCAGAACCCGTGGCAGCTGGTGGTGGCCACCATCTTGTCCGCACAGACCACCGACAAGACGGTCAACCTGGTCACACCGAAGCTGTTCTCGCGCTACCCGACGCCGGCCGACCTGGCGGCGGCCGACCCCGCCGAGGTGGAGGTGATCCTCAAGCCGACCGGCTTCTTCCGGGCCAAGACCCGCGCCATCATCCGGTGCGCCAGGGACCTGGTCGAGCGCTTCAACGGCCAGGTGCCGCGGCGCCTGGAGGACCTGGTCACCCTGCAGGGCATCGGCCGCAAGACCGCCAACGTGATCCTGAGCGTCGGCTTCGGCGTGCCTGGCTTCGCGGTCGACACCCACGTCAAGCGGCTGACCAACCGGCTGGGACTGGTGAGCACCACCGACCCGGCCAAGATCGAGAAGCAGGTCACCAAGATGATCCCGCGCCAGGAGTGGGGCGGGTTCTCGCTGCGGCTGATCCTGCACGGCCGCCGCGTCTGCGTGGCCCGGCGGCCGAAGTGCGAGCAGTGCCTGCTCAACGACTTCTGCCCCTCCTCGACCGTGAGGCCCAAGCCGCGGGCCAAGACCAAACATTTGTTCTAGACTGCTCTCATGGCTGTGGCGATCCCGCTGGAGCCCAGGCGGGTCGCGGTCGAGTACGCCGAGCAGCCCTGCAAGGTGGCGCTCAACCGGGTCAAAGGCATGCCCTTCAACTGGTCGCTCAACCCCTACATGGGCTGTGAGCACCGCTGCACGTTCTGCTACGTGCGCGCCTTCGAGAAGCGCGCCGACCGGCCTTCCGACGACCGCTACGGGCGAACCATCCGGGTCAAGACCAACGTCGCCGCGGTCCTGCGCCAGGAGCTGAGCCGCCGGAGCTGGAAGAAGGAGGGCGTGGCGATCGGGGCCGCCACCGATCCCTACCAGCCGGCCGAGGGGACGTACCGCCTGACCCGCGCCTGCCTGCAGGCCTTCGCCGACTTCGCCAACCCGGCCGGCCTGATCACCCGCGGGCCCATGATCGTGCGCGACATCGACGTCCTGACCACGCTCTCCCGGCGTGCCAGCTTCAGCGTCAACTTCAGCATTCCCACCCTCGACGACGAGGTCTGGCGGCGCACCGAGCCGGGCACCGCGCACCCGCGCCAGCGCCTACGCGCGCTCGAGAAGCTGGTGGCCGCGGGCATCCGCGCGGGGGTGGGGATGGCGCCCATCCTCCCCGGACTCAGCGACCGGCCCGATCAGCTCGAGGCGGTAGTCAAGGCCGCCCGGGACGCCGGCGCCGCCCACGTGTGGACGAACGTGCTCTACCTGAGGCCGGGCACTCGCGAGCACTTCCTCGAGTCGCTGGGCAAACACTGGCCCGAGCTCGTGCCGCACTACCTCGATCTGTACGCCAGACGCGCCTACCTGCCCGACGAGCTCGTGAAGCCGGTGCAGAAGGAGGTCCGCCGGCTCGGCGAAGGCCACGGCGTGGGGGCTCGCCAGGAGCACTTCTTGGAGCCGGCGCCGCAGCCCGAGCAGCTCTCGCTGCTGGCTTAGGATGGACCGCGATGCGCTCCCCGTTCGACGTCGTGCTGGGCCGCGTCGGCGGGTTCCGGATCATCGAGATCGCCCGGCGCACGGTGCCCTGCTACAAGTACGTCCTCGAGGACGGCGTCGAGCAGCTCTCGGTCTGCCTCCTGATCGATTCCAGCTACCTGTACCGGTACCCCTTCGAGAACCTGAAGGGCACCAGGTCGCTGGCCGCCAAGGCGCGCTACCTGCGCGGCGAGATGGACCACCTGCGCCTTCGTGAGTTCCAGCCTGGGATCTGCCGCTACGTCGCGCGCGCCGAAGCCGGCACCGCGTCCTGATCCCGGGCTCGTCCAGCAGCTGCTGGCCGAGAAGCGGGAGCTGATGGTGGCCGCCGAGCGTTTGAAGCTGGAGAACGACGACCTGCGCCGGCGGGCCGGCCGCCACGATCCCCGCGTGGGCCGGCTCGAGGAGGAGATCAGGCGGATGCGCGAGCAGCTGGAGGAGGCGCGGGCCGAACGCGACCGGCTGCGGGCCGCGATCCACGACGCGCTCGATCAGCTGCGGCGCCGATAAAAGAAAAAGGCCCCGCCGGGGCGGGGCCTTGTCTCGGTGTTGACTACTTGACCGCGGCTGCCAGCTGCTCCGCGTAGGGAGTGACAACGCCGCCGACGAGCGGAAGCTCGAAGCGCGCGCCGTTGCCGGTCCAGGACTTGTAGAGCGCGATGATCCAGTAGATGACGCCGATCAAGAGGAGGATCGTGCTCA
>Ga0070707_100005017_pt1 | contig 12400 bp, 11 predicted proteins | sample KBSK5502metaG_FD_65468 | JGI IMG/M metagenome (GOLD analysis project Ga0070707, IMG submission 65468) | Corn, switchgrass and miscanthus rhizosphere microbial communities from Kellogg Biological Station, Michigan, USA - KBS K5-50-2 metaG | ecosystem: Host-associated > Plants > Roots >... | reverse complement strand
TGACCGCCTGGACCGTGAGCATCTCGGCCGGCACGCCGCTCGGATAGCGCAGGTTGAAGCGGGATCCGCCCTGGATCCGGCGGCCCTGGATGTACTCCCGCCTCCGCTCGGTCGCGGCGGTCGCGATGGCCTGGTTGCGCCGGTCCTCCCGCTCGCGGTCCGCGCGCAAGCCGTCCAGCTCCCCCTGCAGCCGGCGCTTCAGCGTCGGGTCGGTCTCGTTCTTCACCGCTTGCTCGAGATCCTTCTCCCGCTGGGTCTTCGGTACCGCGGAGACCGACACCGTCGGGTCGGTTTGGTCGCCCGCGGTGCCGTAGCCTCCGCCATCCAGCTGGAACTCGATCAGCTTTCCCTTCACCTTGAGCTTGGTCACGAGCGCCGACTGACCCGCCTGAATCGCGACCCCGTTCTTCTTCATCCGCCTGGCGAGATCCGGGTAGTCGATCGGCTGCGCGGCCCCCGGCGTGACGTCGATGCCGGCTTCGGCCGCGGGCATGGCCACTTTCACGATGACCGTCCGCCCCTCGAAGTAGGAGCGCAGCGCCGCCTCGTCCTGGGTGCCGAGCGGACCGGCGAGGCCGTGAAACGCGATGACGAGAGCGAGCGTACGTTGCATGGCGGTAGGGGTGAGACGTCGGCTCCGGCGTGGGACTGGGCTCCAGGGGATCGCTCAATGTATCGTGCAGGCGTGATGCCATCTACCGGCGCGGATCCCGCCGCCCGCTCGCTGGCGGCCTGGCGGGCGGATACCCCCGGCTGCACCGCTCGCGCCCACCTGAACAACGCCGGCGCGGCGCTCGTGCCCCAACCCGTTGCCGACGCCGTCACCCGCCACCTCGCCCTCGAATCCACGCTCGGGGGGTACGAGGCGGCCGAGGAGATGGCCGACGCCCTTGCCCAGGCGTACGCCGACGTGGGCCGGCTCCTGGGCACCCTGCCCCGCAATATCGCGTTCGCCCAGAACTCCACGGTCGCCTTCACCCAGGCGCTCAGCGCGTTCGACTTCGCCCCGGGTGACATCATTCTCACGACCCGGAACGACTACGCCTCGAGCCAGATCACATTTCTCTCGCTCGCGCGGCGCCGCAGGATCGCGATCCTCCGCGCGGAGGACCTGCCCGAGGGCGGCGTGGACCCGGATTCCGTCCGCGAGCTTCTCCGGCGCCGGCCGGCGCTGGTCGCCCTGACGTGGGTACCGACCAACTCGGGCCTCGTTCAGGCGGCAGAGGCGGTGGGAGCCTCGTGCGAGGAGGCCGGTGTTCCCTATCTGGTGGACGCGTGCCAGGCCGTGGGCCAGATGCCGGTGAACGTCGCCCGCCTGCGCTGCGACTATCTCGCCGCCACCGCCCGGAAATTCCTCCGCGGCCCGCGAGGCATCGGTTTCCTGTACGTGTCGGACCGCGCTCTGGCATCCGGCCGTTATCCGCTCCTGGTGGACATGCAGGGGGCGACGTGGACCGGTCCCGACGCCTTCGAGCTCGCGCCGGACGCACGCCGCTTCGAGACCTGGGAATGCGCCTGCAGCGCCGCGCTCGGCTTGGGCGCCGCCGCGCGCTACGCCCTCGACGTGGGCCTCGAGGCCGCGCAGGACCGGGCCCGGACCCTGGCCGGCTTCGCCCGGGAGCGGCTGGCCGCCATCCCGGGCGTGCGGGTGCTCGACCGCGGGGCGGAGGTGTGCGCGATCGTCACGGTGGCGTTGGACCGGGTGGACCCGGTCGCCGTGAAGCTCGAGCTCCGGCGCCGGGGGATCAACACGAGCACGACGGCCCGCACCAGCGCCCTCATCGACATGGACGAGAAAGGCGTCGAAGCGTCGCTCCGGATCTCGCCGCACTATTACAACACGAGCGGCGAGATCACGCGGGCCGCGGAGGAGCTGGCGGAGCTGATGGCCGGAGCGCTGCGCGGCTGACGGGACCGGCGGGGCCGCGAACGCCGCCGTCTCAGCCCTGCCCGCCCCTGAGCACCGGCGCCAGCGTCTTCCAGATGTTCTTCGCCACGACCCGCTGCCCCGCGGCCGTCGGGTGGAGCCCGTCCGGCTGGTTGAGCGAGTCCACGCCCGCCACACCATCGAGCAGAAACGGCACGAGCGGCAGGTCGTTCCGGTTCGCGAGGTCGGGATAGATCCGGCGGAACCGGCGGGCGTACAGCGGCCCGTAGTTCGGCAGGGCTTCCATGCCCACGAGCACGATGCGGGGCGGCGGTGCGAGGGTCCTCGCCCGATCGATGATGGCCTGGATGTTGGCGCGCACCGAGTCCGGGTTCTGGCCCCGGAGCGCGTCGTTGGCGCCGGTTTCGATCACGAGCACCGCCGGCCGGTCCCGGAGCAGCCAGTCGATCCGGCGGAGCGCGCCGGCGGAGGTCTCTCCGCTCACGCCCGCGTTCACGACGCGGTACCGAAGGCCCGACGAGTCGATCTTCGCCTGCACCAGCGCGGGATAGGCGAGCCCGGGATCGATCCCCAGTCCCGCGGTCAGGCTCGTGCCGAGGAACACGACGGTGGGTGTCGCGGAGTCGGCGGGCGCGACGGCAGGCAGCGCCGCTGCCCCGGGCGGCGCCGGCTCGTCCGAGCGCCCGCATCCTCCCAGCACCACCAGACCGGCGACCACCGCATACCGGGATATCATTCGGCCATGCTCGAGTGTGAATCGCTCGGCCGCACCTATCTCTCGGGTGGGCGCGAGCTCACGGTGTTGAAGGATATCAGCTTCCGGGTGGAGCCGGGCGGCTTCGTCGCGGTCCTCGGCCCCTCCGGCAGCGGCAAGACGACGCTGCTCGGCCTGCTGGCGGGGCTCGACCGCCCCACGGCCGGCCGGGTCCGGCTGGACGGCGCCGATCTCGGCGCGCTCGATGAAGACGCACTCGCCCGGCTGCGGAGCGAGAAGGTCGGGTTCGTCTTCCAGTCGTTCCAGCTGATCCCGACCCTCACCGCCCGGGAGAACGTGCAGGTCCCGCTCGAGCTCCGGGGGGACGCCGCCGGCGGAGCGGCCGACGAGCTGCTGGCGCGCGTCGGCCTCGCCGAGCGGGGGCATCACTACCCCGCGCAGCTCTCCGGCGGCGAGCAGCAGCGGGTGGCGCTGGCCCGCGCGTTCAGCAACCGGCCCCGGATCCTCTTCGCCGACGAGCCGACCGGGAACCTCGACGCGGCCACCGGGGCCGGCATCATCGACCTGATGGTCGAGCTCAATCGTGACCTCGGCACCACGCTCGTGCTGGTCACCCACGACCTCGATCTCGCCGGCCGCGCCCGCCGCACGATCCGTCTGGCGGACGGGCGCGTCGCCGCCGACTCCGCCGCGTGATCTCCCCGGGCTTCGTCCTCCGGATGGCCTGGCGCGAGGCGCGCGCGGAGGTCCGGCGGCTCGCGCTTCTCCTTGCCGCCGTGGCCATCGGAGTGGCCGCCCTCGTGGCGATCAACTCGTTCACCGAGAACCTCCGGGGCTCCGTCCGCCGGCAGGCGCGTGCGCTTCTCGGCGCCGATCTCGCCGTCTCCAGCCGGGCGCCCTTTACGCCTGCGGTGGAAGCGGTCCTCGATTCGGTCCCGGCGATCGGCTCCGCGCGGGTCACGAACTTTCCCGCGATGGCCTACGTGCCACGCACCACGGGCACCCGCCTGGTACAGGCGTCCGCCATTCAGGGCCCGTTCCCGTTCTACGGACAGATCAAGACCGCGCCCGCATCGGCCTGGAGCGAGCTGCAAGGCGGGCGCCGCGTCGTGGTAGACCCGGTGCTGCTCACGGCGCTCGATGCGCGCGTGGGGGATACCCTCGCCCTCGGAGGGGGGCGGTTCGTCGTCACCGGCACCCTCGTCGATCTGCCCGGCGAGGTGGGCGTGCGCTCCGCCTTCGGCCCGCGGATCTTCATCCCCGCGCGTTATCTCGACGAGACCCGCCTGCTCGGCTTCGGCGCTCAGGCGGAGCGCCAGGCCTTCTTCAAGCTCGCGCCCGGCGTCTCCGCCGACGCGCTCGCGGACAAGCTGCGCCCATCGCTCCGCGCAGAGCGGGCGCGTGTCCGCACCGTGGCGGAGGACCGCCAGAACCTCAACGACCTGTTGACGCGGCTGTCCAAGTACCTCGGCCTCGTGGCGCTCATCGCGCTGCTGCTGGGGGGGATCGGCGTCGCGAGCGCGGTGCTTGTCTTCGTCCGGCGGAAGCTGGAGACGATCGCGGTGCTGCGGTGTCTTGGCGCCACCGCAAGCCAGGTGTTCGCCGTATACCTCGCCCAGGCCACCGCCCTCGGCCTGGCGGGAAGCCTCGCCGGCGCCGCGCTCGGCGTGCTGGTGCAACAGGCGCTGCCGATGCTCCTGAGAGGCGTCCTGCCGGTGGACGTGGAGGCCGCGCTCGCACCCAGGGAGATCGCCCTGGGTGTCGGGCTGGGCGTCTGGACGGCGCTCGTCTTCGCGCTCTTGCCGTTGCTCGCGGTGCGCCGGGTCTCTCCCCTGGCCGCCATCCGGCGGCCGTATGAGGCCGGCCCCGGCCCTCGAGACCCCTGGCGCTGGCCGGCCGTCGCCGCGCTCGCCGGGAGCATCGTGAGCCTGGCCGCGCTCGAAGTCGGCAGCTGGCGGACGGGCGCGACCTTCTCCGCCGGGGTCGCGGGCGCGCTCGCGGTCCTCTGGCTCGCGGCATGGCTCCTCGTGCGAGCCGTGCGGCGGTGGTTCCCGAGCGCCTGGCCCTACGTCTGGCGTCAGGGACTCGCCAATCTCTTTCGGCCCGCGAATCAGACCGTGGCCGTCGTGCTCGCGCTGGGGTTCGGCGCGTTTCTGCTGAGCACGCTGTTCCTGGTGCAACACAACCTGCTTCGCGGACTGGAGACGACGGGCGGACCCCGCCGGCCCAACCTGCTGCTGCTGGACATCCAGACCGATCAGGCGGAGGCGGTCGCGCGGGAGCTGAGCGCGCGCGGGCTGCCGGAGTACGGGCCGGTACCGATCGTGCCGATGCGGATTCTCTCCGTGAAGGGGCGACCCGTGGGGCAACTGCTCGCCGACACCGCGCAACTCGATCCGGACGAGCCGCGCGAGCGCGCTCGCCGCGGCGAGCCGTCCAACGCGTGGGCGCTCCGCCGGGAGTACCGGAGCACCTACCGCGATACGGTGGTCGCGTCGGAGCGCGTCGTTGCCGGAGCCTGGATGGTGCCGGCGGCGCCCGACGCCGCGGGCGCCACCCCGCCGGCGTCGATCTCGGTCGAGCAGGACCTCGCCCGGGAGCTCGGTGTCACCCTCGGCGACGAGATCGTGTGGGACGTCCAGGGGGTCGCGATCCCCTCGCGCGTGACCAGCCTCCGCGAAGTGAGCTGGGCCCGGTTCGAGCCGAACTTCTTCGTGGTGTTCGCGCCGGGGCGGCTGGAGCAGGCGCCGCAGACATTGATCGCACTCACCCGGATCGACGATCCGGCAGTGCGCGGCGCGTTTCAGCGGCGGCTGGTCGAGCGGTTCGCGAACCTGACCGCGATCGACCTCGCCCTGGTGCAGGAGCAGATCGAGCGTCTGGTGGACCGCGTCGCCCTGGCCATCCGGTTCATGGCTGGGTTCAGCCTCGCCGTCGGGGCGCTGGTTCTGGTCGGTGCCATCGCGGCCACCCGGCTCCAGCGCCTCCGCGAGGCGGTGCTCCTGCGCACCCTCGGCGCCACCCGGCGGCAGATTCTCCGGATCGCGCTCGCGGAGTATCTCGCGCTCGGCCTCCTATCCTCCCTGACCGCCGTCGCGCTCGCCGCGGGCGCGGGCTGGGGTCTCGCCCGGTGGTTTTTCGATGGCCGGTTCTGGCTGCCGCTGGGCCCGCTGGCCGCCCTGGTCGCAGCCGTCGTCGCGCTGACCGTGGCGGTGGGCCTCTGGACCACGCGCGAGGCCGTGCAACGGCCGCCGCTCGAAGTGCTCCGGGTGTAAATTCCTCCGCCCCTCTCCCACGGACCCAATGCTCGCAATCGATCTCAGCGGCAAGCGCGCGCTCGTCGCCGGTGTGTCCGACGACGGCGGCTTCGGCTTCGCCATCGCCAAGGCGCTCGCGGAGGCCGGTGCCTCGGTCTGCGTCGGGAGCTGGCCGCCGGCCCTCGGCATCTTCCTCAAGCTGCTCGAGCGGGGGAAGATGGAGGGGTCGCTGCGGCTCTCCGACGGCCGCAAGCTCGCGTTCGAGCGGATCTATCCGCTGGACGCCGCGTTCGACACCCTGGCCGACGCGCCGCCGGAGGTCCGGGAGAACAAGCGCTACAAGGAGCAGGGCGACTTCAGCGTGGCCGGCATGACCGAGCGCATCCGCCGGGACTTCGGCGATCAGGGACTCGACCTCGTGGTCCACAGTCTGGCGAACGGCCCGGAAGTTAAGAACCCGCTGCTCGAGACGAGCCGCGCGGGCTACCTGGCGGCGGTGAGCGTGAGCGCCTACAGCAACGTCTCCCTCGTCCGGCACCTGGCCCCGGTCATGCGCCCGGGGGGAGCGTTTCTCTCGCTCACTTACCTGGCCGGGGAACGGGTGATCCCGGGCTACGGCGGCGGCATGTCGAGCGCCAAGGCCGCGCTGGAGGCGGACACCCGGACCCTCGCGTACGAGGCCGGCCGGAAGTGGGGGGTGCGGGTGAACGCGGTCTCCGCCGGCCCCTGGGCTTCCCGCGCCGCGTCCGCGATCGGCTTCATCGACACTATGATCGCCTACACAAGCGCCAACTCGCCCCTGCCCGGTGCGATCACGGCGGCCGACGTGGGCAATACGGCGGCGTTCCTGCTGAGCCCGCTGGCCGGCGCGATCACCGGCACCGTGGTCTACGTGGACCGCGGTTATCACGCGATGGGCATGGCGGTCGCGCCGCCGGCGCCCCCCGCCTGAGCGCTCCGTGGCCGGCGTGGACGACCTGCTGAGCCGGGCCGACGGTCCCGCGTGGCGCCTCACGCTCAACCGGCCGGGCCGCCGCAACGCGCTGACGCCGGAGCTCGCCCAGGCAGTGGCGCTCGAAGTCGAGCGGGTGTGTGCCGCGGGAACAGCGCGGGTGATCCTGCTCGAAGGGGCGGGCGGTCACTTCTGCGCCGGCCTCGACCTTCGTTGGCTCGAGACTCTGGGCGCGACACCCGATCGTCGGGACATCGGCCGCGGCCTCGCGCAGTTCCAGTCCGCCATTCTCGCGATCGTCCGCGCGCCGCTGCCGGTCATCGCGATCGTCCGGGGAACGGCCGCGGGCTTCGGCGTGGACCTGGCGGTGGCCTGCGACATGCGCCTGGCCGGGACCAGTGCCAGCTTCACTTCCGCCTTTTCCCGCATGGGACTCGTGCCGGACGGCGGCTCGACCTACGGTCTTCCCCGTCTCATCGGCGACGGCGCCGCGCTGCGCTTCCTCCTCGCGAGCGAGACCGTGAACGCCCACTCCGCGCTCCGTTGGGGGCTGGTGGACGAGGTGGTGGACGACGCGGAGGTCGAGGTCCGGACCACCGCACTCGCCGGCGCGCTCGCCGCTAACGCGGCCGGCAGCATCGCCTCGATCAAGCGCCTCTGCCGGGCCGAGGAGCTGGCCGGCCTGGCGCGCGCGCTCGCGGCCGAAGGCGAGGCCCAGATCGAGGCGTTTCTGAGCCCTGAGTTCCAGCGCCGGCTCGCGGCCTTCCTTGCGCGCAGCGCCCGCGACCAGGGGGCCCGGTGAGCGCGCCCCGGGTGTTCGCGGCCGACCTGCTCGCCGGCAAGGTCGCCCTCGTCACCGGAGGCGGCACCGGGATCGGCTTCGGCATCGCGACCAGCCTCGCCCAGGCGGGCGCGTCCGTGGCGATCGCCAGCCGCAGGCCGGAGCACCTCGAGCCCGCCGTCGCCGAGCTTCGCCGGGTCGTTCCCAACGCGCTGGGTGTCGCCGCGAATGTACGGGAGCCAGAGTCGGTCGCGCGCATGATCGAGCGGGTGACGGGTGAGTTGGGCCGGCTCGACATCCTGGTGAACAACGCCGCCGGCAACTTCTACGCGCCGTCCGCCGAGCTCTCGGCCAACGCCTGGCGTTCCGTCATCGAGACCGACCTGTACGGCACGTTCTACTGCTGCCAGGCCGCGTATCCGGCGCTCAAGGCGGCGGGTGGCGGGCGTATCGTCTCCGTGTCCATGACCCTCCACTACCGCGGCTGGCCGCTGATGGCGCACGCGACGGCGGCGAAGGCGGGGGTGGATGCGCTGACCCGGACGCTGGCGCTCGAGTGGGCTCCTGACCGGATCACGGTAAACGCGGTGGCGCCCGGCCCGATCCCCACCGAAGGCGTGAAGAAAGCGTTCACGCCGCCCGATGCCACAACGCCCGACCTCTTCAAGATGGATGTATTCGCGAAGCAGGCGATCCCCGCCGGCCGCTGGGGCAAGCCGGAGGACATCGGGCACATGGTCACGTTTCTCGCGAGCCCGGCCGGCGACTGGATCACCGGCGCCATCTTCGTGGTGGACGGCGGCCACTGGCTCGTCCCGGCGGACCGCCGGTGACCGGCCCGGACGCCATCTCCGGCACGCCCGGGATGGAGCGCACCTTCTTCGTGGCCGGCGCGCTCTCTGGGTTGGTGAGCGTGGCCGCCGGCGCGTTCGGAGCCCATGCCCTCCGCGCCCGCCTGCCGCCCGACCTGCTCGCGGTCTTCGAGACGGGGGCGCGCTATCAGATGTACCACGCGCTCGCGCTGCTGGCGGTCGCGTGGGCAGCCGGTCGCTGGCCCGGCCCGCTCGTTACCTGGGCCGGCTGGCTCTTCCTCGCGGGAACGCTGCTTTTCTCCGGCAGCCTCTACGCACTGGCCCTCACCGGCGCCCGTTGGCTTGGGGCGGTGACGCCCCTCGGCGGGCTCTGCTTTCTGGCCGGCTGGCTCTGTCTGGGCCTTGCAGCCCGGCGGTGAAATCCTCGAGGTAGACCGTCGAGCCCGCCGTCCGCCGCCCGCCTACCCCTCCTGTTGGGCCCAGAAAAAGAAGACCACCCCGATCGCGCAGAACATATAGAGGTTGCCGGGGATCCACATGAGGAGCCCGCCCAGCTTCTGATCGTCCAGCGGCGACAGGTTCCAGGTCCGGGGCGCTTCCGCGTACCATGTGTACAGCACCGAGTCGGCGAGCGTGATGATGGCCGCGACCAGCTGCATCGGGATGCTCACCAGAAAGAGGTAAAGCATCCTGACCCCCAGACCGAGCGGCGGCACCTCCGGGACGGGGCTCATGACCGGCCACCACATGAGCACGGCCGCGGCCATGAACAGGAGGTGCGTGAAGACGTGGACGTCGTGGTTCCGCATCATGAGGTCGTACGCCGGTACCGTGTGCCACACGGCGAGCGTGACCGTAAAGAGAAACCCCGCGACCACCGGGTGGGTGAGAACGCGCGCGGCGGTGCGCACGGCAGGGCGCCGGACCAGTGGGCTCAAGAGCCAGCCCGGCGTCCCCGCGATGAGGAGCGGCGGCAGCACCAGCGTGAGCAGCAGGTGCTGCGCCATGTGCACCGAAAAGAGGTAGTAGTCGCTGAGGTCGTGGATCGGGCCGTTCAGCGACACCAGCATCACCAGGAGGCCCGCCATGAAGCAGCCCACGCGCCAGAGCGGGACCGGCGGTCCCCATCCGTGCCGGCGCCGGAGCGGACCGATTCCCCAAACGTACAAGGCACCGAGAATCCCGGTGCCTATCAGTACGCTCGGATGGAGCGCCCAGCTCGGCTCGAACGGAACGGTGGGTCTTGGCCTGGCGTCGAGCAGGAGTGGCGCAAGCCCCCCGAGCATCAGCCTCCCGACTTCGCGAACGCCATGTGGTAGGCCATGAGGGCGGCGAGGGCCAGGATGACGATCGCTGCGATGGTGAGCGGGAAGACGAACACGCCGGCGAAGAGCCGGTGGTCCTGCTTCAGGTGCATGTAGAACATTGCCACCAGCGCGAACTTCGCGAACGACAGCGTGAGCAAGGCCGGCACGAACACCATTCGCAGGTCGCCGAGGGCGCCGGCGTGCTCCCCAAAGGTGATCTCGTAGAGCGCCACTTCGAGCGCCGTGAGGATGAACAGGACCAGACCGACCTTGGTGTAGGTACCTGGGGTCGGGTGGCCGTGCGCGGGCTCGGCGGCGGCGGTTGCGTGAGCGGTCATGCCGTAAGCCTCACTGCATCAGGTAAACGACGGGGAAGATGATGATCCACACCACGTCCACGAAGTGCCAGTACAGGGCGGCCATCTCGAGATTGATCGAATTCTCCGGCGGCAGCTGCTTGCGCAGCGCCAGCACGAACATCGTGATCAGCCAGATGACGCCGATGGTGACGTGGGTGCCGTGGAAGCCGGTGAGCGTGAAGAAGCTCGCCCCGAACATGTTCCGCTGAAGCGTCAGGCCCTTGTGCACGAAATGGGTGAACTCGTACACCTGCATCCCGACGAAGAAGAGCCCGCACAGGATCGTCGCGCCCAGCCAGCCCAGCAGCATCTTGCGGTTGCCCTTCTGGGCGCCGTACAGCGCGAGGACGACGAACAGCGAGCTGAATAGGAGCAGCGCGGTCCCGACCGTCACCAGCGGGATCTCGATGACGCCCTCGACGACCTTCCCGGTCGCCGGGTCGGTCCACGCCTGGTGCGGGAACGGCCCGACCGTGCTCTTGTTGCGGTAGACCACGTAGGTCGAGATCAGCGACGCGAAGAACATGCACTCGGACCCGATGAAGGTCCAAATCGCGAGCTTCCGGCTGTCGAGACCGGTCGAGGTGTCGAGGTGGGCGGCTTGGGCGTCGGACAATGAAGAGCTCCTGGTCGAGCCGTTAGCCGGTAGCCATTAGCCTTTAGCTAATGGCTAATAGCTAATGGCTAATGGCTAATGGCTTTTCCCCGAACTCCCGGAATCGACGTATAGCTTGGCTCAAACATCCAGTTGAACAGGCCGAAGAAGACCCAGGCGACCGCCACAATCACGCCCCACGGTCCGACCTTGGGTGACAACAAGAGCCCGACGAACATCAGCGTCACTCCGAACGCGGTCACCAGCGGCCAATAGGACGGCGCGGGCATGTGGATGCCCTTCCCGCTCACGAGCGGCGGCTCGGGCAGCGGCCCGCCCCGCTCGCGCTTCGCTTCCCAGAGCGGGTCCCGTCCGTGGACCGTCGGGATCTCCGGGAAGTTCCACTCCTGCGGCGGCGATGGGATGGACCATTCGAGCGTTGCCCCGTTCCACGGGTCGGCCCCCGAGGGCGGTCCGCCGCGCCAGGTCTTCCAGACGTTGTAGAGGAAGACCGCGAAGCCGAGCGCCAGCACGAACGAGCCGATCGTCTCGAGCTGGTTCAACCACTCGAAGCCCAGGCCCTTGGGATAGGTGTACACCCGGCGGGGCATTCCGTGGAGCCCGACGAAGTGCATCGGGAAGAAGGTCAGGTTGAACCCGATGAGCTGAAGCCAGAAATGCAGCTTGCCGAGCCGCTCGTCGAGGAGCTTGCCGAACATCTTGGGCCACCAGTAGTAAGTGCCCGCGACGATCCCGAAGATGCTCCCGCCGAAGAGCACGTAGTGGAAGTGCGCCACCACGAAGTAGGTGTCGGTCTGCTGGAGGTCGGCCGGGGGCGAGGCGTGCATGACGCCCGAGAGGCCGCCCATGATGAACATCGCGATGAAGCCGAGGGCGAAGAGCATCGGGGTCTTGAGCTGGAGCGAGCCGCCCCAGATGGTCCCGATCCAGTTGAAGATCTTCACTCCGGTCGGGATCGCGATGAGCATCGTGGCGAGGGAGAAGAACGTGTCGGCGATCGGCCCCATGCCGGTCGAGAACATGTGGTGGCTCCACACGCCGAAGCCGAGGAACGCGATGAACACGCCGGAAAACACCATCGCGGCGTAGCCGAACAGCGGCTTCCGCGAGAACACCGGCAGCACCTCGGACACGATGCCGAATGCCGGCAGGATCAGGATGTAGACCTCGGGGTGGCCGAAGATCCAGAAGAGGTGCTGCCAGAGGATGGGGTCGCCGCCGCCCGACGGAACGAAGAAATGAGTCCCGACGAAGCGGTCGAACATCAGCATGATGAGCGCGACCGTGATCACCGGAAACGCGAGCAGGAGCAGAACCATCGTGATCAAGCTCATCCAGACGAACATCGGCATCCGCATGAGTCTCATGCCGGGCGCGCGGAGATTGAGGATCGTGACGAAGAAGTTCACCGCCGCCGCGAGAGAGGAGACGCCGAGGATCTGGAGGCCCGCCATCCAGAAGTCCACGTTGAGGCCGGGCGAGAACTGCTTCGACGTCAGGTTGGCGTACCCGAACCAGCCCGCGTTGGGCGCCGCCCCGAACAGGAAGCTGGCGTTGAGGAAGAGACCGCCCAGAATGAACACCCAGACGCCGAACGCGTTGAGCCGTGGAAATGCGACGTCTCTCGCCCCGATCATGAGCGGGATCATGAAATTGAAAAACACCTGGCTCAGCGGCATGACGGCGAGGAAGATCATCGTCGTGCCGTGCATC
>Ga0070707_100005016_pt1 | contig 12401 bp, 9 predicted proteins | sample KBSK5502metaG_FD_65468 | JGI IMG/M metagenome (GOLD analysis project Ga0070707, IMG submission 65468) | Corn, switchgrass and miscanthus rhizosphere microbial communities from Kellogg Biological Station, Michigan, USA - KBS K5-50-2 metaG | ecosystem: Host-associated > Plants > Roots >... | reverse complement strand
CTTCAACAGTTCCTTGAGCGCATATTTCACCAGACAGCGAGTGAGCACCTGCGGCGTGTAGTAGCTGGCGCTTTTCTGCCGGTCGCGGCCGGCCAAACGGTAAATGAAGGTGTCGCGCGGGTATTTGCGCAGGATCTTGCGGCCGTTGTCGTCGATATCGTGCACGCGCTCGGTCGGTTTGTAGTCGTCAATACGGCTGGCGGGAACAAACCACGCGCTATCCAGCATGTCGGTGCTGCCGCCGCTGTCATCGCCGGTTTCGTTTTCTTCGTCGTCATCGCCATCCTCGTCGCCGCTGCTCGCGCGAGCCGCCTTCTTCTTCGGCTCGGGCTGCACCTCATATAGATCCTCGGGAGCAAAGAATCCCCGGTAGGAGAGCAATGCCTCGTACACTGCACCGAGCTGATTGATCGAGAGCAGCTGGTAACTGACCCTTCCTTTCCCTTTGCCCGATTTCCCAGCTCTCGATCAACCAGCGTTGAGGCGGTTCTTTGGAAATCGTGAGACCCACTTCCGGTCTGTCCGTGGCCGCGGCACCGTTCGGGGTGTAATGGATGCTCCACGTCAAATCCCAGCCGGCGGGGACCAACAGCGCGGCGTTGTAAGGGCGAAAGTCGGAGAGGGCACGTCCAGGCACGTAACAACTGATGTTCTGCTCCAGATTGGTCGCGCCGGTGGAAGCGTTGGGAGGAACGTTGTCTCCAGCGCCGACCGTGATCTTGCGCCCCTTCCCGTCGGCAGTTGGAATTAATACCTCGCGCTTTGTTGGCGCAACTTCGGCGCCGATCTCATCGCGTTGCTTGTCCACCCAGAGAAATGTGTTGTAGACGGTGTCGGATCTGTGCGGAACAAAAGAAACACAAATGTGGTGAGTCACGCCCAGTTCGCTCGGTTTGATCTCGACGGAAGTGACCCATGTGTCTTTAGTGAAACCCGTCGGTGTTGTGAGCGTCATCCATTCGATGACGTTCTTGTCGGGAGCCGCAGGCACCGTATAAGGGATTCCTTTCAACACAAGGTCGGGGTTCGTCATCCATCCGTTCTCAGGCCATTTGACCGGTGGCGGGGCATCGTTGGGATCGCCCTTTACAGCCCCGTTATCGACCCATTGCACGATGGTGTCGATCTCTTCCTGCTTCAGCGATCGATCATTCGAGAAATGACCATACTGGGGATCGGCGAACCAGGGCGGCATCTTCCGGGTAACGACCGCCGTCTTCATCGCCTTGGCCCACGGACGCGTGGTGTCGTAGCTCAGGAATGACATCGGCGCAATATTCCCCGGCCGGTGGCAGGTTTGACAATTCCGCTGGAGAATCGGAAGGACGTCCTTATTGAATGTGACCGCGCCGGCTGGGCCGGCTGCTGACGCTTCAACACACATCACAAGAAGAATGCCGGCAACTGCTGCGGCGAGCCAAACTCGTGTACCCATGTTCACTCCTTTGCGCACCTTTTTTAGTTACAAGTTAGCAACTTCTTTGCAGAATGCAAGCAAAACGGAGGCAAGTCGCATGAATGCTGTGCAGTTTCCGCGCAGACATTTTGTCTTTTCTCTCCTGGCGATGGGAGTGCCCTCGCTTCAGTCGAACCGGAAAGATTCAGTGCTGCCGATACGCGTCAACACGCTGAACCATGTGAGTTTCGGCTGTGACGACGTAAAGAAGACGATCCAGTGGTATGGACGCATTTTCGGAATGGCCGTTCATGCTTTTCAGGACTACGGGGGAGGACAGACGGTTCTCAGAGTCGGAAATGGGCCAGAGTATGTGGCGCTGTCGCAACGAAACGGGAAGAGCATTGGGCAACCGCCGACACGCCTTCCACATTTTTGCTGGGGAATCGGGGATTTCAATGTCGACCGAATCCTGAGAGCGCTCTCGGAGATGCAGGCTCCAGCTCAGGCGGTTCTGAGGGAGGGCAAGACGATCAACGGTGTCAATTTCGACGACCCGGATGGCTTCCCGCTCCAGTTCAATCCTTTGAACGCTTGCGGTGGGGGCGGATTTTTGGGTGATGTGTGCGACAACTCCGCTCAGGCGGCTCGCCAGCCAGGCGATCCCCCGCCAATTCCCGTCCGGACACTCAACCACGTCAGGCTGATGGTGCCGAATGTCCAGCGCACGCTCGAATGGTATTTGAAGCTGACCGACCTGCAGCGGCAGACATATCAAGAACCAGGAGGCGGACTCATCCTTCGCGTAGGACGCGGACCACAGTTCGTTGCGCTGGTCGAGGGACGCGGGCCCGCGGCTTTCCGGCCGCACGTCGGATTCGGCGTTCAAGGATTCGATCCTGACCAGGTCAGCAAGAGGCTCACCGAGCACGGCGTGAGCGCGCGGACGATGACGCGGCAGGGCGGGGCTGTCGAAATCCTTGTTGAAGCGCCCGACGGGGTGGAAGTCCAGCTTCAGGACGTCAGCTACTGTGGAGGCCGCGGACGGCTCGGCAACATGTGCACGTGAACGCGGGCTAGGCAACGTGTGAACGAATTGAAATCAAACATTATTCCCCTCCTTGAAAAGGAGGGGTGGATGCGCGATCAAGAAAATATCGCGAAGCAACCTTGTTCGCGCAGCCGGGGTGGTCAGATCGGCGAAATCTTAAGGCCTGAAGAGTTTCGCCGATCTGACCACCCCGGCTGCGGCGCTTCGGAGGCTTCGCGACTTTTTATTAATGCCGCATCCACCCCTCCTTTTCAAGGAGGGGAATATGCTCGCCTGTAATTCGTTCACACTCTCTAGAGCCCGCGACTACTTCAGAAACAATCCGAGATCGACAGACTTACCCATCTGGAAATATCCGATTGGTGACGGATGGATGCCATCACCGCAGTTGTAGGGAGGATTGATCAGGTTTGGATCCGCCGGGCTGCGTACGATCTTGTCGAAATCGATCACGCTATCAAAGCCTGCACGTGCGCGTATCCACTCGTTGACTTGATTGCGTATCCGTGTTTTCGCATCGTCCCAGCCGGTATTGTCCGGCGCCGGCTCGCGGTTATGCCGGGGAATGATCGTGGCACCGATCAATTTAATACCTTTGGCTTTGATGCGAGTGATGATGTCTTTCGTACCCGCGATCAGTTCCTCGGCGCCGACGTCACGCCGGATATCGTTCGTGCCCATGAACAGCACGACGTGACTGACGCCCGAATGCGACAGCACATCCCGGTCGAGACGGTCCATTCCCGAGGGGCTGTTCGCCTCCGGTCGCAGGTGCGCGCTGGTCACGGTATTTCCGCCGATTCCCTCGTTGACGACCGACCGCCGGATGGGCGTCATCATGGCCAGACGTTGAGCGACGATGTCTTCCCACCGGTCATGCGCATCCAGCGTCGTGCATGTACCGTCGGTGATCGAATCGCCGAATGCAACGACTGCCGTGGCCGGTGTTGCCGGCCGCACATCGATCGACTTCAGCCAGAACGTTGACGTGGTTTTGCCGGTGAAAGGCTTGCCGTCTTCGGACTGGGTCTGATCGCCTGCATTGTTCGCGGTGAGGTAAGAAGTGACGACAGCGCCGGTATGCTGGCTGGGCGTGATATTGACTCCAGTCAGGAATAAGCTCACGGCTAAATCCTGCTGGGCATCCACTCTCAACGCCACAGGATCACTTCGAGCAGATCCGCCGGCGGGAATGGTGACCGAACTCTTTTCATTAAACGTTACGGGCTTGTTCAATCCCGCCGCAACAGCCGGACCCTGAATACGCGGCGCGATCGTTACTCTCCCGAAGGTCACCGGAACAGTTCCGAAAGTGTTGTCCAGACGAATTCGGATACTGTCGCCGGGAAGGGTCACGCGTGCAATCATGCGCACGGTCGCGTTGCTGATCTTTGCGTCGCCGAGAGCCTGCTGAGAGGTACCCCACGCCGTTACCCATTCCCGATTTGCATTTTGAGGAAAGGCCTGGAGGGCCAACATTGCAAGTGCGGCTGCTGCCCCAAACTTCAGAATCATGGGCTGTCCTCGAATGAGTGCCGCCAATTCCCCTTCCTCAGCCGAGGAGGGGTGGCTGCGCGGCAAAAGAAAAAGTTGCGAAGCCACCTTAGCCCGCGCAGACGGGGTGGTGCTGGTTAACCACCGATTACTCGATTTATTTCGCCTGCGCCTCTAGGGCTTTCAGGTCCGCTTCGCTACGCACGGTCATGACGCCCATCTGGCTGGAACGGTAGACCGGCACGATGATCTGCAATTTCCCATCGCGCTCGAGCAGCGAGATGTGACGGATTTCCGTGCCGTGCACCGGCAGATCGAACATGGTCCACTTGTTGGCGCCGGGATCGAATTTAAAGAGCCGATCCGAGGTCCACAGATTTCCCCACACGTTGTGCTGACTGTCCACCGAAACGTGGTAGGCCTGCATCGTGGGATCCGGCATCGGGACGATCGTCGTTTCACTCGTCCTGGTGTTGATTCGCGCGAGCGACGCGCCCCACGAATTGCCGACCCAGAGGACATCGGCGTTCTTGTCGGTGCCCATGCGGCGCGGCCCCTGCGACCAGGGAAGCGGACTATTGAAGCTCAGGTCGCTGAAATTGTCATAGAACGCGCGATCTTCCGGTTTTATGCGATCCATCTCGGCCTTGACCGGAGGCAGCTTCACTTCGGTGACCTTACCGGTCTCAATGTCGGCGTGGCCAATGGTGTCCATCGCCATCTGCGCCCACCAGCCGTTGCCACTGCGATCGCCCGCGGTTCCATAAGTCATGCCGCTGCCCTTGGGGTTGTTGTAGGGCGTGAGGGACTTGAAGCCGGTAAACTCCTTCGTGACCGGATTGAATCGCACGGCTCCGTCGGGCGCCGATGCCCAGATCATGCCGTTGCCATCGACATCCATCGTTACAGCGCCACCGACCGGAGACATCGAAGCCGGCGTTTCATAAACAGTGATCTTTTGCGACGCAGTATCGAGATGGCCGAGGCTGCGGCGACCGGGATTGATGTCGAACCAGAAGTCACCCTTCGCGTCGCGGACGAGTCCGTGACTGGTGGCGGCCTCACCATTCCTACCCGCCACCTTCAGGTACGAGACCTCACCGGTCTTGCCGTCGACCTTTCCGATCGAAACAACCTGATTCGGGTTGTTGACGGTGTAATAAAGGTTGCCGTCGAATCCTATGCCTCCATCATGTGGGAGTTCACCCAGCTTCGATGTGGGCCCGAGCGACCAGTCGGTACCATCGTTGTCGTTGTATTTGGTGCCGATGCCCGACTCCGGATTGAGTGGAAGGTCGTAAAGCTTCCACACCACGCGCGCCGCCTCGCCTTTCGGCCGTGGACGCGGGCTGAACTTCATCGAAGTCTCGCCCGGCCCCCTCGCGCGCGCAAGGTAAGCTGCAAGTTGCTTCTGATTGTGCTCGATGATCTGGTTGGCTTTGGCGCCGGCGCCCGGATAGACGCCAGTGCCGGGCACGACTTTCATCAGGTTGATGATCTTGTTCCAGCCGGCCTCATCGAAGCGGAATTGCAATATGTAACCCTGCGGGTGACAGGAGGTGCAGTTGTTGGTGAAGATCCTCTTGATGCGAGCGTCATCCGGCGTGGCTTCCGGCAATGCCGCAGCCAGCGCTTCGCTAGGCAACTGGCGGATCCGCTTCTCGGGATCCGTAATCGCCTGCAACACGACATCGTGGTGCCGCGCAGCGCTGAGATCGACTGAACTTTTGGCAGTCTCGAAGCCGAGCCCCTGCGCCCACACGCGATATTTACCCGCCGGCATCGGGGGGAAATAGTAGCGACCCGTTTCGTCCGTATAGACGCTGGTCGTGATAGTCGAGCCTTCCAGCTTCGCGGAGACGGTCACACCTTCCAATTTCTGGCCCGACGACGTCGAGATGACGCCGCTTAGCAATTGGTCGGCGGCCTGGGCACCCGTTACGACAACCAGGCTAGCCGCGACGATCAGTAGCAGACTTCGCAGGTTTCTCATGGGGCTTCTCCTTAATTAGCGTCGGGCCCGCACCGAAATTGCTAGTCATTTCTGGGGCGCGGGTACTGTCTTGAGGTACGCGATGATCGCGTCAATCTCTGCCGGCTGCAAAAAATACTTGAAGGACGGCATGCGCGGGGTCCCGTTAGTGATGTACTCGCGCACGACGCTCTCATCGCCGCCGCCGGCAGCCTTCGTCAGCAATGGACCGTAGGTCTTCGCGTTCCGCGCGGGCGGTAGGTGGCAAACACCACAAGATTGAGCAACGAGCTGGCGGCCAAGCCGCTGCTGCTCGTTCAGACCATCGCCTGCCTGCCGGGCGAACACGAATTGCGCGCACACCGTGAGCAGGCACAGAAACAGCCAGGCGCTGCGCTTCATCTTTTCTGCCTCCTTAGTACATCAGGGAACCACAAAGACAGGGTAATTCCACGTCAGAGGTGTAAATACCCTAATTAGCACTGGCCCGCCATTATCGGCTAAATAGGGTATTTACACCTCTGACGTGGAATTACCTTCAGAAATCAGAGGGCGCTGCCGCGTTATTACCGTCCCAGTCTTTGACCATTCCATCCGGGCCTTTCAAAAATCCGAGAAGGCATCCATTGGAGCCGTCTCTCAGATGATGACATCGCGCTTTGACGGTATCGCCCGGTTTGACGTAGTCCTTCGTGACACCGATTCTCTCGAGCCCGTTGCGGCCCGTTGCTTCAAGGGCCCACATTTGGGGCTCGCCCTTGTCGTCCTTCACCTCGATATAGACCCAGGAATGCGGCACGACGAGGTGAACTTCTTTGACAACGCCCTGGATGTCCATGAACGTGTCTTCATAGTTGCCGTGAGAATGATGCGGCCACGCCGGCAAAGCGAACGCAGCGGCACAGATGACTGCGACACCGATACCCAATTTAAATCGCATGCTTACCTCCTCTGACCTGTGTTGGAGTCAGGAGCGTCAATTTTGCCCTGACCTTGTCCGCGTCCCGCTCGATTGAATCGTGGCGGTGTCGGGAATCCGTTGGAGTAGTAGGACTGATAGCGAAGGCCGACGCCGTTCTCATCAAGCCATCCCAGCGATTGCTGAAACAATCCCGGTTCTGGGTAACCTGCCGGGACGGTTCCTTCAATGATGTACAGCTTGTTTTCGTGCATATAAATGCCGGCGAAGGTTCGTGACTTATCTTTGTTGTTCGTGAGCTGAATCTGTCGCCCTTCGACGAGATCGACGACACCCCATACGAAGAGCGTCAGTTTCGCGTCCCTCTGCATGAGTTGCCATGATGCATAGTCCATCGCGCCCCGGATGTCGGCCTTCCAGTGCCCTACATCGCCCGGACCTCCCAGGCAGGGTTCGGCGCCAACAGGGCACGACTTCGCTTTCTCCGTGAGTATTTGTTGGGCCTGCGTGTAGTCGATGACCGTCACCGAGTACCGGCTTTGGCCTTGCTCGGCGCTATAGATACGCTCCGGCAGATCGGCTTCATGTTGCGATCGGTAGGTCGTCTGCGTCACCTTCGGTTGGGTCGGGAAATTACAGGTGAATCGATCTTCGCGGCTGGCGAACTCAATCCATTCCTGGGCGAACAGAGGTCCCGAAATCGAGAGCACCAATGTTGCTGAAATGAGTGGCATCAAGCGCATGGCTGTTTCTCCAGAGACTCAGGAATTTATAGCCGTGAGCATAGATGAAGTAATCAAACCGCGCAATATTTAAGCCCGGACTTCGGACGGGAATGCAAAAAGTATCGCGCGCCTTGTGGCGTACGTCGCCGCCGTCACCGGAAGCACGAAACGCCTCGTGGCAACCACCACCTTTCTATGGCACGGTATCGCGCATCTATGGCACGGTATCGCGCACTCCACCGCAAGTGCGGTGCGCGCTACTTCAAGTGCGGCCAGCCTGGCATCACACGGAGACGGCGGCGTCCAAACCATCGACCGCGATGTGGTGCACGTCGCCGTCTTCGTATCAAGCGTGGCCGTTCGTGGTGGGAGAAAGACGCGTCGCGGTTGTGGTGAGGTGAGCCATGCAGCCGGAGCTGCGGCTGATGCCAGACGTGAGGCGGCTCACGGACGCTGTGAGGCTCGCCATGGATAAAGAGACGCGGTTCGTAGTTGCCGTGAAGCGCGCCGTGGTTGTGGCGGCGGCGCCGGCTTAGCGCGCAGTCTTGTCGACCACCACGCGGCCGGCCTTCATTACCCAGCGGACGTTCTCTCTTCTCGACACCGCGGTGATGTTGGCCAGGGGGTCGCCTTCAACGGCAACGATGTCGGCGAAGAAACCTGGGGCAACGGCGCCGAGACTTTTCTCCATGCCGAGCATGGCGGCGGGCTCAGTCGTGGCGGTTTTGAGCGCCTGCTCGGGTTTCATTCCCATCTTCACGAACCAGTCGAGTTCACGCATATTCAGGCCCCAGCCGTTGTAAACGGCATCGGAGCCCACGATCATGTGTACGCCCGCTTGATAGGCTTTCTTCGCGGTTTCAAAATTCCGCTGAATGTAATCGAGCAGCCGCTCTTTCGCGCCCGGCGGGAAGTGGTAGACCGTGTCTGCGTTCTCCACGTAGTACTGATTGTGATCGATGGTCGGGGCATAGTACGTCTTTCGCCGGACCATTTCCGCAATTGTTTGATCGTCCATGTCGGTTGCATGTTCGAGCGAATCGGTGCCGGCACGAACCGCATCGCGTGCGCCGCCCGGGCCGTAGGAATGAATCGCGATTTTCTTTCCGAGCGCGTGCGTGGCGTCGACCGCTGCCTTGATCTCCTCGAATGTAAAGGTCTGAGCTTGCGTGACATCATCGAATCCGCCTGTTGACCCGTACATCTTCACCCAGTCCGCACCGGACGCGATGACCTGCCGCACGGCGTGAATGACGTTATCCACTCCATCGGCCATGATGCCGATGGGCGCAGGCGGCGCCGTGCTGCGGGTGATGCGAATCCCGAGGCCTGAAACGAACATGCGAGGGCCGGTCATCCTGCCCATGTTGATCAGATCGCGCATCGCCAGATCGATGCCATCGAGAGAGTTGAGATTTCGAATCGTCGTCACGCCGGCTTCCAGGGCCTTCTGCGCGTTCTCCTGTGCGAGAAATGCGGTGACGGCCGGATGGCGGGGAGGTTCAGAACGCGGTATGGTGACGCCGTCCCAGTAGTACGTGATGTGCGTGTGCCCGTCGATCAAGCCGGGAACGCCTGTGTATCTGGAAAGATCGATCATTTCGGCGCCGCTCGGTATCGCCGCATTCCCGGTTGCGACGCTTCGAACGCGGTCGTCGTCGACAATGACGACCGCGTTCGTGAACACGCGTCCTGTCCCATCGATCAATTTACCGAACTTGATAGCCTTGGTTGCGGCAATCGCTGTTGACGATGTTGCGAGAAAGAACAGGACCACGAGCACTCTTGCACTGCACATGCGCCCTCCTGGGGAAGCCGCGTAGCGGCGAAAAGAGTGTAGCCCAGGGCGTGAGAACGTGTGAATGAATTGGAATCAGGCATTATTCCCCTCCTTGAAAAGGAGGGGTGGATGCGGCATTAATAAAAAGGCGCGAAGCCTCCGAAGCGCCGCAGACGGGGTGGTCAGATCGGCGAAATCTTTAGGCCTGAAAAGTTTCGCCGAACTGACCACCCCGTCTGCGCGAACTAAGGTTGCTTCGCGACATTTTCTTGATCGCGCAGCCACCCCTCCTTTTCAAGGAGGGGAATGTGTCCGCACTGAAACAGCACATGCTGACCCAGGGGCTAACGCCCTGGGCTATCATCTCTCGCCGCTTCGCGGCTAAGTAAAGCTCAGAACATCAGCTTCAGCGCGAACTGGATCTGCCGCGAGGGCGTGGCCGTACTGGTAATCTGGCCGGCGGAATCGCTATAGCTGTAGTTGTTGCTGTTGCCCTGGAACACAACGAAATTCGGGTAAGCGAAATTCGCGCGATTCAAAACATTGAACGCTTCCGCGCGGAACTGCAACGACACGCTCTCCCGGATGGGAATCCTCTTAAACAAGGACGTGTCGACGTTGAACAGGCCCGGGCCGCGGAGCGAACTGCGCCCCGCGTTGCCGAAGCTGCCGGCAATCGGCATCGAGAAAGCTTTCGGATCGAACCATTGTTCTGGTCTCCCCAAAATCACCGGCCCTTTGAAGTTTGGATTCCTGTCGGCGACATCGGTGGGTTGGGTTCCATCGCCGGTGCCGGAATTATTGAAGCCAACCAGAGGCGTGAAAGGAAATCCCGTCTGAGCACTGGCGATCCCATTCCATTGCCAGCCCCCAATCAAATGTTTCAGCAACCCGCTGGCACTTCCGCCAAAGCGCTGCCCGGCCCCGAACGGCAACTGATAGCTGAAGTTCGTGTTGAACTGCTGTGCGGGGTTGTAGGCGGCGACGCCTTTGTTCATGCGGCGATTGTAGATGCCACTGATAAGGTTCGTCGGCTCATTTTCTCCCGAAGGCGCCAGGATGGCGGAGTTCAAGTCCAGTGCCTTCGAGTAGCTGTAATTTGCTTTGAACGTCAACCCGCGCGCCGCGCGCTTGAGAATAGACACATTCAGCGCATTGTAGTTGGCGGTACCATACCCAAACCACGACTGAGTATAGGACACGTACGGATTCGGACGCGGCCCCGGCGCCATATAAAGAGTGCCCTGCGGCACCGTGTACCGGGTTGCCAGGAGCGTCGGATCGGTTGGCAGAGCCAGAGTGCCACCGCTGCGGCATCCCTGTGGGTTCTGACACACCACGGGTGGATTCTGATTGGTATTTAATGTGAGATTGGTGTGGTAGGACTGGCTGCCGACGTAGCCGACCGAAAGCACCAGGTCTTTGGCAAGCTGGCGTTCCACGGTCAGGTCCCATATCTGGACTGTGGGAGTCCGCATGTTCGGATCGAACGCTGTAGGTTGATAAGTCGAGCACGGGGAAGGAATCCCCGGGCCGCAAGTGGGCGGCAGCGCGACATTCTTCTTGAGCGGAAGGAGAGAAAGGAACGGAATACTCCCGTTCGAAGCCACCGGAAGCGACTCGCGGGCAGCGAATGGCGGCATACCGGCCTGTGCCCGGATGCCGAGGTTATCGATCAAATCGTTGTGGATTCCAAAGGCGGCACGCACCGCCCAGGTTCCCGTGCCTGTCGGATCCCAGGCCAGGCCCACGCGCGGCTGCAACAACAGTTTGGCGTGGTTCTCATCGAGGCAGGATGTCCCGATGATGGGCTCCCTCTGGATGACAAAGCCGGGGTCGAACCTGTAGTTCGAACACCGGCCAAAGACTTCGTTCCATCCGTTGGTCATCTCATGCCGCAACCCGACGCGCAAGGTGAAATTCGGCCGCAACTTCATGTCATCCTGGACATACCAGGCGCCTTCGGTGGAGCGGAAGCCTAGCGTCGGCGCATTCCGTGTCAGGATAGCGTTGTTCGGCTGATCCCGGAGAAATGCCGGTATGCTCGCATAGGCGACGTTTGCCGCCGATGACAATGCCACGCCTGACAACTGTTGTTGCACCTTCACAAACCAGCCACCCATACTCCAGGAGTGCTTGCCTTGGATGAAGCGCAGGTCATCGGTGTACGTAAAGTAATTCCTAACGCCCCAATAGGGGTTATTACCCGGTATACCAGCGATCGCGGACTGAGCGGCAGCGCTGATCCCGCCGCCAATGACGACGGTGCCGGGATTCCCTCCCTCGAGGAACACGACATCTTTGGACATGGGTACAGCGGGAGCGTTGACACTGTCTGCGAACGTCCCGGCGTACCCCAACGTCGCGATATTCACCAGCCTGGATGAAAACACATGCGTTTCTTTCAAACTGAGCGTTTTGGCGATGTAGTCGGCGACGGTTTGGAAGTTCGGGGCGCCTCCACCGCCGCCTCCCCACGGGTTGATCCTCAGGCCATTGTCGACCGTGAGGTTTCCATAGAACGAATCCTTGCTGGAGATGACGTAGTCAAAACGGCTCAAGCCGAAACTTTCCCCGATCTTCTGCGGCGGATTCGTGTAGGAGATCGCGCTGCCGTCGGGACGGTCGGGCGTGTTGGGAACCGGCCAGAACGCGTTCGCATACTTGAGCATCGCCGGCTGCAGACCAGGAACCGGCGAACCAACCGGCACTGACGAACCATTCATACCCAGGGTATTTCCGGGCCACGCCAGACCCTGGCGGGCGAAGGTGCCCGGCACAACCGACGCGCTCGAACGCGACAGCCGCTCCTGGTAGCCTTCATAGGTCCCGAACAGGAACATCTTGTCTTTCTTGAGCGGGCCTCCCAAAGATCCGCCAAATTGATTGCGCTTGAACGGAGGAGCGCCAATCGTTTGATCGAAGAAATTGCGCGCATCGAGCACGCTGTTGCGCAGATACTCGAACGCGGTCCCATGCAATTGGTTGGTCCCCGAGGTCGTCACGATGTTGACCTGACCCCCCGCCCGTTTCCCGTACTCGGCGCTGTAGGTGGCGGTGAGAA
>Ga0070707_100005015_pt1 | contig 12402 bp, 9 predicted proteins | sample KBSK5502metaG_FD_65468 | JGI IMG/M metagenome (GOLD analysis project Ga0070707, IMG submission 65468) | Corn, switchgrass and miscanthus rhizosphere microbial communities from Kellogg Biological Station, Michigan, USA - KBS K5-50-2 metaG | ecosystem: Host-associated > Plants > Roots >... | reverse complement strand
GTATCGGATGGTTGCCTTCGCGTCGGCGAGGTCGTCGCCGACCGCCACCACGGTCGCTCCCCGGTCGCGCATCCACCCCATCGCCTCGTCGTTGAACCGGGATCCGACGAAGAGCAGGGCGCGGTAGTCGAGCGACTTCGTCAGGTAGACGTCGACGTGGAGCCAGTCGGCCGTCTCGCATGCGTGTGCGGGGAGCCGCGGCCCCTGCCGAAAAACGAGGGCTCCTTGCTCGGCCGACGACAAGCGCTCGTGGGGAGCGAGGAGGAAGGGTAGACCGCTTGCGGTGAGGAGGTCGCCCACCGCGGAGACCCAGGTGTCCCGGCGCGCCAGGAGGTCCTCGGTCGCGTCGGCGGCGCGGCGGAGGACCGACGGGACGCGGCTGATGTCGCGGCCGAGCAGACGATCCTCCAGCGCCAGGAGGAGCGCCAGCGTGTGCTGGAAGGTGCGGCACGCCACGCCGCCCTCCTCGGGGCCGGCCATCAGGTCGAGGACGCCGGTCCCTGCGACGGCGATCGCCGACGCGGGCGCGTTCGTAAGGGCGATCGCGGCGCTCCCGGCGTCGCGATGACGCCGGAGCGCCGCGGTCGTCTCCTCGGTCTTGCCGCTCGCCGAGATGCCGATCGCGACGGTTCCCGCACCGCCGGGGGTGGCGGCCTCGGCGCTCGCGTACTCGGCGACCGCGTGGACCCCCGATGCGCGGAGGCGTGCAGCGATCACGGCCGCCGCGTACCGCGACGAGCCCATCCCGATCAGGACGACCCGCCGCGTCCCCGGGGGGACGGCGCCCCACACAGGCGCGGCGTCCAGCCCTTCCGCGAGCGACCGGAGCCGCTCGGGCTTGGCTTCCAGGTCGCGGAGGAACAGCTCGGCGTCCATGTCGAACCCGCAGTGTACGGAGCGACCTCGGCCCCGAGTCGCGGCGTGGTATCCCTTACGCCCACATGGGCGACCGGCTGACGATCCTCTTCATGCCCGAGAGCGCGTACGGGCCTACGAACAACTGCATCGGCATCGGCAAGGTCCTCGAGCGGCGGGGGCACCGGGTGATCTTCGCGGCGGAGGCCTCGTGGAAGGGCCGCCTAGAGCCGCTCGGGTTCGAGGAGGATCTGGTGGACCTGGCTCCCCCGCCGGAGGACGGCGCCGAGCAGGACGCGGGGCAATTCTGGACCGACTTCGTGATCGAGACCGCACCGGAGTTCCGCAAGCCCACGATCGAACAGCTCGCGACGTTCATCGAGCCGGTGTGGTCCTCGTTGATGGACGGCGCGATGTTCTGCGAGCCGCAGCTGCGCGCGATCCTCGATCGCGCGCAGCCCGACGTGATCGTCGAGGACAACGTCAACGCGTTCCCGGCGCTCCTCACCCACGGCGCGCCGTGGGTGAGGATCATGAGCTGCAACCCGCTCGAGATGAGGGACCCAGAGCTCCCGCCGACGTTCAGCGGCTACCCGCTGGACGACCCGAGCGCGTGGGACGGGTTCCGCGATGAGTACGAACGGACGCACCGAGCGACGTGGGAGCGCTACGACGCGTTCATGAACGACAACGGTGCGCCCCCGCTTCCCCATCTCGAGTTCATCCACGAGTCGGATCACCTGAACCTCTCCCTGTACCCGGAGGTCGCGGACTACCCGCGTTCCCGACCGCTCTCGCCGACGTGGCACCGGCTCGACTCGTCCGTCCGCGAGACCGAGGACCCGTGGGAGATCCCCGACGCGCTCCGCGCGCGCGGCGGTGCGCTCGTCTATCTCTCGCTTGGCTCGCTGGGCTCCGCCGACGTCGACCTGATGAAGCGACTGGTATCGGTGCTCGCCGACACACCCCACCGCTACATCGTCAGCAAGGGCCCGCGCGCAGCCGAGTTCGATCTGCCGGACAACATGTGGGGCGACGCGCGGGTACCACAGACGTCGATCATCCCCGCGTGCGACCTGGTGATCACGCACGGCGGGAACAACACGACGACCGAGGCGCTCCACTTCGGCAAGCCCATGATCGTGCTACCGCTGTTCTGGGATCAGTTCGACAACGCGCAGCGGATGGCCGAGCTGGGACTCGGGGTGCGGCTCCCGACCTACGACTTCGAGGACGACGACCTTCGCGACGCGGTCGCGCACCTGCTCGTCGACGGGGATCTTCGGCGCCGGATGACGGTCGAGGGAGAACGGATCCGAGCGCGCGACGGGAAGACCAGAGCCGCGGACCTGATCGAGGAGACCGCCGTTCGTCACAGGTTGCGTGACTGACCGCGGCGCGCAAACGCTGTCTCCGTTCGCCGGAGTAGCCTTGACGGATGGCGCGGGACCATCGGATCAGCATCAAAGATGTTGCGCGCGAGGCGGACGTCTCGGTCACGACAGTCTCACACGCGCTGAACGATAAGGGGCGCCTCAACCCGGACACCCGCCAGCGCGTCCGCGACGTGGCGGAGCGCCTGGGGTACAAACCGAACCCCGCCGCCCGGAGCCTCGTGTCCGGGAAGACCGGACTGATCGCAGTGATCCCGTCCCTCCCGAAGCAGACGCGCGTCAGCTTCAGCGATCTGGGGTACTTCACGGAGCTGATCGGCGCGGCGACCGACGTCGCCGTCTCGAGGGATCGGGCGCTTGTCGTCGCGCCGCCCCATTCGAGCGATTTCGTGTGGGAGCGCGTCCCCCTCGACGGCGTGATCGTGATCGACCCGTTCGCCGGGGATACCGCGTTGCCCGTCCTGCGCGAGCGCGGCATCCCGTTCGTTACGGTGTCGGCTGATCCGGATCACCCGGACGGGGACGCGACCGTGGAGTGCGAGGATCGAGAGAGCACGCGCGCCGTGTTCGACCACTTCGTGGAGCGAGGGGCACGACGCGTGGGGTTCCTCTCCGTGCCGCCGATGACCGCCTTCCTCCGGTCCTCGGCCGAGACCTACGCCGGTTGGTGCGCCGGGCACGGCCAGGAGTCGATGGCCGAGGTGATCGACCCTGCCGAGATGGACCGTGACGAGGCGGGCGCCATGACGCGCAGCGTGGAGCGGCTGTTCGATCGCGCCGAGGCGCCGGACGCGGTCTACGTGCCCTTGGAGATGGTCGGCGTCGAGGTCCACCGCGCGATGCTCGGCATGCGGCTCGCGATCCCGGACGATGTGTTGCTCGCGACCACCCACGACCGTGGCCAGGCCCGGACCGCCAACCCGCCGATCACGACGATCGAGTGGGATTACCGGGAGGTCGGACGGCGCGCCGCATCGCTCCTTATCGACCTCGTTGAGGGCGCGCGCTCGGCGCCCCACCTCGAGGTCGTCCCCGGACGCCTCGCGGCTCGAGCGTCGACCGCCCGTTGAGCTCCGAACGAAGGGCGTAGGTCGGGCCGAGGAGCAGAACCACTCATCGGCGGGATTCCCACGCATCCTTCGCGAGTGCACGCTCGCGGGAGCGTCTGGCCGATGCCACGAGGGGGATCTCGATGAGCAGGGGTGTCAGGTCGCTGTTGGCGTGCGGGATGCTCACCGCGATCGTGTTGGTGCCGGGCTCGCCGGCCACCGCTGCGAGCAACGTGCACGCGATGAAGGTGTTCGTCGGCTATGCCGAGGGGCTCCGGGGCACCACCTCGCTCCCGAGCCCGTGGGACGGGGACAACGGTGTGCAGTTCCTCGGAGGCGGAACGACCTTCGACGCCGGCGCGATCAGGATCGTCAACCCGTCGCGTCAGCCGCTCACGATCGACGACGTGTCGGTCGACATCGGGTCGGCGACCTACGACCTGTGGGGACCGTACCCGATCGTGGTGGCCGGCAAGTCCAGCGTGATCCTGACGCAGACCGTCGAGTTCGACTTCGACACGTCCGAACCGGGCGTCGTGACCTGTGACCCGACCGGGGATGTCCCGCTCGTGCATATCGTCGTCGGCTCACGGAACCCGAAGACCCGGACGTTCACCGATGCCGGCCAGGTGCTGAACACCGGTGGGATCGATCCGGGCTCTTGCACGGCGGCGAACGAAGGGCGCGATTGGGTTCGGGTCCACGGGCACTGAGCTCCGTCGTGGTCCGAACCGCGCGAGCCGATCCAGTCACGTCGAGACCCTCAGGGTCCGGGTCGCTGCTCATCGGGTCACCTCCCACCACGCACCATCGGATCTCGCACCCTCGGCGGTCCATCGTGAAGACACTCGCCGGTTTGCAGGCCGTCGCCCGTTGCGCAAGAGTGGATGGCCTCGACGAGGGGAGGCTCCATGGGTACCGAGCCGCGGGACGATTATGCCTACACAGGGTTGCACGCGTACGTGCTCGTGCACGATGTGACCGCCACCACTGCAGATCCGGGTCGCAACGCCTCCGGGTTCATCCAACAGCTCCAAGGCATGGCCCAGGACCAAGGCCCCGTGACGGCCGCGGTGGAGCTGGCCGGAACCTTCAAGGGTCTCGTTCATCTCCGGTTCGACGACGGAGATGTGAATGGCGTCCAGGACTACCTCGCGACGGCCCTCTGGAATGGCGTGACCCACGAGCTCGCCTACGAGGGCCCGGTCTACATGGGGCCCACCCAAGAGCTGATCGGGCTGAAGAGGCATCTTTGCGACATCGTCGCGATCGTCCGCGTCTGGGTGGAGAAGGGACGTACGCGCGAGGTACTCGGGCGCCTCGGAGACGAGCTCGGCGACCGGTTCCACGGTGCGTCGATCGTGTACGGCGGATGTGACATCCTCCTTGCGCTCGAGGGCCCAACGTTCAAGGAGGTCGCGTCGGCAGCCTTCACCAAGCTCCAGCAGATCGAGGGCATCGTTCGCACCGAGACATCCTTCACCGACTACCGGCGGGTCCCCGACCGGCAGTCGGCCGGTTGACGCATCGATCAAGCGATACCGGCGATCGAAGCGGCATGACGAGCCCCGACCACGTTGCCCTTTCGTCGGTAGAGCCCTATGGCTTCGGTGAGGGGCTCCGCCGCCTCGGGCTTCCGGTTGACGGCGATGAGCACCTCGGCGAGGTCGACGAGCACGTCGGCATGGAGGTTGACGAAATCAGTCGACCTCACGAGACCGAGGGCCTCCCGAGCGAGTGCCTCGGACCGGGCAGGTGAACCTTGAGCGGCGAGCGCTCGGGCGCGGACGCATCGCCATCCGACCTGAGGCTCGAGGTCGTGGGAGACCGCTTGGATCTCGGCGTACTCGGAGAGGACCAGCGCCTCCTGGTACTTGCCGACGTCGCAGAGAACCTTCCCCAAGTCGCAGGCACTCGTGGGGGCGTTCGCGGCGTCGTGCTGCTCTCGGTAGTACAGGTAGCTTTGTTCGAGCTCTCGCCGCGCATCGTCGAAGCGCCCCTCGAGACGCGCGATGAGTCCGGATTTCGACGCCGTATCGACGAGCCACCGTCGCTGTCCGAGTCCGGTGAACACGTCCCTCGACGCCGCGACGCGTTCCCGCGCTTCATCGAACCGCCCGACCATCCCGAGCAGCAGTCCGAGGTGCAGTCCCACGGCCGCCGCAGCCACAGGATCGTCCACGATCTCGCGCATCAGCGCCTGGAGCCTCGCCAACCCGAGCGAACACGATGTCTCCCCTTCGAGGAGCGCGGTGGCGACGTACGACGCGGCACCCGCCACGTGCATGCGGTTGCCAACTTTGCGGGCGAGCGCCAGCGAACGTTCGGACTGAAGCAGCATCGCTCCCGAGTCGCCCAAGCACCACTCAACCGTCGCCAGCAGCTCGAGCGCCGTGGCCAGGTTCCGCTCGTCATCGCGCTGCTCGAGCCTCGTGACCACAGCCTCGAGCGCCTCGCCGAACTGCTGCACCGTGGAGCCGAGGGGGGAGGTCGTGAACTCGAACCAGAGCCGGTCCAGCTCCGCCCGAGACTTGAGTTCCTCGTCCTCGGTATGCGAGGCCCGTTCGATCAGATCGTCCAGAAGAACGGTCGCTTCTTCGATCGAGCCGGACATGAACATGCAATCGTGGAGGTTGGCCAGCGTCTCGAGGTACGCCGGATGACTCTCGGGAAGCAGGTCCGCAGCCCTGCGGAGGAGGTTCGTGGCGGCGGGAAGGTCCCCCCGTTCGAATGCCCGCCGGCCGCTGGTCGCCAGGTACTCCCCGGCCCTGCGGCCGAGCTCACTGACGTGAGCGTCGATCGGCCCCACGTCCCGGAGTAATCGGTGCGCCTCCTCGAGGTGATACCCGATGATCTCCTCTCCCTCATCGATCCTCCGACTCCTGCGTTCCACGAGCCATCCGGCGTATCGCTCATGCAACCCAGCTCGAGTCATCTTCGCCATCTGGTGGTAGGCAGCGTCGCGGATCAGTAGGTGCCTGAAGCGGTAGGCGTCGGGGACCGAGCGCTCAGACGATCGGGCGGGACGGACGAGCTCCTTCCGCATCAGCGACCGCAGCAGCTCCGGAACGCGGGATCGCTCTGCGTCAGCCGTGAGCGCCGACACCTCCGCTGCGGAGAAATCTCGCCCGATCACCGAGGCCCGCTCGAGCACGGTGCGTTCTTCGCTGCTGAGACGGCCGAGTCGCGCCGCCAGCAGTCCCGCGATGGTCTGCGGAAGCGAGATCTCGGAAAGATCGCGGGCGGCGACCCACCTGTCGCCCTCACGAACCAGGAGGTTGTCGTCGATCAGCATCGAGACGATCTCCTCGGCGAACAGGGGATAGCCACCGGCTGTCTCGACGATCTTCCCGCTGACGCCTGGAGGCAGCTCGGTCGCCCTCAAGAGATTCAGCACGAGCGTGTCGGTCTCCTCGGGCTGCAGCGTGTCGAGCAGGATGGTCGTGGCGTTCACCATCCCCCCACCCCATCCGGGCCGGGTCTCCAGCAGCTCGGGGCGGGCGAGGCACAGCAGCATGATCGGTACATCGCGGGACCAGTCGGCGATGTGTTCGATGAGTTCGAGGAACTTCGACTCGCCCCAATGGATGTCGTCGAACACGAGCACGAGCGGTCGGCGGGCCGCCTGCGCCTCGAAGAAGAGTCGGATCGCCCAGAGCGTCTCCTCCGGGGCGGCGCTTCCGGTCGACAGACCGATGGCCTCAACCACCCTGTCGGCGACGAGTTGCGCCTGGTCGACGCCCGCGAGCACCGCGGCGATCCTGCCGCGGGCGATCTCCTGTGGATCGGCTTCGGTGAGCCCGGCCGCCTGTCCCACAACCTCGGCAACAGGCCAGAACGTGATCCCCTCGCCGTACGAGAGGCACCGTCCCTGCAGCACCAGGGACCGCTCCTCCGCCTTTCGACGGAACTCCTCGACGAGACGCGATTTCCCGATCCCCGGCGGACCGAGGACCGTGAAGAGCTGGCACCGTCGATCGGCGACCACCCGATCGAAGGTCTGATGCAGCAAGAGGCTCTCGCGTTCGCGATCGACGAGCGGGGAATCGAACCGCCGGGCGTGGCCCGACGCCGACGGCGAGACGCTCAACAGACGGCGGCCGACGACCGGGCCGATGCCCTTCAGCGAGAGCGAGACCGGTTCCTCGACCTCGACGGCATCACGCACGAGTTTGTAGGTCTCGTCCGCGAGAAGGATCTGGCCGGGATCCGCAGACTGCTCCAGACGAGCCGCGAGGTTCATGACGCTTCCCGTGACGAAGGCATGCCCCGCTGAAGGGTCTCCGGCAAACACCTCGCCCGAGGCGATGCCTGTGCGGGTTTCGACGGTGAGTCCCCGATCGCGAGCCAGCTCCTCGTTGAGCTGGGCCAGAGACTCCCGCATCTCGCTCGCTGCGCGCACCGCCCGAAGGGCATCGTCCTCGTGGACCTGGGGTACGCCGAATACGGCCAGCGCCGCGTCGCCGACGAACTTCTCGATGATGCCCCCGTGCCGCTCGACGATCGTCCGGATCGCCTCGAGATGGCGCGCAAGCACGGCACGAACGGATTCGGGGTCGAGACGTTCGGTTAAGGCCGTCGATCCCACGAGGTCGCAGAACACGACCGTGACCGGCCGGCGAGACTCGCCTTCCGGACGAGCGATAGAGAGCGCAACCCCGCACGCATTGCAGTACTGAGCTCCGTCGGGGTTCTTTGCCCCGCAGTTCGAACACTCTTGCACGTCACGAGCCTAGGCTGCCTTCCCCGGCAGCGCCAGCCGACCAGGGTTCCGAAAGCCGTGGTGCCCGGGGTGGGAGTCGAACCCACATGCCCTTTCGGGCCAGCGTGTTTAAGACGCCTCCGTATACCGTTCCGGCACCCGGGCTTGCACTGGTCGGGATGCTACCGCCGGTACGATGCCGTGGATGTCCGGTCGCGCCCGCCGCCTCGTGTTCAGCGTGGTCGCCTCCGTCGTGATCCTCGCCGGCATCGCCCGGTCGGGACCGGCGTCCGCATTGCAGGCGGCCTCGGCGCCGTTCAGCTGGAACCCCGGGAAGTCGCTCGCCACGGCGGGAGGACGACTCCTGTCGGCGTGGGCGAGCGACTGCCCGCCGCCGTCGGGCGCTTGCGCGACCGATCGCTCGCCGAAGATGGGGGTGTTCGTCCAGCGCTCGCCGGCCTGGGCCGTTCCCGCGAAATGGGGCAGGCCGAAACGCGTGAGCCCGGGCGACGTGCAGGCCGAACGTCCCTCGATCGCGGCCGACGGGAACCTCGCCGTGATCGGGTGGGTCACGCAGACCAGTTACCTGCACTACCTCTCGACAGCCCGGCGGTCGTTCTGGGTCCGCGTCAGCACCGATCACGGGGCGACCTGGCGAGCGCCGCACCGAGTGAGTCTCGCCGATGGGCGGGTCGACTATCCGAGGCTCGCGGTCCAGGGGCATCAGATCTTCGCCGTCTGGACGAACGCGAACACGGGCGCGATCCGGTTCGCGACCACGAACGACCTGGGTGCGACCTGGTCGAAGCGAACCGTCGGCACGACCTCGTCCACCTCCGATAGGGTGCGCGAGGGGTTCGCGGGACTGCCCGACGTCGGCGTGAGCGGTACGAACGTCGCGCTGGTGTGGTTCGCCGATAAGAAGGGCGCGCAGCAGGTGGCCCTATCGTCGACCGGCGGAACGGACCTCACGAGCTCGACGCCGTCGACGACGCTCGTCGGCTCGAGTCCGAACGACGGGCAGCGATACGCGGCCGCCGCCGGATCCCCGATCCCGGGCGACCCGCGGGTGGCGGTCGCGTTCACGACGCAGAGCAAGGTGCTGGTCCGTGTCTGGGACGGCGTGACGCTCGGTCCGGAGCTGGCCGTCGCGTCGTTCCCGGCGGCGGCCGGTGGCGTGATGTACGCCGGCGGCTACGGACCGGCCGTGCTGCCGACGGGTTCCGACGGACTCTCCGTCGCCTTCGCGGCATGCCGCCGACGGTTCAACGTGGCCGATCCGTGCAACCCGACCGACCCCGGCACGCGGATCGACGTGCTCTCGCGTGAGTCGCCCGACGGCGGCGCGACCTGGGGGTCCTTCCGGCGGGTCACCGACGCGACCACGGCGCCCTACCGGATCAACGACGAACCGTCGATCGCGCTCACGACCGGCACGCGGCGGATCGCGTTCGACAGCTACGAGACGTCGTTCGTGGCCTACGTGGTGCGGATGGGCTCGATCAGGTGATCGGTCGTCAGCGGAGCTCAACGAAGCGCTCCGCGCATGGACATCCCTTCCTCTGAGACCGAGCGTCTCAGTGTTGAGGTGTCCGGTGGGACGGGTCACGCTCAGTTCAACGAACGATGCCCCAGTCGCCGAGCACGATGGCGAGGTCCTAGGGGTGCACCCGTAAGGCCTCCAGTTCGGGCGCGGCCACGATGCGCTCCACGAGGTCTACCGAACCACCCACGTACGTGTCGTACGCCTCGATATCGCTCCCGACGCACCATGTCCGGTCCTCGGCAAACCACAGGTGCCGTGAGCGCGAGCCCCATCAAGATCTCGATCCGAGGTGCTGGCCCAGCCACTCCGCTTGCCAAGCAAGTTCGTTCCGGAGAGCAGCGTTGTGCGTCGTCCCCTTGGTGCGTGCATTCGCCCTAAGAGGTCGGTTACCTCTTCCCATAGACCCGGAAATCATTTTCGCCCGCGACAGGGTCGTATTCCCCTTCGTGCCGAGCTGTCATTCCGTTCAGCCATGCGAGCGTCTTTGAAGCGGTCTGGAACGTGGTTTCGCCCACGAACTTATTGTGGGTGGGGCTCTCGATGATGCTGCTCCCCTTGTAGTACACGAGGACAGTGTCGCCGTCGCTGGTCGTGTGGATCTGTCGTGCTTCGTAGTCAATGGTTCGATCTGGCTTTACCAGCATGGTGATCGTCGCGTAGAACGTGGCGTTGTACACGCCCTTGGCCTCTCCCTCGAGATTGGACTCGAGCCTGATGCCTTCGGAAGAGAAGTCCTTGATGCTTCTGGTCGTGTTCTTCGACTTCAACTCTAAGAGAAGCTCTTCTTGCGCGTCGGCACGTTGTGATGTCACCTGATCCCTCCTTACTCATACGGGTGGACGGTGCCGGGTTCACGGGATGCTTGGATCTTCGAATGATGCGCTCTCGGCGGAGCCCTCCTTGCTCGAGTACGCGGCTCGGGATCCAGGAGATCCATGGTGGCGTTGACGTCGGGGTGTTTGTTGCCGCCGGGCTCTCGATCGTCGGTGCATGCTTGGCGGGCTCCCGTTCATTCCTTCCGTGACAGTGTGTGCGGCACGGTATTCGCGATGCATATCTTGAGTGAGGCCATGCTCGCCATGGTATGGGCGATACCTCGTACTGTCTCACGCACGTTTTCGACGGACGTTCGAAGGCATCTATCTCCTCTCCCCCCAGATGCTGGACGGGATAGGAAGGGGCGGGGGGCCGAAAGTGGTACCGGTTTGGAACCACCAGCTCACTTGGTCGTTCGGCCGACGGTCAGGCCCCCAGTCGCAAGGCGGCGCAGAAGACCCGACGCCCTTTCAGGCGCCGGGTCCTCGCTTGCTCGGTACAGGCATTCAGCCCTTGTAGCGGTTCTGGAGCAATGCGTCGCCGGAGGGAAGCCACTGGACGGTGTTCAATGCTTCCGCCACCAACCCGGGGATCCTCTCTATCGCACCATTCGCAAGGTCCACAACGCTCGCCCTCTGGAGCGGCTCACCGTCACGGGAATACCTGCCTGACCACTGGACGTAGGCGAGACTCTTGCCGTCCGGAGACCATCTCGGGGCATAGGCGTTCGGGGGGGGCAAGCCCTTGAGGAGGTGGACGTTCTGGCCGTTCGCGTCCATCAGGAAGATGCCTCCACCGTTCGTGAAGGCGATCTGGCTGCCGTCTGGCGAGTAGGCAGGCATGTCGTTTCCGCCTCGGTGGGTGAGGCGAGTCGGTGTTCCTCCGCCCGCTGGAACGGTCCAGATCTCAAGGGTGTCGGAGTCCGTGTTGCTGTCGAGCGGCGTGCTTCCACTGTTCGAGTACGCGATCGTGGATCCATCGGGCGACCAGCTCGGCCACTGGTCCACGGTCGTCCCGAACGTGAGCTGCGTGAGACCGGACCCATCGGCGTTCACCGCGTAGATGTGCCCATTCGAGAACGCGATCCGAGAACCGTCGGGCGACCACACGGGTGTGAGCGGGCCTTGATGGCTCCCCTGGGCGATCGTGACCGGCGCCACCTGCGTGATGAAGCGCAGCCCGGAGCCATCGATCCCCACCGTACCGATCTGCGGTGACCCGTTCTGCCCCGCCACGAAGACGATCTGGTTCCCATCGGGGGAGATGTTCAGGAACTGGGCATCCGTCGGGATCCCGAGCAACCGTTGCACCGTACCATCGAGTCCAATGATCACCGGTTCCGTGGTCCCGACCACGGATGTCGAAGGGGAGACGCTGGGGGCTCCGGTGTTTCCCGGGGTGGACGTGGAGTTGCCGAGCATCTGCGTCAGGGCGAAACCTCCCACCGCGAGCAGCACCACCGCGACAAACGCGTATGTGCCGATCCGGCGGTTGCGCGTCCTGCGTCGCTGACGCCGTTGCTGATCGTTCCACGAGCTCTGATCGGGTTTCATCTCTTTGGTTGCCATCTCGAAGACCTCCCTCGTCTCAGCCATCCGAACCTCCTGCGTTGCGCAGCACGACGCGGCCTTTGGTTGCGAGCGCTCGCACCGTGGAGGGACGGACGCCCATGATCCGGGCGGCCTCCTCCGAGCCGTAGCCGTACAGATCGAGCAGGACGAGGGCGGCCCGCTTCCGCGGCGCCAGGGAAAGGAGCAAGTGGCGCACATCCTCACGCATGTTCACTTCGTCGAACGCGTCCACCGGGGCGTCCATCGCCATCAAACGCTTCGCGGACCGGCGAGCGGCGCGGGCCCGCATCCGTGAGCCGTTCAGGGCGACCCGGAACAGGTAGGCCGTCGGATCGTCGATCCGGTCGATCGAATCCCACCGTTCCCAGAGCTTCAGGAAGGCATCCTGCATGAGGTCGTGGGCATCGGCCCGGTGGCCGGTGACGAAGTAGAGCGCCTTGAAGAGGTGCTCATGCTCCTCGGCGTAGAA
>Ga0070707_100005014_pt1 | contig 12403 bp, 8 predicted proteins | sample KBSK5502metaG_FD_65468 | JGI IMG/M metagenome (GOLD analysis project Ga0070707, IMG submission 65468) | Corn, switchgrass and miscanthus rhizosphere microbial communities from Kellogg Biological Station, Michigan, USA - KBS K5-50-2 metaG | ecosystem: Host-associated > Plants > Roots >... | reverse complement strand
CAGCTCAGGCCGCGCAGCCCTGGTCGCGGATTTGCATGCATTCGGCGCACCGCGATCTGCCCGGTGCGCCACACCATCGCGATCGGCTGATCAGCCGAGGAATTCTTCGAGCTCCCGGAGCAAGGCCGCCTTCGGCCTGGCACCAACGATCTCCTTCGCCACCTGGCCATCCTTGAAGACGGTTAGCGTCGGAATGTTCAAGATCCCGTACGTGCGAACCACCTCGGGATTCTCATCGACGTTCAGTTTGACGATGTCGATCTTGCTGCCGTGCTCGCTCGCGATCTCCTCCAGCACAGGGGCGACCTGCCGACACGGACCGCACCATTCCGCCCAGTAGTCAACAAGCACTGGCTTGGCGCTCTTCAGCACTTCTGCCTCGAAGGTCGAGTCGGTCACTGCTTTAGTTGATTCGCCCACCTTGAGGACATCCTCTCGTAGTCACTCGGTCTCCTGCCGGCCAGCTAGCTCGCAGGAACATACAGGTCTTAGTCTGGCTCCTCGGCAAGCCACCGCTCGGCGTCAAGCGCCGCGGCGCATCCAGTTCCAGCTGCGGTTACTGCCTGCCGGTAATGCCGATCGACGACATCGCCCGAGGCGAAGACACCAGGTATCGCAGTCCGCGTTGACGGCTGCTCCACGAGCAGGTAGCCGTCGTCATCGGTGGCGAGCTGACCCTTGAACAAGTAGCTGCGCGGATCATGACCGATCGCCACGAACACTCCTGTAACGGGCAGGATGCTCTCCGCGCCCGTCTTGACATCGCGCAGCCTGAGGCCTGTCACCCGGTCCTCGCCGATCATTTCGGCTACCTGCATGTTCCAGGCAAACCTGATCTTAGGGTTGGACATCGCCCTTTCCTGCATGATCTTCGACGCTCGCAGGCTGTCCCTGCGGTGCACGACCGTCACCGAGCGAGCGAACCTGGTTAGGAACGTTGCCTCCTCGATGGCCGAGTCCCCGCCGCCGATGACGGCGATATCCTGCTCACGGAAGAAGAAGCCGTCGCACGTAGCGCACCACGAGACGCCGTGGCCCGCAAGGCGCTTCTCGCCGGGGACGCCGAGCTCGCGGTAGCTAGACCCGGTCGCAATGATGATCGCGCGGCTCCGATAGTCGGCGGACGCTGTCTTCACGATCTTCGGCGTGGCCTGCAGGTCGACCTCGATCACGTCGTCGGCCACCAGCTCGGCACCGAACCGCTCCGCCTGCTTCCTGACCGAGTCCATCAGGTCCGGGCCAAGGATGCCGTCGGGGAAGCCCGGGTAGTTCTCAACGTCGGTCGTGGTCATCAGCGCTCCGCCCCCGGTGACCGAGCCCTCGAACACCAGCGGCCGTAGCTTGGCGCGGGCCGCATAGATTGCAGCCGAATAGCCTGCCGGCCCTGACCCGATGACTATGACATCCCGGACGTCCGTCACTTCTGGCGTCTCCTTCGTTGAACTGCACCGGAATCAACGGAACAAGGGCCCGCCAGATTCCCGCTGCCGAGCTTCTCAGGGAACTGGGACCGTGAGCATCCGGATCATATCCGGGCTCGACGCTGAGCAGCCGACTCCCACGATTGCGACGTCGAGGATGTGGGCAATGGCCGTCGGCTTCAGCACGATGATCACCGCGGGCCTGCCCATGAACCTGGCGATGTCTGCGAGCAGCACCTGGCGCCCGTCGGCCATCGCGCTAAGACAGCCCTGAAGTGCCGAAACCTTGACGCCACCGGGCAGGACCTTCCGCGACGTAATCGGCGGGTTAGTAGGTGCAGCGAGGCCGGGTCCGACGCTGGTGACGCTCGCGACTCGCTTGCGGACCATGCCGGGAAGGGACTTCACCGTGACGTTGGCATGGCCCACGACAGCAGCGGTGGTCGCGATCTTGCCCTTCAGGCGATAAGTGAGTGTCATGGGGCTGCTTGCCTGGGCGCCGTAAGCGACGTGGCGGTTGGTTGGGCCAGCCACCCTGGGCCGCGCGACGGAGTGACGGGCTCCAGACGCGCTGGATCCGCCCCCCGAGTTCTGTGAAGCGGTCCGTGCGTTCGCTAGCAGGATGCCAGCTCCGGCGATGACGACCACTGCCGCGGCGGCGGCCAGGCCGCGTAGCAGCAAGGGCGACGACCAGTCGGGCCTGCGGAATCGCCGGGACCTGCTACGGCGTCGTTGAGGGAGATCCGGCTGGCCGGGTACGTGCGCGGACCCGGTCTCGGCCTTCACATCGGCCGCACCCGCGGCGCCCAGGCCGGCACCGTGGCCGGCAGCGCTCGAATCCGCCCCGCCGGTGCCAGTGCCAACAGGCCCGGCGCTGCTCGAAGCGCGAGCGCTATCGGCAGACGCCGGCGCCGCCCAGGCATGGCCCTTGCCGGCGCGGACAGCAGACTCGCGCGTGATCGCCATCTGGATCCGGACGGCGAACGCCTCAGGCATCGGAGGTGGCTCAGTGGCAGCAAGCACGCCAGGGAGGCTGGCGAGAGCGGAATCGATGCCCGAGCACCGGGCACAGCCGGCCAGGTGTGCGTCAATGCGCGCAGCCTTCGCAGCAGTCACCGCGCCTTCACGATAAAGCGCGAGAATCTCCAGGCTGACATGGCGGCTCACTCTTCTCCGTCACCACCCTCCTCCGCAGGTAGGACGGATCCCGGCGGGAATCGGTTCCGTGTTCCCGACTCAGAATCGACCGATAGGTCCGTGAAGGCACGGTTGTCGGATGCGCCAGTCGGCCCGGGTCGCGCGGCCGCCTCTGGCGGATCCGCCTGGCCGCCAGGAGAGACCCGGCCGGAACCAGGGGCCTGCCCCGCGGCCGCCACCCGACCGGTAGCAGGAACCTGGCCAGCAGCCGAGTCCCCGGTGACAGGCCAGTCGTTACCGGCAGCCTGCGGCTTTCCTGCGGCCTGAACCGCACCACCTGCCGACTGCCGCAAGTGAGCGAGCTTGGGCAGGAGCCTGGCCCGGCCGCGAGCACACCGGCTCTTAACCGTGCCCAAGGCGACGCCGAGCACCTCTGCAGCATCGGCGACCGGATAGCCCAGCATGTCGACGAGGACGATCGCGACTTGCTGGTCGTGCGGCAGCTGCCGGATCGCGGCCATCACCTCTATCGATGTCTCGCTTTCGGCCGCATGATCGGCCCCCGGTTCACTCGCTGCCATCACCTCGAGCAACCTGTCGTCGCCGCCGACAACCTCAGGCCGCGCGGAACGGCGGCGCATCCTGTCCAGGCAGGCGTTCACCACGATCCGGTGCAACCAGGTCGTCACCGCGGACTCGCCTCTGAAGCTTCCTGCGTGCCTGAAAGCCGAGATCACCGCGTCCTGCAGCGCATCCGCCGCCTCTTCCGGGTCGGACAGCGTGCTGATGGCAACGGCCCAGAGCCTGTCCTTGTGCCGCTGGAACAGCTCGCCGAAGGCATCGGAGGCGCCGTCGACGTGCAACTTCAGCAGTTCGGAGTCACTGCAGGCAGCGTAGTCAGGAGCAGGGCCAGGTGAGTGCCCGGCCGGCGCACTGCCGAGAGCCTCGCGGGGCGGGGGCAGGGGTTTGCCTGTCCCGGTTCCGCCACGCTGCTGAGATTCCGTCGCGTCTCCCGCTGTGCCTCTGCTATCCCTTGCGGATTTATCTCCGACGGCGGATCACGTGAGCGCCCGGGCCGCGCCAGGACGACTGACCCACCCTCTCGTAGCTTAGTGGCCAGCGACAACGGGACCTTCAGCCGCCTGAACTCTGCGGACACCCCACGGCCGAGGAAGATTAACCAGGCGCGTCGGGTTAATGTCCTGCCAACGTTCCCCGCACGGCGACGTTGAAGATCTCTGCCTCGTACTTGCCGTTGCTCCCGGCCTGCGGCGGCAGCTTTGTGAACCAGATGACTAGGTACCGCCCCGTCGGCTGGCCCTTGATACGGAAGGTAAGCGACCCGGTCGGACTCTGAGCGGACGCGACCTGCGTCATGGAATCCAGGTTCTGCTTGCTGCGCGCAGCCGAATCGCCGACCAGTAGCTTGACGCTCGCGCCCGGCTGGGAATTAAACGTGACCGTAACGGTCGCGAACTTAACCGGCTTGCCCATGTCGATCAGCAGGCCTGAGCCAGCCTTGAGCCGACCGAAGTCTGCACTCGCGTACCACTGTGATGTCCAGCTGGTCTGCGGGCTGTTGTCGATCGCGTCCTTGGCGTACTGGCTGTTCTCGTTGCCGGGATCCGCCGAGGGGCTCGTGAGCGGATCGAAGCCCGTGGCTCCGGCCGGCCCCAGCACGGTCGCCGACGTCAGCGGAGTGCTGGGGCCCGAGCTGGGATGGTTGGGCGCCGATCCGCCTCTCGGCCACAGTGCGAAGCCCGCGATCGCGGCCAGGGCCAGCACGCCTACACCGATCCCGATGATGAGGCTCTTGGGGAATCTTCCGGGCACCGGTAGAAACGGCGACGACGACAGGCGGCTGCGCCGTCCTGTACCTGCGATCTCGGCGCGCCGTGTTCCGCGCGGCGCGCCGCCGTGATAGGCGCCGTCGCCTACTGACCAGTCGGTGTCGGCGAAGCCTGGACCACCACGCCAGCCGCCGTCGACATTGCGGTCAGCCTCCGGCTGCCAGCTGCCCTCGTCGCTCCGCGTTGACTGGTTCCGTTTCGACGGCGGTCCGGCGATAGCGAGCAACGGCGCTGGCGGTAGCGTTGCGACGAGGGCCCTGGCGAGCTCACCAGGAGCGGTCAGCGGCTGCTCCGCTCCTGAGCTGAGTTGCATCGCCCGGCAGGTGAGGTCTGAGAGCGCAAGGGGTATCCCAGCCACGACCTGGCGCGGACTGCACAGCTCGCCGCCGGCAACCGGCGCCGGAGGCAGCGGAGGATATCCAGGTCCTGGCCAGCAGCCAGTCAGCGCGACATAGAGCAGCCTGCCGAGTCCGTCGGTGTCTTCGAGAACCGGGTCGTCCGCGACAGTTCCCGACAGCGCAGCATCGATGCCCAGGCCGACGACCTTGACCTCGCCGGTCGGGCTCAACCTGACCGAACCCGGCGACAGGCACATGTGAGCGACGCCGGCCCCGTGAGCTGATGACAGCGCGCCGGCTGCCTCCGCGATCATCCTGGCGGCGCGGAAAGGCTCGAGCGGTCCCTGCGACACCAGGTCGCCGAGCGTCTCGCCGGCCGCCCACTCCATGACGATGTACGCATGATCCCAGGCGTCCTCGACATCGAAAACCTGGGCAAGCCGCGGGTCGGTGAGCCTGCTTGCCGCGCGCGCGGCCGTCACGACGTCGCCGATCCTGGGAAATCCCGAGGCGAACGTGAAGACTGTGACAGCCCGGGCGAGCGTCTCGTCGATGGCCTTCCACGCATCCCAGCCAGAGCCCGCGGCGATCCGGTCCTCCAGCCGGTAACGCTCGCCGAGCCTGGTGCCTGGCGCAGACGCATACGTGGTCATCGGTCTATCGCGCCGAGTCAGGTCAGGCTCTCGACGCTTCCTCCTGGTACCGGAAGCTCGTCGGCGGGTCTGGACAATTCAATGATGCGGCACAACAGGCCCGGGCGTTCCGCTGCCACCCTACTGCTCAGCAAACCGTTACCAGCCGGAGACCATAGGGCACCGTGCAGGAATGCCGGTCAGTCAGCACCCGCCGCACACTTTACCGGTGGAGCCGGGACCGCACGGCGCCAATCAGGTCCGTCACCTCGGATATCCGCAGCATCCGCGCCAAGACGATGTACAGGAACACCGCGCCAGCGCCGCCCACGATCACCACGAGGGCGGCGTAGACCTTCGCGGTGGAGAACACCGCGCCCACCATCAGAGCAATGATCAGCGCGAATAGCGCAGCCGGGACGGCGGCCGCATGCATACGGAGGAGGCTGCTGCTGATCTGATGCCCGGCTAGCCCGCCGATCCGTCGGCTGAGCACCCGCCAGGCGAACACGCTGCCTACGAGATTGGCGAGGCCGAATCCGGCTCCGAGCGCCGCGACCACCTCGCTCTTGGGAAACAACGCAAGCGCGATCAGGTTGGCACCCACGTTCGTGACCATCGTCACTATGCCGATGAGTGCCGGCGTCTTACTGTCATGCACCGCGTAGAAGACCCGCAACAAGAGCTGGAACAGCATGTACGGCATAAGGCCGAGCGAGAAGATCGCGAACACCAGCCCGAGGTACCTCGCGCTCGCTTCGCTCGTGTTGCCCCAGCCGAGCAGGACCTCGGCGAGCGACGGGCCAAGCACGGCAAGCACGAGCGCGGCGGGCGCTACGACGACCGAACCGAGCCTGACGCCGGTCGAGAAGTCGTTCTGAACCAGGTCGAACCGGCGCTCCGAGGCATGGCCGCTCATCCTCGGCAGCAGTGCGGTAATCACGGAAAAGGCGACGATGGCGTACGGCAGCTGGAATAGCAGCCAGGCGTTCGTGTAGGCAGAGAAGCCCGCGCCGATCCCGCCGGTCTGCTTCGCGTTGCCTGCCGTGCTCGCGACGATGGAGGTCACGAGGAAAGCCACCTGAGTGGTCAGCACGTAGCCGAACATCCACCCGGCCATCCGCCCGATCTCGTTAATCTCGACGCGCCGGAAGTCGAAGCGCGGATGCCATCTGAAGCCAACTTTGCGCAGGGCGGGGACGAGGGCCGCGGTCTGAGCGATGATGCCGAGCGTGGTGCCGATGCCGAGCAGCAGAACCTCACCGTTGCTGATCGTGCTGACGTTGTTAACGTCTTGTCCCGCAGCCACCACCATGAACGCAAGCGCTATAACGGTCACGACGATGTTGTTGACGACCGGAGTCCACATGGGCGCCGCGAAGTGCCCGCGGGCGTTAAGTATGGCGCCGGCCAGGGATGAGACACCGTAGAAGAAGATCTGCGGGATGAAGAAGTAGGCGAAGATCACCAGCAGGTGGTGCTCCGTCCCGGTCGCCTTGGGGTCGTACAGACTGGCGATGGGAGCGGCTGCCAGCGTCGCGACCAGCGTGACCGCTCCGAGGGCGATCGTGACGAGAGTGAACATCCGCTGGTCGTACTTCTCGCCCCGGTCACTGTGCCGCCTGGCGGCGCTGACCAGAAGGGGAACGATGACAGAGGTCAGGATCCCGCCGATGGCCAGGTTGTAGACGGTGTTGGGGAGCGTATTGGCGTAGTTGTAGGCGTTGCCGAGTCCCTTGACGCCGATCGCGTACACGAGCACAACGCTCCGGACCAGCCCGGTGACCCGGGAGCCGAGGGTGCCGAGCGCCATCACGCCGCTGGATCTGACGAGGCTGGAAGCGGTCACTCCGCCCGTCGCGTCACCGGGCTCGGATGCTACTTGCCCGGTCGGCTCTGAAGGTGTTGGCCCTGGTGGCCGAGCGCGCCGGGACCCGGTCGGCTGGTCGGGCCGGAACCATGAACGTGCACGGTTAGCCTCGGTTAGCTCGCCTTCCGCGCTGAGGCCGTATTCGCCGGCAGCCAGGCCCGCCTCTCCCGAGGACGGAACGTCGGCGGGCCATGGCCCGGGAGGGCCTGCGAAGTCACGATCAGACGCGGCTCCTCGTGGGGCATGAAGATCGCCATGCGCCCAATGGTCCTGGCCAGCCTGGGCCCCGGGTTGGCTCCGGTTATCCCACCCGGCGGCAGGGCTCTGCTGGACTCGCCGGTCTCCATGGAAACGAAGGCCGGGCCGGCCCCAACTGCCAAGCGGGCCGCCGCGGTCGCGATCGAACCCGGAGTCCTCGGCGCCGCCGTTGGGCGCGGCACTAGGCCCTGGCATGGCGCTTTGGTAGGGACCGGGACCAGCCTGGGGCCCGTTGGCAGGGATGGGCCGGGTACGTGGCTCGGGCCCGGTTCCCGGGCTAGGCCTGATGCCTGGCTCGGGCGTGATTCCCGGGTTAGGCCTGGTAGGTGGCTCGGGCGCGGCACCTGAATGCGGCCAAGGGCTGGGCTGGGGCCTGGCTGCCAGGTTGGGCCTGGTGCTGGGCTGCGGCCCGGGTCCGGGGTTAGGCCGGGTACGAGGCTGCGGCCCGGGTCCGGGGTTAGGCCGGGTACGAGGCTGCGGCCCGGGTCCGGGGTTAGGCCGGGTACGAGGCTGGGACCCGGGTCCTGAGTTCGGCCAGTTACCGGACCTGGACCAGGCTCCCGCATCTGGTTCGGCGTCGGTCCAGCCCGCCTCGCCGGGCGCCCCGGCCCCGGACCTGCCCCCGGGGGCGGCTTCGGCATCTGGACTCGAGCCGGCATTCGAGCCGGCAGCGCGATCAAGCCTTGTGCGCAATCTGCCGAAACTCGGTAGCAGCCCATCGGACTTCTTCGCGCGGTGGGCCCCAGGCGCCCGCCCGCCAGCACGGCGGCGGCTCTGGGTTGCGCCATCGTCGTTGTCGGCAGCGCTGAATCCCTGGCCATGGTCGCCATCACCTGCAGGCGGCCGGGCCTGCGATCCTGGCGAGCTCATCTAGGCTCCTCCGTCGCTCGGCGACTAGGCGCGACCGGCTCCTCGTCGAGGACCGATGGACCGGCAGAAGTCAGTTCGGATCCATCACCGCCGACGCTATCTGTATATTCAGGCCGATTACCCAGATCCGGGAAACCTTCCTGCGCAATTGCGGCGTCACGCGCGGTCGCATCATGCAAACCCGGCGGCACGATCCAGGCCGACGGCGAGCTCGCCGGATCCGGGTCGGCCGACCCAGCCCTATGCCGTTCGGGCCATGCGGGCAGTTCGCTGGCCGGCTCGGGCCAGCCGTCGGGCATGGGGCCGCCTGACAGCGGCAGCCCGGCCAGGTGAGAGCTAGGCCGCTCGGCGCCGGACGCTGATCGCGCGGGCTCGCCGGCGGACGCTGATCGCGCGGGCTCATCGGGGGAACCTGATCGCCCGGGATCCTCGAGGGCTGCTCGCGCAGCGTCGTCGGGGGACGCGGGTCGCGCGGACTCGCTCCGCGCCGCCCGGCTCGACGGATCGTCAGGCCAGCCGTCGGCTGCCGAAGGAGCCGCCGAAGGAAATGCGGGCCTGCCGTTCCTGATCGCCCGGAAGGCGGACGCGATCACGAACAGGGCAAGCGCGATCGCGAAGATCGCCAGCGCGAAAGTCCCGAAGTTGGTCGCATGGACCCTGATGACGAGCCGGTTGGCGGGCAGCGGGGAGCCCTTCGGTGAGATCAAGCTGAGCCGGATGGTGCCGTGCTTCGCCTGGACATGGACGGTCAGCGTGACTGGTCCCGAGTAGCTCTCAGGAGGGATGGAGATCAAGTGAGGCTGGCCGGTTACTGTGACGTGCTCCGCCTGCACCAGTAGGCCGACCCTCACTTTGTAGCGCAGCGCGTTGTGGATCACGACGTTCACTGAGGCTGTCTTGCCGCCGAAGGTGACGTGGTAGGGGACGTGCTTGGTTCCCGGCCGGTTCGAGACGCCGCGGATAGAGATGCCGTTGAGCTGGCTGTTCATGTAGCGGGTCGTGCGCGCGAGCAGTGCCTGAGCGTGTTTGCCGCCCTTGCCGCGCCAGGCGGACGACTCGATGCCTAGGATGGCGCGGTTCAGCGCTGGGTCCGGTTGCGCCCTGATCGACTGGAGCAAGGCGAGCTGCTGGTCAAGCTTGGAAACCTTGTCCAGCAAGTGACCAGAGAGCTCGGCGTCCCGCGCGCTCTGGGTAAAGCTCGGGTAGACCCGCTCCGGACGCATGGTTGCCAGCTGGCCTGCGGTTGACGGTTTGAGCCACGGGGCGCTCACGGTCTCGGCGAGCAGGTTGCTCGCAAGCTGGCTTGGCGGGTCCCATCGCCTTGGCGGCGCGACCACGATCGGCCGCTGGTCCCCCGGCGCCTCCGAGGCGATCATCGCGGTCTCGGCGAGATAGAGCTGGCTGGTCCCGAAGATAGAGCCAGGCTGACTCGAGGCGCTGCCCTTCGAGCGAAGCAGGGCCGTGATCGCTCTATCGGCCAGCAGGATATGCATTTGCTTGCCGATCCGGGTGAGCTTGCTGGCAACCGCACCCGGGGTGTAGTTGACCGGCGAGACGGGAGCGGCGAGTATCGCGGTGCTGACATTCTTCGTCGCGAGAAGAGCCAGCAGCGCACCGCTGGCGATGCCCTGCGCGGGCCAGGCGATGGCGGAGAGCTGGTGCGGCCCGGCCGGGATCGGTGCCGGAGCATTCCTGTGCAGGATACGGTGCCCGACCTGAGCCGCTGCGGCGAAGGCGCTGTCCAGGTCGGATTGGCTGCCATGCCTCGTCAGGGCGGCCACATCAACGTCGGCGTAGGGCGTGAGGAACACGGTCTGCCCGGTGGTCGCCTTGAGGACCCCGGCCAGCCAGCGAGAGGCAGCAGGGCTGGCCGGGAGTTCGGGGCCCGGACGGCAATTGGCTGAAGCACCGACCGGGTAGGAGTTCCGCATCGCCGCCACACTGTCCAGCAGCGATGGGTCGATCGCCCAGGTCAGTCTGGCCTGTGCCGAATAGCGGCTGCCAATGGCGAGCAAGTAGCCGAGGCGCCCGTCTGGCGTGATGGTCTTGGCAAGCCCGTTGTCGATCAGGCCGCAAACTCCCTGGTGCGGGACGGCAATGAGCGGCCAGATCCAGGAGACAGCGAACGGCTGTGGCCTGCGCTGGCCCGGGCAGCTTTTGGCGTTGGCCGGCCAGTATGGCAGCGGCACCGGGTCACGAGCGACGTCGAAGGCGGCGTCACTCGCCTCTACCGTGAGGGGGTAGACGCCGAAGCAGCTCAGTCCGAGTTCGCGCACGGGCAAGCTGATTGTCCAGCTCCAGCTATGGCCGGCGTCGAGTCGCGCGAGCGTGACCGGCACGGCCGAGACGGGTTGGAGGAGGGGTAGGTAACTGCCGCTGGCGTAGTTCTCCAGATCAAGCCGCGATCCCAGCTGCGTCTTCGACGACCAGAGCCGAACCGACAGGCCGGTGGTCGGCGTTGCGGCGAGATTCCTGACGCGCCCGGTGATCGTGACGGTCCCGCCCTGCTCGGCGTAGGACGGGCTTACCGAGGTGATGGTCAGCGCCAGTGGCCCGCGGGGCGGCTGGGTGACCTGCTGAGCATTGCTCTGCTGAGCGTCCGCCCGGCCGCCGAGCAGCAGCAGCGCGGCACAGAGCGCGACCGCGGCCGTCGCGACGCACGCCCGCAGCGGCCGTGAGACCCGCCCCGCCTGCAGCGGCTGTGCGACCCGCCCCGCCCGCCTGCTGGCTGGTGCCAGGCGTCGGCGCTGCCTGAAGGCGTGCGAGCGGGCCATGGCGCACATGCTATTGCGGCTGGCGAGCGCGTCTGGCCATCCGGCGTTTAGCACCGGTCAACCAGACCACGGCGGGCCTGCCTCGTCGCGAAACCGGCGCACCACCTCTTCCTTTCCTGTGCGCTCGCAGATAGTCGCCGGAGCGCGGAGCCACACCATCCCGGCAACCCGGGCTTCCGCCACTGTGCTGCACCGCCTACCCTCGTGCCCGTGCGGGATCCCACTCCTATGACGCAGGAACAGCAGCGGGCGGCCAAGGTTTTGCTCAGGTCCTCGCTGGCCCGTGGCCTGCGGCTAGCGGACGAGCTTGCCAGGCTGTTCGCCCGGCACGGCCACGAGCTCGCCCTTGTCGGAGGTCCGGTGCGAGACGCGTTCCTCAGCCGCCCGCACAGCGATCTGGACCTCACCACCGACGCGCTGCCCGAGCGCGTGCTGGAGATTACCAGGAAATGGGCGGACGCCACCTGGCCGGTCGGCATTAAGTTCGGCACAGTGGGCCTGCTCAAGGGTGAGGTCCTGTTTGAGGTCACTACCTACCGCACCGAGGAATACGACCAGGCCTCGCGAAAGCCCGACGTGCGTTATGGCACCTCCCTCGTGGCGGACCTGGGCAGGCGTGACTTCACCGTCAACGCGATGGCCGCCAGGCTGCCGTCCCATGAGCTCGTCGATCCGTTCGGCGGGCTCGCCGACCTGCGGGGCAAGCGGCTGCGCACCCCGGGCCGCGCTGAGGACTCGTTCAACGACGACCCGCTGCGTATCCTGCGCGCCGCGCGATTCGTGGCCGAGCTGGGTCTTACGCCGACCCACGACGTCCGCGAGGCGATGTCCAGGCTCGCGCCGCGGCTGGCGATCGTGTCAGCCGAGCGGATGGCGCTCGAGCTCGAGAAGCTGCTCCTAGCCGGACGTCCCGGTGGGCCGTCAGCCGGCATCGACCTGCTGGTCCGGACCGGCGTCGCTGACGTGTTCCTGCCCGAGGTGCCGAGGCTGCGGCTGGAAGTCGACGAGCATCACAGGCACAAGGACGTTTACCGGCACTCGCTGACCGTGCTTGATCAGGCCATCGCACTCGAAGAACGCTACGGGCTCGAGCCGGATCTGCGACTGCGGCTGGCCGCGCTGCTGCACGACATCGGCAAGCCCAAAACCAGATCGCTCCTGCCGGACGGCCGGGTGGCGTTCCATCACCACGACATCGTGGGGGCGAAGCTGGCCCGCAGCCGGCTCAAGCAACTGCGGCTGCGGAACGACGT
>Ga0070707_100005011_pt1 | contig 12408 bp, 7 predicted proteins | sample KBSK5502metaG_FD_65468 | JGI IMG/M metagenome (GOLD analysis project Ga0070707, IMG submission 65468) | Corn, switchgrass and miscanthus rhizosphere microbial communities from Kellogg Biological Station, Michigan, USA - KBS K5-50-2 metaG | ecosystem: Host-associated > Plants > Roots >... | reverse complement strand
CGCGACGTGGTGGGGCGTCGTCGCGCTCGGCGCCGAGTACACGGTCCTGCACATCGGACGTGGAGCGGTCGACGTCGGCGCGGCCTTCGTCGCGACGGGGCTCGTGATCCTGGCCGAGCTGGTGAGTTGGTCGCTCGACGCTCGTTCCCGCGTCGTCAACGAAGCCGAGGTGACGGAACGCCGCGTGACCCAGCTCGGCCTGCTCGCGCTCGGGACGCTGGTGCTCGGCTCATCCCTCGTCTCGGCGGGCACGCTCGCTCGAGGGCCTGCCTTCGCCCGGACGGTGGCAGGGGTCGTCTGTTCGATCGGGATCTTGGCCGTCGTCACCTGGGCTTCGGTCACGCAGCGATCGCGGGACCGCCACCCGGGGGCCGCGCCGTGACCGATGTCACATCGACGGAGTGCTCGACGACCTCATCGCTGCGTTCGCTTTCCGCCCTCACCCCTCGATCCATCGGCGACGCCAGTTCTGGGTTCAGGCCGGCCGACGAGCCCTTCGACCGAAGTCGCTATCGTTGGGCGATGGTCTGCCCCGTCTGCGGGACCGAGAACCCCGACGGAGCACGGTTCTGCTTCCAGTGCGGCAGCCCTCTGAGCGAGAAGCCCTCCGGGGTCGGTCGCTCGATGGAGGGCGAGCGACGCATCGTGACGATGCTGTTCTGCGACGTCGTCGGTTCGACCGCCATGGCGGAGCGCCTCGATCCCGAAGCGTGGACCGAGATCATGAACGAGGTCTTCGAGCTCCTGATCGTCCCGATCGACCGCTACGAGGGCACGGTGGCTCGGCTGATGGGCGATGCGATCTTCGCGTTCTTCGGCGCGCCGATCGCCCATGAGGACGACCCGCAGCGAGCCGTCTCGGCAGGCCTCGAGATCGTCGAGGCGATCCGGTCGTACCACGAGAAGCACGGCGCCGATCGAGATCTCGACCTGAACGTTCGCGTCGGGATCAACACGGGGCCGGTCGTCGTCGGCGAGGTCGGTTCCGACCTCCGTGTCGAGTACACCGCGATGGGGGACGCGGTGAACGTCGCCGCTCGGATGGAACAGACGGCAGAGCCAGGCACGGTGCAGATCACGGCCGACACCGCTCGCCTCGTGCGCGGGTCGTTCGATCTCGAGGCTCGCGGCGACGTCCAGGTCAAGGGCAAAGCCGAGCCGGTCACCGCGCACCTCGTGCTGGGTCGGAAGGCGCGCCCGTCAGGGGGGTGGGGAGCGCACGTGGCTCCGCTGGTGGGTCGCAACGGCGAGATGGAGACGCTGCGTCGTGCGGTGGACGAGGCGCTGGAGGGCCGCGGCCAGATGATCGCGCTGATCGGTGAGGCCGGCCTGGGGAAGAGCCGTCTGCTCCAGGAGACACGCACCTATTGGGAGACGCGCCAACCGCACGTGGTGCTCGGGGATGTGGACATCCGCCGCATCTGGGAGGTCTGGCAGTGCGTGTCGTACGACACGACCCGTCCCTACGCTCAATACCGGCGAATCGTCTCGTCGATCGCCGGGATCGCCGACACGGATCCACCAGACGTCGTCCGCGAGAAACTCGCCCGCACGGTGGAGGCGGAGGCCGCGGAGTGGCTCGAGCCGCACATGCGGGTGTGGCGTCCGCTCTTCGGCGTGTCCGAGCCTGGGGAGGAACCGCTCGAGGGCGAGGCGTTCCGCAGCGCCATCATGGATCTGGTTCCCCGATCGACCCGGCATTTCGGTGCCGACCCGCGCCTCTTGGTGTTCGAGGACCTCCACTGGTGTGACGACGCGTCGATGGACCTCCTGATCGAGACCGCCCGGGTGGTCGATGACCAGCCGTCGCTGATGCTCTTCGCGTTCCGCCCGGACCCGGACGCGCCGTCCTGGCGACTGAAGCGGTGGCTCGAGACCGAGTACCCACATCGATCCATCCAGATCTCGCTGACGCCGTTGTCGGAGGAGGACAGCGGCGCGTTGATCGACGAGCTCCTACCCGAGGGATCGCGATCCGGTGCGGTCCGCGCCGGCATCCTCGAGCGCACGGAGGGCAATCCCCTGTTCCTGGAGGAACTTGCCGCGGCGATCCAGGTGGAGGGCTCGAACGGCGCGATCCCGGCCACCCTGCAAGCGTCGATCACGGCGCGCCTCGACACCCTGGACGAGGATGTTCGTCGCACGTTGCAGCTCGCCTCGGTGATCGGACGATCGTTCGACGAGCCGGTCCTGGGGGCCGTGGCCGGCGACGGCGCGGAGCTCCGAGGGCGACTGGGCACCCTGGAGCGGGCCGGGCTGATCAGCCAGACCGCGCGAAGTCCCGTGCAGGCGTACGCGTTCCACCACAGCCTCACGCAGGAGGCGGCGTACCAGACGATCCTCCTGCGGGATCGTCGAGCGCTCCACCTCCGCGTCGGAACCGCGATGGAGCAGCTCTACGCGAACAGGCCGGAGGAGTTCGCTCCCGTCCTCGCCCACCACTTCCACGAGGCGGACGACGACGAGCGGACGCTCCGCTACGCGCGCCTCGCCGGCGACCATGCGTCCAGGCTCTACGCCAACGCCGACGCGGTCACGCACTACGGCGCCGCGATCGATGCCGCACGCCGGCTCGGCGCCGCCGGCGAACTGCTCACGCACCTCTATCCGAACCGTGGCCGGGCCCTCGAGCTCTCCGGGCGCTACGACGAAGCGGAGGAGAACTACGAGGAGATGCGGGCGCACGCAGAGGCGTCGGGCGACCGAGCGGCGGAGCTCCAGGCGGCCATGTCCCTGACGACCCTCCTCACGACGCCCACCCCGAAGTTCGACGTCGCCGAAGGACGCCGCGCCTCACAGCAAACCGTCGCGTTGGCGCGCGAGTTGGGCGACCGCGATGCCGAATCCAAAGCGCTCTGGAACCTGATGAACCTGAACGTCTACGGGGGCGGCGACAACGCGGAGGCCGTGGAGGCCGGCGAACGATCCCTCGCGCTCGCGCGCGAGCTCGGCGCTCGCGAACAGGTGGCGTTCGCCCTGACCGATATCTGGAGGCCCTACGCGGCGATCGGCGACCTCGCCGCTGCTCGGAAGAGCCTGGACGAGGCGCGCTCGACCTGGCGCGAGGTCGGCAACCTCCCGATGCTCTGCGAGACCCTCGCGAGCTCGGCGACGCTCAGCCGCTTGACCGGGAACGACGAGGAGGCGCTCGCGCTCGGCCGGGAAGGGCGATCGGTCGCCGAGTCGATCGGGAACCTGTGGGGGCAGGCGCACGCGTCGATGAGCTTCTTCGAGGTCCACCTGGATCGCGGTGAGGTGGGGATCGCGATCGACGTGATGCGCGACGCGATCGACCTGGGCGAGCGCGCCGGGTTCCTGGCTCCGCTGGTGAGAACGCGTTCAACGCTCGCCGTCACGTACGCCTACCTGGGTGACCGGGAACGCGCCCGAGAGACGTCGCGCGTCTCGCTCGATGTCGCGACCGAACGTCTGCCGAGCGCGCGGGCCTGGGCGTTGGCGTCGATCGCCGAGATCCACCTCCTCGGGGGCGAGCTCGACGAGGCCGACGCCGTGCTCGCGGAGAGCAACGTGGAGCTGTCGGCCGAGCCCCTCCGTTCGGAGGCGTCGGTGCTGGTGCCGCTCGTTCGAGGACGGGTTGCCCACGCGAGGGGAGATCACGAGCGCGCGACCGAGATCGCGGATGCCGTTCTCGATCGCTTGAACCGCATCGGCATCCGGCCGTTCACCGAAGACGCCATGCTGTTGAAAGGACGCGCGCTCGCAGCGCTCGAGAGGACATCGGAGGCCGAACGAGCGCTCCGGGAGGCCCGTTCGGCGGCCGAAGGCCTCGGTCACCGCCGCATCCTCTGGGAGATCCTCGGGGAGCTGGGTCGCGTCGTCGGCGACGACGAGCGTGCCGGACTGCAGGCAGAGGCGCGAAGCATCGTCCGGTCTATCGCCGGGGCGTTCGAAAGCGACCTCCGAGCGAGCTTCCTTGCGCGCCCAGACGTGCGCGAACTGCTCTCGGACGCTTAGCGGTCGTGATCCTCTGCGGTCACCTTCCTGGAGCCGATCCGCAGGGCAAGCGAGCCAACGAGCAGCAACACGAACATCGCGGCCGCGAACCAGGGAAGCTTGGCCGAACCCGTGAAGGCAACGTCGCCAGGGTCCGTGCCGGACTCGCCCTTCACCCTTGGACCCCGCGTGGAGCTCCCCCCACCCCCACCGACCGACGAGCTTGACGACGTCGAGGAGCTTCCGCCGGCGCTCGATGATGACGTCGGCGGTGCTGTCGTCGACGTGGGCGGTGGTGTCGTCGATGACGAGGTTGGACTCGGACAGTTGGTTCTGTCGGTTGCCGCCTCGTCGGAGAAGTACACATGGTCGACCGGGAGGCCGAGCCTGATCCGATAGAAGTGGGATTCTCCGAGCGGCACCTCGTATGTTCGTTGGACCCGCTCTCCGGGGTCGAGCCGTCCCTGCTCGACGAGCCGTCCGTCGATCCTGATCAGGTACCCCAGCGACTTGTCCTGGGTGTTGTGGGCGCTGACGATCGTCGTTCCGTCATCGCAACTACCGGCGATCACCACGACCTCGTCCGACGGTCCCGGATCAGCCTTCGCAGGCGCTGCGAAAACGATGAGAGCACCCATGCAGAGCAGCAATAGCCGTTTCAAGACCCATCTCCCTCCTGATGACCTGGGATCCAACCTATGGGGCCGACGACCGGGCGCCATCCCCTCTTTCGGACGAAGATCCCCTCGCGCCCGTCAGCAGGCGACGGAGCCGGACCGCAGGAGGGCGCCGTTCAGGTCCTGGAACTGCCAGCCGATGCTGGTCGCCGCGTTCCCGCCGGCCGCTCCGTGAAGCGTCAGAGCCACATACCCAGCGGTCTTGCCTTTCGACCAAGCGATCCGGTCCCCGGGTGGTGTCGCCGCAACGCCGGCCAGCTTGTGCCCACCGGTCCCTGCGACCAGTTGCACGAGATGCGCCTGTGGCGTCCCGGCGGTGAAGTTCGCATCCAACGGTTCGTCCTCGACCATGTGATGTTGGTTGCCAGTGAGGAGGAGATCCACCCCGTTGTTCGCGAGCAACGCCCACGCTTGGCTCAACGACGCGATCACTTGCGTGTTGTTCTTGACGGCGGGTTTGTGCCAGTACGTGACGATGCAGCTGGGTGCGGCAGGATCCGTAACGGCTGTCTGGATGAAGCGGTACTGCCTGCTCCCCGACTTCAACGACCTGTTCGTGTTCATATCCAGGAACAGGACCCCGCCGAACGTGAACTTCGTGAAGAGCGGTCGTTGATGCCAGTAGTCGATGAAGGGCGCCGTGCTGGCGTTCTCGTGGTTACCGATGGTCGGCTGCGTGACGTCGGCCGTGGCGCCCCAGAGGGTGCTCGATCCCGGGGCGTCCAGCGAGGAGACCCCGTAGTGGTTCCGGAACTCCGTGAAGCTGCCCGTCTCGTACACGTCGCCGAGGAACAGGAAGAGGGGCGGATCCACCGAAGCGATCCGGTCCGCGACCGCGTTCGACGTGACCTCACCCGACGGCCCGTCCCCCACCGCAAGGATCGTGGGATCGTTCGGGTCCGTCCAGGCGCCCGGGAGGTAGTTCGCCCAGTCGTTCGGGGTGTGTTGGAGATCGGTCGTGTTCCCATTGCTGAGCGTGACCGTCACATCGACCGGCGTAGCGGCGGTCGACCCCGCCTGCACCCGCAGCGTCCCGGAGGCATCGAGATACTTCTCGGTCGGCCAGACGAACGAGTAGTCGCTCGTCGCCGGCGACGGTGCGTACGACTCGATGAGCTGCGTTGAAAGACCGCCCGACGGTAACCAGGTCGCGATGACGATGCCGGTGTTCGGGGAGTTCGTGACGGTCACATCGGTGTCGCCCGAAAATGGGGCGCCGGCAACGGTCACGCAGAGCGTCTGACCGTTCGACGTGCCGCAGTTAGTGTCGGCGCTCGCGACGACGGGGACCACCACGGTTGCCACGAGGGCGAGTGGGACGATCCCGAACCGCACCGTTCGATGGAGGCCGCTTGGAGACGGTTGACGCACGGGCAACATCTCCATGTCTCTGGATTCCCATCCGACCGCGCCACTCACACGGCGGGCGAAGGCTCCTTTCGAGATTCCTCCGTAGCGACGAAGTCGTCCATTCGGAGGTTCGGCTTACAGCGCGCCAACGACCAACGCGGTGGTCGCCTCGCTCAATGCCAACGACGCCAATTGACCGCCCCTTCCTTGGAGCCGGCTGTCACCTCACCCTTCCATCCGCCGAAGGCGGTCAGGACCTCCCCCTTCTCACGCTCCGGCACGTTGAAGTGATCGAGGGTGCGGCCGAGCTCCGCATCGACCTCGTCGAACACTTCCGGTGGGATCTTCAGGTCGAAGTGCGCGTCGCGCAGCTCCCTTGCTGTGTACTGGAAGGGTCCACCCGCCACTGAAGCGACCCAAAGGGTCCTCAGGAACTTGAGGCCGGGCAACCGTCCGGCGAATGCCACGGTGTGCCATTCCTTCAACTCGGGGTTCGCCTCGACCACCTTCGAGTTCTTCAATAGTTGGTCGCTGAAGTGGTCAACGACAGCGGCGATGGCGTAGATGCCACCGAGACGTTCATACAGGGTCGGCTCCGCCATGACTTCCTCCTTCGTCCATCACGCGCTCGCCAAGCGACGGCCTCCGGTCGCGGCACCTTTCCCCCCCTCTCAAACGAGACCTCACGACCTTCAGGGTCTTCGAGCGGGCGCCACACCCAGTTCTCTCCTGGCCGGGCTTCCTCGGCCGAGACCACCTGCCCAGCGGATGTTGACCCGCAGGACGTGCAGGCCTAGCGTCGGCGGAGGCCATGGACACTGGCCCGAAGACGCGTCGGCGCGCAGCGCTGTGTCTCGCGGTCAGCACGTGCGTCGCCGCGACCGGCATCCCGCGGGCTCTGGCGGCACCGACCGACACGCTCGTTCAGGTGAGCGCGGACCCGTTCAACACGCCAGGCTTCGAGCACGCGACAGAGGTCGAGCCGGCGATCGCCGTCGATGGACGCACGATCGTCGCGGCGTTCCAGGTCGGACGCGCGCAGGACGGCGGTTCGGTCGACATCGGCGTGGCGATGTCGAGCAACGCCGGCGCAACGTGGACCGCGAGCATGCTCGCCGGAACGACGTCCGTGGTGGGGGGACCCTATGGTCGCGCCAGCGACCCGAGCGTCACCTACGACACACGCGCGAACGTGTGGCTGGTCGCCTACCTCGGCCTCACCCTCGGCGGGCCGTTCGATGAACCGACACATTCGGCGATCGAAGTCGTTCGATCCTCCGACGGAGGCGGCTCGTTCGGCCCGCCCGTCACGATCGCGCGCGCACCGCGAGGCATCATCTACGACAAACCGTGGATCGCGTGCGACGAGCACCACGAGAGCCCCAACTTCGGTCGCTGTTACGCGGTCTGGGACGAGCTGGGTCTCCTCGCGGGGCCGCGCGATGTGGTGCTCTTATCAACGTCGTCCGACGGGGGCATGCACTGGAGCCGGCCGGTGGGGACCGCCGACCACGTGCACGGGTTCGGCGGTGTTCCGGTGGTACGGCCGGATGGTTCGGTCACGGTCGTGTACCTCGACGTCGGCCGCCCGCTGCATCCATACATCGGAGCCTTCACCTCCACGGACGGTGGTGGGCGTTGGGGGCATTCCACCAGCGTCGCCGTCCCTCGTCGATCTTTCACGAGGTTCGTGGTCGCTCGCGATCCGGGACTGCCATCGGTGGCCATCGACGATCGGGGCTCGATCTGGGTTGCGTGGTCGGACTGTCGCTTCGAACCCGGCTGCCCGATCGACGACATCGTCGTCGCGCGATCGGTCGCCAGCGCAGCGTGGTCTCGGCCGGTTCCCATCGCGAAGGGCACGGCCTCGACGCATGCGTCTCTGCTGACCCCCGCCCTGGCAGCAGGTGGCCGGGGGCGCCACCCCTTCCTCGCGCTCCTGTACTACGCGGTGTCAGGCATCCATTGCGGAGCTTCGTTCCAACCGAAGGGCTGCACGGTCACGATCGGCGCGACGACATCGAGCGATGGCGGTGCCGGTTGGACGCAACCGACGACGATCGGCTGGCCGATGAGCGTCCGCTGGTTCCCTTCGACCCGCGCGGGATACATGTGGGGCGACTACGTATCTGTCGCGATCGCACAGCCCGGGAAGATCGTCTCGGTCTTGCCGCTCGCCAAACGGCCCACGAGGATGCTGGACGTCGGGATGTACGCGTCGGTCCGCTGGCTCAAGGAGCGATGATCTCGCGCTGATCCGTGACCGTGCCGACCGGTTGACCGGACCTGCCATGATGCGATGCGAGGTGGCGCCGTGTCCGACATCCAGATCCGTGATAGCGCTCGCAGGGCTCTCGAGGAACATGCGTGGCAAGACGCGTACCACGGACTCGTCTCGCTCCGCGACCGCCAGGACCTGAGCGGGGAGGACTGGCAACGTCTGGGCGAGGCGGCGTGGTGGAGCGCGCACCCCGACGAGAGCATCGAGGCGTTCGAGCGCGCCTTCGCGACCTACTCGTCCGAAGGGAGCCCGCGGCGCGCCGCGGCCGTCGCGATCCGCCTCGCCCACGAACACGCGGACCGGATGGAGCTGGCCCTCTGGAACGCGTGGCTGCAGCGAGCCATCCGGCTCCTGGCGGACCAGCCCGAGTGCGTCGAGATCGGCTACCTGGAGACCTCGCTCGTCCGATCGAGCTTCGACCGTGGCGCGGTCGACGAGGCGATCGAACACGCGAGCCGCGCGCAGGAGATCGGCGCCAGGTTCGACGACCCGGATCTCGTCGCGTTCGGGCGGGTGATGCAGGGCGCCGCGATGGTCTTCTCGGGAGAGGTCGAGCGTGGTCTGGGTCTGGTGGACGAGGGCACGCTGGCGGCGGTCGGCGGCGAGCTCACGCCGTACGCGGCCGGCTCGATCTACTGCATCACGATCACCGTATGCCGGTCGGTCGCCGACTATCGACGCGCAGCCGAGTGGACGGCCGCAGCGACGGGGTGGTGCGAACGGCAGGGGATCACGGGGTTCCCGGGCGTGTGTCGAGTGCAACGCGCGGAGATCATGCGCCTCCGGGGCAAGTTCTCCGAAGCCGAGGACGAGGCGCGCCGGGCGCTCACTGAATTGACGGCGTTCGGAAGGCTACCGCAAGCCGGTGCCGGATCGAACGAGATCGGCGAGGTCCGATTGCGGCTCGGCGACCTGGACGGCGCCGAAGAGGCGTTCCGGATAGCGCATCAGCTCGGCCATGAACCGCATCCGGGTCTCGCCCTCGTGCACCTCGCGCGCGGCCGTACCGAGGCAGCTCGAGCATCGATCGCGACCGCCTTGGCCGATGCCGCCGACCCGCTGGATCGCGCGCGGCTGCTCGCCGCGAAGACCGAGATCGCCCTCGTCGCACACGACGTGACCGACGCGCGTGCCGCGGCCGACGAGCTGGCAGGGATCGCCTCGAGCCTGGACTCCCCGGTGCTGCACGCGATGTCGCACCAGAGCAACGGCGCCACGCTGACGTCCGAGGACGACGCAACGGCCGCGATCGTCGAGCTCCGCGCGGCTCTGCGCGCTTGGACCGAGGCGGACGCGCCGTTCGAGGCTGCGCAGACGCGCCGGTGGCTGGCACTCGCCCACCGTCTGTCCGGGGACGAGGCGTCCGTGATCCTGGAGCTGCAGGTGGCGAAGGATTCTTTCGAGAGCTTGGGTGCACGACGCGAGGCAGACCGATGCGACGAGCTGCTCCGCGAAGGGGACGGGGACGCTGCCGGCCGGCGAGTGATCCGTACGTTCATGTTCACCGACATCGTCGGCTCGACCGATCTGATCGGGACGATCGGCGACGAGGCGTGGAACGACGTCGTGAGCTGGCACGACGAAACGCTCCGCACCGTGATCGGCTCCCACCGCGGTGAGGTGGTGCGCACGACCGGCGACGGGTTCTTCGCCTCCTTCGCCGACCCAGGTGCTGCGTTGGATTGCGCGATCTCGATCCAGCGTCGCCTCGCGGAGCACCGACGGCACCAGGGGTTCGCCCCTCAGGTCAGGATCGGGTTGCACGCGGCCGAGGCCACAGCGGTCGCCGATGACTATGCGGGCCTCGGTGTGCACGAAGCCGCGAGGGTCGGCGCACTCGCCGAGGGAGGCGAGATCCTCGCAACGGCGTCGACGGTGGCTGCCGCGGCGATGCAGGTCGCAGCGGGTGAAGAACGCGAGGTCTCCCTCAAAGGGCTCCCCCATCCCGTCCGGGTGGTATCGATCGCGTGGCGAGGAACCTGATCACTCATGTCCGGCGCCCGGACCGAGAACAGCCCGAGCAACCGACCCGGAAACGTGGGTCTCGACACGCCCTAGAGCAGGGTGCACCATGCCGCTATGGGGAGGGATGGTTGGCTCGGCAGTGCCACGCTCCTCGGACTCCTCTCGCCGCCGATGCGCGAAGAGCTGATGACGCTCGCCGAGCCGGTCCATCTCCCAGCGCAGGGGTGGCTGTTCCACGAAGGGGATCCCTCCGATCGGCTGTACCTCCTCGTCTCCGGCCGGTTGAAGATCGTCGTCGAAAGCGAGAGCGGAACGAGGGTATTGCGGTCCTTGGGACCCGGAGCCGCGATCGGGGAGCTCGGCATCCTCGCCGGAACCCCGCGCTCCGCTTCGGTGCTCGCGGTGCGCGACTGCGAAGTGCTCCAGATCGACGGCGAGCGGTTCCGCGACCTCCTCGCCAGGCACCCGGAGATCGCGATCGACCTCGCGACCGTCCTGAGTCGACAGCTCCAAGAGAGCGGAGGCCTGCAGACGGCCGACGCGCCCGCCTGCGTCTTCGCGATCGCGATCGCGACGGGCGGCCACAGCGGCGACGCGTTCTGGACCGAGATGGCGTCGGCGTTCCGAGAGCTCGGCTCCACGGCGGCCATCGATAGCTCGGACATGGAGGGGGTGCTTCCCGAGGGCTGGGGAAGAGCCCTCGCGGAGCTCGAACGCGTTCACGACTACGTCTTGCTCCGAGAGGCCGGCCGTAACACCGACTGGGATCGGTTCTGTTCACGGCAGGCCGATCGGAACGTCGTGCTGGCGGACGGGCCGCAGACGATCGCTTCCGCACACCGCGGCTCCGATCTAGTGTTCCTCGGAGCCCCCGAACACGACGAGTTCGATCAGTGGAGCCGCGCCGTGCTGCCTCGAACGCACCACGTGATCGGATCGGACGCGGAGCTATCGGCGGCTGCCCGGCGTGTCGCACGCCGACTGACCGGGCACGCGCTCGGGCTCGTCCTGTCCGGTGGCGGGGCCCGCGCCTTCGCGCACATCGGGGTGCTCGAGGTCCTGGCCGAAGAGGGGATCACGTTCGATCGGGTCGGAGGAACGAGCATGGGCGCGTTCGTCGGCGGGATGGCCGCGGAGGGTTGGTCTCCCGATCGGATCCGCGGGATCTGCGAGACGGAGATGGTGCGCCATTCGCCGTTCAGCGACTACACGTTGCCGCGGCACGCGTTGATCCGGGCCCATCGAGCCGAACGGATGCTCCGCCGCCTCTTCGGTGAGCGGACGTTGGAGCAGCTGACGCTCCCCCTGTTCACGATCAGCGCCGACATGCTGAGCGCGCGGCTCGTGATCCACCGGACGGGACCCCTCTGGGAAGCGGTCGGCGCCAGCATGGCCATCCCGGGACTCGCCCCACCCGTCTCCCACCAGACGCAACTGCTGATCGATGGGGGCGTCCTGAACAACCTGCCCGTCGACATCATGGCTGCCGACGAGCCGGGCCCGATCGTTGCGGTCGACGTGATGCGTCGCATCGATCCCGATGAGCTCGCGCACAGCGCGCGTGCCTCGGTGCCGACGATCCTCGAGACGCTCAGCCGAGCGACCGTGCTCGGCAGCGTGGAGCGCGCAGAGACGAACCGAGAGCTCGCGTCGGTCGTGATCGTGCCCGACGTGCAACACATCTCTCTTCGTGATTTCCGGCAGCTACGAGGAGCGATCGACGCCGGACGCGCGGCCGCCGAGAAGGCACTCGCGGATGGCGGCAAGGACGTTCTGCTCGGTCGCGGCGCCCCTCACGCTGCGAGCCCGATGCCCGGCTAACTCTCGGACGATGTGGGTTGTTCGGGATACGACTCGTCACCGCGCCAGGATGTTGATCGACTCATCGATCACTAAGCGAACGTGAAGTCACGATTTCATCGAAAGACGAACGGGATTCAGCATCCATGCAGACTGATTCATCGAGGGTTCAGGATGTGGAGCCTACTGTGCGGTTCCGGGACGCGAGCCAAAGGAGGTCCCCACATGGCAAAGAGGGTCCTCGCAGCCTTCAGCTTCGCGGCGATCGCAGGAGCGATAGCGTTCGTCTGGGCGCCTTGGGCGTCCGGCGCGGCGGGAAGCACGTCGGCGTGCGGTACGACGTACGCGCCGGTCCTCGACCCGGCGAACTTCGTCGCCGTG
>Ga0070707_100005010_pt1 | contig 12408 bp, 11 predicted proteins | sample KBSK5502metaG_FD_65468 | JGI IMG/M metagenome (GOLD analysis project Ga0070707, IMG submission 65468) | Corn, switchgrass and miscanthus rhizosphere microbial communities from Kellogg Biological Station, Michigan, USA - KBS K5-50-2 metaG | ecosystem: Host-associated > Plants > Roots >... | reverse complement strand
CTCGGTCTGGATCCCGCTGCCGAGCTTGGGGAACTGCGTCGGCCGGGTCCGGAGGGCCATGACGACCTCCTCCAGCGACGCGTTGCCGGCCCGCTCGCCGAGGCCGTTGATGGTCACCTCGACCTGGCGGGCGCCTGCCTGGACGGCGGCCAGCGTGTTCGCCGTCGCGAGCCCGAGGTCGTTGTGGCAGTGGACGCTGACCGTCGCGGCGGATCCGACGAGGTCGACCACCCGCTTCGTCAGCTTGCCGAACTCGGCGGGGATCGCGTAGCCGACGGTGTCCGGGATGTTGACCGTGGAGGCGCCGGCCTCGACGACCGCCGCGTAGACCTGGAGGAGGAACTCGGTGTCGGTCCGCGACGCGTCCTCGGCGCTGAACTCGATCTCCGCGTCCGCCCCGAGGGCCTTCCGGCCGTAGGTCACCCAGCGGACGGCCTCCGCGAGGGCCTCGTCGCGCGACAGGCGGAGCTTGTGCTTCAGGTGGATGTCGCTCGTCGCGATGAAAACGTGGAGATGGGGCCGCTCGGCGATCGAGATCGCCTCGACAGCGCGCTGCGGATCCCCGTCCCGGCATCGCGCGAGCGCGGCGACCGCGATCCCGCCCTTGGTCTCCTGGGCGATGCGTCGGACGGCCTCGAAGTCGCCGGGCGAGGCAGCCGGGAAGCCCGCCTCGATGACGTCGACCTTCAGCCGGGCCAGCTGGCGGGCGACCTCCAGCTTCTCGGCAGCCGTGAGACCGGCGCCGGGCGCCTGCTCGCCGTCGCGGAGCGTGGTGTCGAAGATCCGGACGGTGCCGGCTGGGACCGCGGATCCGCTCATCGAGCGGAACCCGCGCCGGCCGCGGTCGGCGTTGTGCCGGAGGCCGATGCCCCGACCGACGATTGGGCCTCGCCGGCCTCGACGACGACCGGGTTGAGGAACGCCATCTGCGCCCGAAGCTCTCGACCGACCTGCTCGATCTGGTGGTTCCGGTCCTGCTGTCGGAGCCGGGCGAACTCCTGGCCGCCCGCCTCCTGCTCGGCGATCCAGCGGCTTGCGAACGAGCCGCTCTGGATGTCGGCCAGGACGTCCTTCATCGCGGTCTTGACGCCTTCCGTGACCCGCGGGCCGGAGACGTAGTCGCCGTACTCGGCGGTGTCACTGACGCTGAACCGCATGAAGTTGAGGCCGCCGCGGTACATCAGGTCGACGATCAGCTTCAGCTCGTGCATCGTCTCGAAGTAGGCGAGCTCGGGCTGGTAGCCGGCTTCGACGAGCGTCTCGAAGGCCGCCTTGATCAGGGCCGACACGCCGCCGCACAGGAGGGCCTGCTCGCCGAAGAGATCGGTCTCGGTCTCTTCCTTGAAAGTCGTCTCGAGGACGCCGGCACGGGTCGAGCCGATCCCGCGGGCGTAGGCGAGAACGCGCCGGCGGGCGGTCCCCGAGGCGTCGTTCTCGACGGCGAACAGGGCCGGCACACCGCCACCCGCCTCATAGACGCTCCGGAGGAGGTGGCCGGGGCCTTTGGGCGCCACCATCCCGACGTCGATCGTGGCCGGGGGCTGGATCCGGCCGAACCGGATGTTGAAGCCGTGGGCGAACATCAGGAGCTGGCCCGGCCGGAGGTGCGGCGCGATCTCCGCGTCGTAGACCGCCTTCTGGAGGGTGTCGGGGACCGCGATCATGATGACGTCGGCCGCCTTCACGGCGTCGGCGACGTCCATGACGCGGAGGCCGGCCTCCTCGGCGAGGGCCCGGCTCTTCGAGCCCGGCTTCAGTCCGACGATCACGTCGACGCCCGACTCGCTGAGGTTCCGGGCGTGGGCGTGCCCCTGGGAGCCGTAGCCGATGATCGCGACCGTCTGCCCCTCGAGGGCCGTCGGATCCGCATCTGCGTCGTAGTACATGCGAGCGGTCATCTCTTCACGGCCTCCATCCTCGGGGCGATGGCGTCGCGGAGCTCCGCCTCGCGCCTCGGAGAGATCACCTCGACTCTCCACCGATACGTCCGTTGCGTGCTCATCTCTTCACCGCCTCCTCGATCGAACTCGATCCTCGGCTCATCACGACCGACCCGGTTCGCACCAGCTCCTTGATCCCGTAGGTCCTGACGAGGGCGACGAACACGTCGACCTCGCTCTCCGGCCCGGTCACCTCGACGATGACCGACTCAGCGGCGAGGTCGACGACCCGACCCTTCGACAGCTCGACGAGCTTGAGCACCTCGGCCCGGTTCGCGTCGGTCGCCCGGATCTTGACGAGCGCCAGCTCCTGGGCGACGACCGGGTCCGACGTGACCTCCTGGACCTTGAGGACATCGATCAACCGGTACAGCTGCTTGGCCGCCTGCTCGACGGCCACGTCGTCGCCGTGGAGCGTGATCGTCATCCGGCTGACGTCCGGCTGGTCGGTCCGGCTGACGGCCAGCGAGTCGATGTTGAAGTTCCGGGCCCGCATCAGCGACGCGACCCGGTTCAGGACGCCAGGCTTGTCGAGGACGATCGCGATCAGGGTGTGGCGGCGGGCCTCGCCGCCACCCGGAAGGGCCCGCGGCGGTGGGGCGGCATGAGCCGGCGAGGGAGGGGCCGGCGCCGGCACGGGAGCGGCGGGCGCCGGCGATCGACCGTTCGCCCTTGGATCAACCGGCATGCCGATTCCCGCTCTCCGAGGTCGGAGGCTGAGCTCCGCGAAGCCATCCGCCCGAGGATTCAGAGGTCATTCGTCTGCGCCTTCCCATTTCTCGATCAGGTCGGACAGGCCCTTGCCGGCCGGCATCATCGGGAAGACGTTCTGCTCCTCGGCGATCTCGAACCAGACCAGAGCTGGCCCGTCGACCGCCTGGGCGGCACGGATCGCTTCGTCGACCTGACCCGGCTCGCTGGCCCGGAAGGCGGGGATCCCGAAGGCATCGGCGAGCTTCGCGAAGTCGGGACCGGGCAGGTGGGCGGAGTGGTAGTTGCCGCCGTAGATGATCTCCTGCCACTGGCGGATCATCCCGAGCTTCTTGTTGTCGAGGAGGCCGATCTTGACCGGGATGTCGTCGGCGACCAGCGTCATCAGCTCCTGGAACGTCATCTGGAAGCCGCCGTCGCCGGTGATCGCCCAGGTCTCGCGGTCGGGCGCGCCGAGTGCGGCACCCATCGCGGCCGGAACGCTGTAACCCATCGTCCCGAGCCCGCCCGAGCTGACGTGGGTGTTCGGCCGGCGGAAGCCGGCGTAGCGAGCGAGCCACATCTGGTTCTGACCGACGTCGCCGACGTACGTCGCCGCGTGGTCGGTCAGCTCGCCGATCCGCTGGATGACGTAATCCGCGGAGAGCAGGCCGTCGCGCCAGGCGCCCGACCCGTGCCACGACGACGCTTCCGACTCGCGCCGCCACTCGGCCAGCTCGGCGAAGTAGTCGGCCCGTGTCGCCGGGTCGACCTCCGCGACCATCGGCAACAGGGCCGTCAGGACGCGCCTCGCGTCGCCGACGATCGGGACCTCGACGGCCACGTTCTTGCCGATCTCCGCGGGGTCGATGTCGACGTGGACGATGCGGGCGTACGGGGCGTAGGTCCGGACGTTGCCCGTGACCCGGTCGTCGAAGCGCATCCCGATCGCGAACAGCAAGTCGGCCGACTGGATCGCCCGGTTGACGTGCTTCCAGCCATGCATCCCCATGTAGCCGTAGCTCAGCGGGTGCGTCTCGTTGATCGCCCCGATCCCGAGGAGCGTGTGGGCAACCGGGATCTGGGTCTTCTCGGCGAAGGCGACGAGCTCGTCCCACGCCTCGGCATGGAGGACGCCATGGCCGGCGAGGATCATCGGCCGCTTCGCATTCGCCAGCTCGGCCGCTGCGAGCTTGAGCTGGCGGCCGTTGGCGTCGAGGTTCGGCCGGAAGCCCGGCAGCCCGGCGACGATCTCCTCGTGGGTCGGGTGCGGCGCGGCCGTCTCCTGCTGGAGGGCGTCCTTCGTGATGTCGACGTGGACCGGACCGGGACGGCCGGTTCGGGCGATGTGGAAGGCCTCGGCCAGGACGCGCGGCAGGTCGTTCGCGTCGCGGACAAGGTAGTTGTGCTTCGTCATCGGCAGGGTGATGCCGTTGATGTCGATCTCCTGGAATGCGTCCTTGCCGATCAGCGCCGACGGGACGTTGCCGGTGATCGCGACCATCGGCACCGAATCGAGAAGGGCCGTACCGATTCCCGTGACGAGGTTCGTTGCACCGGGGCCGGACGTGCCCATGCAGACCCCGACCCGGCCGGTGACGCGAGCGTAGCCGTCGGCGGCGTGGGCGCCGCCCTGCTCGTGGCGGACGAGGACGTGACGGAGCTCCGGGTAGTCGCCCAGGACGTCGTATAGGGGCAGGATCACGCCGCCTGGGTAGCTGAAGAACACGTCGACGCCCTGGAGGAGGAGCGCCTCGCAGACGGCGTCGGCACCGATCCGGGTCCGCCGCCGCGGCCGGGCGTCGTTGAGCATCGCCCGGCGGGCCGCCTCGACCGCCTCCGCGTGCGCGGTTCCCTCACCAGGAACGTGGCTGCGTCGCGCGGGCGCGGCCGGGCCTGCGGCCCCCGTCGCCACGGCCGGGTCCGCGCCCGCCGTCGGACTCGGTGGCGCGGAGGCCTGACCCTTCGTCATCGTCATCGATCCCTGCCTGCCCTCTTCGTGACAACAAAAGACCCTCGCCACCCGGCGAGGGTCCCGTTGGTCTGCGGTGGTTGGTCGCTATGAGCGCCCGTCCCTCCGTGTCCCTCCGTTCTCCCGCCGGGAGCCGGTAATGAGGAGGCCGAGAAGGCCGTCGATACCGGCAAGGAGCGAGCGAAGAAGACCGAGGAGCGATACGTCCTGGAGACCCGAATCGCGGAGGGGCAGCTGAACGCGCCGGCCGTCCGTGGTGACGACGACGGCGATGTGGCGGCGATCGCTGCGATGGAACAGACCCAACGCGGTCTCCCGAACGTGGCCCGGCGATCCGGGCGGTTCGCGCAGTCTACGGGCGGTTCCGTGTTCGTGCAACCACCCGGACCTCACGCGATCGCCCGGATCGGCGAGACCCGGGCGCGGAGCGAGGCAGAGAAGAATCCACGAGACCGTCGGTCGCCCGACGGCCTCGCATCCCCCGACCCTCGAAGAGGAGGGCTACTTCCAGCGCTGTCCAGCCTCGAGCACGAGCGCGGAACTGGCCAGCGCAGACAGGACCAGGAGGACCCGGAAGGCCTGAGCCTTCAGTGTGCGAGCCATCTGATCACTCCCAACGCATTCCGGCGCCGACGGTCAGAGCCAATGACGCCAGGAGCATCAGGGCCCATGTGAGGCGCACCAGGTTGCCCTTCACACTTGACTCCTTGTGAGTCTGTCGAGTCGTCGGCTCTCGGCAACCGGGCGGTCTTCCTGACGGAAGATCCCTGGCTTTGCGTCCCCGCCTCGCGGCGGGTTTGCCCTGGACGATGGACCGGCGGAGGAACGTTCGTCCTCACCCCGGACGATCGTCGGCCGCGTCCGGATCGGACATGGCCCGACAGTCCCGGTCGCTCAGGACGAGAGAGGGAGTTGCCGGGCGGCACCACCCGGCTCGACCGGGCCCGAACGCCGCATGACGACGACGATCAGGATGAGAACCCCGATCGCGATCAGGACGTCGCCGATGCTGAACACGTTCGCGAACGGCAGCCACCTGGGCAAGGCGAACTGATCGGTGAGCGGCTCGAGGATGGGCCGGGCGACCACGGCGCTGTTCGAGTAGATCGCCGGAGCCGATTTGCCGAGAGAGGCCATCGCGGCTGGGGCGGCGGGCATGTATCCGCCGTTCGACACGATCGCGGCGAGGTTGCTCGCGGCGCCAAGGCCGACGAGCGGGATGCCCGGCAGGTCCAGGTTCCGAGCCAAGGCGACGCCGACGGCGAGGGTCGACGCGACGTACAGGATCGGGCCCAGGACGCCGACCCCCGAGGCCACGGCGTCCGTGAACAGGATCACCTGGGCCAGGAACCCAGCGAGGATGAGCGGCGCCCACCGGAACTGCAGCTCGGCGAGACGGGCCACCCGTCCGCCGGTCAGCAGTCCGACGGCCAGGCCGGCCGCGATCGCGTACAGAATGAACACGACGGGAGGGCCTCAGCTCGCCGGAGTCGCCACGGCCCGCCGGCCGACGCGTCGGCCGACCCGGCGGGCGCGCCGCGTCTCGGTCGACGACCAAATCGTCCCGGCGATCACCTGACCGAGATCGGGTCGGCCGAAGAGATAGCCCTGGCCCAGCTCGCAGCCGAGCTCGCGGAGGGCGGCCAGCTGGTCCTTTTCCTCGATCCCTTCGGCGACGACCTGGAGGTCGAGGCTGCGGCCGAGGGCGATGATCGCCCGGGCGAAGGCCCAGTCGTCCGAGCCGCCGCCCGGGCTGCCGATGAACTCGCGGGCGATCTTGAGGACGTCGACCTGGAAGCGGCGGAGGTAGCCGAGCGACGAGTAGCCGGTCCCGAAGTCGTCGATGGCGATCCGGATGCCGAGAGCCCGGAGGTCCTGCAGCCGGGCGAGGGTCGTGTGGGTGTCGTGGAACATCGCCGACTCGGTCATCTCGAGGATGAGGTCGGTCGCCGGGAAGCCGGTCTCGGCCAGGATCGCCTGGAGGTCGTCGACGAAGTCGGGCTGCTGCAGCTGGGCCGCTGACAGGTTGACCGAGAGCGCGATGCGGTCGAGGCCGCGCTGGCGCCGCCAGCCGGCGACCTCGCGACAGCTCTCGATCAGCATCCATCGCCCGAGGGCCAGGATCGCGCCGTTCTCCTCGGCGAGGCGGATGAACTCGTCGGGACCGAGGATGCCGCGGGTGGGATGGCGCCAGCGGACGAGGGCCTCCACGCCGTAGGTCGCGCCGGTCGCGAGAGCGACGATCGGTTGGTAGAAGGCGAGCAGCTCGCCCCGGCCGATGCTCTTCGACAGCTCGGACGCGAGGGCGTGCCGTTCCACGAGCGCCGCGTGCATCGTCGGCTCGAAGACCGCGTAGCGGTTCTTGCCGGCGGCCTTGGCCGTGTACATGGCGACGTCCGCGTTGCGGAGCAGCTCGTCGGGTCGCTCGCTTTCGCCACGTCCGGTGGCCATGCCGATGCTCGCGGAGATCGCCAGCTCCTGGCCGTCGATCTGCAGCGGCGCCTGGAGCGCCTCGAGGATCCGCCGGCAGACCGACACACTGTGGGCGAGGTCGGCGCTGTCCTGGAGGAGGATCGCGAACTCGTCGCCGCCCAACCGCGCGGCGACGTCGCCCGTCCGGACGCAGCTGCGGACCCGGTCCGCCACCGCGACGAGCAGCCGGTCGCCGGCGACGTGACCAAGGGTGTCATTGACGACCTTGAAGTCGTCGAGGTCGATGAAGAGCACGACGGGATGCATCCCGGCGGGTGCTCGCATGATGAGACCCTCCACCTGGTCGACGAACAGGCTTCGGTTCGCGAGACCAGTCAACGGGTCGTGGTAGGCCTGGTAGCGGAGCTGCTCCTTGAGGCGCGAGAGCTCTGCCAGCGATTGCTCCAGCTGGCCGTTCTCGAGGGCCACCGCGGCCTGGTTGGCCAGTGTCTCGATGAGCCGCAGGTCATCGTCGCTGAAGGCCGTCCCCTCGGTCAGGCGGTTGCCCACCAGGAGGGAGCCGATGACGCCAGACTCGCCGCGGAGTGGGGCGACCATCGCCTGGCGGAGGCCTGTCCAGGCGGTGTCGAACGGCGACGGGCTGAAGAAGAACGCGTGCGGCTCGTTCCGGATGCGGCGCTGGATCATGTCGTCGGGCGAGAACGGCGTCGGCACCATGGCGATCGCCGGAGCGCCCTCGAAGCTGGTCGTCCGGAGCGCGTCGTCGCTGGCATGCCGTGGGTGGAGCAGGACCTCGGCGCGTTCCGCGCGGAACATCTCGCGGGTGTGGTCGAGCAACGCGACGATCGCCGAGTCGAGCTCCGGCGAGTGCTGGAGGATCCGACCCGATTCGTAGAGGAACTCGAGACGCTCGCCCTTCTCGCGCTCCGACAGATACGCCCGATAGGCGAGGAACACCGTCACGAGCGGCACCACGAGGAGCCAGAGGAGCCGCGCGTCGACCCACAGGATCGACACGGCAAGCAGGGCGAGGCTCGTGTTGGCGATGGCGACGAGGCCGCCGAACTGGATCATCTGCGGCAGCTTCTGGAACTGCGGTGCGCCGCCCGAGAGCGAGATTGCGCTGGCGATCGTCAGAGCCGAGAGGACAGTTGTCGTGAGCGTCGCGGCGAAGGCGGCAACCCAGTCGGTCGGGCTGGGCTCGCCGGCCTGCGCGGCCACCAAGTGGAACACGACCAGGGCCGCGGTCGCCCCGAGGCCGAAGTTGACCAGGTTGAACGTGAACTTCAGCGGCGGCTGGCGCGCGTAGGCCAGCGCGACGGCCGAGCCGAGGAGCACCGCCAGGACGTAGTCGTGGGGTGAGAGGAGGAAGAGCCCGAGGACTGCCGGGAATTCGCTCAGCGAGAAGCTGTGCTGCTCACGCCGGAAGTGGACGTCGACGACCTTCAGCTCGGCCAGGCAGAATCCGACAGCGATCAGCGGCCACGGGATGCCGAAGGGCAGCGAGCTGGGCATCGGGCGCCGCTCGAGCAGGGCGAGGTCGAGGACCACCGCGAGGAGCGCGAGGCCCGCGCTGAACGCCCAGACGCGAGCCGCCGGTGGCGAGGTGACGAGTGGCGGCGGGAAGCGGAAGCGCGCGAGGCGGAAGCTCGCGAAGCGGGCGAAGCGGAAGCGCGCGAAGCGGATGGGCGCGGCCAACGGCAGCTCGAACCGGAAACGCCCGGCGTTCGGCGCCTGCTCGACCTCGTCTTCGATGCTCGCTCGGACCACGGCGGGACGGTCCGGCTCGCCCATGCATGCCTCCATGTGACCCCGGCTCCCGAGTTGTACGCGGCGGGCGGTGATCTGCGGGGGAGTCCGAGGTACCAGTGGGAGGCAGGACGAATCGCGCCTACGCGGTTGCCGGGCTGTGCCGCATGGCCGCAGCGATCACCACCGCCATGCCGATCCCGATGAGGACGTCGCCCACGCTGAACACGTTCGCCAGCGGCAGCCAGGCCGGCAGCGCGAAGATATCGGTCAGCGGCTCCAGCGCTGGATGCTCGACCACCACGCTGTTCGTGTTGCCGCCAACGCCCATCCCGAGCGAGGCCAGCGCGGCCGGGTTCGCCGGCATCGCCCCGCCGTTCGCGGCGATCGCGGCGAGGTTCAGGCCCGCGCCAACCACGACCAGGGGAACGCCCGTCAGGCGCAGGTTCGCGAGAACGACGATCGCGACGGCCGCGGTCGACGCGAGGTAGATGGCACGCGCGGCGTCGTCCGGGAGCGCCTCGGCGAACGGCGAGAACAGGGCGATCTGGGTTGCGAGGGCGACGGCGGCGACCGGTGCGAGCCGGAAACGCACCGCAGCCAGGCGTTCGATCCGGCCACCGAGGACCAAGCCGGCGAGGAGGCCCGCGACGAGCCCGTACAGGATGAACACGCCGGCCAGTATCGCCGGGTGAAACGGGGGCCTGTGCTAGCCTGACGGACCGTCCGCCAGCCAGTCGACCGAGCCAGGAACGCCGTCACCGCGATGAATGCCCACCATCCCCGCACGATCGTCGAGAAGATCTGGGACGACCACGTCGTCAGCCAGGAGGAGGGGGCGCCGGCGGTCCTCGCGGTCGACCTCCATCTCGTCCATGAGGTCACCTCGCCGCAGGCCTTCACGGGGCTGCGGGCGCGCGGGCTGAAGGTCCGCCACCCGGAGCGGACGGTCGCCACGGCAGACCACTCCACGCCGACCCACGCGCGGTCCCTGCCCATCGCCGATCCGATGGCAGCGGCCCAGGTCGCCCAGCTCGAGACGAACTGCCGGGAGTTCGGCGTCCCTCTCCACGGCCTCGGCTCGCCGAACCAGGGGATCGTCCACGTGATCGGACCGCAGCTCGGTCTCACCCAGCCCGGGATGACGATCGTCTGCGGCGACTCGCACACGGCGACCCACGGCGCATTCGGCGCCCTGGCGTTCGGGATCGGGACGAGCGAGGTCGAGATGGTCCTCGCGACGCAGACGCTGCTCCAGCGCCAGCCGAAGACCTACGAGGTTCGGATCGACGGCCGGCTCGCCCCAGGCGTGAGCAGCAAGGACATCATCCTCGCCCTGATCGCCCGGATCGGAGTCGGCGGCGGGACCGGCCATGTGTTCGAGTACACCGGCGAGGCCATCCGCGCCTTGACGATGGAGCAGCGGATGACGATCTGCAACATGTCGATCGAGGGCGGCGCCCGTGCCGGCCTGATCGCCCCCGATGACACGACGTTCGATTACGTCGCGGGCCGCCCCCACGCGCCGGCCGGCGCGGCCTGGGACACCGCCGTCGCGTCGTGGCGGAAGCTGCCGACCGACGACGGCGCGACGTACGACCGGTCGGTGACGATCGATGCCTCGGCGCTCGAGCCGATGGTCACGTACGGGACGAACCCGGGCATGGGCATCCCGATCACGTCCCGCGTGCCTGCCCCCCAGGATCAGCCCGACGCCTCGGCCCGCCGCGCGCTCGAGCGCGCCCTGGAGTACATGGACCTCCAGCCCGGGCAGGCGATCCTGGGCCAGAAGGTGGACGTCGTGTTCGTCGGCTCGTGCACCAACGGCCGGATCAGCGACCTCCGGCTGGCGGCCGAGGTCCTCCGTGATCGCAAGGTCGCCGACGGCGTCCGGATGATGATCGTCCCCGGCTCCGACGAGGTGAAGCGCGAGGCCGAGCGGGAGGGCCTCAACGAGGTCTTCCGGGCCGCCGGAGCGGAGTGGCGCGAGGCCGGCTGCTCCATGTGCATCGCGATGAACGGCGACCAGCTGTCGCCCGGCCAGTACGCGATCAGCACGTCGAACCGCAACTTCGAGGGCCGCCAGGGCAAGGGCGGGCGAACGTTCCTCGCCTCGCCGCTGACGGCCGCCGTATCGGCGATCAACGGCGTGGTCAGCGACCCGAGGACGCTGCCGGGCATCGAGAGCCTGGCCGCGGTCGGCGGACGCTGAGCCGGCGAGGAGCCCCAATGGTCGACCCGTTCCGGACGTTCACGAGCGCCGCCATCCCCCTGCCGGCGGAGAACGTCGACACCGACCAGATCGTCCCGGCTCGCTACCTGAAGGTCACCGACAAGAACGGCCTCCGCGACGCCCTCTTCCACGACTGGCGGTACGACGAGGACGGCGGGCTCAGGGAACCGCTGTTCGTCATGGATCGCGTCGCGATGCTCGATAGGAAGATCCTCCTCGTGGGGGCCAACTTCGGGACCGGCTCGTCACGCGAACACGCACCCTGGGCGCTCACCGCGTGGGGCATCCGGGCGATCGTGTCGACCTCGTTCGCCGACATCTTCCGCAACAACGCCCTGAAGAACGGCCTGCTGCCGATCGTCGTCGAGACCGAGAAGCATCGCCAGCTGTTCGAGCTCGTCGCGACCGACCCGGACGCCCAGCTGACGGTCGACCTCGAGGCACAGGTCGTCCATCTCCCGGGCGACGAGGACCTGCCGTTCGACGTCGACCCGTTCGCCCGGATGATGCTGCTCAAAGGCACCGACGAGATGGGCTACCTCCTCGGCAAGCTGCCGGCGATCGAGGCTTGGGAGGGGACCCATCCGGCCCGGGTCGACACGCTGGTCGGCGCGGGCTGACCCGACCCGGCGACGGCGCCGGAACCCACTGCCGGGTCTGGCCGTCTGCCGGGCCATGTCGACGACCTTCGTTGCCCTCGCCGCCACCCGGCATCCCACCGTTCGCCCTGCGCTCGCCCTTGGACTTGTCCTCGCCCTGGCCTCTTGCAGCGGCGCGGCCGCCCCGTCCGCGGCCCCGCCGTCGCCCAGCGCCCCTCCCTCGGCCGGCTCGCCAGCGCCTTCCCCGGACCCCGGCACCGGCGGCGGCGGTTCCGTCGGTGGAGGGACCCCCGGCGATCCCGGGACCGGCATCGGCGCTCCGGTCGGCCCGACCCCGGTCGACCCGGTCGCCGCCCAACCCAAGCTCGTCGTGGCCAAGCCCAGTCAGCTGAATCCGCATCCCGTCGCGCCGCAGAGCCTGCAAGCCTCCGTCGACGGGCGTCGCGTCCTCGTCAAGGTCAGCTGGTACAGCGGCATCGAGCCCTGCTACGTCCTCGACTCCGTCAAGGTCGACCGATCCGGCACGACGATCGCCCTCACGGTCATCGAAGGCTCGTCCGACCCGAACGCCATCTGCGTCGAGATCGCGATGTTGAAGGCGACGATCGTCGACCTGGGCGACCTCGATCCCGGAACATGGACGATCACGGCGCCGAACAGCGAGGCGGCCCCGGTCACCGTCACGATCGAGTAGTCGCCCGGCGGCTCTGCCGGGCCGGGCGGGCAATCTCGGCCACCTCGGCCATACTTCCCCCGCGTGAATCTGCTCGACGTCCTGATCCTCGTCCTCGT
>Ga0070707_100005008_pt1 | contig 12410 bp, 15 predicted proteins | sample KBSK5502metaG_FD_65468 | JGI IMG/M metagenome (GOLD analysis project Ga0070707, IMG submission 65468) | Corn, switchgrass and miscanthus rhizosphere microbial communities from Kellogg Biological Station, Michigan, USA - KBS K5-50-2 metaG | ecosystem: Host-associated > Plants > Roots >... | reverse complement strand
GTGAGGAAGAGGTAGTTGTCGAGAGTGCCGAACGGAAAAGTGTCTTTCCATATGACCGGGGGAATGCCGACCTGCGACGTGCCGGCGCTGATCGCCACAACGATGAGGAAGGGTGCTATGAAGAAGAACAGCAGCCACAGATAGGGAATGGCGATGATCGCCTGGCGCCAGGCGTCGCGGTCGAGCCAGGCGCGGAACGTATGGGCTTTCGGCAAATGGCTGTCATCGCCTTGCACCGATGGGGAAGCGGGGGCTAATGCGGCCATGATCGCTACTCCGTCAGGACGATGACGGAGGAAGGCGCGAAAGTGAGCCAGACATCGTCTTCCCACACCGCCACGCGCTCGGCTTCTCCGGCGCGCCGGTTGTTGACGGCATTGACGCGCACCATGGCGCCGGATGCGAGCTTGATCCGGTAGAGCGAATCCTTGCCGAAATAGCCGAGATCGACGACCTTGCCGGCAATCGCGTTGTCGGCCGCTTTGGCGCCCGGTTTCTTGCGTTCGATCGCGATCTTTTCCGGCCTGACCGCGATCGAGATCTTGGCGCCGTTGGCGAGAGCACCGGCATGATCGACGGTCACATCGGCGCCGAGGTTGGGTGAGGCAACGGTGACCTTGTTCCTGGCCGACGACTTCACCTCGCCGTCAAAAATATTGATCGAGCCGATGAAGTCGGCAACGAAGCGCGTCTTGGGGAATTCATAGATCTCGGTCGGCGTGCCGGTTTGGCGGATGAGGCCCTTGTCCATGACGGCGATGCGCGTCGCCAGCGTCATGGCCTCTTCCTGGTCATGGGTGACGACGATGAAGGTGACGCCGATCTTGTCCTGGATATTGATGAGTTCGAACTGCGTCTGCTCCCTGAGCTTCTTGTCGAGGGCGCCCAGCGGCTCATCGAGCAGCAAGACCTTGGGCTGCTTGGCGAGCGCGCGGGCGAGCGCCACGCGCTGGCGCTGGCCGCCCGAAAGCTGATGCGGCTTGCGCCCGGCGAGCGGCGTCAGTTGCACGAGATCGAGGAGCTGCTTGACGCGGTCCTTGCGTTGCGTATCGCTCATCGTCTCATGCTTGAGCCCATAACCGACATTCCGCTCGACCGTCATATGCGGGAACAGGGCATAGGACTGAAACATCATGTTCATTGGCCGCTCATAGGGCGGCATCTCGGTCATGTCCTGGCCGTCGAGATAGATGCGGCCCTCGCTCGGGGTTTCGAAACCGGCCAGCATGCGCAAAAGCGTGGTCTTGCCGCAGCCCGATCCGCCGAGGAGAGCGAATAATTCTCCCTTGAAGATATCGAGGCTGACATTGTCGACGGCAGTGAAGTCACCGAATTTCTTCGTCACCTTGTCGATGCGGATGAAGGGTTTGGCCTTTGGGTCAAGCCATGGTCTTTCACTGCTGCTGGGGGCCATCGTCTCGACATCCATAATTCTCATCCCTCGCCTGAACGTGAAAACCCGGCATCTTGCGATACCGGGTTTTGGTTTCTGGGGAATTAGGAGCCCGCCTTTATCTTGTTCCAGGCGCGGGTGCGCAGACGCTCGCCTTTCTGCGATAGCATCTTGGGGACGAAGAGGGTTTTCTTGATATCATCGCTCGGATAGACGGCCGGGTCTTCGAGTACGGCGGCATCGACGAACTTCTTCGCCGCCAGGTTCGCATTGGCGTAATTGGTGAAGTTCGTGCATTTGGCGATGACTTCCGGATCCATCAGATAGTTCACGAATTTATAGGCGGCCTCCTTGTTGGGCGCATCGGCCGGAATGACGAACACATCGAACCAGGCGGGCGAGCCCGAGGACGGCACTTCATATTCGAATTTGACATCGACGCCGGCTTCCTTGGCGCGGGTCGCCGCTGTCGCGTAATCGCCTGACCAGGTTCCCGACACGCACAATTCCTTGTTGGGCAAGGCGTTCAGATAGTTCGCCGAGTCGAACGTCTTGATATATTGCCGTATCGGCTTGAAGAGCTCGACCACGGCGTCATAGTCTTCCTGCTTCTCGGAATCGGGATCGCGACCGAGATATTTGAGCAGCATGGGCATGATGTCGCCGGGGCTTTCCAGCATGTTGATGCCGCAATCGCCGAGCTTGGAGATGTTCTCCGGCTTGAATAATGTATCGAGCGATTTGAGATCGGCATTGGGCAGCCGCTCCTTCACCATGTCGACATTGTAGGTCGTGCCGACGGTGCCCCACATATAGGGCACGGCATATTGATTGCCGGGATCGCGGTCGGCGAGGACCTTCATGATTTCGGGATCCAGATTGCCGATATTCGGCAGCTTGGATTTATCGAGCTTCTCGAAAGCGCCGCCCGGAATGAAGCGCGGCAGGTTCACCGAAGCGATGTCGACGACATCATAGCCGGTCGAACCCGCCATGACCTTGGCCTCGACGGTTTCGGCTGAATCATAGGTGTCATAGACAACTTCGATCCCGGTGGCTTTCTTGAAATCCTCGAGCGTCGTCTCGCCGATATAGTCCACCCAGTTATAGACATGGACTTTGCCTTCTTCGGCTTGCGCTCTCCTGATGAAGGGCATGGCGAGGGACGTCGCCCCGATGAGCTGGATCGCGGATCGTCTTGTAAGCGTCATTATGTCTACTCCCTGGGTTTCCGGCTCTTTCCGGCCGGCTCATTGAATGATCATTCAAGTCTAGTTCGAGCCGATGGTCCCCTCAAGCCCCCGTTTGAGCAGGGAACGTGCGATAATTAGGCGCTGGATCTCACTGGTTCCTTCCCAGATCCGGTCCACCCTGACCTCGCGGAGGAAGCGTTCTGCTACATTTTCACGCATATAGCCGCGCCCGCCAAAGATCTGGACCGCCCGGTCGGCCACCCGAAAGGCGGCCTCGGAAGCGAAAAGCTTGGCTATGGAACAGCGGGCATGCAGCGAGTTGAGATCGTCATCCCGGTCATGGGCGGCGGCGGCCTCATAGGTAAGCAGCCGTGCCGCATGAAGATCGAGCACGCTGTCGGCAAGCATCGCCTGGATCATCTGATAGTCGGCTATGGCCTGGCCCGAAACCACGCGCCCCTTCGCGAAGGCGGTTGCTTCCTCGATGAGCCGCGCCATGGCGCCGCAGCAGCGCGCCGCGATCATGAGCCTTTCGCGGCGGAACCAGGAATGGGTGAAGCCCATGCCGTCGCCCTCCGCGCCGATCCGGTCGGCGGCGGGGACCGCGACATTTTCGAAGCCAAGGATCGGATGGTGATGGCTGTAATTATGCGTATAGGCAGGTGAGCGCGTGATGGTGACGCCCCGGGCTGCTGCGGGACAGATGAAGAGGCAATGTTCGTCCGCATGCTGGCCATCCCCGAGCCTCGCCTGGACGACCATGTGGCTCGCCAGATTGTGACTGGTCACGTGCCATTTTTCGCCGCTGATGAAATAGGTGTCGCCCTGGCGCTTCGCCGTCGTTTCGATGGCCGAAGGATCAGATCCGGCATTTTCCTCCGTGATCGCATAGCAAAGATGGATTTCGCCGCGCGTGACCGGCATCACGAAGCGGGCAATCTGGTCTTCATTGAAGGCTTCGAACATCCAGCCTTGCGCTTCGCCGTAGCACCAGCCGAGCGCATTGGTCACCCGGCCGAATTGTTCGACGATGGCCGTCTGGGTGAGTATGGGAAGAGCGAGCCCGCCGCGCTCTTTAGGCACATCCATGAGGCTGAGGCCCATGGCGATCGAGGCCTTCTCATGCGCCTTGCGCGCCGCCTCAGGGATACGGCCTTCATTCATCTCAGCTTCGAGTTCGAACGGCTTGAGCTCCGTATCGACGAAGTATCTTGCCTTGTCGCGCCACAGGACCGCCTCGAGCGGCAGACTGAAGGTCATGATGGTCCGGCAGGGGGATAGTGTTTGGGAAAGAACGCATGCAGGCAGGCGGCGATCGTCCGCTTGGCGTCGTCGAGCGAATAGGGCTTGGCCATGGTCATGAGATCGAGCCACAGGCCTTCGAGAAGGGCATCGAGAGCGCGAGCGATCAGGTCGGGCATCAGCGGATAGCGTCCCTTCTTGATGATCGCCCTGCAAAGATCGAGGACGATCGCCGAATATTCTTCATCATTCGAGCCGCAATGTTCGAGATAGGTCGGCCGGCTCTGGGCTTCCGCCCAGAAGGCGCACCAGGCGGCGAGCTTGCGCGGCGAGCAGATATCAGGGTTGAAATCGGAGAACAGCAAGGCGCTGAGCTGCTCCGCCGGATCGTTGCCGGCCGCTTTCAAGGCCTTGTGCCAGTTGGCGCGATACTCGGCGGCGAGATATTTCAGCGTCTCGACCAGGAGCTTTTCCTTGGTCTCGAAATGGAAATTGACGATGCCTGAGGAGAGCCCCGCCGCCTTGGCGACATCGAACATGGTGGTGCCGGAATAGCCCTTGCGCGCCATGACATCGATGGTGGCTTCGATCAATTGCTGGCGCCGCACTTCCTTCGATGCCTTGCGGCCGATGATGGTGGTCTGTTCGAATGCGGCCATCCGCAACTTTCCTGCCTTCCCGCAGATTTCTTTTCTCGGGCGTCAGGCTAAGATTATTCTGGCTGAATAGTCAATCAGTGATGGCCCGGTTTTGGGCGCGGAGCGGGCTTTTTTATGCACTCTTCCTGGTCAGCGTATGGGCGGCGGATTCGAAGAACAGCGCCTGGCTGATCACCGCCTTCACCGTTTCCGGCTGGAACGGCTTGGTGATGAGGAAGGTGGGTTCCGGCCGCTCGCCGGTCAACAGGCGCTCGGGATAGGCGGTGATGAAGATCACCGGCAGTTCGATATTCTGCAGGATCTCGTTCACTGCATTGATGCCTGAGCTGCCATCGGCCAGCTGAATATCGGCAAGCACCAGGCCGATGCCGCCCCTGCGGGCGAGCGCCACCGCCTCATTATGGGTACGCGCGATCCCCGCCACATCATGGCCGAGCGAGCGGACAATGTGCTCGACATCCATCGCGATGATGGGCTCGTCCTCGATGATGAGGACATTCGTGGCGATCTGCTCGGCAATTTCGCGTCCCGCTTGCGCCATCAAGGCATCGAGCTCTTTCTCGCTCACGTCGAGGACTGAGGCCGCATCCTCATTGCTGAAGTCCTCGATCGAAAGCAGAAGGAACGCTTGCCGCGCCGGCGGCGTTATGATGTCGAGCTTGCTGTCTATGTCGTGATCAAAGGCAGCGCCTTCCGATTTCTGTCGATTGACCCGCAGCGATCTCCATATCTTGGTGAAGACCTTGTAGAGCGCGACCTTAGGCTTTAATTCCGCATCGAAGGATGAGGGATCGGCGAGCAGGGATTCAATGACCGCTGCCACATAGGCATCGCCTGATTTCTGGCTGCCGGTGAGCGCCCGGGCATAGCGCCTAAGATACGGAATATACGGGGAAATTTTCTGAGCGATGGACATGCCGACCCCTTCATTCTGGCCACGTTTTTTAGCATAACTACCTCTGACTCAACGTTTGTCGGATCGACCGGTTCCATGGCATGTAAAAATATTTCCTCCCCTAGGAAACCCTGACCGGGGATGGGAGTTATCGGCGTGTGGGTGACGACTACAATCGGAAGGGGTGCTGCTGAGGCAGGCCGACAAAAATATGTCGAAAGATGAAGTCGACGCGGCCAGGTACGGCCGCTCAAACAAGTCAGGAAAGCCGGTGCTCGATCGTCAGGTCCAGGTTCATATCGGCCGTAAGTTGAAGGCGGTGTACGATGAGGTCGCGGCCGAGCCGTTGCCCAAGGAAATACTTGATCTGTTGGCGAAGCTTGAAGGTCGTTCGACGGAGACGGAATGAAGCTCAATCCGCAAATAACCGAGGAGATGCTCAAATCGGTACGTTCATTGCGCGCCTTTGCGGTGTCGCTGTGTGGCCGCACCGACGTCGCCGACGATCTGGTGCAGGAAACCATCGTCAAGGCGTGGTCCAATCTCGACAAGTTCGAGGAAGGCACCAATCTTCAGGCCTGGCTGTTCACGATCCTGCGCAATCACTATTATTCCGAGATCCGCAAACGCCGGCGCGAAATCGAAGATGTCGAGGGCCGCTATTCGGCGACACTCGCCACCCATCCCGCGCAATATGGTCATCTCGACATGGCCGACTTCAAGGCGGCGATGCAGAAATTGCCGGATGACCAGCGCGAAGCCCTCATTCTCGTCGGTGCGTCGGGCTTCTCCTATGAGGATGCGGCGAAGATCTGCGGCGTGGCGATCGGCACCATCAAGAGCCGGGTCAATCGCGCGCGAACCCATCTCGCCAAGCGATTGAATATCGAAAGCACTGCCGATATCGGGCCGGATCCTACGGCGGAAGCGACCTTTTCGGCATTGCGCCAGAGCAGCTCGGGCGGCAAGACGGACTGAATATCAGGAGGCTACAAACAAAGATGCCCGCCGTAACAGGCGGGCATTTTCTTGTTTGTGGCGCCGGTCTTAACAGGCAATCTCCTCGTCAGCGTGACGGATGGGCTGCCTCGTTGCCCAGGACCCTGAGTGCCTTCTGGATTTCCGGCAGCTGATTGCGCTCGCGGCCGCGTTCGTCCGTCATATTCTCGTCGGCCGATTCGAGTAGCCTCCTGGCATCATGCTCCCAGCTCTGCAGGACCTTGATTTTCTCCTCTCTGGAGAGGTCCTTGGCTTCAAGCACGGCCGTTGGATTCGGGAACATTCGTGACGGATCCGCGATCGCTTTATTGACGACCGATTTTGTCATTGCCGTACCCTTTCACAATGTTGTTTAATGTCAACGCGGGGGCTGGGGCAGGGTTCCCCCCACAAAAGGAACATCGCCGGCTATGGGATGTTCGCGGAAGAGCTTGCGAAGTCGCCCGCGGGACGTTTGTGCAAGGCAAACCGGAAGGACGTGCGGCACGTGTCTTCACCTCGCGGTATCAGAGCGCTCATGACGGGCGGCAGCTTCTGGCGCATGCGCGAGGAGGCGAGCAGTTCCGCCCTTCTCATCGGGCTCGGTTTCCTGCTGCTGGTCGCTGCGATTTCGACCTACCTCTCCTGGGACACCTCGTATCGAAGCTCGCTCGCCCGCCAGGCCAACGAGATCCGTGTTGCCAGCCTCGAGCTTCTCAATGCCGTGCAGGGCGAAGAAATCGCCGCCAAGGACTTTCTTCTGTCCGGCGATGAATCGGCGTTGTCGGCCCACGCCCAAACTGAGGAAAGCCTCAAAGGCAAGCTCGCCAATCTCGCTGCCTTGACCTCTGAAGTCGGGCGCCATGGCGATATGATGAAGACATTGCAGGACCAGATCTCGGTCAGGGCGGCACGCTTCCAGCAAGCCGCGGAGACCCGCCGCCGGGACGGCCTTGATATCGTCTTCAGCCAGAAATTTCAGGATGTCAGCGAAGCTTCCCTCGATGAGGTCGGCGGGCTCTTGCGGCAGATGACCAATGCCGAGATGGCCAATCTGGCTGAGAGCCGCAGCGACACCGAAATCGGCCGTTGGTGGCTGGGGCTCGGATCGGTGACGTCCTTCCTTTTATCGGCCCTGTTATGCGTCGGCGCGCTTTTGCTGCTGCGCCGCAGGATGAATTTGCTCAAGGCCAGCGAACGGGTCTTGTCGGCATTCAACGCACAGCTTGAGATGAGTGTGCGTCAGCGCACGTCCGAGCTCGAAGGCGCCAAAGCGGAAATCCAGCGCGAGAAAGACCGCGCTGAAGCGCTTCTCGCCGATCTGAGTCACCGCGTCGGCAACAGCCTGCAGATCGTGTCGTCGCTTCTCGGCATGCATGGCGCACGCATCCAAAGCCAGGAAGCCCGCGATGTCCTTGAATCAGTGCGCAGCTGTGTCCATGCCATTGCCTCGGCGCAAAGGCGCGTGCGCCTCTCCGGCACCAATGATCTTGTCGAAGTCAACCATTTCCTTGACAGCCTGATCCAGGATCTCCGCTCCGCTTTAGGCGGCAATGATCAGGTGACGATCACCTTGAAGGCCCAGGAGGTGGTGGCGCCGAGCCATGATGCCGTGAGCATGGGGGTGATCGTCACCGAGGCGATCAACAATGCCATCAAACATGCCGGCACGGGCTCGGGACCGGTCAACATCGAGGTGACGTTGGAGGGCGACCGCAACAAGAAGCCTTTGCGTGTCACCGTGGAGGATGATGGTGCGGGCTTCGATGAGGCGAGCGATCAGGCGGGCCTTGGCAGTCAGATCACCGAGGCGCTGTCGACAAGCCTGCGCGCCCGCTTGAGCCGCGCCCATGTGCTCCCGACAGGCCCGCGCCGGGGTACCCGAATCCAGCTCGATTTCAGCCCCAACGTCCTGGCGGCATGAAATCGGCTATCAGATGAGCTCGCTCTGCGGCATGCTCAGGCTGTAGCTGATGCCCTCCGGCGTGAAGGCGAGCTTGGCCTTGCCCTGAACCGACAGGGGCACGACCTCCTCGAGGAGGACACGGCCGAAATGCCGCGCATTGGGAGGCGCGACCTTGGGGCCCCCGGTCTCGGCCCAGCGGATTTCAAACAGCGGATCGGCCTTGGAAGTCTTCCCCGACAGCGACCAGCTGATCTCGACCCGTCCGGTTTCGGCGGAGAGAGCGCCGAATTTGAGCGCATTGGCGGTCAGCTCATAAAGGGCTAGCGCCACATGCTGTGCCGCCGAGGGTCTGAGCGACACATGATCGCCCTTGTAGTGGACCCGTTCGGCCGCCTTGCCGGCGAACAGCAGGACCTGGGTGCGGATGAGTTCGCCCATCGCGGCGCCGCGCCAGTTCTCGTCGGTGAGAATATCATGGGCGCGCGACAGCGACATCAGCCGGCCGGAAAAGCGCTGGTTGAATTCATCGATCGTCGATGACGTCTGGCCGGTGCGGTTGGCGATGCCCTGGATGACGGCCAGCAGGTTTTTCGAGCGATGCGCCAGTTCAAGCAGCAGCACGCGCATGTGATATTCGGTCTGCTTGCGCTCGCCGATGTCGATGGCGGCGCAGAGCAGGCCCCCCTTGCCCTTGTCCCTGCCGGATGGCGCTATGCGCAATTCGAACCATCTGGGCTTGCCATCGATCAGCATCTGGAATTCGACCGTTTGCGGCTCCCCGCTCTCCAGTGCCCTGCGCTTCGCCGGCACGATGATATTCACGGTCTCGGTGGAGAAAATATCCTCATCGGCATGGCCGACAAATTGCGCCGTTTCATATCCTGTCGGCGGATTGTTGACCCACACATATTTGAGGTCGTTGTCCTGGTGATAAAGCATGGCGCCCGACAGGCCGACCGCTGCGGAGACATCATCCAGCATCGCAGCCGTTTGCGCGCCGCGCTTTCTTGTCCCCGCCTTGTTTCCGTTTGCCGCCTGTCGCACGCTACACGCTTGAACTCTGTTACTGGGAAGCACGGCACACTACTCTAGACGAAATTATTTGTCTCACGCTCCTTCTCGCGAAACGACCCGGACGGCTGACGCCATCCAGGCCGGAATCCCGGGGGTTACTGTGGTGTGGTTGAGCCGCCGCCAGTGCCAGGGGTCGTCGGCTGAGGGCTCGTGGTGTCGGGCGCTGGGCTCTTGACCATGAACAGCGTCTTGTCGAAGGCCGGCGCCCTTTCGAGCTCCTCGCGCGAGGCCTGCACCGTCAGCTTGATGGCGTTTGTCTCATCGCGGGTAACCGTGATCTTCTTCAAGGGAAGGGCGACGTCCTTCTCACCCATGCCGAGAAATCCGCCGACACCGACGATCACGGCCTGGATGGCCCCATTATTGTCGAAGATGAGATCGTTGATGTCGCCGACATTCTCATTGGCGGACGTATAGACGGTGCTTCCGATGAAGCTCGTGGCGAGCACGGCCTTGCTGGCATCGACCGTCACGGTAACGTTGGAATCCGTCGATTGTGCCGGCTGCTGCGCCGTCGTGTCCTTCGGCTGTTCAGAGGATTGGCCGGTCTGCGATGGATCGGGCGTCACCGGTTTCTGCGGAGCCGGTTGGGTTCCATCCTGCTTCTGCTGCATCTCCTCGGCCGGCTTTTGATCGGGGGTGGTCTGGGCAAAGGCAATACCGCTCGCCATCAGCGCCGCGAGCGAGATTGCTGGGATGGCGAATCTCTTCATGGGTAAACTCCTTGCATCAAAGTGCCGTCTTGCATCAAAGTGCCGTCATAAGGGCAACGCCTCTTCACCAGTCAGGTTCCTTTAAGGGCCGGTGATAACGGCCTCTTTCGCGTTTTCTTTCCCTTCGGCCTGACCCGGCCTCCCTTGTGCAACAGGACTTCTTCTTCCGCCTCCATGGTAGCGATGATGGCGGCAAGATCGAAGCCTTTGACGCGCGCATGTTCGGCAAGCTTGCGATAGTGCTCGCGGAACTCATCGAGGTTGCCCTGCGGCAGGTTTTCGAGATCGAGCAGGGCATTCTCGGCACCCATATTGGCGCGGATCAACTCGTCGATCTTGATCTGCAGCGCTTCGGTGTCGCGGTTCTGCGAGTTCTGGATGATGAATACCATCAGGAAGGTGATGACCGTCGTCGCCGTGTTGACGGTAAGCTGCCACATATCCGAAAAGCCGAGAAACGGTCCGCTCAGCGCCCAGGCGACGATGAGGAGGAAGGCCGCCGCAAAGGTGATCGGGCTTCCGGACTGCCGTGCAATCCAGGATGTCGCCTGCGCGAATTTGGTCTCGATGTCGACCATGGCCTACCAGTAATAGGGCACGCCATAATGATCGTGGAGACGGGTCTCCCAATTGCGGTCCTGCCAGGCGTCATCGGTGAATTCCGGCGCGTCGCGCAGCTGTTTTTCGCTGACCGCAGTGCGGTAGCCCTCGATCTCCATGTCATAGGAAAGCGCTGACCAAGGCAATGGGTAATGATTATGGCCGAGCCCCATGAAACCGCCGAAGCTCATCACCGCATAGGTCACATGGCCGGTCTTCTTGTCGATCATCAAATGATCGATCTTACCCACCTTGTCACCGTTGCGGTCGAAGACATCGGTTCCTTCGACCTGCTCGGAAGAAATCAGATCATGATCGGGATGTGCGCGTTCCATCTCAGCCTCCTGGAACAAGGCGCCCCCAAAAGGGGCGCCCGATTTCACGCGTTAGCGGCTCTGGTCCGGCATATGCCGCACCGGATCGGGATTGCCCTGCTGGCGATCCTTGTTGGGATCCATATCGCCCTGTTGCCGCTGCCTGTTGCGGTCGGGATTTTCCGCCTGCTGCTGCTTCTGGCGCTGATCCTCATTTGGCTTCTGACCCTGCACATGTTTCGGGTCTTGCGGATTACGATTGGTCATTGATCGTCTCCATTTTGGGTAAAGGGAAGAGCGTCCCGTGCCGTGTCGCGGGCACAGAGCTCATGTGTTTAACGTCCCATTTGTTCTTTTGTTCCAGGACGACCGGTCGTGCCTGCGGGCTATCTCCTTCGAGCTTTGAGCAGAATGAGACCGGCCAGGATGATGAGGCCGGCGCCGATCACCGTGAACAGGTCCGGGATTTCACCAAAGGCATAATAGCCGATGAGCGCCGCACCAATCAGTTCCAGATAGACCAGCGGCGACAAGGTCGAGGCCTCGGCGAAGCGGAAGGCCGCGATCGACAGCATATGGCTGAAGGCCGAAAAAAGGCCGAGGCCCAGGAAGAAGATGAGATCGTTCCACTGGGGCGCGGCCCAGGTGGCGATGGCTTGTGGCGTCAGCAGGAGGGTGCCGACCACGCATTGAAAGGCGAGCGTCTTGATCGGATCGCTTTGTTGCGCGGCGAGCCTTGTGGCGATCAGATAGAAGCCAAAGCATAGGCCGGCGCCGAAGGCGAGCAGGAGCCCCGGATTGAGCTCGGCGCCAGGCCTCAGGATGACGATCGCGCCGATGAAGCCCAGAACGAGGCTCATCACCTTGGGCCAGGTCACGCGCTCTTTGAGAATGAAGATGGAGAGGACCACGGCGACAATCGGCCCGATAAAAAAGGCGCTAATCGCCGTGGCCAGCGGTATGCGGGCCAGAGCGAGGAAATAGAGCGTCATCGAGACGACGAGGAAGAGCGTGCGTAACAGATGCGATAGGCGCTTTTCCGCCGGGAAGATGCGCACGCCATTCCGCGCCACGGCAATCGGCAGGACGATGAGGCCAGCCACCGCATAGCGCGCCCAGCCAATGAACAGCGGCGAATAGCCGGCACTCAGGTATTTGGCCAACCCGTCGACCACCGGAATGGACAGCATGGCCATCGTCATCAGAAGGATGCCGGTGGTCGGGTTGGAGGAACCGGCGGAAGGTGAAAAGGACTGCGTCATGCGCGATGTAATGGCCGATCTGGCGCCTCAGCGATAGCCCGTGGCGTCGGCGGGTTTTCCGGCGTCCTGGACTTCCGGCACATAGCGGCCAGGCATCGGGGCGCGAACCGTCGAGATCGGTGAAACCGTAGACCTGCGCCAGGCCGCCGCTTGAGAGCGATTGCCCGTTGAAGCGCTCTTT